>Ga0081538_10002444_pt1 | contig 18169 bp, 11 predicted proteins | sample TabmetS5T2R1_FD_71022 | JGI IMG/M metagenome (GOLD analysis project Ga0081538, IMG submission 71022) | Tabebuia heterophylla rhizosphere microbial communities from the University of Puerto Rico - S5T2R1 | ecosystem: Host-associated > Plants > Roots > Rhizosphere ... | reverse complement strand
CCTCCTTTTTCCCCTCCTCGCCCCCCGCCACATCCTTAAAGGTCACCTTGCGGCCCTTGTCGGACATGAGCTTAGCCCGGCTCTTCCCGAAGGAGAGCGCTTTGCTCCCGCCACTTTGCATTTGGCGCATAAAAAAGATCCACACCCCTAACAGGAGCAACATCGGAAACCAGGAGATGAACAAATTCACATACCAGGAGGTCTTTTCGGGGGGCTCGGCTTGAATCCGGACGCCCTGTTTGCGCAGGGTCGGGATTAATTCCGGATCTTTGGGAGCGAAGGTTCGGAAGCTGGTGCCGTTGCGATACACGCCCCGGATGTCATCTCCCTGGATGGTAACCTCTTGCACCTGCCCTTCGGCCACCTGGTCAAGAAATTCACTGAAGCTGATCTCACGCGTGGGTCGTTGGGGCCGGCTAAACACATTGAAGAGGGCGATCATGATCAATCCTATGACCAGCCAGAGTGCTAAATTCTTATAAAACTGGCTCACCGTGATCCTCCCTAGAACCGGCCGTGAGCTCGCTATCATCGAGATACAGCGATCTATTGTCGGTCCCTAACATACACTCCCCCTGGTAGGCATGCTGCGCACCGTTCGGGCTGGGACGATTCGTCTTCTCACGGCTTAAAGTCCGCAGGGGCTTCCAGTGCGCTAACTTGGCCCAATTTATGCTAACATAACCTCGATCGGAAAACAACTGGAAACTACTGTGTTATAGGCGCTCAAGAGCTGTGTCGACGGCCTTCTCCGGGGGATGTCGAAGCAACTGCAGGCGGAGAATGGTTCGCGTCGTGGAGGTCACCTTCGCCCACTCCGCCGGGCGCACACCCGCCACCCAGGCGATGCCCGTGCTCGTCACCACGAGTGGCAGGCGGTCGCGCACCGCACGCGGGATCTTCGCATCGATCAGGAAGGTCTTGAGTGCCTTGGCATAGGCGCTGCCCAACGGGTGCAGGCGATCCCCTGACCGGCGTGTACGCACACGCACATCCGGGCCGACGCTGTCGGCATCCAACCAGGCGACGTCCCCGCTGGGAAACGGACCGGCTGCGGCATGGCGCGGGAGCTGTGCGCTCACGATGGTCACCCCGAGCGCTTCAACCCGACACACGCCGGGGATCGGCAGGGCCACATCCACGTGCACGGCTGCCGATGGGACCTCCCGATGGATGAGGAGGACGCCATACCGACGTTCCGCCACCACCCCGCGGGGCAGCCCCAGCCATTGGTTCCTTGCTTCCGACTGCAGCAGGGCGAGGATAGCCGCGATGTGCCTTGCGGTGACTCCCTGTAGACCGCCCATCACCTCGGCCAGCGCCTCCCGCAAGACGCGGCGTTGGAGCCCGCGCGGCAGGGAAGTCAGCGCGTCGATTTGTAATGGCACAGCCCCTGGGACCGCGGCAAGGCGGGCGGCGAGAAAGTGTCGGCGCGCGATGGCTTGGAGGGCGGCCTCATCGTCTGCCAAGAGCTGCGCGGTCCTACAAAGAGCCGGCACCAGGCGCGCGTTATAGTGCTGTCGCAAGGCTGGAATCAGGTCGAGGCGGAGACGGTTACGGGTATACTGGCGTTGGTGATTCGACGGATCGTCGCGAAACAGTATCCGATGCGTCTGGGCATAAGCCACAATGTCAGCGTGTGATACCTGCATCAACGGCCGAACGATGGGTCCATGCACCGGCGCCATACCGCCTAAGCCCCGTAGCCCAGAGCCGCGCAGCAGGTGTAAGAGAACCGTCTCGGCTTGATCGTCCGCGGTGTGGCCCACGGCAATGCGCTCTGCTCCTAGCTGCGCCGCCGTCCCCCGCAGAAAGGCATAGCGCACCCGCCGCGCGGCATCCTCGGGGGAGAGCTTGTGTTGACGTTGGTAGGTTGGAACATCGCTCCTGTCGCAGATGCAACGCAGGCCAAGGCGGTGCGCCGTCGTCTCGACGAAGCGGGCATCCTCTAGGGCATCGGGACGCATCTGGTGGTTCAAATGGGCCACACAGAGCTGCAGGGCAAGAAGGTCTCGCAGCCGCCAAAGCGCCTGCAGCAGGACCATCGAATCGGCGCCGCCGGAGACCGCGACGAGCACGGTATGGCCGCGCTCGAACATCTGATACTCCTGGATGGTCTGTTGGACCTGTCGAAGGAAGGCGTCCATAGCCCCGGCGTCCAGGGGGTCATGTCGGTTGAGGAATGGCGGTGCAGGGCTTCGAACCCCGGACACGCGGATTATGATTCCGCTGCTCTAGCCAGCTGAGCTACACCGCCATGGTGTCTAGCAAGGTGTGTGAGGAGAGCGATCCGTGGAAGGACTCAATCCCAACACCATTTCCCGAGCGTTTCAGGCTTATGAAACGCTTGTTGGTCGGAAAATAGCGAAAATGAAGAAGGCGGTCAGGATGAAGAACAACACCTGGTAATTGACGTCCGCCGACAAGAGTCCTAACACGAGGAAGACAATCGCAACCACGAGATAAAGTAGGATCTCAAGCAGGCGATTCTCAAACACCAGGACACTCCTTCTGATCCTAACGCTCCGTGACAACGATGTGGAGGCACCCGCAGCTCTACAGTCTCCCGTCAATCGCTTGCGCTGGAGGTTGTCCCGGTAATCCTCAAACCCGACGCCCCTCACGGCTCGGTTGCCGAGGCAACGAATTATCGCCGGAACCATGCGGCGCCCTCGGCTGCGCGAGCCTCACCATGGGCCTCACGATACTATAGGGTGTGCGAGTTTGTCAAGCGCCATCATGGCCATGGCTGGGCCGCGATGCCTGGGAAAGTCTTGACGACCCGCTCAAGACCAATGCGTGCCAGGGTGTCATTGGTTTGCCAGACCCCGCCGCCCTTGAAGAAGCGTCCAGCCAGCAATAAGTTGTCAAACAACGGTTTTTGGGTTTCATCAAATCGGGCGCGCCAGAGGATCTCCCCATCGCGCGCACTGATCAGATAGGCCTCATACGCGACCGAGGCGGGGTGATCGACCGCTAACGCGGTACCCTGGCGATCGTCATAGCGTGTGATGACCCCGGTGAGCACCGCATCCAGGGAGCGCTGGCCTTGGGTGCGCGCCTCCGGCAGGGGTGGCACCGGCGCCGGGCCCGCCGGCGTTTCTTCAGCGTTCACAGGCCAAATCCGACCGAGCCACTCGCGCACAAACTGTCGCAGACGACCCGAGCGCTCCTCTTCCGGGGCGGCTTGCGCCGTACGCGTGAAGGCTAACTCCGTCTCCTCATCCAACAGTAAAGGCGGAGTGACTTCGTAGCGCCGATGCGACTCGAGCTCCGTATAAAAGAATGACGCTAGGCGGATGCCGGCATCTGGCGTTCCGCTATTGTTGATGAAGCCGATGATACCGATGCGCTGGATCTCATACTTGTACAACTCTGGATTCACCTCTGCCACCACATTGCTGGGCGGTTCAAACCATGCAACGCCCCCCCAGATCCGATCGCAGATGCCCAAGCTCAGGGCGATGGCGATGCACAGCGCACTGCCGATGGTGGTTGACCCCCTTGTCCCCTGTCTGCACTGCATGGTCGTGTCCTTTCTCGTACCCATCTTCCCTCAATGCCCACTATTGCGGAGGCGATTGACATCGTCAAGACCCTCTGACAGAGTTTACAATGAGCCGATAACGGCGCCATGACTTTGGGGCCTATCTCTCCATGGCCCAGCATGTGGTTAGTTGTGCAGGCCTTCGGTCTGAAGCGCTGAGGGGCGAGCTTCGCGCACGAGGGCGTGGGCTACCTCCTCATCGGTGACCAGCACGTTACATAACCGCCCGAGGAGGGCGCCGCGGATGGCCTCAAGCTTAGAGCGACCCCCAGCAACGCCGATCACCAACTTACCATGCTGACGCGTCATATCCCGCAGATGCTCGGCTGCCACCGCGATCACCCGCTTGGTGAGGCCCTCAAGCTCGTCCTGGCGCACGATATGTCCGTTCCCATCGAATGGTTGGTAGTTGATCTCGCCCACCACCTTCATGGCCTTCAATTTCTGAGGCGAGACCCCGTAGTGCTCGGCAATGCTGCAAAACCCTGGCGTTTCCGGCCCGACTGCGCCGATCCCGAGCATGGCGACATCGACCTCGTGGGCTTCCTCGTAGATCTTACGAATCTCCGGTCGATTCAGCAAGAGCTGGCGCTCGCGGTCGATCTCTTCGAGCGGTCCGATGAGCTGGGCATGCAGGGCGTACGCGGTGACGTCCGGTCGATATTTGGCGGCCATCATCCCCACCAGGGTGTTCGGGAAAAGATCGACCAGGCGCAGGGTGCTCTCAGCCGACAGCGGGTAAATTTGCAGGTCCTTGATCAGCCCCTCGCGCAGGTACTTGATCATATAGTATAGAGTATATCCGCAGGAGAGACCAACCTTCACGCCGTCGCCGGCGATTTTCTCGAAATAGCGCGCCGCCGCAATGCCTAACTCCTCCTTCACGTCCGACGCCTGTCCACTGGGAATCACCACCGCATCGCGCAGCCCATAGTGCTCGATCAGCGCAGTCGCGAGGCGAGGCATGGGCGGCAAGGTGATGTGCACGCGCACGATCCCTTCCTGGTAGGCGCGTTTCAGCAAGCGTGAGACCTTACTGGGCGAAATGCCCAACTGCTCAGCGATCTCGCGTTGCTGCTTCTGATGCCGGAAGTGGAGCTGGACGCAACGCACCATCTCTTTCATCTCTTGATAGCTATCCAAGTCCCGATCGAGCATATCGACATCCTTCCCCGACGCCTGCCCACCACACCTGCGCACCCCGCGTGATCGACAGCTTGCAAGCAGTGAATGTCGGGGGCCGTTGATGAAAAAAATTTCAGGTCACGGGAGAATTTGCTTGACTCTGAATATTATATCAGATAACATCGTCGTATACAAGAGATGAGCTATCTGTGCCAGTCGATGCGTCCTCGTTATTCGCTGCCGTCAGCGCATCATGGACGGCCGCGTCATCGCATGAAAGGAGAGAGGAACATGGCCGTTGCCGAACGTCCGACCTACGAAAAGACCAAGTTGGTTGCGCTCGACGAATATCATCAAAGCCGCGATAATCTGGACGGCTTCCCCCCAACGACCTTGGAACATATCCCGCTGACGAACACACCGAACATCTTTTCCTATAAATCTTATGTCTTCGCCCCTAAGCCGGAGCTCGTGCAGCGCTACGTCAAGGCGACCAAGGCCGACATCGGTGGTGTCGGCGGCCATGTGGTGGCAGCCGAAGAGGTCAAGGCCGTCCTCACCAAGTTCATTCTGGAGCACAATCGCTTCAACGGCGAGCCGATGTTCAGCAGCTTCATCGTCACCCATACCGGCGACGACATCGGCATCACCGGCATCCATTCGGAGAAAGTGCCGAACGAGGTACTTGACGAACTCCTATGGGATGCCTTCATGCTGGGGACGGAGAAAGCCACCGAGCTCGGCCTCTATGGCCCCGGGCAGGATCTCGTCGCCGACGCGTTCACCGGCAATCTGCGCGGCGCCGGTCCGGCGACGATCACGCTGCCGCTGCCCGTGCGCAAGGAAAACCCGTCGCAAACCGTGGTGGTGTCCTTCGCAGACAAAACCGAGCCCTTCGCCTATAACTATTACGCCACAGGCGCCTACCTCCTGCCACGCTTCAACACGGGGCTGGTCATTGCGTCATCGCGCATGAAACGCGGTTTCATCTTCGAAATCATCGATTTGGATTCGAAGGCTCAGGCCATCGAGGCCGGCGTGCATCCCAACGATGCCAAGGGCATGGAAGCCAAGATGACCGAGCTGGGCGTTGCCGGTGAGCGTGTGATCACGCTGCGGGCGCCAGAGGACCTGTTTGACATCGAGGGCCTGACGCGCAGCTCGCGCTATGTGGTGGGGCGGATCTACGCCCGCGAAGCGAATGGCGATAAGGGGCAGTTGGGGTACATCGTGTCGGCCGAGCGTCTGCACAATATCCCCACCAAACGCGGATTCGTCTACGGTGGCAAAGATGACCCGGTGATGTTGGCGTTTGCCCAAGGCGATTGGCCTGCTCCAGGCGAACTGACGTCGCCATGGGCCGCCGCTCCTATGGTCCCCGGTGACTGCCGCGGCAGCCATGCCCTGCATATCCTGCCGGTGCCCCTGAACTGGCAGACGTCCTACTGGTCCGGGCCCATCGTCTCTTGTGTGACGCTGAGCTGTAACATCCACACCGGCCGCATTGGGGCGATCTCCGATCAATTCGCCCTGGGCACGCCGTGGGATTACGTCAGGCAGCAAGCTTCCGAGCAGGCGGTGAAGTTCCGCATAGCGCACGGCATCAAACAGCCGGCCACGTTGCATGAGGACGAGCTGGAATACCAGGAGGGCTGGCGAGAGCGCAAGGAGCGCTTATTCCAGCAATTCGAGATGCGCACCGTTTCGACCAACGGCGCCGGGGTAACGGTGCACCAGGCCTAGGCTCACGGCCGCGCCGGAGGCGCCGGGCTTCCATCTGACGGGAATAGGCACGACGTAAAGGCCTCAGAGGGCGTGCCTTTTCCCTGTCGGAGAAGGGAAGGGTGAGGGTAGCAAAGCATAATCGCGCCGCTGGGCTTCCCTCACCTCCTCTCCTCCATGAGCAGGGGAGCCACAGGCCTAGAGTTGGCCTACTCGAAATGCACCACCTCCTGCCCGAACAACGTCTCGATATGCTGCACCAGCTCCTCCGAGGGGGCGACCTGCAGACGCTCCTCTGACAACAGAATCACTTCGCGCGCTTCTGGGAACAGGAGATGCAAATACACCGGACTTCCTCCCGGTGATCCCTGCAGGATCGACTTGAGCTGGCCGAGTGTATCGCGACTCAAGCCGAGCGTCTGCAGGCTGATGTGCACCTGCGGTGACAGCCGCGCCGCCGCTTCGGCGAGCGGCACGATGCGGTCGGCGATGATCTTCGGGTTATCGTCCCCCCAATCGACAACGCCGCGCACCAACACCGGTTGATCGGTCTCCAGCACCGCCCCAAACTCTTTGTAGACTTCCGGGAAGACGATGACATCGACCTGCCCCTGTACATCCTCCAGCGTCACGAACGCCATGCGATCGCCTTTACGGGTGGTCTGCAACCGCGTCTTGAAGATCATGCCGCCAAGGCTCACCTTTTCCCCATCTTGGAATTCCCTGAGGGTTTGGGTATTGGCGATGGCGTACAGACGAAGCTGGCGTTCGTAACGCGCCAGCGGATGGCCCGTGATATAAAAGCCGATGACCTCCTTCTCATACGCCAGCAGTTGGCTCTCCTCCCACTCCGGCACCGTTGGGGGACGGGGGCGGTAGGCGGGCTGGATTGTCTCCGCGACATCATCGAACATGCTGATCTGGCCATCTTCGCGGTCGCGCTGGCGTTTCTGCCCGGCCTCGAGATAATCGTCCAAGCACACCATCAGCTGCGCTCGCGTCTCGCTGATCGTATCAAACGCCCCGCACTTGATCAGGCTTTCAATGACGCGGCGATTGACGACTTTGAGGTTCACGCGCTGGCAAAAATCGAACAGCGAGCTGAACCGTCCCCCTTCCTCACGCGCCTCGATAATGGCTTCGATGGCATTGTCGCCGACGTTCTTCACGGCAGCGAGCCCGAAGCGGATCGCTTCTCCGACCACCCGAAAGTCGCGGTAGCTGTCGTTGACGTCCGGCGACAGGATACTGATGGCCATGTCGCGTGACTCATTGATATAGCGGATGACCTTGTCGGTGTTTTGCACTTCGCTGGTGAGCAGGGCGGCCATATACTCCCGGGGATGATGGGCTTTGAGATACGCCGTCCAGTAGGCAATGAGGGCATAGGCAGCGCTATGGGATTTGTTGAAACCGTAGCCGGCGAAGTACGCCATCAGCTCAAAAAGCTCCTCGGCTTTCTTTTGCTCGAAGCCGTGCTCCAACGCCCCCTTCAAAAAGATTTCGCGCTGCTCGGCCATGACCTCGGGCTTCTTCTTGCCCATGGCGCGCCGCAACAGATCGGCGAGCCCAAGGGAGAAGCCGGCGATGGCGCTGGCGATCTGCATCACCTGTTCTTGATAGACGATAATGCCGTAGGTCTCTTTCAGAATCGGCTCCAGCTCGGGCAGGAGGTACTCTACCCGCGCCTTCCCATGCTTGCGCTGGATGAAGTCGTCGATCATGCCGCTGCCAAGTGGGCCAGGTCGATACAACGCCACCAAGGCGATGACATCCTCGAACACGCTCGGCTTGAGCTTGCGCAAGATATCGCGCAGGCCCTGGCTTTCGAGCTGGAAGACGCCAAAGGTGCGGGCGTCGCTTAACAGCTGATAGGTACTGGCATCGTCGAGGGGGATATCTTCCAGGGCGATCTCGGTCTGGTGGGAGTCGTTGATGAACCGCAAGGTATTGTGCAGCACGGTGAGCGTGCGCAGTCCCAAAAAATCCATCTTCAGTAGACCCAGGCCCTCGATGTCCTCCATCGGATACTGGGTCACCACTTCACCCTTATTCCCTTTGTAGAGTGGCAGGAATTCGACGAGCGGTTCGGGGGAGATCACCACCCCGGCGGCGTGAGTGGAGGCGTGACGCACCAACCCTTCGAGCGCCTGCGCCGTGCTCATCAGCCGCGCCATCTGCCCACCCTGCTGCTCGATTTCCCGTAGCTTGGGCTCCTCCTTGAGCGCGTCTGCCAGGGTGATATTGAGCCGATTCGGCACCAGTTTGGCGATGCGGTCGACCTCCCCATAGGGGATGTCGAGCGTTCGCCCCACATCGCGGAGCACGGCCTTGGCCATCATGGTGCCGAAGGTGATGATCTGGGCCACGTTCTCTTTACCGTATTTGTGCGTCACGTAGTCGATCACTTCATCGCGCCGCTCCTGGCAGAAGTCGATGTCGATGTCTGGCGGGCTGACGCGCTCGGGATTGAGAAAGCGCTCGAACAGGAGGTTATACTGCAACGGGTCAAGCTCGGTGATGCCGAGCGCATAGGCCACCAGGCTGCCCGCGGCGGACCCGCGACCCGGACCGACCGGGATCCCCTGGCGCTTCGCGTAGTCGATGAAATCCCACACGATCAGGAAGTATCCCGAGTAGCCCATCTGCTGGATGACTCTGAGCTCATGGGCGGCGCGTTCCTCATAGTTCCGCATCAGCGCCGGCGTCAGACGCCGGCCGCGCCGCTCGGCTAATTGCAGGCGCTGTTGTAAGCGTTCGGACACCAGGCTTTCCAAGTAGCTATCAAGGGTGTAGCCGTCTGGCACCTGATAGCGTGGCAGATGCGTTTCCCCGAGCGGAATCTCGAGGTGGCAGCGCTCGGCGATCGCCAGCGTTTGCTCGACGGCACCGGCGACATCCCGAAAGCGCTCCGCCATTTCCTGCGGCGACTTCACGTAAAAATCGGGGGTGGAAAAGGCGAAGCGTTTGGGATCGCTGAGCGATTTGCCGGTCTGGATGCAGAGCAAGACATCGTGCGCCGCGGCATCCTCGGCTTTGAGGTAGTGACAATCATTCGTTGCCACCAGTGGGATGCTCAGCTTGCGGCTGAGTCGCATGAGGGCCTCATTAAAGGTCGGTTCCCCCTCCAGGTCGTGGCGCTGGATTTCGAGGAAGTAATTGTCATCGCCGAACTGTTCCTTATACCAGCGCGCCGCCGCATGCGCCCGCTCCTCCTGACCGTTGGCCAGGGAGCTCAACACTTCGCCAGACAGGCAGCCACTTAGGATGATCAGCCCGTCGCGATGTTTCGCCAGCAATTCTTTATCGACGCGCGGGCGATAATAAAAGCCTTCGAGGTAACCGGCGCTGACCAATTTGATCAGGTTGCGATAGCCTTCATAGTTTTTCGCGATGGCGGTGAGATGATAGGAGGCGTCGCTGATGCCTTGGGTGGAGCTGCGATCGAACCGGCTGCCGGGGGCGACATAGAGCTCACACCCCAGGATCGGTTTGACGCCGGTCGAGTGCCCCTGGCGATAGAATTCCAACGCGCCGAACATGTTGCCATGATCGGTGAGACCTACCGCTGACATACCGTACGCTTTCGCCGTCGCGAACAGCTCCGCCGTGCGGTTGGCACCGTCGAGCAAGGAGTACTCCGTGTGCAGATGCAAGTGCACAAAATCCTCTCGTGTCGCCATGGCTGATGTACGCCCCCTTTCACATGCCTACACCCGGGACTTCTCCCAGCGGGAGGAGGAGCCCAATCCCTGTTGGCATCACCGCTAGGCCTCATTCAAAAATTAATTCAATTGAAGCAGTTGATACCGATCCCAAACTTATGCACCGCGCCCGAGGGGGCTAGCCCCCTCTACTCCCACTCGATTGTGCTGGGCGGTTTCGAGCTGATATCGTAGACGACGCGATTGATGCCGCGTACCTCGTTGGTGATGCGGCTCGAGAGCTTGGCGAGAACGTCGTAGGGTAGCCGGGCCCATTCGGCGGTCATGCCATCGGTGCTGACCACGGCTCGAATAGCGGCGACATGTTCGAAAGTCCGGTCATCTCCCATGACCCCTACCGATTTGAGCGGCAGCAGCACTGCAAAGGCCTGCCAGGTTTCGCGCTCCAACCCGGCGAGGCGAATCTCCTCGCGGGTGATCGCGTCAGCCCGGCGCAGCAGGTCCAGACGCTCTTCGGTGACCTCGCCCAATGTCCGAATGGCCAAGCCTGGGCCCGGAAATGGCTGGCGCCAGGTGAGCTCCTCGGGCAAACCCAATTCAACCGCGAGCTCACGTGCCTCGTCCTTGAACAGCTCGCGCAGCGGTTCGACGAGCCGGAGCTGCATGACCTCGGGTAACCCTCCAACATTGTGATGGCTCTTGATGGTGGCCGACGGGCCATAGCGCGAGACACTCTCGATGACATCGGGGTATAACGTGCCCTGCGCCAACCAGGTGAATGTGCCGCGCTGGTGAGCTTCCTCCTCGAAAACGGCGATGAACTCGCGGCCGATGCGCTTGCGTTTGTCTTCGGGGTCGATCACCCCCTTCAGTTGATGCAAGAAGCGCTCACGGGCATCGACACTCACGAAGCTGTCGCCAAAGATCGGCCCCAGACGTTGCTTCACCTCTTCCGCCTCGCCGGCGCGCAGAAGGCCGTTGTCGACGAAGATGCAGGTCAGCCGCTCGCCGATCGCACGGCGCACCAGCAACGCGGTGACGCTCGAATCCACACCGCCGCTGAGGGCGCACAGCACGCGCCCTTCCCCGACGTTGTGACGAATCGCTGCCACCGCGGGTTCCACGAATGACTGCATCGTCCATGTGGGGGAGCAGGCGCAGATGCGATAGAGAAAATTTTGCAAGATTTGCAAGCCCTGTGGTGTATGGGTGACTTCCGGATGGAATTGAATGCCGTATAGTCGACCTGTGGCATCCTGCATGGCGGCGATGGGCGCGTTGTCCGTGCGAGCAATGCTCTTGAAGCCGGGCGGCAGGTGCTGGATGCGGTCGCCGTGGCTCATCCATACGGGGGTCCGAGCCGCCGGCAAACCTCGGAAAAACGGACAGCCCGTATCGACCAAGAGCTCGGCATGACCATACTCGCGCTCGGCCGCCGGGGCTACCCGACCGCCGAGCTGCTGGGTCATCAGCTGCATGCCGTAGCAGATGCCGAGGACCGGGGCGCCCATCCGGAAGAGCTCGGCGCTCACCGCCGGTGCTTCCGGCTCATAGACACTGGCCGGCCCGCCGGAGAGGATGATGCCGCGGGGATCGAGGCGGCGTAGCGCCGTCAGCGGCAGGGTGTATGGGTGAATCTCGCAGTAGACGTGGCATTGCCGGACGCGCCGCGCGATGAGCTGGGTGTATTGCGAGCCAAAATCGAGGATGACCACTACCTCGCGCGGGCGTTCCGGGCTCACTGTCGGCTGGCTCCCTTAATCTTCCATCTGGTAGTTGGGCGCTTCTTTGGTCACGATGACGTCGTGCACGTGACTTTCACGTAAGGCCGCGGCGGAGATCTTGATGAAGCGGGACTCGGCGCGTAATTCCTCGATATTGGCCGAGCCGCAATAGCCCATCCCGGCCCGCAAGCCGCCGACCAGCTGATGGACGAGGGAAGACAGCGATCCCTTAAACGGCATCAGGCCCTCGACGCCCTCGGGGACGAGCTTACTGGGGCCGTCGCTGCTGTTCTGGAAATAACGGTCGCCACTCCCTTCTTGCATAGCCCCCAGTGATCCCATGCCGCGATACGCCTTATAGGCGCGGCCCTGATACAGCACTTTCTCGCCGGGGCTCTCGTCAGTACCAGCGAAGATGCTACCGATCATCACCGAGCGCGCTCCGGCGGCGAGCGCTTTGGTGATGTCCCCCGAGTAGCGGATTCCACCGTCGGCGATGATAGGAATAGCATACTTGTCGGCGACTTCGGCGCAATCGGCTACTGCCGTCAGCTGGGGCACGCCGATGCCGGCGACCACCCGCGTGGTGCAAATGGATGACGGCCCGATCCCCACCTTGACCGCATCGCATCCCGCATTGATGAGATCGAGGGTCGCCTCCGCTGTGGCCACATTGCCGCCGATCAGCGCCACGTTCGGGTGGTCCTTCTTGATGTTCTCGACGGTTTTGAGCACTGACAGGGAATGACCATGCGCGGTGTCCACGACCAGTACGTCCACCCCAGCCTGCACGAGACGCTTCACCCGTTTGTCGGTCTCCACGCTGACGCCCACAGCCGCCCCGACCACCAGGCGTCCCAGTTGATCCTTGCAGGCCCGCGGGTATTTGCGGCGTTTCTCGATGTCCTTGATGGTGATCAGCCCTTTCAGACGGCCTTGCTCATCCACGACCGGTAGCTTCTCGATGCGATGGCGGTGGAGGCGTTCCTTGGCGGCATCCAGCGTGGTCCCCTCCGGCACGGTCACCAAGTTGTCTTTGGTCATCAGCTCCGAGACCTTCTTCTGCAGGTCGGTCTCAAAGCGCAAGTCGCGGTTGGTGAGGATGCCCACCAGACGGCCATTCCTGGTGATGGGGATGCCGGAGATGCGATATTTTTCCATGATGTCCAGCGCTTCGCGGACCGATTGGTCCGGCCCCATGGTGATGGGGTCCACGATCATACCGCTCTCCGAACGCTTGACCTTATCGACCTCGGCGACCTGATGATCTATCGATATATTGCGATGCACAATACCGACACCCCCCTCCTGCGCCAAGGCAATCGCCAACCTGGCCTCAGTGACGGTATCCATGGCGGCGCTGATGAGCGGAATGCTCATGCGGATATGAGGGGTGAGGAACGTGCTGACGTCCACATGGGAGGGGAGGACCTCAGACTTCGCTGGAATCAGCAGCACATCATCGAAGGTCAACCCTTCCCGTAATCGACCCTTGAGCATGGCCAAATCTCCCTGAAACACAAAGCCCCTGCACAGCAGGGCGGAGCAATGAGAACTGAGTCAAGGGTAAGATGTGGTCCTCAGTTCTGTATTTGTCGCTGTCTTCCCTGGCGCAGCCCGCGCATCGTGCGGCAGTTCCCGAGGGTTGACGCCCGGTCAAAGGGGGCACTCTACAGCACATTGAGGATCTTGTTGAGTGAGGTTTCGTATTTCTCTTCCATGCGGGCCAGGTAGCTGTTCCACTCCTCCAGGCTCCAGAGCTCTAGCCGATCGTACATGCCGATGACGACGATTTCCTCTTCGATGCCTGAGAGTTCCCGCAGGCGGCGTGGCACACATATCCGGCCGGATCGATCGATTTCCGAGCCCATGGTTTCAGAGACGATAAAGTGCATGAACAGACGGCTCTGGTCATCATCCAGGGTTTCCCTGGCCCGGGCCAGTTTGTGTTCCCAATCTTGGAGCGCATAGAGCCACAAGCACTCGGTTTGCCCCCGCACGAACATCACACTCTTGGTCTGCTCCGGCTTGCCTTTATCGAGCAGCTCGCGAATAGAGGAGGGGATGAAAAAGCGACCCTTATCGTCCAGCTTACACCGGAACTCGCCTGCGAACACGCGCGCTCACCTCCTCATCGCTCTGCAACGGGCCCCCGTTGTGGATAAAGTTGGGTGCGTGTCAGCTGCTGGCCTGGACAACCGCAACACTGCGCAAGCTTCTCTGCTGCCAAGGGAATGGATGGCGATTTCGCTGTTGCGGTATTATAACGCATGGCTGGGGGGGAATGCTCGTGTGAGAATCGGAAGAGCGTTGGCATCTCCGCAACGTCGCTCACTTTCTTGACTTCCGGGAAGCGGTATGTGAGAATGCCGACGACACGTTTCGCAGGCGAACCTACAGTGCACCCTCTCTCCTATCACAGCTATGACGCCATGTCAATTGGATTTTCGGTGCCCCAAAAGGACACAAGCTTTATTCCGTGACATCAACCGATTTTCGTGAGGATGATCACACTGTGGATGAAGAACGCTGGCAGAAGTTCTTGTCCTGTATCGAGGAAAACATTGGCACGGCGAAATTTTCCACCTGGTTTGAACCGCTAAAGTATCTCGGCACCCAGGGGAAAAATCTGCGCATCCAGGTGCCCAATCGCTTCACCCGTGAATGGCTCAGCGAGCATTACCTGCCGCTCATGGTGCAGACGGCACGGGAGCTCGGCGGCGCTGAGATCATGATCCAGTTTGAGGTCGGCGGACGGGAAGCTGGCAACGCTGAGGCCGGTGAAGCACCCATTAGTGCTTCGCCAGCACCGACACCGCCCACGGCGCCGGTGCCCCCGGCCGTCGAGGAATCGCCGTTCAATCAACGGCTCACCTTTGAAACGTTCGTGGTCGGACCTGGCAATCGCCTGGCCCATGCCGCCTGTCTCGCCGTTGCCCAGCGGCCGGCGGATGCTTATAACCCACTGTTTCTGTACGGAGGCGTAGGGCTCGGCAAGACCCACCTGCTGCACTCGATCGGCCACTATATCCACGAGACCAGGCCAAACCTGCGTGTCGCCTATGTGTCGTCGGAGAATTTTTTGAATGACTTGGTCAACGCCATCCAGGCGCACGATGTCGTGGAGTTCCGCAATACCTATCGTACCTACAATATTTTGATGATCGACGATATTCAGTTCATCGCCGGCAAGGAGCGCACGCAAGAAGAGTTCTTCCATACCTTTAACGACCTCTATAACAGTCAACGGCAGATCGTGCTGAGCAGCGATCGGTCGCCGCGGGAGATGGCCACCCTCGAGGACCGCCTGCGCTCGCGCTTCGAGTGGGGGATGATCGCTGATCTACAGCCGCCGGACCTGGAGACCCGCATCGCCATTCTGAAAAAGAAGGCCGTGCTGCTGGATGTCGAGCTCCCGGATGACGTGAGCTACCTCATTGCCAACCACATCAAGGCTGACGTACGGAAGCTCGAGGGCGCGCTGAACCGCCTCGTGCTCCAGAGCTCCCTCCTGCGCCAACGGAGCATCACCGAGGAAATGGCCCATGCGGTGCTCCAAGATATGTTGGATCGCAGCGAACCGTCGATCACCGTCGAGCGCATTCAAGAGGTGGTCTCGGCCCACTTTAAGGTGCCGTTACATCTGCTGACCTCGAGCAAACGCAGCAAAGAGGTGGCGATGGCGCGCCAGGTGGCGATGTACCTCTCCAGGGAGCTGACCAAGAACTCCCTTCCCGACATCGGCAAACAATTCGGTGGCAAGGACCACACCACCGTCCTCCACGGCTACAAACAGATCAAGCGTCTGGTCGAGAACGATGGACAGTTCAGGGCGGAAATCGACCAACTCGTCAGCCGGCTCCAGGGATAAGGGCTGGTCGTCCCTGGCCGTGCTTTATGACCCGGCCCTCTTGCCACCATGGCAGGAAGTACAGCGCCTTGACAGTGGTGTCAGTGGCTGCTAGAGTAGCCTCCAGACACAAGGAGGTGAGGTATGCCCGGCTCGCTGAGAGTGGTGATCGTTGCATCTGAGGTGGTGCCGTTCGCGAAGACTGGTGGGTTGGCCGATGTCACCGGCGCACTGCCCATCGCGCTGGCCCGTTTGGGGCATCAGGTGAGCCTGATCATGCCCCGCTATCCGACGATCGAGCGCGCCGTGCGCTCTCTGGAAAAAGTGCAGGACCGTCTCACCGTTCCTATGGGCTCTCAGACCGAAGAGGGGGCGGTCTGGAGCGCCAAGCTCACCTCCCGGATCCCGATCTACTTCATCGAGCATCAGGCCTACTTCCAGCGCGATGCCCTGTATACCACCGGGAACGGCGACTACCCCGATAACGCCCAGCGCTTTGCCTTTTTTGCGAAGGCCGCCCTGGAGGCGTGCCAAGCGCTCAAGCTCCAGCCGGACATCATCCATTGTCATGATTGGCAAGCGGCGTTGATCCCGGCCTACCTGAAGACGGCGTTACAGCACGATCCGGCGTGGGCGTCGACGAGCAGCGTGTTGACCATCCACAATATCGCCTACCAGGGGCTGTTTCCGCCGGAAGTGATGGAGTTCCTGCAGCTCCCCGCGTACACCTACTCGCCCGAGGGCATCGAATTCTACGGGCAGGTGAACTATTTGAAGGCGGGGATCGTCTACGCCGACCTCATCAATACGGTCAGTCGGCGATATAGCCAGGAGATCCAGACGGCGGAGTTCGGCTGTGGCCTGGAGGGCATCTTGCACTATCGGGAACCGGATGTCTACGGCATCGTCAACGGCATCGATGACCGAGAATGGAATCCCGCCAGGGATCGCCTGATCGCGGCGCGCTATACGGCCAGCAATCCTGCCGGTAAACAGGTGTGCAAACGTGATCTCCTGGAAACGTTCGGGTTATCCCCCGAATGGATGAACGGCCCTGTGGTCGGCATGATCTCTCGGCTGGTCGATCAGAAGGGTTTTGACTTGATCGAGAGCGCCATCCATCGCATGCTGGCGCTCGACCTTGGGCTGGTGGTGCTGGGGATGGGCGAGCCCCGTTATGAGGATTTCTTCCGCCAGATCCGCGAGCGCTATGCGGGCAAGGTCGGCGTGGCCATCGGATTTGATAACGTGCTGGCCCATAAGATCGAAGCCGGTAGCGATATCTTTCTCATGCCATCGCGCTTCGAGCCCTGTGGCTTGAACCAGATGTATAGCCTGCGCTATGGCACCGTCCCGGTGGTGCGCGCGACCGGAGGGTTGGACGATACCGTCGAAGCCTATGAGCCGGCATCGGACCGTGGCAACGGCTTTAAGTTTGAGACCTATGACGCCGAGGCCCTGTTGGCAACCCTCCAGCGTGCCCTGCTGCTCTATCATGACCGGGCCGCTTGGGAGCGCCTCATGCAGCGCGGCATGCAGGCAGACTTCTCGTGGGGGAAATCCAGCCAAGCGTATGCCGACCTCTACGCCAGAGCGTTGGCCAAGCGGCGGGGAGAGGCGGTGCAAGTGTGATAGGAATGGTATGGGCGCGAGACGGGATAGGACCGTCGTCCAAGACGGTGACCGAGCGTCAGCGGTGGGCGTGGTTGCGTAGAGGTCCCCGTGCCGGTCCGCCCCTTCGGCGGGGGCGGACCAGCACGGCCGGAGGCGCTGCGACTCCGATGGCTATTCTTTGGTGAAGGGAAGTACACCCGGCAGCAGCCATTTCTCCCACATCTCGTCGGTCTTTGCCTGGAAGTAGTCGACATCTTCGTCCGTAAAGTGGGCGAAACGGCCCTGCCGATTCAGATAGTCACGTACAGGAAGGCGTTTGGTCCGGCCCTCCACCAGGTACTTGGTCTGACCGTAGAAGGAAAGTTTCCCGTCTTCCACCTCGTACAAGGGGAAGATCCCGCACTTAATCGCCATCTCACCCAATTCGTGGGAATACATCGGGTCGTAATCCCAGCCTTTCGGGCAAGGATCAAGCGAGTGGATGAACGTTGGGCCGCCAAGGGTCAGTGCCTTGCGGACCCGATTCATCATATCCACGGCATACGTTGGGCACACCGTCGCCACATACCGGCACTCCGGGTGCCCCGCGGCCATCATGCCCGCGGTGTTCTTTTTCCAGCGCTTGTGCATAATGCGCTTGACTTTGCCCGCCGGGCTGAAGGTGGTATAGGCCCCGTAGGGCGTGCTTCCTGAGAGCTGGATGTCCGTATTGGCATACGACTCATTGTCATACATCAGGATCAGGCAGTTATAATCGCGATGGGTCAGCGTCGCCGAGATGGCCGACAGCCCCATATCCGCACCGCCGCCGTCGCCGCAGAAGGCGATGACGTTGATCGGCTCGGACTTCATCTTCCCCTTCCGCATGAGAGCCTTGAGGCCCGCCCCGGTGCCGAGCGCCCCCGAGCCGGAGGAGCCCAGC
>Ga0081538_10002443_pt1 | contig 18174 bp, 21 predicted proteins | sample TabmetS5T2R1_FD_71022 | JGI IMG/M metagenome (GOLD analysis project Ga0081538, IMG submission 71022) | Tabebuia heterophylla rhizosphere microbial communities from the University of Puerto Rico - S5T2R1 | ecosystem: Host-associated > Plants > Roots > Rhizosphere ... | reverse complement strand
TAGCATACCACTTCTCTTCAGTCTCTTCTAAAGCTGTGTCGTTTCCTGCCTTGGCTGCTTCTAGCAGATCTACTGCAATAGTTATATGGTCTTTCAATTGTGATGTCAGCTGATTGCCAGCTTGGTCACCATAGAAGGGCCTTATAGCATTGCCAATATCTTCTTGGTTCTTCAATAGTCTTTCTGCTGCAAACGATGCATCAGGTTGATCTGCTGCTGCGGCAACTACATATTGCCTTGTCCAAACGATGTGCTCTATCCATAAGTCATGGAGAGAAATTCTCAGTTCAGTAACCTTGGTTTGATTCAGGTTGTCATTATTTGCTACAAAAGAGGCGATGTGTGAGTTCAGGTTGTTGTGGTGTTGGGTTGAAACTGTCTGGTAGTGGTCATTGTTTTTCTTTCCGTTAAATTCATCGGCAGCCTTGATTTCTTGAGCTGCGGAAGGAATAGTCGGCAAGCTTGCAACAAATGCTGTCGACATCAGCGCAACAACAGCTACAACTACAAGGACGTGGCCGGAATTTCTGATCTTATTTTTCATTACTTATACCACAACCTAGGGTTTTATATACTTTAGCTATTTTTTAATAGCTAAACTGTCTTAACTTTTTATTACGTTCTAATCTGCAATTATCCCCCTTTAGATATTATAAACACTTATTAGTATCTAAAGTATATGTAAGACAATGATAACTAGTCAAGAGGAAACAGGCAATATAGGAGAGACAAAAGAAAGGATCCTAGAGTTATTGCTTGGTGGCTCAAAGAGTGCTGGTAAAGTTGCAGAAACCCTACAGATACAGAAAAGTGCTGCTAGAGTTCATCTAGAATCGTTACAATCTTTGGGGGCTGTTAGGTCAAAGTTTAAGATTGAAAAAATGGGCAGACCGAAGAAGGTATACGAGTTAACCGAAAAAGGCAGAGAATTCTTTCCAAGAAAGTATGATTTGTTTTTGAACCTTGTACTAGATAAGATAGCAGGCAAAAAGGGAGAAGCAGAGGCAAGAGAAATAATTGAATCAATAGCAGAAGATATTGCTTCTGGTATAAGAGCGAAGATTGATAAAAATAATCATCCTCATGCTCTTGAACATTCTTTAAAGATCATAAATGATGCATCAAACCAAATGGGGTTTGCATCCTCTCTAGGTAGAGAGGAAAAAGATAATTCATTCTATATTCAAAGCAAGAACTGTATTCTCCACAAAGTTGCATCAAACAACCAAGACATAATTTGTCATGGCCTTCACGACAAAATAATTTCAAAATCACTTGAGGGCAACTCAGACGCAAGGGTTGAATTGAAAGAATGTATGGCACTTGGAAATGAATATTGTAGACACATCGTAAGAAGCGGGGGCCAAAAATGATGTCAACTTTTCAAAAAGTTGCTAATATGAAGGATCTCGAAGGAGGTAAACTACTAAGAGTAGACGTAGAAGGCAAGCCCATTGTTCTAGCGATGGTACAGAGTAACGTCTATGCAATGGATGCAGTTTGCTCGCATGAAGGTGGACCGTTAGAGGATGGCTCATTGGAAGGATATGAGCTAAAATGTCCATGGCACTATGCCATATTTGATGTGCGAAATGCCAAGGTTTCAGAGCAAACTGTGTGGGCTACGGATCTGCAATCGTATGCAGCAAAAGTTGATGAGGGAACAGGGGATATTATGGTCAGCTTGCAAACAACAAAGCCAACTGCTACTGAGGTAACGACACAGCAGGAGAGCAGGCAGGATTCAGAGTCATCGCAAAAGAAATACTACGAAGAAGAGGAGAGAAGAGCTGACAACAAGCTCTCTTTAGAATTACTATCGAAGGAACCCACGCTAGGGACAGACATCATAACTTTTAAGCTTACCAGAGGCAAAATGCATTACACTGCTGGACAATACGCATTTTTCAAGATAGATGGCGTCTTTGGCGACACAAAGGGACCTATCAGACATTTTTCTATTACCTCTTCACCAACTGAGCAAGATTACATTCTGATAAGTACAAGAATCCGAGATACTCCATACAAGCAAAAGCTGGCATCGTTGGAAAAGGGCACAAAAAACTCGGCCTGGGGTCCACGAGGAGAGTTTATCCTCCATGATGATCATTCCAAACCTGCAGTGTTTTTGTCAGGAGGCATTGGGGTCACACCATTTAGAAGCATGATAAAGTTTGCTACGGACAAGCAACTACCAATTAAAATAACAATGTTTGATTCAAACAGAAACGAGCAGAACATCCTATACAAGGATGAATTTGATAGATGGGCTAGGCAAAACAAGAACCTTAAAGTCATCTATACAGTCACTGATGATGAGAGTACTCCTAATGTAAACTGGAGCGGAGAACGTGGCAGAATTAACTTATCAATGCTAGAGAAGCACTTGAGCAAGGATGAAATTGACAATGCAGTATTTTACATGTGTGGTCCTCCAGGCATGGTTAAGGCTATACAGGAACTTCTTCAACAAGAGTTGCAAATCCCAAAGGATAGAATCAAAGTTGAGGCATTCACTGGATACTAGCAGGAGACTATATAGCAATATGGCTTCTTCAGACAGCAAGATCGCAGTCAAGGACAGGTTTGTTAATTGCAGACAGAGTTGTATAGCATTAAAAAGATTCATAGTTGTTAAGGATATTGCAAAGGAATTCACTGAAGAATTTGTTCAAAAGACTGATGAACAATTCAAAGTTGGCAATCCGCTTGCTGACGATACAGATCTTGGTCCATGGTACATATGGGGAGTAAGTAAAAAAGTTTCATGCTTCTGTACAAGGAACAAGGGCAGAGGATGTGGGGAATATAATTGGTTAAGAAAAATAGAAGGATGACTGAAACTAACAACAAGGATTTAGATAAAGAAAATAGCAAAAGAAATGACAGTAGTGTATCAACTAGATCACTACCATCATCTTTAGTAGACAAGAGTAAGACAATAGAAAACGTACTGATACTCCAAGGTGGCGGATCGTTGGGGGCTTTTGGCTGTGGTGTATTCAAGGCACTTGCAAAAAGAAATATCAAGATCGATATTGTTGCAGGAACATCCATTGGTGCAGTAAATGCTGCCATTATAGCAGGCACCAAAGACGGAGATTCCCCTGAGCGATCACTTGAACAGTTCTGGTTGGAATTATCTAATAGCTTTGTAGATTTGAATAATACTGCTCCTTTTTATTACCTTTCGATCCCTGGGCTTGCAGAACAACTATCGCCTAGTTCGTATAGTTATTACCCATATTCTTTCTTCTTCGGAAGAAAAAAGGAAGGTGAAAATCATAAAGCTATAAGCGCAAACCAAAGAATAAAGATGAAACAGCTAAGTTCTTTCTATAGCTCTGCTATTTTTGGAAATGATAAAATGTTCAAACCAAGATGGAGACCAGAGTACGCAACTTCAGATCCAGAATATTTTACTCCTCAAAAGTGGACCTATCTATATGACCATTCACCCTTAGCAAGAACTTTAGATAAATACATTGATTATGACAAATTAAACCCTAATGGAAAGCCAAATGCACGCCTAATAATAACGGCTACAAATGTGCTAACTGCAGAGGCTCTAGTTTTTGATAGTTCTAAGCAGCAGATAACTTCCAAGCACATCCTTGCGGCAAGCGGTTATCCTTCATATAATTTCCCTTGGGTAGAGGTGGAAAAAGGTGTATACGGGTGGGATGGCAGCTTGTTAAGTAATACCCCTCTAAGAGAGGCAATAGACGCGTCTCCAGTAAATGACAAGCAGATATTTTTGGTCGAGAACTATCCAAAGAAGATTGAGGTGTTACCTGGGAATTTGCCAGAGGTTCATCACAGGGCAAGAGACATCATATTTTCTGATAAGACTGAGCATAATGTGACCATGTCAAAGGTAATAACACGCTACCTTCAATATATTGAGGAGTTATATCAGATAGTAGAAAAGCAGACAGATCATAAAAAACTAGACAAAGAACAACTTAGAAGAATTCGACAAAAGTACAAGAAATACAAGGAAGAGCGGGGAGCTGAGATTAAGAAAATATTCCACATTTCCAGAGATGAACCTTTTCCTCACATATTTGAAAATGCTGACTTTTCCCCTGAAACAATCAAAAACTCAATTGAAGAAGGAGAAACCAAAACAAATCAAGAAATAGAAAGGACATAAGATCTTGTATAGTATCTCACTCTGCCGATTATTCGTTTGGAGTATAAGTTAATGCAGATGCTGCATGATCTGTACGAGAATAATAATAATACAAGATATTATGTAGTGCCGAGACTCTCAAGGTCTTCTTGCATCGTCATTGAATCCTAAGCTGATTGGTCTGAATATTACACACCTCTATTATCCATGAGACAATGCATGACGCGCAGTTTACTATCAGTGCAGCAGCACTGAATGCATATACAGGGTAAAGTGGCCAAAGCCCGGAAAGATAAATACTAGAGTGGATAGGCCAACTGTTATGACTCCTACTGGTACAAACATGCCTGCGCACCCCATTTCCATTACCGCTTCTGCTGTCATTTCATTTCTTCTTGTTTCCAATATCCTATTACAAGCTGAACCTTTCAAGTAAATTTCAATTGCTGATTAATACTCTGAGTTGAAACTTACCTCTTTGCTACTTTGTAATTGCGATATTCTGGAATCCAGAATTGTTTTTGAATTTGATTCGATACTTTTTGCTCACTCATTTCTGGCGCAACTCCGTCTTGTTGAGCCTGAAGTGCAACCTTTATTGCAATATGAATAGCAACATCTCTCATATTTTCTATTGGTGGGAGCAACGGTGATTCAGCATCGCCACCATTGTTGCCTTTGGCATCTTGAAAATTACCCAAAGCACTTGCTGCTGCTATCATCATCTTGTCGGTGACTCTCTTTGCTTCAGAAGCAACCACAGCCAGACCGATAGCAGGAAATATGTAAAAATTGTTGCATTGTGCTATTTTGAATGTCTTGTCATTAAATGAAACTGGCGGAAACTCTGTTCCTGTAGCTATTAGGGCATGACCTTCTGTCCATTGAATAAGATCTTTTGGCGCGGCTTCTGCGCGATCAGATGGATTTGATAAGGGAAAGATAATGGGTCTATCAACTTTGCTTGCCATTTCTCTGACAATCGACTCAGTAAATTGATTGGGTTGGCTTGAAACGCCTATAAGGAGAGTTGCAGAGATATTCTTGATAACCTCAGCCAGTCCTATCTTTCCTTCTCTTGCCTTCCAACCCGAAGTCAATTCATAAGGATGTGCAAACTTCTGTTGAACCTCTGACAGGCCTGTACGTGTCGTCTGCAAAAGTCCCCTACTATCCAAGATAAAGAATTGGCGCCGGGCTTTATCCTCATCCATTCCTTCAGCTATCATTGCCTGCAAAACGTACTCTGCAATTCCAGTCCCTGCACTCCCGGCACCCAGAATAACAATCTGCTGATCTGAGAATTTCTTTCCTGTAATTTTCAGTGCCTTGTATATTGCGCCTAGCGTAACTGCAGCAGTGCCCTGAATGTCGTCATTGAAGGTGCAAAGGCTATCACGATATGTGTCAAGGATTGGACGGGCATGTGATTTTGCAAAGTCCTCCCACTGTAGCAAGACGTTTGGAAGCTTTCGCTTTATGCATGATACAAACTTGTCCACAAAATCCCAGTAAGGCTGACCTGTTATTCTTTCATGACGCCATCCAATATATTCTGGATCCTTCAACCGCTCCTGATTGTTTGTACCAACATCAAGCAGAATTGGAAGCGTTCGCTTGGGGTCAATCCCACCAATCACTGTATAAAGTGAAAGCTTGCCAATGGGGATGCTCATACCTCCAGCTCCCTGATCACCTATTCCTAGCACTCGTTCGCCATCAGTTACAACGATTACGTCCACGTCACGGTAGGGGCGGTTTTCTATTATCTCGTCCATCTTGTCTGCAAGCGGATATGACAAAAATAGACCGCGAGGACGACGGTAAATATGTGAAAAATTGATGGAGCTCTGTGCCACAACTGGCGTATAAATAATCGGAGCCATTTCACTAATATGGCGATAAAGAAGAGCATAAAAAAGGGTCTCATTTGTGTCCTGTAGTGCTCGCAAAAATATGTGCCGCTCCAAGTCGTCATCCTTTCTCTTGTATGCTTCATATGCCCGCACACATTGTTGTTCTAGTGTCTCGACTACTGGCGGCAACAACCCATGTAGGTCGAATTCGGTTCGCTCCTCCTCAGTAAAGGCCGTTCCCTTGTTCAATGTAGGATCAGACGTTAAGTCTTTTCCAGATTGATGTATTACAACAATTGATTCTTGTTTCTCCATTTACCTGCTAATGTCATATTGGATCATTGATGATAACAACTTTTTCGTTCTATAAGGCAGGCAACAATGGGGGCACTATTTATGTCCAAGCTAAAAACTGAGATTATAGAGAATTTATGCCCATTAAGTCAGATGAAACATTCGTTTTCCAATACTATAGAAAGCGTGGAGTATGTCTTCAACAAAGATGATAATGGCAAATGATCCATTGCTCAAGTTTTAATACGCTGGTACTTTGGTAGTTTTCAGGAAAGTGTTTGGAAAGGTATTGATAAATAGATATTTTGCTGCATTGAAGTATGCTTCCTAATCTAAGATTAGGTGTGCTATGGGATCGTCAATCTTAACTGTATGAGGGTGTAGATCCTTTGTGAAATATACTATTATCGACTCAAGATCTTCTGTTTTATCAAAAAGGTCGGTTTAATCTTCTACTTAAGCCTCATGTTTTATAAACAAGCATTTTTACTGTTATGGACAAATAGTGGAAAAGTATAACAAAATCTTCTTTGTTTATAAAAAATAATATAATCTTTTATAGCTGTATAAAGAATACTAATGGATGCATAATAAGGATACGCTTCGGGGCAGAAGAATAAAAAATACTCAAGAGAAAGGAGGGCCGAAGTATAATTAGTAATCTTAGTGGTAATAACACCGGTCTCTCAAATGTAGGAACATTGCTGGCTTCTCCAGTTGGTGAAATAATGAAAGCAGATGTTGCTATCTTAGAATCGGACAAGACAACAGACGTTGCCATACAAGCAATGCAGGAAAAAAATGCACGTAGTGTCCTTGTTTCTGTTAGAGGCGAGATTGTAGGCATTGTAAGCAAGACTGACATTCTATTCAAGGTGATATCTCAGGGAAGAAATCCCGGGAAAGTAAGACTACGAGAAATCATGACTAGCCCCGTATTAGCCGTCAACCCCCAGACAACCATCAGAGAAGCGCTTGCTATAATGGACAAAAAGAAGGTAAGACAGCTTATGGTTCATGCGTATGCGGCTGTCTTAGGAATGATTAACAGAGAGGAAATATCCGAGCGAATAGAGCAAATTTCACTATCACTAGAGGATGCAGCTTTGGCTGGGACACCAGCTTGCATTATTGATACTAAGAGCATAACATACATCAAGGATACGAGCAAAGCGAAATTTCAGTGCCCATATTGCGGATCACCCTTTGACGACACTGAAGCATTATCGAAACATATTGACAGACTTCATGAAGAGACAGGGATACTTGAAGGAGACTATCGAAAGATGGTACGTTGACATCTCTATTACAACTACTTATAGAAAATCTATATAGAGCCTCCTGCGTCACATGTCGATAGTATTTTTGTCTAATTCTAGTGCATGAGCACATGTTCATTTGGTGAGTGGTGGTGGTGCTCTGAATGAATAACAGAGATGTGGTTCTGAAAAGGATAATAGAATGGTTAAATTCAGAGCCGCTAGCTTACACGCTAAAGGAGAATGATTCTGACAGATTTAGGGCAACAATAGAGCTTAGCCAGGATCTTAATCTAGATGTTCAGTTAACAAGTCAGAGACCTGACCGCATCACGCTCTTAATTAATGGATACTTAGGACCTGACGATCAAAGAGCTTATTCTCGGCTACACAGGGAAAAGAAAGAATCTTTTCTTAGGGCTATCAGATGTGCGCTGCTCAATATTGATGTAGACCACCACATCAGTCCAAATGCTGACACTTTGCAATCAATAATTATCACTAAGACCATTTACTTTGATGGATTGACGAGAGACAGATTTTTTGATTCCCTTTTAGTGCTGAAAAGAGCGTTCAGTTTGCTAGACCTAGCCTATGGTGACCATTTGAGGTTTAGATCATCTAATATAGTATCGAAGTAGCAGCAATAGTTATTACCTGCTCAGTCACTGTGTCACTTCTGCGAAAATGTTGTTTTTTATATCATCGAAATCTGATTCTGTAGTCAACCAGGTTGATAATAATGGACCGAGTGGGAGTTGAACCCACAACCTCATCCAAATTTTCTCGTGTTGCTCCAACCCGTATCTAAATCGGAAGCAACGGAAAGAGAAAAATATATATATACTCTTAAGATAAGGTTCTGCTGCCTGTACTCTCTTTGTGTGTAGATTTCATAAAGCTGCTTTGATCCTTTAACATTGACTTTATTCTTATCATATCCTTCCTTCTTGCAGATAAAGTGCTAACAGCAAAGTGAAATGCTATTAGAGGAGCAAACAGACCTATTGTTAGCACTGCCAGACTTGGATCATGGAGACCAAAAAAGAGGTATAATGTTATTCCAACACCAGTCAGGATTTCAATCCATGTACATGTGCAAAGCTCAAGAGCAATTTTCTTCAGTGCTGGCCTTTCTATTTGCATACTATATATAACACCTTTTCATCGTTCCTTATTCGGCTCATCCACTTTTTTGTGTAGTTCATATTTTTCTCCTCTCAGTTTTGTCGAGCTTCAGTGAAACAGAATTGATGCAATACCTCTTTCCTGTAGGATGAGGACCATCATCAAATAGATGGCCAAGATGAGCTCCACATTTCTTGCATAACACTTCAATTCTTCGCATTCCATAGCTAGTATCTAACTTTAGATCGAGATTATGCGGGTTAATTGATGCCCAGAAGCTGGGCCATCCTGTTCCAGAGTCAAATTTTGTTTCAGATTCAAACAGCTCATTGCCACAACAAACACAACGGTAGGTGCCGTCTTCTTTGCAATTCCAATACTTCCCTGTAAATGGATACTCCGTACCTTTTAGTCTACAGACTTCATACTGCTCTTTAGTTAACTCTTGCTTCCATTCTTCGTTACTCTTTGATATGAATTTAGGTTCCTCAGTCATATTTCCATCACACAATAGAGAGATTCTCATCCTTAGTATTAGAAGATATTTCCAAATCTAATCCAGATCTTTTCCAACTTCAAAATAGGTCCAAAGAATATCAAGCTACTGCAGCAGCGGCTCAAGCTTTGCACTGCCAAATAGCACTGAAAATGCTTGACACCAGATAAGGACAGTATCATATCTTGAGAAGTCTGTACCTTCTGGTGGTATGTCATAATTCTGGTTTCCAATATTGCCCTTAAGTCTGCCAAGATTCACAAAATCGGATGCGCTGCCGTCGCTTGCCAAATACACATACAAGTCAGGCCCGTTTGTAGCCTCGAAATTCTCAAGTCGCAAGATCATGCTGCTGGTGTCATCTAATTGAATCACCTTTGCCAGACCTTCAGCATTATGTATTCCGTCGTTGACACCGACAAATTCACCTATTAGCAAAGATGTGTTGTTTCCTAAAGTAGTTGCTGCCTCTGGCATGTTCTGATTAACAATACTGCCATTAGCCTGAGCAGCGCCTCTCAGTATAGCATTCTTTTCTTCTATCGCCATTTGCTGTCCTTTTTCTATTCTTTCCTGCTCGTTATTCATTGACATGAATTCTTGGAATTTCTGTAAGTCGGTAATACTGCTAGTAGTTGGAAGAGGTTCATTAACAATAGTATTTATGAAGAATGGAGATACTGTATAGATGCCAAGTGGAATTGCAATTGCAGCAATTATGATTACAATGATTATAGCTTTCTTCTTGTTCATGGTCTAACTATATGAACGAATTATTTAGGGCTTTATACAGCAGAACATCAATTGATCAGAGAGGATTCATATATTATCTATCAACTTCTTGATACAAGAAATGATGTATATTATGCTTTAGAGAATGTATGGATGGATGTAATAAGTCAAACTCTGATTGCTTGTGTATTATTCACCTGAATGAACATGGTATAGATCTGGAAAAAAGTATTAATTCAAAAATTGCCAGCAGATATATCATATGATAAGTGAGAATAAAATCAAAACTCTTCAGCTAGCGACCTTTGCAGCTGGCTGCTTTTGGGGAGTTGAGGAATCATTTAGGAAGATAAAGGGAGTCAAGTCAACGATGGTTGGTTATACTGGAGGTCGATCGGCAAACCCCACATACAAAGATGTATGCACTGATTTAACTGGACATGCCGAAGCAATCCAACTGCAGTATGACCCAGAAGAGGTCACTTATGAAGAAATTCTAAAGGTGTTTTGGTCAATACACAATCCAACAACTAAGAATAGACAAGGACCTGATGTCGGCTCACAGTATCGTTCTGTGATTTTCTATCATACTCCAGAGCAGGAATTATCCGCAAAAAGATCAATAGAAGAACTTGAAAAATCTGGAAGGTTTAGCAATAGGATTGTGACCGAAATAGTTCCAGCATCTACTTTTTACAGAGCAGAAGAGTTCCATCAGAAGTACTATCAAAAGAGGGGGGAGGAGGTAGTTGCTATCTGTGAAAAAATTAGGGGGTAGCATCAAACCTCGCTTTTTATGCCTATTTTCCTCCATTCTTCTTCCTTGCGCTTTTGACTCAAATTAATAAAAAAAATTCCTATTACTATCTTGTCTGAAGGACTTCTCTTAGTATAGGTGCGTCGGTCGGTCTTCATGCCAATGTTAGACGATGCTTATGACTTTCAAGTACAATGATGTTGTGGATGCATTACCTAGGTCTCTGGAGCACCGGAAAATGGCATTTACGTCTACCTTTGAACGGAGCTATATTATGAGTCAAGCCAATTTCATTATCGGTAGGCATCCATCCGGAGTGGATTGCATAGTTTACTTGATTGAGTGCGTCTACATCCTCAAATAGCCATCAATGATATCTGACACAGAGGAATGAAGGCTGTATACGTCAGAAAGGAGCTGAAGAGTATGGCAGACCCATACAAAGCAGCGATACTGCAGCGGTTCTTCAAAACAGGACCAGGACAGTACGGCGAGGGTGACATCTTCATAGGTGTCATGGTACCCCAGTCAAGGCAGATAGCCAAAAAATTCAGCCAGCTTCCTCTTGGAGAGGTTAGGACGCTGCTTTACTCTCACATTCACGAGGAGCGACTTGTGGCGCTCTTGATCCTTGTCAGGCGGTACAGCAGTGTATCAAGCGGCATGGAAGAAAAAGAAAAGATTGCAAAGTTCTACCTAGACCACATTAAGCAGGTGAACAACTGGGATCTTGTGGACCTGTCTGCTCCAAACATACTTGGAGCACATCTAGTTGACAGTAGTAGAGACAGGAGGCGGCTGCTATACAGGCTTGCCGGATCGGACAACGTGTGGGAAAGAAGGATAGCAATCGTGGCGACGCACCACTTTATCAGAAATGGCGACTTTTCCGACACGCTGAAGATTGCGGAGATACTGCTGCAGGACAGGCACGACCTTATGCACAAGGCAGCCGGTTGGATGCTGCGCGAAGTGGGCAAGAGGGATGCTGCTGCTGAAGAGGCTTTTCTCGAGAAGCACTTCAGCGTCATGCCCCGGACTATGCTCCGCTATGCCATTGAAAGGCTGCCTGAGGACAAGAGGCGCCGCTACAAGAAAAAAGCCGAACTATAAACGTTAGCTGTACTCACCTATTGGGTGTATATATTATTAGAGAGAGAAGAACATGCAAATAAAACCTTGAAGGTGGAGAGCACCTAGCGCTCTGCTAAAAACATTCCAAATAGTCTCTGTTCATCCAAAATGCTCAATTGAAATTCTTCTAACTATATGGTAATCTTTTTACTCATTTCTGATCTCTGCCATTATGCGCTGGTCCTTCTGGAGCTGTTCAAGCAACACCTCCCTTATCAGACTACATGCCTTGACAATCTTTGGATTTGATATGCCATAGTAGATGTTTAGACCATCTCTTCTAGCCTTGACCACGCCCCTCTGCCTCAGCATCGCCAAATGTTGCGAAATGTGTGCTTGCCTTATGCCAAGCTTCTTTACTAGAGCCCCGACGGTCATCTCCCCATCCTGTAGTTCGTTTATGATTCTAAGCCTCACAGGGTTTGACAGGGTTTTGCATACTTCGGCGTGAAGTTCAAAAAGCCTTTTCTGTTTCATAGGATATTATATCTCTCTTGCCATATTCCAGTATTTGAATATAGACACACAGTTTGCCGACTCTCTTCCCCCTTGTTTCAGAAATACGGTCAAAAAGTTAGCACCTTATCCGACTCTTCAACAATCTTGAGCATATTCTTCATTGTAGAGATTGGACATACAGCAAATTGCATCTGACGTGATTTGATACATGTGCCACAGGCAAGCATAATACCACTTAGTTCATTAAATTTCTTAAGCTGTTCCTGCACATTAAATTTTTCGCTTTTGATCCTTTCTATTTCAACGCCGGCTCCAAGTAGAAAGATTTTCACATAGTGCCCCTCCAAAATTGCAGTATTTGCAAACCTAAGAGCGTTCCACACAAGCTCAGAGTCAGTGTTGCTGATAATAACTCCTAACTTCATTTTTTCACGCCACCAACCTCTTTGTCCAGTAGTTGCCCCATGCATCTTTTCTTTCTCTCAACTCTTTGCTAGGTATTTGCAAGTTTATCACAGGTTTCGGTGAGGCGTAGAAGCTGCCTGAACCATATCCTGCATTTCCAGAGCCTGTTTCAATGAAACACTCTCCAAATCCGTCCCAGCTTCTAGTTTCGGTTCCAAGGACCGAAGAGGCTATATTGCTTGCGACAATTTCGGCCTGACCAAATGCAAATGTGGCAGCTTTTGGAAGCATCATTCCTGATGGCAGTTTTATTGCAGCAACATCTCCAATGGCGTAGACTCTGTCGTGCTTTGTCTGCATGTTCTTTGGGTCTACGGGAATCCATCCAGATGCAGCATCGGCAAGATCACCACTACTCTCTCTGATAACTTTGGGACTTGTATGTGGAGGGATTGCTATTAGCAGGTCATATTTTTCTGTGGTACTGTTGTCAAATACTATCTGTTTTGAGCTGCCATCTATTGAGGACACCTTTGTGTTATTATGAAAGCCTATTCCTTTTTCATTCAGCATGGAAACAACAGCACTACCTACCTCAGGACCTGCTATTGGCATTGGTTGTGGCTCAGGTGTGAATATCTGTATGTCGGATTTTTCGCGTAAGCCCTTGCTTCTAAGATAGTCGTCTATAAGCATGGCAGCCTCATATGGTGCCGGCGGGCACTTGAAAGGGGTACTTGAAATTATCAATCTTATCAAGCCACCTCTAAAAGAGGATAAGGCATCTCGAAGCTTCTTTGCATCTTCAAGAGTATACATATGGAAAGCAGACTCAAATCCTGGAACTTTTTCTGGAGCAAGCTCTGCGCCAAGTGCAATAACTAGATAATCGTATTGAAACTCGCCTTGACCAGTATGGACAATACCATTCTTGACATCTATCCTGTTTACTTCTGTATTGATAAATCTGATGCCTTTTTGGCTAACCTTCTCCTTAGGGATTGTCACCTCTTGCTCTGTCTTTTCGCCTGTCATGATTCGGAGTAATGAAAATCCTAAAACAAAATACCTTTGCTTGTCTATTACAGTGATGCTGGTTTTGTCTCCTAAAAGCTCTTTTAAACGACCCGCAATGGCGAGCCCGCCACTCCCGCCTCCAAGGATAAGAACCTTGTAGCTATTCATGTATTCGAATGTATGAATATCATAATATATATATCTGTAACACCAAGAAGTGTAAAAACTAGTAATCAGAAATTCACATCATGATACTGAATATCTAAGTCTTTAAAATTTGTATCATTATTATTCTTTCGTTGTCCCCAGATTTGTTGTGTCATCGTTGTTGTTGTCATTGTTGTTCTATTGGTGCTACTTGTGGTGCCTTTATCATATCATCCATCTGATTGTATATATCAAGAAACCTAAGACCTTTTTCAGTAGTCTTGAATGTGTGTGTGTCTAAGTCATAGCTAATTAAGTCAGTTTTAGTTAGAACTTCCAGATACTCTTTCATTTTGTCATAGCTAAGAAATGACTGATACAATATCTTAGACTTTGTAATATTGCCGCCATTTGCAATCTCTAGAATCCGGCTTATTATCTCGATTCTGCTTCGGTATCTCATGTGCATATATTTTTCCTATAGGCTATGATGGGGATGCTAAATAGTATTATAATGGAAAGTTATGAAAAATTAAAATGAGTGTATACAAACAGTAATGAAGGTGTATTATTCTTACATTACTGTCTTCTATTAGTTGGAAGCATATGCTAGCCATATCTGATAAACGTTTTAGGCTAGAGAATTATAGTGTGTGTTTTCTCTCACATGTAGCAAAAATGTAATGAGAGCATTGTTACTTCATGATTTCTTGCATCTAGATCCCAGAATAGTATCAATGCCGCCTTATTGCGTATATAGGTTCATACTTGAACACTAAAAGCAACTCGTCTCTATCCCATATCTCTGTCTCTGAATATGGGCTCAGTCGTTTGGTTTTCTTTTCTTTTATTTTGGCGAAGGCAGGTGTCATAGCGGGCCCGTCGGGATTTGCATAAAAATTCATTTGAATCTAAGGACAGCAATTTTGGCATTTACTTATCTAATGCGGAAAACAAGTTTACTGATTAAAGCAGCTTTTCGGCGTTCAAGGATAGTCAATATCGATGGGTATATGTTACAGCCACAATTCTCGCACATGAACGGTGTTGCTTTGCCAAAAACGCATGTAGGCTTGCGATTGCCATAAGCATCGTATGACTCGACAAACCATGTAGGGCAACGATTGGACCATTGATTGGTTCTCATTAGGTTCAGCTCTTCGTCCGAGTTTAAGATGTAGTCTCCATAAAAGAGACGCTTCAGCCTTTGTATCTCGTCGATATCCTTCTGGCGTTCTGCATGCGACAGATATAACGTATCCTTTGGACTCATAGGAGTAGACCATGCAAAACAGATTCCGTTCGCTCCTAGGTTCTTTGCTGCTTCAACAATGTTCTTTATTTTGCCATGGTTAAACCTGGTAAGTGTAGTATTGCAATAGCAATCTGTAGGAATACTAGCAGATGAAATATTTTCTCTTATCTTCGCAAAGACCCCTTTACCTCTAATATGGTCGTGTGTTTCCTCATCGCCGTCAAGGCTCACTATATACAAGGTATTTCTGAACCTTGGGAAGCCAAAAGTTCCATTTGTTACTATCCAGGTTTGGTCAAAGATTTCTGTGGCCAATTTGCACTTTTCACGAGATTGTTCAGTTAGGAGGGGCTCGCCGTCAGTTAGGGTTGCGTGCCTAATTCCACGCTTGCGCAACGTTAGACACAATTCCTTGAAAGCATCAACAGTAAGCTCCTGCTGCCGCAGTTGTTGGGTCTTCTGCGCTAATTTAGCTACTGCTCTTGGAGACGCTGTATAGCAAAATGAACATGCTAAATTGCACGCTAGGGTTGGAGCCAATGAGCATGCAAAAGGCCTCCTTTCACGTAGTATGGACGTCCTAATGAAGCGGTAGTGAAAGTATGCCTTTTGCATTGTGGTAACCAATGTTATTATCAGTACTGTGGTTGCCCGTAGAATATATCAGTTGACGGGCTTAGTATCTGGCTGGATTCATTTGGGAATTGGGAATCTAATAACGGATTTTCTAACTGATATTGCAGTTGACTTTTTGTGTCACATTTAGAACTTCGTTGGCATATTTACCACTACCTGAATCTACCATTGATATAAAAGGAGGGCCCAGAGGGTTCCGGCAGAAAAACCTTCAGAAAATGGACCCAATGCTTATTTTAGGCATGTATTGACTGCCTTGAACAATACGCAGAATCCGCCTGTACGATACTTGCTTTGCAGAAGCTCAAGTTTAACTGATGTAACTACAAAGACTGGTGGCGTCAGCAAACTTGCCGGAGTGAAGTCAGTTGTAGTAGACTTGAATCGTGAGATATTTGTGAATACTAGTTTCATACATTCACTTGTTCGTGAAAATATTCCAGATAATAGCGGTTAGTAAGTTCAAGTTTACTGGGCTGTTATTCGGTCGGGTTTGCAAAAAATTCCTTCACTTTAAGAAAAAAGGTGCAGAGGTGAGGAAAAAGACTTTTTTCACTTCTTCTTCACTCTACTACAGGAACCGGAACACTATTGGGCAGTTCACTACCATTCCAACAGAGCCATATTCTCCGCCACCAAGACCAGTAATCCATCCTTGTTCAACAAAGCCCAAGATGGCAAACTCTTCTGTTAGTCGTGAGCGATAACCGTTGTTGATGGCTTCTTCAGTCCATACGCCCAAGTTAATATCCCATAGCGGACTATAGTCTGTTGCGATAGTGGGTATGCCTCCTAAGACGTTGAGAGGAGAACCCTCGCCCATAAGCGCACTGTTGAGCCCTTGGCGCTGTGGATTTCCTTGGCCCGTAGGTCCGTTCGCAAATACGAATATTCGCTCAACTGCACTAAATGCACTGTCGTCTCGGCCTGTAGTTATGTTAACTAATTTGGGGGCAAGTGTAGCGCGTTCTAGTGCTGCTGCAATAGGCACACTAGCTTCGGTGCTTAAGTAAAGTACTGGGCGCGCAAAACTAAAGCCCGATGTAAGTTCTATTGTCACTGTGCCTTCACTTGGACATATGCTTACGACCTTGTCGTGAACTAGCCTGTAGTCAGGGTTGCCTTCGCAAAAGTTGATTTCAGAAGCATCAACACCAAATGCAACTATTGGGGCATTGTAGATATGGCCACCGGAGTTTTCTATAAGAACTAAGGGAGAATAATCACTATCGCCTACTGATCCGGGTTGGGTTTCGGAAGGTGGGAAGGGATTTGATGAATTAGTGCCTGGAGTGACTCTATGCTCTGGACTAAAGTCTACAGTTCCGGAGTGAAACTCAAGTGTAGCATTTGGGAGGAGAGTAGCTATCCTTGCTCCAGGAGCCGAGTATGCAAGTTTAGGTGACCAATTAAGACCTAATGCATCAGCGTTGCCTTTGTCTGTTGTGTCAGTAAGGACATACCAAACTGTTTCGTTGCTTCCTTGAATATGTCCCTGATATAAGGGAAGGGTGATTGTGGATTGATTCATGTCTATGCTTCCAGATCTTAGTAGCTGTTGAGGACCTATCAGTTCTTTCTGTACAGTAGATGGGGCAGGGCCAAAGTACGTGAGGGGAATGTCAGCTCCAATGGATGGTGGGGCAGGGGCAATGTCATCATCGTCTCCTTGTTGTTGTTCTACTTCTTGTCCAAAAGACTGAATAGCAGGGATAAGCACTGGCGTAATAACCAGTACTATGGCTGCCATTCCTATCAGAGATTCTTTAGAGTTCATTGCTCACGGCTCTTCGATTATAATAAAAAGGATTTTTCCAGATTATGTCCAATTCTTATCCAAATCTACTGGAGCTGACAATATTTTTTTCTATAGATAGGGTATGGCCATTACCCCCTTCTTGATGTTCTTATGTAACTAGCCGAGAAGGATTAGATTTGTCGTTTAGCTTTTCTTACCTCATATACTATTTCTCGGAATACTCCTATTCTATTTTGGAGGGGTATCATTGCGGGCCCGTCGGGCCGTGAAGTGATATCGCTTCAGAAATCAGATTCTATGCTATTCTTTTTGAATGTAAGGGCGAGCTAGAAAGGTTTCTGCGACGTAATGCTGGAGGGATTTTGATAAAAATTCATTTGAAACCCAAGACTACAATTTCAATGCTTAATGCAGGGAGAATTAGATCAGTTAACCTAACCCCTTAGACTGACTCTCTATCTTTGAGGCAATTGCAGTAGCCTTTATGGAAGTAGAGAGTAGCTTATAGGCAGTCAATAAGCTAAAACCCTTTTAGGCATAAAGCTCAGTTAAATGCAAATGACCAATGGCGATTCGCCGCCAGCCGTTCAGCGCGCTATCGTTCTGCAAGGCGGAGGAGCATTAGGAGCCTATGACGCAGGAGTCCTCAAGGCATTATGTAAAAGGATACATCAGATTATTGGTAATAACAGAAAAAAGAAGGAG
>Ga0081538_10002442_pt1 | contig 18183 bp, 20 predicted proteins | sample TabmetS5T2R1_FD_71022 | JGI IMG/M metagenome (GOLD analysis project Ga0081538, IMG submission 71022) | Tabebuia heterophylla rhizosphere microbial communities from the University of Puerto Rico - S5T2R1 | ecosystem: Host-associated > Plants > Roots > Rhizosphere ... | reverse complement strand
GCATCGCGGCTCCCGGCGAAACGACTTTAACGCTCGTGACGGCTGCGCTCCCGGTCGCGCCTACACGAAGCGCTCACGCCGCCGCGCACCGTCGGCGTTATTCGTGATGGGCGGTGACGACAGACAACCCGTTCTCGACGAATGCACGCGTCCCTGCTGGCGCCTCCCAGACGACCCCTAGGGACGACCAGGAGAAGCGGACGGCGTCAGTGCTGCTCCTCGACGAAGGCGAGCGCGCCCTTGGGCCCGATTCCGGGCTCGCTGACCCCTCCTCGTCGTCCATCTCAGCGGTCTGCGCATCGCGCCGGAGACGACCGGATCCAGGCGAGAGCGGAGTGGTGAGGGGGACGGGTTCGCAGAGGGCCGTCAGGTGGCGTCGCGCAGCGGCTCGGCATCGGTCACGCCGTCGCCGCGCACCGAAGACCCGGAGCGTGGCGCGATGTGCGGCATCGGCGTCGGCTTCGCGCCGCGGCGGCAGTTGGCGATCGCGCGACGCAGGTAGTGAAGCGTTCCCGACGCCGCGTGAACGAGCGGGCTGAACGGCCAGAGCGCGAGCAGCGCCATTACGCACATCGGGTGGATCTGGTAGATCAGCGGCGCGTGCGCCGTCTCGCCGACGTGCGGGGTCAGCATGAAGATCCCGCGGAACCACGGCGCGACGGTCTCGCGGTAGTCGTAGCCGCCGCCGAGCAGGTTCACGCCGACCGTGGCGCACATGCCCGTGGTGAGCACGATGGCCAGCAGCGCGAAGGTCAGCGCCTCCAGACGCGTGGTCGGGTGCCGCGCAAGTCCGCCACGCAGGCGGCGAGACATGAGGATCACGAAGCCGACGATCGTCACCGCCCCCGCCGCGGTACCCATGCTGACCGAGACCAAGTGGTAGAGGCGCTCGGGTACGCCGGCGGCCTCGGTGACCGACTTCGGCACGAGGATGCCGAGCACGTGGCCGCCGATGACCGACAGCAGACCGACGTGGAAGAGGACCACGCCGAGGCGCCGCCCGGGCGGCGAGGGCTGGCGCTCGGAGCGCGGCGTAAAGGTCAGCTTGCCGGTCCCGTAGCGCCAGATGTGGCCGACCACGAAAGTCGCCAGGCAGACGTACGGCACGACGATCCACAGCAGCACGTCCATGCGCGAGATCACGGTGGTATAGGGATCGTCGTGCGGCGTTTGGGCAGCATCCGTGGAATCCCACACGCGGCATGCGGGTTCGTGCGGACCCGTGCCGTGACCCGAAGCCGGACTACCGCAAACGGACGAGTGTGGAGAGTCCGCGGCCACTCCCGGATCACGCCCGCTTCCGACCGATAGCAGGAGCCCGGCCACCCGCGATCAAGCGCTCGCTCTGGCGGCGGCGCGCATCAGCGTGCAATTGGCCGTCCGCTCGTCCAGCCCGCCGCCGAGCAGTGGGAGGCGACGGGCTGCCATGCCGATAACCACAGCAATGGCTACGAAGAACGGAACGGTCGGCTGGGAGACGCTCGCGCGGCATGACGGCGGGCGGCGGCTCATGGACCCGGAGAAGGAGCACACGGTCGCGGCGAAGCTCCGCACCGGCGGGACCGCACGCGGGCACCTCTTCCTCGACCTCTACTCGGAGAAGGCTGGTTGGTCCATTCTGGTGCTCGACCACAGGCTTCGGCCCGTTACCCAAGCGTTCGGCGAGCGCAAGGGCGACGTTTGGGCGGAGGTCGAGAACGAGCTCAAGAAGCGTGGGCTCATTGCCTCCTAGCGCAACCACTGGCCCGACGCTCGACTGCAGCGAGCCGCGCGGCTACTACGTCACCGTCATGGAGGTCGTGGGCATGTTGCCCATCACCTACAACCCCGGCGCCAACAAGCGGCAGCCCTACCGCGCCTGGGTCGCCGCGCTCGACGTCGCCGCCCGCGACGCGGCCGCTCGCGCCCGCCCGGCCCCCTCGCAACTGTTCTCCTTGCGCTGCGAGTTGCGGCTCTACACACCCGACCAGGGCTCGGACCTGGACAACTACGTCAAGCCGATCCAGGACGCGCTCGCCCAACGTGGTGTCTTCGGTGAGACCGAGTATGTCGGCAGCACAATGAAGGGCGACGAGCGAGTCGATCATCTCGACCTTCGCCGCAAGCGCGTGGAGTCAAAGGACGAAGCGGGCGTGCTCGCCGAGGTGTGGGCGCTGCACTCGTGAGGGGGCGGAGGTCGCTGCACGAAGAGGCCCGGCTGTCGGCGGTGTTGTTAGCGGCACTCTCGACGGCGTGGGTGCTTGCGCTCGCGTTGGACGAGCACCAACTGCACCGGAGCGGGCTCCTATGACGACTGCTCCGCATGGCGAACCAGCAGTCGGCGCGCCGTCGATCGGCGCGCTCGCAGGTCGTCCATCTCGGGCGTGCGGGACCTCGCCGCTGCTTCTGCCTCGTTGCGATAGCGCCGCTGCGGGTGGTTCGGCCCGCCACTGCGTTGCCGCTGATCATCCGAGGCAGCAGCGGCGGGCACGTCGTCGACAGCGTCCATCGGGCCGTTGGGGCACTCGAGTGCCGAGGTCGGTTCTGGCGCGGTAGAGCCTTCGCCGCGCAGCACCGCCCGATTCCGTCGGTCAGCCTGGAAGCATGACCGTCATGGATGACCTCCCGTCGGATCCGCCGGTCGAGCGCAAGTACACCCTCGACAAGCTTGAGCCGCTGTACGCGCACTACACGAGCGCCCAGGTCGCGTTCGACCACGTACTGCCGGAGTCCCGTATACGCCTGAGCCCTTATCGCCGCATGCGGGACCCAGCCGAGAACAAGGACATCGTGCCAGGCACCGGCGGTTACGGCGTCGACGCGGATACCTTCGACGAGTCGTTCCGCGCGATGCTCGGTGAGATCAAGGCGAGGCGCGACCGTTGCCGCGTCCTCAGCCTCACGCACAACGACGCGTCAGCGCGCGCGACGTTTGGCTGCTGCTGGGCACGCCCACGTATGTGGGAGCAATACGCCGACGAGCATCGCGGCGTCTGTCTCCTGTTCGACGCGGAGCACCTCACGCGTTCCATGCAGGTTGCCTTGAGAGCGCTCCAGATCCAGTCCTGGTTCAAGGAGGTTGCGTACACGGAGGCGGGTATCGCAGGGAGCACGGTCAGGTTCCTGAGCGACCCCCGCATCTTCGACGCCGGCCAGCGAGCGGACGCCGTGACCGAGTTCATCGAGCGCAACGCCGACGACTTCTTCCTTCTCAAGACCGACGACTTCAAGACAGAGCACGAGTACCGCATCGTCATCATGGCTGGTGACGAGTCGGTTGCACCAGCGCCCGGTTCACCAGTGTCGTTCGAGGGCGAGTTCGCCTACGTCGAATACGGGGACGCGCTCGTAGCCGTGGTCGTCGGTGAGCGATTCCCCAACTGGCAGTTGCTCGGTGCGAGTCGGGCTTCCGAACGGGCTAACGCGTTGCTTGGAAAGGTTGGATGGGAGCACCGGCGTCCGATCGCCTTCCCGCCGATCCTCGACCACCGCGCCGACGGTACGCCGATCCTGCCGGTGTGACGCGTCGCGCCATACCGCTTGCGCCTGATCTCTATAGCCCGTCCGCTCGCTCCGTCACCGCTCGCTCGGACGACGAGCAGGTGGGTCCACTGCGGCCATCCTCTCTTCTGCGAGTCGCGCAAAGCAACAGCGCGCCCGTCTGGCGAATTTCGCTCAGGTGGCGCTGCCGGCCTTCACCGCCGCTTGACGGCACGCATGGCAGCCGAGTTTCATGTAGCCGTCGGGTCAGTTAAACGGGTCCCGATCAGCGTCATCGCGAGATCCCGGAAGGGAACAGGCTACGTCCCCTGAAAAGGGAAGCCGTGAGCGGGGGAAAGGAATCGCCGGAGCACGTAACGCTGACTCCGAATGAATACTTCCGGGTGATTGAGGAGCGCCGAAGGGCTGCGGAGGGCGTGCTCTGGCAACTGACGAGCGTAAGCCTGGCCGCGCAAGCGTTCCTGTTGAGTGCTGGTCTCGGCCCAAAGGCCGCGCCGAGCTCGCAGAAAGTTGTGGGGTTGCTGGGGATTGCCGCCGTCTTGGGCACCGGTCTAGTCGTTCTCTACCAGGTTGTGCGTGCGGACATCTTCGGGAAGTGGGTGAGCCAGACAGTGCGACAGCCCCTGAGGCCTGACGAGCTTGCGACCGAGAGGCTGAAGCTCAGCCGCAGGAAGATCGTGCTGATGAGATGCGCGTTCATAGCGTTCTACGTGGCCTGTGGGGGCGCTCTCTTTGCGTTTCTCGCCGCCGACGTGTACGTGCTCGGCCAAGGAGCCGGGTGGTGGTAATGAACGCCTTGCAGTCCCCAGGAGCGCTCCCAGGTTCCGCTCAGGGTGGCTCTGCTGCCCCTGGCCGCGTGCGATCTCGATAAGACCGGCAAGGTCCCTCCCCGCCTTCACTCGCGCTACGGGACGATGCCTTCCTGGAGGAGCTCAGTGAAACCGGCCCGCTGCAACAACTTGAGAAGGTCGCCCTCGTCGCGACGCGCTCCGGTGATCACGGCAGACCCGTGAGCCGCCGCCCCCGCTAAGACGTCCGCAACCTGCAACCTCGGGTCATCGTGGGACGCCTGGAATCTGATCGTGTGGAGGAGCGTCGGGATGTGGAGGGTGCGGTCCCCGATGGTGAGCGCCTCTGGAGCGGTCCGGTCCGCCAGGTTTCGCTGCATCTCACTGAAGATCTCGTCTTGCCAACGGCTAACGCTCCTAGAGTCGTCGTGCAGCACTTCGAATCGTGTTTGGAGCTTGGACGACCAGTGGCCGCCCTGCCAAAACAGCGACGGGAGCGCGGGATCGAGCACGTCGTGCCGAGCAGCGAACTCCTCGTTCATCTGCTCGGGGGTATCGATCATCACCGAGAGCAGGTCCGTCACCTGTTCGTCGCGGCTGACGATCTTGCAGCGCTGCAACGTCCGGACGAACGCCGCGCCGGCCTCAGGGGTGTAGTCCCGGACCATCGCCACGAAAGACGCGGTCAACTCGTCGTACATCTCACCCAGCGCTCTCGGCCCATGCTCATACATGGCGTGGGCCATGTTCTTCGCTGCGCCACCCGCTAAGAACGCTGTCTGGAGGCCCTTTGCGGTCATCCTCGGCTCGACAAGCTCATCGATCAGCTTCGTGGCCACCATGAACGGCTTGTGGATGAGGATGATGGCCGCATCGTCGGGTGTTAGTCCGAGGTCTTGCAGCAAGGTGAGCAGGTTCTTGCGGCCTGCGTTGCTCCTGCGTAGGACGCTGAACTTCAGCTCAGTCATGGTCTTCGGCGCGCGGCCGAGCGCGTCAGCTACTGCGGCCTTTGCCGTCGCTTCATCCATCTGGAGGGCTGCAAGCGCGTAGATCGGCTGATCGGGATCCAGCAGGTTCTCTCCGGTGTGCCCGGCTTCGTCCATCACGACTACCGGCATGTTCACGCGGCCAGTGTGTCAGTCGCGTCGTGGTCCCGGGGAGGTGCCCCGCGCCCGCCAACCTGGACCTGAGCACAACTCGGCAAAACTCCTAGGAGGTGTGGCGCTCAGAGCCGTGCTGCTTTCGCCTGCTACCGGCAGTGCCGCTCTTGCCTCAAACCAGCAGTGATCGGGGCGCCCGATTTGAAAGTCGCTTGGCGGCTTCTGAGCGGCTGCGCGTCCGCTAAAGCCTGAAGCTCCCCGTGAATGTCTCGGTAGCGCGGTCTTCCTCGTCCCCGAAAACGCAGAAGTCCCCGTGGCCACGGAGTTTCGCGTACGCGCCTGTTCCGCCGACGACGGCAAAGGGGCCGGCTTGTAGGCAGTCCGCCGGGGTCGCAGGCGTGAACTGCGGATGGAACAGGATCGTGAAGGTGCCGCTGCCATCCGTGCATGTGAACGTCTTGAGGATGGCGCTCGCGCCGTAGTCGACGTGACCGCTGCGGAAAGCGCCGCCACCGCCGACGAACTCGTCGACGAACGTGCCCGACGGACATAGCGGAGCCGACGCCGTGAAGGTGCCGAACGGCTCCCCTTCCTCTGGGAACGTGATGTCCGTAACGATCGTCGGCTCCTGCGCATTCGCGGCTGGGGCGGCCGCGAGCGCAAGGCAAACGAGAACAGCGGGCAGAGACCAACGGGCAAGTCGGCGCATCCTTTCCGACCTCCTTAATGGGGGTAGCCGCGGTGTGCAATCGAGCCTCCCAAACCACCGGCCACGAGTCAACGGTCGCCCGCTCCGCCGCCCGACCGTTGCTTTCGCCTGCTAGCGGCACTGCCGCCTCTGCCTCGAAGCGACAGCCAGCGTCGGGGGGCATCGCAGCGCATCGCCCTACGATTTTGGGCATATGGCGGGACGGGGCTGGAGGAGGCTGGGGCTGGTTCGCAGTCTCAGCTACGGGGTCCTGGTGCTCACGATCGTCGTGATCTTCGGATTAGAGCCGTTCGCGGCGCCGTGCGAGGACCTCCTCGACGGCCCCTGCGAACACAACTGGGCAAGCGACGCGCAGTGGATGGTTCTGCCCCTGCTTCTGCTGACGTTGATCTCATCGACGTGTCTCGCGGTCTGGGACCTCGGACGGCTCGTCCTTGGCCGCTGGCGGCGCTCCCGCGCGTAACGCTGCTGCGCTGCTTACAGGCGCATCGGGGGTGGTCACCGGCGGTGCCGCATTCGCCTGCCAGCAGTACCGCTCCTGCCTCAAAGGAGCAGCGGAAGGCGGGTCAGCTGCCGATCACTCCGATCTGGACCAGGAACTCTAAGAGGCCCCAGTACTGCCTCTCGGCGACGACCTTGCCGTCGGAGACCTCGTGGACCACGGCCCCCGGCAGGTCAATCGGTCGCCCTGTCGGCGGAACCGCCTCGACATCTCGACCCAGGAGCGCCTTACCGAAGTCTCCCAGGACCGTTGGGCCGGTGTTGGTACCGGTGATGCGGACTTCCGTGACGATCCTCGCGCCCTCGGTGGTCGACAGCAGCGGCTCGAACCGGATGTCCGGAACGCAAGCGAAGTCCATCTCGTACGACGCCAGCAGGTAGTCAGCATCAGCGTCCTGGGGCCACCCTGGACGACGCGTTCGAGCGTCAGCGGCGTACAGGCCTCGAAGAGCGCTCAAATCGTGCGCGTTGATCGCGTCGATGACGCGCTGCGTAACGTCGGTCGGGTGGCTCATAAGGCGACGCTACTCCATCGGCGGCACCGCTCCTTTCGCCTGCTACCGGCAGTGCTGCTTCTGCCTCGATGCGAGCGCGCGCGGCTACGCGTCGTTCGGCGCATCGCCGCGCTGTCGCTGATCGTCCAATCGAGGAGTGCGCGCACGCCCACGAGACCGGGCCCCCGCTTCTGCTTGCGACTGAGCAGTCCCGGCCAACTGCCGCCTTGGGACTAGCTAGTAGCTAGTACTTCCCGATGATCTCGGTATGCGCCTCGCGCGGCGGACGTCTGTAGTCCTCGCGCTCCGGGCGAGGTGGCAGCTCGATCGGATCCGGCAGCACGTCCTCGTACTCGGTGGTGTCGAGGATGTGCGAGATGCAGTTAAGGCGCGCTCGGCGCTTGTCATCGGACTCAACCGTGTACCAGGGCGCCTCCGCCGTGTGCGTGTAGCGGAACATCTCGTCCTTGGCACGGGAGTACGCGACCCACAGATCGCGTGACTTCAGATCCATGGGGCTGAGCTTCCAGCGGCGCTTGGGATCGGACGAGCGCTTCTGGAAGCGCCGCTCCTGTTCCTCATCGCTGACCGAGAACCAGTACTTGCGCAGGATGACCCCGTCGCGGACGAGCATGCGCTCGAACTCGGGACAGGTGTGCATGAACTCCCAGTACTCCTCGTCGGTGCAGAAGCCCATGACCCGCTCCACGCCGGCGCGGTTGTACCAGGAGCGGTCGAACAGGACGATCTCGCCCGCGGCCGGCAGGTGCGCGACGTAACGCTGGAAGTACCACTGCGTCTTCTCCCGGTCACTCGGCGTGCCGAGCGCGACGATCGTCGCGCCACGCGGGTTCAACGGCTCGACGATGCGCTGAATGACCCCGCCCTTGCCGGCGGCGTCACGGCCCTCGAAGAGCAGGACGATCCTCGAGCCGGCGTGCTGGACCCAGTGCTGCAGCTTGACGAGTTCGAGCTGGAGCCGAACGAGCTCCCGCTCGTAGTCCTTGCGCTTCAGCTTTGAAGGAGTGGCGTCAACGTCCTCCATGTCGACAGGAGCGCCTGCATCCTCGTTCACGGTGCACCTCTCCTCGTCCGGGGTTGCACGGGACCTTTTCCCGGCCCCACACCTCCCATGCAGCGCACGACGCAGGCCCGACCGGTCTCACGCTCTTGCCTCGAAGGAGCAGTGCGTCACGTGGATCGGATCCGAGCCGTTGTGCTGCCCCAATTCGCGCAAGCAGTAGCGCTCGAAAGCCAGGGCGGGTACGGTCGGCGACATCGCAAGAGAGGAGCGCCAGCCGTGACCCGGGTAGACGAGCTCGTCGACGGCATCTACAGGATCTGCACCACCGTTCAACTACCGGACACCGACTTCCAGTTCAACCAGTTCCTGATCGATGACGAGCGCCCCGCGCTCATCCACACCGGCATGTATGGACTGTATGAGAGTGTCCGTGACGGAGTCGCTGAAGTGCTCGATCCCACCAAGCTCGAGTACGTGATCCTGCTCCACTTCGAGGCGGACGAGACCGGGGGCATGGACCGCTTCTTGGAGGGGGCGCCGAACTCGACGCTCGCGGGCAGCGCCATGAGCGCGATCCTGAACTTGAGCGGCTGGAACTATTCAGGCCGCGTCGAAGGCCATACCGACGGGGAGGTGATCGACCTCGGCAAGCATGAGCTGCGCTTCCTCGAGACACCGCACGTGCACCACTGGGACTCGACCATGCTGTTCGACGAGACCACGAAGAGCGTGTTCCCCTCGGACCTCTTCATTCAGCCGGGTGACCAGCCGCCGGTCGTGACCGAGGACCTCAGCGGCATGATGTGCGAGTACTACCGCCAGATCGGGATCTTCGCTCACGATCAGCCGGTCAGGGACGTCGTCGATCGAATCGACGCTCTCGACCCTGACTGGATCCATGGCATGCACGGCGGGAGCCTGCGGCGAGAGGCGATCCCCAACTTCATGCGTGCGCTACGCGAAGAGCCGGTCGGTTATCAAGGCAAGCTGCTCGGCCGAGAGGTCTTGCCCAGATAGAAACGCGGTCCAGGCTTCTCCCCCGTCGCCGACACGACCACCTTCGTCGATCCCGAGAACGCCCCGGGTTCGTCTCGCTTGCCCTTTTCGCGTGGCTGCAGCGGCGGCGCCGAGTCCGCAGGCGCGCTGCCGGTTTCGCCTGACTGCGAGCGTCTCGCGCATCAGCTCCAGACGCCTGAGATGGACGACGAACAGCAGCCCGGGATGGGAGCGCTGCTTTTCGACGCGAGCAGGAGCGGCGGCGGGCCCGATCGCGCTCCGGCTGGCTTCTGGATCTCGTCCGGAGCAGGCGCGTCAGTTGCCTGAGCGGAGACGCTCGCTCAGCGCCCAAGGGACAAGCGCGACCCCATGATGCGCATCGCTCCCGGCGCTGCGGCATGCGAAGGCTTGACCGGCCGACTGGGCAGGCGTATGTGTGGCCTTCGTGGGCCGGCTACTTCCAGTTTGTTAGCGGTCGGCATCGAAGCTAGCGGTGGATGCTGGGAGTGGATGCCTGGTGTAGAAGGAGGCTAGGGCCTCGGCCGTTCCCCGCGGGTTCTGCAGGTGCAGCAGGTGCGTCGCCCGCGGTAGCTCGAAGGCCTGCACGTTCGGGAGCCAGGAGACGAGCAGCTGCAACCGACCGAGAAAGGTCGGAGCGGTGTTGTCGCCGATAATGGCGAGCGCGGGCTGAGTGATGCGGCTGGCGTCCTGCGCCGTGAACGACCACTGCTGGACGGCGGGCATCTCCTGGGCGAAGAACGCGTCCGCGTCGGCGACGCACTGGTCGAAGACCCCTGGTAGTCCCCGCTCCAGCGCGCCACGGTAGTCCGGTCCGAAGACCCCGCGGGCCCATGTGTCAACGGCCGCGACCTTGTCGCCGGCGCGATAGCGCTGAACCGCGGGCCCCACGACGTCGCGCACGAATTCCGCCTGCTCCTCGGTCGGCGGGAACGGCCGAGCCGGCTCCATCAGCGCGAGCGTGTGCACGGCGTCCGGAAAGTCGAGCGCCAGCTGGAGGGCGATGACGGCGCTCGAGGAGTGGCCCACGATGTGCGCCCGCTCGATGCCCAGGTGACGCATGAGCAGCGCGCAGTGCCGCGCGTGGTCGCCCATGCTGACAGGGCCCTCGATTCGGTCGCTGCCGGCGAAGCCGGCGCGGTGGTAGCTCAGCAGGCGGTAGCGGTCGCCAAGGGCGGCCTCGTCCATGAGCGGCTCGGCCCAAGCCGCCGACACGCCCCAATGGATCAGCACGACGGGCTCTCCAGATCCCCGCAGCTGGTATTCCAGCTCGACGCAGTCGATCGCCGCTCGCTCCATTTGATCGGCGACGACTTGGAGTCTGGTCACAGGTTTCATCGAATCTCCCGTGCAGGTAGATATCAGGGTCCTTAGACAATGACAGGGACGGTATATCTTGTCAAGGCCCTGCTATCGTCCCTGCCGTGAGCGCTCCACTGATCGGGCAGGGCTATCGCGGCGTCGAGGGGCGCATCGGCTACCTCCTGCGCCAAGCCTGGATGACGTGGCAAGGCGCCGTGGAGACTGCCCTGCGCGAGCACGGGCTAACCCTCGTGCAATACGGGGTGCTGAGCGTGCTGGCGCGCGAGCCCGGCGCCTCAGGCGCCGACCTTGCACGGGCTTGCATTACCACCCCTCAAGCGATGAACGGGGTGCTGGCGACGCTCGAACGCCAGTCCCTGATCGAGCGCGAGCCGCATCCAACCCATGGCCGCATCCTCCAAGTCACCCTGACAAGCGAAGGCCAGCGGCGACTCGAGGCCGCGCACCCCGCCGTTCGAGGGCTGGAACGCGCGGTCGAGCGGGACTTCACGCCGGAGGACATCGCGGCAGTCAAGGCATGGCTCGTCGCAGCTGCACAGCGGCTGGAGCGGATCACCCGGTCACGGGCCGCGTAACGTCCGGGCCGCATCGTTCGCCATTCACGGGCGATCGCCTCAGCGCAGCGACGGCACCGGCCACGACCCGCACCGCGAGCGCTCGCGCCACGAAGCGGTCGTCGCGTCTTCGCCGGTGCAGCGCTCGCCCGCTTCGTCAATCCCGGGCGACCAGGACGCCCTCCTTGGACCCGTTCGGGCGGACGAAGAGGAAGACGCCTGGTCGGAGTGACTAGGGGCGTGTGCGCCGCAGGATCCAGAGCCCGGAGTTCATGTCGCTGGCATACACGAGGTCCGTTGAGTGGTCGTACGCGACGCCCCATACCTGGGTCGCGTTCGTGAGCGTGCCTCGCTGGGAGGGCTGCACCGGGTTCTTCGCCGACGGCGGCACGAAGAACGCGACCTCCCTCAGGTTCCGCGGATCTGCCGCGTCGACGACCCGGATGCCGTCGCTGTACCAAGAGATGTAGAGGTCGGTCCCCACGATCAGCGGGTTGTGGATCGTGTAGTCGCCGGCGCCCACGTCTTTGCTGCCGGACGAGTTCGGCGTGCGGTACTCACCGATCTGCTCCGGCGAGACCGGGCCCGGTGAGTCCAGGCCCGAGTAGTCGTACACGCGCAGGTAGCCGAAGCCTTTCTCCGTCCCGGAGCCCGAGGTCTTGCAGAAGTCCTCGTCGGCCGTGAACAGCAGCTCTCGGTCTTCGTCGAAGTTCGACGAGTGGCCGTCGCCGTCCTCGTCGGACTCGTAGCTCGTGGTGCCCCTCAAGACCGGGGTCGCCGGATCGGTTACGTCGAGCGCCACGAAGCCGCTGTCCCAGTAGGAGACGAACGCGAGCGTTCCGTCCGCCGAGGGCTCCACGCTGTGGCCGAAGATCGGATCGGGGTCGCAGCCGAGCCCGGGACCGAGCGGGCCACCGGTGTCCTTCACGACGCCCCAGTCGGAGACCTCGAGGGGCAGCGCCGGATCCGTCACGTCGATCAGGCGGAAGTCACCGCGCGGCGGCATCCGCTGGTCGCGCACCCCGGTGGGTGAGAGCGCGTCGGGATACTCGCTCGCCGGCACGCTCGCATACACGAATGTGCGCCGCAGGTCGGGACGGTGCTGGAACTCGAGCTCGTGCAGACCGCGCGTGCAGCAGCCGGTGTCGAGCCGGTTCCCGATCTCCATCGGCGCGGCCGGATTGGTCACGTCAAAGAGCTGCAGACCCCTGAATATCGTCACGTCGTAGCGGCTGCCGCCGCACACCTGGATCCCAACGGCGGCGATGTCGCGGCCGGCCAGCGGCCCGAACCGCGCGGTGAACACCACCACGTCCTCAGCCGAGGTTCCCACCGGCGATACCAGCGTGGAGACCTGCCGCGGCTTGGCGGGGTTCCTCGAGTCGATCACCGCAACCCCGTCGTTCGGGCAGAAGCGCTCCTCGCCGCCCGTGTTCCAGTCCGAGAAGCCCCAGCTCCCGACGTAGGCGTGCTCCTCGTGAACCCAGACGTCGGCGTTGTACCCACGTCCGCCGAGGTTGTGCTGGCCGACCACCTCCATGTTGAGGGCGCCGCCCGCCTGGTGCTCGGGACCTTGCACCGCGGTTTCGATCGGCCTGTGTCCCGCCTGAGCCGCGGCGGGCAGGGCCAGGACGGCGACGAGTGCTGTCGCGGCGAGCTTGAGATGGCGCATCGAGTCCCCCCGGACGTGATGGCTTCGAGGATGCTCGACAAATACCCGCTGGGGCAGGTCGTGAATCGCGCCGCTCCGTCACTCGAGCCCGGACACGAGCGCCTCGAGGTCGGTGCCCACGACTCGGCGGTTTGTGCCGATCGAACCGCAGTCGTCGGCGGGCATGAGTGAAGGTGACAATCCGCCATTCCGGCGGATACCTCGCTTGCGCCACGGTCATTGCTTGCGGAATGCAGGGATCAGCCGCATAAGGACGTTGTCCGCGACGTAGGTGATGCTCACCACGCGAGACCAGCAACTGCCCGACGCGACCAGCAGGCGAAATCGGCGCAAACGGACACGCCGCTCGCAGTAGCGGCCAGCTGGCGGAGGACGAGAGTGCCCGACTGTGGGGGAGCAGCGGTCTCGGCCCACGCCGATCAGACTGTCGCGACGGACGGAGGCTGTCGCACAAAGAAATCGCGGTGTCCGCCGCTCACAATCGCGTCACGAACCGATCCTGACCGACGTCCTGTACAGCACTCTCGGGGCATTCGACGGCCCCGCTGGACTGATTTGGCCTCCCGCGACAGCAATCCGTTGTTACCGCCCTACAACGAAATCCAGCCTGCCGCCGTTTGTGCGACACCCTCGACGACGAGCAGCTGCGCGGCCTAACAGAGCTGCTTATCGACGAATGCGAGTGCGGCCGGGGAGCCGATTGTCTGCTCGATGACCACCCCCTCTCGTCCGATACGAGCGGTTCGTCTTGCCGACCGAGACGACCGCACCACGCGGGAGCGGCAGGGGGACAGGCGCTCAGCCCTCAGGCGAACGACGGCAGTCCTTGCCGTCCACCCGGACTACTTGCAGGGCCAGATCAACGTTCGGGGGCTCGCCGGGGGTGGGGAACAGCGCGCACTCCGCAGGGGTCGCGCGGCCGCACTCCTGCGCCACCTCGAGCCAACCCTTCATGGCCTTGGTGCGTTCGAGGAGGGCCTCGACTTCGCCGAGCTTCTGGCTCGAGAGCGAGCGCATCTGCTCTCCCAGGCCGTTCGCGCCGTCGACCCCGTCGATCAGCTCCTTGATCTCGCGCAGCTTGAAGCCTGCGCCCTGGGCGACGCCTATGAAACCCAGCTTGCCGAGCACCTCCGTGTCGTAGCGCCGCTGCCCTCCCGAGCGGTGGGGCTCGGGAAGCAGGCCGATCCGCTCGTAGTAGCGGATCGAGGACGTCGCCACCCCCGCGCGCCGCGCCACCCCGCCGATCGTCAGCTGCGGGGGTCCATCCATCTCGTCAAAGGCCCTTGACTTGAACTGCGGTTCAAGGGCCATCGTAGCCCGCGGACGGTCACATCCACCACAAAGGAGAGTCACGATGACAGTCAAGCGCAGGAAAACGCTCGATCTCGAAGCGCTCAGGCGCGGCGACGAGGATGGGACGTCGAGGCGCTGCTCGCGCTCTACGCGGACGATGTCGAGCTGATCCAGATCGACCGCGACAACTCGCCGAGCTCGCCGCGCCTCCGGCACGGCAAGGAGGTGTTCAGGGGCATGTTCGAGCACTGCGCCGCCGCCGGCGTCAAGGCCACGGTGGGGAACGCGGTCGCGGGAGAGGATCGCGCCGCCGCCACCGTCACCTGCGAGTTCCCCGGCGGGCGCAGGGTCGTCGCGAACGCGGTCTTCGAGCTCCGGGACGGTCGCATCGTGCGCGAGCGCGATGTCGCGGCCGGGGATCAGAAGGCCTGAACCGTCCGATCGCTGCGACTCAGCGCGCAAGCTACGAGAGTTCACCGAACCGCTGAACAGGAGGGAGACAATGCCGAAGGCATCGAAGGAAACCGCTTCCGAGCATGAGACGCTCGAGGGGTACGAAGGCCATTTCGAGCACTTCGAGGATGGCTGGACAGTGGGTTTCGAGAGCTACACCCAGGACGCCGACCTGTCGCCCTCTTCAAGGGGCTGCCGATGACCAGTGCCAGTGCGAGCACATGGGCTACGTGATCAAGGGCAAGGTTGCCTTTCGCTCCGGGGACGGTGAAGAGGTCTTCGAGGGTGGCGATGCGTACTATGTCGGACCGGGCCACACGCCGATCCTCTAGGCCGGGACCGAGGTGGTCGAGTTCAGCCCCACCGAGGAACTCGGACGGACGATCGAGGTCGTGACCAAGAACACGGAGCAGATGGAATCCGCCTCGTCCTGAGCGGCAACCCGGGCGCCCGCAGTAGGGCGCCCGGGCCTCACCGGCGCCGCGCCGTGCGACTGCCGTTCGCGCAATCGGCTGGGCGCCTCCGCGCGAGTCGGGAGACCGATCCACGCTTCTCCTTGTCTGGCCTCCCCCCGCAGCCCCACGGCTTCGATGGCTCGGGCGCGGGCCGGGCTATAGGGTCGGACGAACTCAACCCTGGGAGGAATCGTGCGAGCACTGCCGATCCACCACGTCGATCTCGCCGTCGCCGATGTCGAGCGATCCCTCGCGTTCTACCGCGCCCTTCTGGAGCCGCTCGGTTGGACTGAGGAGCTTCGATATCCGACGTACCGGGGAACCGAGGAAGTCGTATACCTGCACGAACCGACGACTCGCGCGGGCCTTGGGCTACGAGCGGCCGACGAGGGTGAGTACCGGTACTACTCCGTCGGAATCGAGCACCTTGCGTTCGAGGTCGACGAGCGAGATGAGGTCGACGCCGCGTACTCCCGATGCCTCGCGCGGGAGGCGAACATTCACTTCCCTCCCGAGGAAGATCGCGACATCGACGACTATTACGCATTCTTCGTCTTCGATCCGGACGGGATTCGAGTTGAAGTCTTGTGGTGGCAGCGTGACAAGACGGCGGGTTAGCCCGCTTCGCTCCGAGAGTCCCGTGTAATTGTCAGGCGAGAACGTGATGAAGGCGATCGTCCAAGACAGATACGGCTCACCTGACGTCTTGCGGCTCGTGGACGTGGACAAGCCGGTCGTGGAGGACGATGAAGTGCTGGTACGCGTGCACGCGGCGGCCGTCAATATCGGCGACTGGCATCTCCTGCGGGGCGTGCCGTACGTCATGCGCATGGTGTTCGGCCTGCGCGGGCCGAGGCGCGCGATACCGGGACTTGATATGGCCGGGCGAGTAGAGGCGGTCGGCGGAGCGGTAAAGCAGCTTCGACCGGGCGATGAGGTGTTCGGCTGGTGCAAGGGGGCCTTCGCCGAGTATGCCTGCGCTGCCGAGAACAACCTCCTCCCGAAGCCGGCCAAGCTCACGTTCGAGCAGTCGGCGGCCGTGGGAGACTCCGCGTTCACCGCCCTCGCTGCCGTTCGCGACCAGGGGAAGGTGCAACCTGGGCAGAGGGTGATGATCAACGGCGCCTCGGGCGGCGTCGGAACGTTCGCCGTCCAGATCGCGAAGTCGTTCGGAGCGAACGTGACCGGCGTCTGCAGCACAAGGAACGTGGACCTGGTCCGATCGATTGGTGCCGACGAGGTCGTCGACTACACGGAGGAGGACTTCACCCAGACCGAGCAGCGCTACGACGTGATGATCGATCTGATCGGCAGCCGTTCATTATCGGACTGCAGGCGAGCGCTGACCCCCCGGGGGACCTACGTCTTGGTCGGTGTGCGCGACCTTGGTCGTTGGTTCGGGCTGGCTCGTCAGATCAAGGCGCTTCTGCTGTCGCCGTTCGTGCGCCAGCGTATGCGCGTGTTCGTCGTGAGGCACAACAGAGAGGACCTGGCTGTTCTGAAGGATCTCGTCGAAGCCGGCAAGATCTCGCCCGTCATCGGCAGCCGCTACAGCTTGAGTGAGGTCCCTGACGCCCTCCGGTACCAGGGCGAAGGGCACGCCCGGGGCAAAGTCGTGATCGTCGTATGAGGCACACCTGCTTGCGACCGGAGAAGCGCGCACCCGCCCGGGTCTCCGAAAAGGCTTGCCAGTAGGACGACCAGCAGCAGCCCGAGTCGAGAGTGCCCCTTCTCGACGAATGCGAGTACGGCGCGTTCAGCGATTGGGTGCTTGTGCACACCTCCCTGTCGTCCATGGCGTAGCGAGCGGCCCGGCTATCGAGATCACGCGTGGCTGTCGGGAAAAAGACGTTCGAGAAAACGCGCAGCACGCTCGCGAAGGTGCACTTCAGAGCCGCCGTGAACGACGTCCTCGCAACGAACCGCCTGCGTGCGACGGATGGATGAGATGACCGTTTTCGGAACCCATCCTTACAAGCGATCCAGCGTGCTCGCCTGGGGTTTTCCCGACCGCCTCACGCGAAAGCGAGAGCCGCATGTTCACACACTGGCATGTGGTCAACCACGGGCATAGGGTGTGCCTCGGCCATGTCGCGCCAACCTCTAAGCGGCAGTGAGATCGCCTTCATCCTCGGCGTGCCGGCGGCTTGGGCGATCCTGCTCCTCTTCCATCCCGGTGGAGAGCCCGACACGATCTATCTGAATCTGCAGGACAGGGTGGATCGGTTTCTCGTAGTCCACATCGGGATGTTGATCTTCATCCCGCTGTTCGCCGCTGCGGTCTATGTGCTCGTGCGCGATATCGAGGGGATTGCGGCGCGCGTCAGCCGGTTTGCGCTGATTCCATTCGTGATCTTCTACGGCGCCTTCGAGACGTTGCAGGGAATCGGGGTCGGCACCCTCGTCAACGAGCTGAACGGACGATCGGAGATCGATCAGGCGACACGCGAGGACCTAACCCAGGACTTCGCAGAGAACATCCTGTTTCGCGATTTCGGAGTCTTCGTAAGCATCGGGAACATCGCGCTCGTCACGTCGATGATCGCCGCCGGTGTCGCCCTCCGCGGTCGCGCGGGTGCACCCCTTTCCGTGGCCATCCTGCTCGGCATCTCCCCATTCCTGATCAGCGCCCACCCCCCGCCATACGGGCCTATTGGCCTGGTCCTCTTCATCATCGCCGTCTTGCTCTTCCTGCGAAGCCAATCGACCGCCTCCCCGGCGCAGGCTGCCACGGGAGCGGGTCCCCGCTAGCGGCATCGCTGGCTCACACGACTCCTCCTCCGCGCGACGTGCAGAAGGGACGAGCGGGTCTGATGACACCCCTGCCCCGTTCTCCCGCCAGGCTGGAGGGGATCCAAGCGCGACGCTCGCTCGCGGGGCCGTGCAAAGGGTTCGCTGCACTTCGTCTGGCCTCCCGTGCCCACGTAGGAACCGCTTCGAGGCGCTTACCTCCGGCGAACGCCGTTCAGGCCGGCGCGGGGCGGGCTGGCTCGGGGTAGTCGCGCCGCGCTCGCCAGGTGGCGACGAGCAGTGCGCCGAGGCCGACCACCGTGGCGGCGAACCACACGATTCCGCCGACGATGGGGATGATCGCCAAGACACGGAGGATGGCTAGCCCAGCGAGAAAGGCGAGCACGCGTCCGCGCGGCGGGCCGACCAGGCGACGGCCGAGAAGCCAAGCGCTCGTGGTGTATCCGATGGCGTACAGCGGCAGCAGCGCGAGCAGCAGCGCCACCCCGAGCGGAATTCCAACGAGCGTCACGAGGGCGATCACGGCGAGAATCGGCAGGCCGAAGAACAGCAGCAGACCCCAGCCGATCGCC
>Ga0081538_10002441_pt1 | contig 18195 bp, 15 predicted proteins | sample TabmetS5T2R1_FD_71022 | JGI IMG/M metagenome (GOLD analysis project Ga0081538, IMG submission 71022) | Tabebuia heterophylla rhizosphere microbial communities from the University of Puerto Rico - S5T2R1 | ecosystem: Host-associated > Plants > Roots > Rhizosphere ... | reverse complement strand
TGGTCCAGGTGGCCCCTCGCAACATGCAGAACTACGGGCTGCGGGAGGTCGGGGGGAAGCTGGACAAGCCGGTGCTGCTCAAGCGCGGCCTGTCCTCGACGCTCGACGAGCTCCTGATGGCCGCCGACTACGTGCTGAAGGAGGGCAACGAGCGGGTCATGCTGTGCGAGCGCGGCATCCGGACCTTCGAGACGGCGATGCGGTTCACGCTCGACCTGGGCGCCGTGCCCTGGCTCAAGCTCCACACCCACCTTCCGGTCATCGTCGATCCCTCGCACGCCTCCGGCGACCGGCGCCTCGTGGGCCCGCTCGCCCGGGCGGCGGCGGCGGCGGGCGCCGACGGCATCATCGTCGAGGTGGCCGACGACCCCGAGGCCGCGCTCTGCGACGGGCCGCAGCAGCTCTACGCCAAGGACTTCCCCGAGTTCGCCGCCGACGTGGCGGCCCATGCCGGCCTGCTCGGGAAGGCCCTGGCGTGAACGACCGGCTGCCGCTCCGAGTGGCGTCGATAACCTCCCCGCCCCGTGTTCGGAAAGGTCCTAGTCGCCAACCGGGGCGAGATCGCCATCCGGGTGATGCGCACGCTCGAGGAGCTGGGCGTGGCCAGCGTCGCCGTCTACTCGGAGCCTGACCGCGACGCGCCGCACGTCAAGCGCGCCGACGACGCCTATCTGCTCGGCCCCGGTCCGGCCGCCCAGAGCTATCTGAAGATCGACAAGATCCTCGAGGTCGCCGGGCAATCGCGCGCGGAGGCGATCCATCCCGGCTACGGGTTCCTGGCCGAGAACGCGGCCTTCGCGCGGGCCTGCGAGGAGGCCGGCATCGTCTTCATCGGCCCGCCGGCCGACGCCATCGACGCGATGGGCTCGAAGACGAAGGCGAGGGAGCTCATGCGCGACGCCGGCGTGCCGATCGTCCCCGGCACGACCGACCCGGTCGAGTCGGTCGAGGACGCGCGCCGCATCATCGACGAGTCGATCGGCTACCCGGTCGCGATCAAGGCGGCCGGCGGCGGCGGCGGCAAGGGGTTCCGCGTGGCGGAAGACGAGGACTCGCTCGAGGACGCGTTCGAGGGCGCCGCGCGCGAGGGCGACAAGTTCTTCTCCGACTCGACCGTCTACATCGAGCGCTACCTGCCCGACCCGCGCCACGTGGAGGTGCAGGTCCTCGCCGACGGCGATGGCAACGTGATCCACCTGTTCGAGCGCGACTGCTCGGTCCAGCGCCGCCACCAGAAACTGATCGAGGAGAGCCCCGCCCCGGCCGTCGACCCCGACCTGCGCGAGCGGATCGGCAAGATCGGCACCGACGCGGCGCGCGCGGTGGGCTACCGCTCGGCCGGCACCGTGGAGGGACTGCTCCAGGACGGCGAGTACTTCTTCCTCGAGATGAACACGCGCGTGCAGGTCGAGCACTGCGTGACCGAGATGGTCACGGGCATCGACATCGTGCGCGAGCAGATCAAGATCGCCGCCGGCGAGCCGCTCGCCTACGCGCAGGAGGACGTCGTGCTGCGCGGCCACGCGATCGAGTGCCGCATCAACGCCGAGGACGCCTCGAAGAACTTCGCGCCCGCCCCCGGCAGGGTCGGGAGCTACCGGGAGCCGGCGGGCCCCTTCGTGCGGGTCGACTCCGGCGTCGAGGAGGGGTACGAGGTGCTGCCCCTCTACGACCCGATGATCGCCAAGCTGATCGTCTGGGACGTGGACCGCACGGCGTCGACCAAGCGAATGATCCGGGCGCTCGGCGAGTACGAGGTCGGGGGGATGAAGACGCTGATCCCGTTCCACCAGGCGCTGCTCGCCACCGAGCAGTGGGCGCGCGGCGAGACGTGCCGCGACCTCGTCGAGGACAGGGCCTGGCTGAGGGAACTGGCCTTCCCCGTAGCGGAGAAGGCCGAGGAGCCCGCCGAGGAGAGGGTCGAGCGCGACTATGCGGTCGAGGTGTCCGGGCGGAAGTTCGAGGTCAAGGTGATCGGCGCGCCGTTCGCGCCGAACGGCGCGGCGCCGGCCGGCGCGGCCCGCCAGGCGCCGCGCCGCGAGCGCAAGTCGGGCGGTGGCGGCGGCGGGGCGCCCGGAGCGCTGATCTCCCCGATCCAGGGCACCGTCCTCAAGGTGGCCGTCGAGCAGGGCGCGCAGATCGAGGAGGGCGCACTCGTGTGCGTGATCGAGGCCATGAAGATGGAGAACGAGATCACCGCCCCGTCGGCCGGCACCGTGGAGGAGCTCGGCGTCTCGGAGGGCGGCTCGGTCGCCACCGGCGACACGATCGCGGTCATCAAGTAGCGACGCCCTGCGCTCGCACCGTCGCCTGGTCCCGCTCGTGGTCGCCACCGTGGCGACGCAGTCGGCGATCGTGGTGCTCGCGCCGCTCGTCGTGGAGATCGGCCGATCGTTCGACGCCTCGGTCAGCGCCGTCGGGCTCGCGCGCAGCGTGCTGGCGGGGGTGGCGGTTGCGGTCTCCCTCGCCATCGGCCCGCTCATCGACCGGTCCGGCGTGCGCCCCGTGCTCCTGTGGGGAGCTGTGCTCGCCATGGCCGGCGCCGCGCTGACGGCCGCCGCGCCGACGCTCGCCCTGTTCTACGCCGCGCACGCCGTCTCCGGTGCCGGCGTCGCCTGCCTCCTCTCGGCGGGCTTTGCCGGCGTCGCGGCCTACTTCCGGAGCGAGGACGCCGCCTGGGCGATGGGATACGTGGTCGGCGCGCAGTCGATCGCCTGGATCGCGGGCAACCCGGTGGTCGGGCTGCTCGCCGAGGCCGGCTCCTGGCGGCTCGCTTACCTCGTGCCCGGGACGATCGCCGCGCTGGCGCTCGTGGCCGGCTTGGCCGCACCCGCCAGGGCTGCGCCCGCAAGCCTCGGCGGAGGCTTCGCGGACGTCTTCCGGGACCGCTCCGCAAGGCGCTGGACGATCGCCGAGCTCGTCGCCTACTCCGCCTGGACCGCGGAGCTGACCTACGCCGGCGTCTTCTACATCGAGAGCTACGACGTGGGCGAGTCGACCGTCGGGATCCTCCTGGCCGTCGGCTCGGTGGTCTTCCTCGCGGCGTCGCTCAACACCGAGCGCCTGACGACGCGCTTCCCGCGCCGGCGGCTGATCGCGTTGGCGGCGGTCGGCATGGGGCTGCTGCTCGTGCCGCTCCTGACGCTCACGCCGGCGGTCGCCTTCACGCTCGGGCTCTTCTGCATCACCGCGCTGCTCGCGTCGATTCGCTCGACCGGATCGAGCGCGCTCGGCCTCGCCCAGCTCCCGGACCGGCCCGGCGCGATGATGGGCGCCCGTACCGCCGGGGCGCAGCTCGGCTACATGATCGGCGCGGCCTCAGGGGGCATCGTCCTGGCGCTGGCCGACTTCTCCGCGCTGGGAGTCGTGCTGTGCGCCGGCATGGCGATCTCGGCGCTCCTCGTGCTGCGTGTGAGCGATCCGGGTGAGGTCAGCCCGTGGTGACGACCAGCACGTGGCGGCCCGACTCGTCGCCGCGCACCTTCACGAGCACCTCGCGCCCGCGGTTCGTCCGCCGCACCCGGTACTTCGCCGGGCGCCCGTCCAGGGTGACCGAGGTCACGCGGGCGCCGGGCGGGAGCGTGTGGCCGAGCACGAGCCGCGACAGTGCCACGTCCACGTCCACCCTCGTGCGGTAGGTCGACCCGTCCCGGCGGGCGCCGACGGCCAGGTCTCCACTGCCCAGGCGGATGTTCGAGCCGGCCACCCGCGACTGGTTCGGCGGCACCTGGGGCACGACCTCGAGCTCACCGCGCCCGAGGTCCGGCCGCACGCCGAGCTGCTGGTGCACGACGGGCCAGGCCGTGCCGTAGTGGCCCCAGGCCTGCACGAACATCGCGCGGCAAGTCCAGCAGCGGTCGATGTTGCCGTCGCGCGGGCCGGCGCGGTCGAAGTCGGGCGAGGGCAGGATCTCGGGCAGCGCGCCCGGCTGCTCGTCCGGCGTCCCGCCGGTGTAGGGCTCGCCGAACATCGGCTCGGCCTCGGCGTCCGTGTAGCGCTGCTGGCGACCGGGACCGAGGCGGCCGTAGTTCCCCTCGCCGACGGCCTGGATCGCGGTGTTGAGGCCGAAGATCACGCGCTCGCCCAGACCGTCCGAGCCGCCCCCGCAACCGGTGTGGAAGAGGCCCAGGTTGTATCCGCGATCCTCGCGCTGGCCGCTGTAGCACGGGTTCTCGCGCACCGCGAGCGCCTCGACGCCGCGATCGCGCGCAGCCAGCCCGGGCACCGGCTCCTCGCGGACGAGCAGCTCGGCCTCCATCGGCGTGACGCCGATCCAGTGCTTGTCGTTCTGCTGGTCGTTCGGCCCGCCCACCGGCGCGGTGTCGATCGAGTCGGCGTACTGGCTCTCGGCCGGCATCCACCAGGTCGCCTCGAAGCGGCGCTCGAGCCTGCGCGCGCGGTTCCTGGCCCAGGCGAACGTGTCGCCGTCGTGCTTCGAGCGCGCCATGTCGGCCAGGTCGTACAGGCCGCGGATCAGGTAGACGGCGTTGTCGAGCTTCTCGACGCCCATCCCGCCGCGCTCGACGTTGCCGGATCCCTCGGGCCAGCCGTCGCCGTCCTCGTCGAGCCGCTCCACCACATACCGCAGCGTGCGCTCCGAGAAGTCGTAGAGATCGTCACGGAAGCCGTTGTCGCCGGTCCAGCGCCAGATGAGCGCGACCGCGCTCGGGAACTTGACGAGCTCGTCGGTGTTGAAGTTGTAGGTGCCGTCCGGGCGGCGCGAGTCGTGCCCGAACCAGATCGACCCGTCCGAGACGACCTCGTGCACGACCACTCCAGAGCCGTCGTTGAGGATGTCGGAGACCTGCTGGAGCGCCCGTAGGTGGTCCTTGATCGCCCCGAACTGGCCAACCGCCACGCTGGCGAAGGCCGTGTACTCGCCATCCGTGGCGAACATCCAGGGATAGTCCGGGAAGCCGGCCCCGACCCAGCGGGCGTGCGCCACGGTGCCCGCGGGCGGCGGGAACTGCTTGCCCTGGTCGGTCCAGCGGATCTCCAGGTCCTCCGCGGCCCGCGTGAGGTCGAGGATGTTCTGCTTGCCCCAGTCGACGGCGCGCTGGAGGCGCCGGTCGCCGGGCAGTGAGAGCTGGGTCCAGTCGCCGAGCCGCTCGCGCTTCGCGATCTTCGCCGCCAGGTCGGCGTCGGGGTTCGCCAGCGCCGCCTCGAGCTCCTGGCGAGCCGCTGCCTCGCCCTCGTCGGAGCCCGCCACGGCGATCCAGAGGGTCCTCGAGCCGCCGGCGGGCACCGTGACCTCGTAGCGGAGCTGGCCGCCCTTGCCCTTCCCGAACGGGCCATCGTCGCACGCGGAGGGCGGCTCCTCCGCCTCGCAGACGTTCGTGCCCTGCGGCCCGCGGTATTCGTTGGGCGAGGCGCCGGTCTCGCCCGCGACCGGGTCCATCGTGGAGGCCACGAGCGCGGCGTAGTCGTGCGGCGGCGCCCCCGGCAGCTGGCCCTGGTCGCGGAACACGAGCGCGCCGGCGCCCGCGTCGAACTGCGCGGTGTCCGGGACGTTGTCGGCTGCGTGCGGCATCACGCCGGTGAACCCCCACGGGTACTCGGTCATGAGCTCGGAGTGCGCGTCGACCTTCACGGTGACCGTTCGGGCACCGGCGCCGGGATTCGTCATCTCGAGGCCGAAGAGGGCGCCGCGCCGGCCGTCCGGCACGAAGTCGGTGCGCTGGAGCGTCAGGCCCGCTGCCGGCGGAAGGTCCATCTCGGCGTAGCCCCACCCGCTGCGGAACTGCGTGGCGGGGCCGACCCACTGGTCGTCGATCCCGAACCACACGCCGTCCACGAGCTTCAGCGGCTCGCTCCAGACGCCGCCCATCTCACCGGTGATGTGCCAGCCGTTGGCGTAGAAGCGGCCGTCCTGGAAGCCGATCGTGCGTGCGCGCTCGCCGGCGACGTCGTAGCGGCGGTCCTGGAGGCGCTGGGAGACCGGCAGCTCGGGGGCGGCGGCCGCCGGCCCAGCCGCCACGAGCATCCCCACCACCAGTCCGATGACCGTCTTGCGCACCGCTTCTGCGCTGCCCGGGCCCACGGCCCGCTAAACCCGCGTCACGTTCTCCGCATGGATTCGACGCTGGAACTTGGTGTCGCGCCCGTCCGGCAGGCGGGGCCGCTCCTCACCACGCTCGAGCGCCTCCAGGTAGCCCAGGTCCTCCTCCAGGATGCGGCGGGCGACGTCTCCGCCGTGCGAGGCGCCGTGACCGGGCACCACGGCCGCGGCGGCGTCCACGAGCGGCGCCAGCCGTTCGAGCGTGGAGCGGTATTCCGCCAGCGAGCCGCCCTCGGAGATCCACGGGATCTCGACCGGCGACAGGTAGTCGCCCACGCACAGCACTCCGCACCAGCGCGCGAAGATCGCCATGCCGTCCGAGGTGTGGCCGCTCGCGGGGTGGAGCTCGAGCTCCTGGTCCCCGAGGTCCACCGAGCCGGGAACGGGGAGCGTCTGCACCTGGCCCAGGGCCAGCGGACCGGGCCGCTCGACGTACAGCCTCGCGTCGAAGTCGCGGAGCTCGCGCTGGACGGCGCCCGGCTCGCGATGGAGGCGCTCCACCGTTGGCTCCCCGAGCCCGAGGGCGAGCCCCGGGAACGCGACACGGCCGAGCAGGTGGTCGAAGTCCGCGTGGGTCGCGATCAGGGCGTCGGGCTCGAAGCCGGCGCCCGCCAGCAGGCCGGCCAGCGCCTCGAGCTCGTCCGGGTAATAGGGCGAGTCGACGAGCATCGCCTCGCCCCCGGCCCGTAGGGCGATCGCGTTCGTCTGCCACATCAGGCTCGTGAGGACGAGCGCGTCCCGGTGGACCGAGACGGCCCGCAAGCCTAGGCCGCCTTCAGCAGCTTGCCGGCGTCACGGAAGGTCTTCACCTCCGCGTCCGGCTTGCGGCCCTCCACCTGCTCGCCGTGGCGATTGACCCAGATGACCGGGATCTTCTGCTTGACGCAGGGCTCCACGTCGGTCGGGTAGCCGGAGGCGATGTGGACCCACTGCTTCCGGGTCGAGCCGATCCGCCGGGCGCACTCCTTGAAGTGCGCCTCGTCCGGCTTGTATGAGCGCACCTGCTGCGCGGTGACGACCAGGTCGAAGTCCGTGCGCAGGTGGCGGCGGGTGGCGCCGAGCAGCTTGTCGTCGATGTTGGAGAGGATGCCCACCTCGTACTTCTTCGCGAAGCGCTCGAGCTGCGCGTTCGTCTCCCGAAAGGGCGGCCAGGCGGGCACGCTGTTCGGCAGGAAGTTCGAGCGCGAGGGCTCGAGGTCCCAGCCCAGCTCGCCGGCCACCCGCACCGCCGTGCGGCGCAGCACCTCGGCATAGAGCTCGTACGAGCCGCGCTGGATGTCGCGCTGAACCTCGATGAAGCGGGGGATCAGGGCGTCGCGGTCGATCGTGAAGCCGTCGCGGTCCGCCTCCTTCTGGAACGCGTCGTACACCCCGGTCTCCCAGTCGATCAGGGTGCCGTAGCAGTCGAAGGTGACGAACTTGACGTCTTTCGGTAGAGCCATTTGGGGTTTCAGATAGGGTCAGGCGCCCCGCAGGGCGCCCGAAGCGGCGCGGATAGTACCTACCCGATGGACCTGCTCGAGTACCAGGGCAAGCAGCGGCTCGAGAAGCCGTAAGCTTGCCCACCATGGCCGAGCTCACGAACATCTCGCTCGCCCGAGGCGCCCCGTCGCTCGACATCGTCGCCGTCGACGAGCTCAAGCTCTCCGCCCAGCGGGCCTTCGATGCCGATCCCAACGGAGCGTTCGCCTACGGAACCTCCGCCGGTTACACGCGGCTCCTCGAGTGGCTTTCCAAGAAGCATTCCGTGGCTCCGGACCGGCTGCTCGCCACCAACGGATCGATGCAGGCCGACGCCTTCCTGTTCCAGGAGCTGGTCGGCCCCGGCGACCTCGTGGTGGTCGAGGCGCCAACCTATGACCGCACCCTGCTGTCGCTCACGAAGCTGGGCGCCGAGGTATTCCCGATCCCGCTCGAGGCCGACGGGCTCGACGTCGGCGCGCTCCAGGTCGCGCTCGAGGCGGGCGCGCGGCCCAAGCTCGCCCATGTGATCCCGAACTTCCAGAACCCGGCCGGCTGCACGCTGTCGCTCGAGAAGCGCCACCTGCTGGTCGAGCTGGCGCGCAAGTACGGCTTCACGATCTTCGAGGACGACCCGTACGTGGAGCTCCGCTTCGAGGGAGAGCAGCATCCGAGGATGCTCGAGCTGGACGAGGGCGGCGAGACGGTGGTCTACGCATCGTCGTTCTCGAAGACGGTCTGTCCCGGCATCCGGGTCGGCTACCTGGTCGGGCCGAAGCAGCTGATCGCCTCGATCCGGAAGCGCGCCACCGAGACCTACATCTCGCCCAACATGGTCGCCCAGGCGATCGTCGCGGAGTTCTGCAACTCGGGCGCGATCGAGCGCTCGATCGCGACGGTCAAGGCCGCCCTCCTCGAGCGCCGGGACGCCACGTGCGCCGCGCTCGGCCGCCACCTGCCCGACGCCCGCTTCGTGATCCCGGAGGGCGGCTACTTCCTGTGGGTGGACCTGCCCGAGGGGAGCGACGTCGCCGCGCTCGAGCGCGGCGCCGCCGAGCGAGGCGTCGTGTTCGTCAAGGGCACGGACTTCCTCATCGAGGGCGGAGAGAGCTCGCTGCGGTTCGCCTATTCCGCGGTGCCGCCGGATCAGATCGAGGAGGGCATCGCGCGCGTGGCCGAGGCGTACCGGGAGCTGGCCGCGACGGCTGCGTGATCGATCCCGAGCGCCCGCGCGACCTCGGCGCGCTGCTGCGCGACTCCTTCACCGTCTACCTGCGCCACTTCCCCACCTTCCTCGCGCTCGGCGCGCTCGTGGTCGTGCCGGCGGACGTGATCGTCAGCGGGGTGGGGCTCGAGCAGCTCAGCGCGCGCTACGACGCCACGCCCAGCGTCGCCGAGGTCGCGATCCCGGCCGCGGTCGCGTATCTGGTCGTGGCGCCCCTCGTCACCGCCATCTGCGTCCACGCGCTCCTGTCCGTGGCGGGCGGCGGCTCGCCCGGGACGCGCGCGGCGATCGTCAAGGGGTTCGAGGCGTTCACGCCGATCTTCTTCGCGGTCCTCCTCGCGGCGCTCGGGATCGCGCTCGGCCTGGTCCTCCTGATCGTGCCCGGCATCTACCTGTTCGTGCGCTGGTACTTCGTCCCGCAGGCCGTGGTGCTCGAGGGGGCCCGCGAGACCGGCGCGCTGCGCGCCAGCGGAAGGCTGGTGGAGGGCGCCTGGTGGCGGACGTCCGGCATGGTGCTGCTCGTGAACGTGCTGGCCGTGATCGTGGCGACGTTCCTCGGCGCCCCGTTCACGGCGATCGCCGACAGCACCGACCGGGCCGTCTGGGCGCTGTCCGGGCAGATCGTCGCGGGGGTGGTCACCCAGCCGTTCGCGGCCCTGTTCGCAACGCTCCTCTACTTCGACCTGCGCGAGCGAAAGCGGGCCGCCCATGCCGGATAGCAAGGCGATCGCCTCGGGCGACGCGACGATCTGCGCCGAGGCCTTCGGCGATGCGGCCGACCCGCCGATCCTGCTGATCATGGGCCAGATGGCCTCGATGCTGTGGTGGCCCGAGGCGTTCTGCCGGCGGCTCGCGGAGGCCGGCCGCTTCGTGATCCGCTACGACAACCGAGATACGGGCAGGTCCACGAGCTACGACCCCGGCCATCCGGGCTACACGACCGGCGACTTCGTGGGCGACGCGCTGGCCGTGCTCGACGGCCACGGGATCGGACGCGCACACATCGTGGGGATGTCCGGCGGTGGCGCCGTGGCCCAGCTCGTCACGCTCGACCATCCGGAGCGCGCGGCCAGCGTCACGGCGATCAGCACGACCGCCGTCGGCGGCGTGGAGCGCGGGCTCCCGGGCCCCGATCCCGCCTACCTCCAGCACGCCGCGTCGTTCATGGACCTCGACTGGTCGGACCGCGACGCGCTGGTCGAGATGATCGTCCGCGAGGCCGAGGCGCTGTCCGGCACGCGGCACCCGTTCGACGAGGCCGCTACGCGCGCATTCGTGGAAGCCGACCTCGCGCGCACCGCGAACCCGCCCAGCCTCGTGAACCACACGATCCACAGCGGGGACGACGGGCCGGAGCGGTCGGTGCGCGACCTGGCGGCCCCGCTGCTCGTGATCCACGGGAGCGCCGACCCGCTCTTCCCGCTCGAGCACGGGGTCGCGCTCGCCGAGGCGGTCCCGGGCGCGACGCTCGTGACCGTCGAGGGCGGCGGGCACGAGCTGCACGAGGGCGACTGGGATCAGATCCTGGACGCCATCGTGGCGCACACTCGCGCCGCGCCGCCCCAGGCCTAGGCCGGCTGCTCGTTCACCTGGGCGCCGAGCTCCACGTGCGCGCGGCTGTCGCGCCCGCGGATCAGGACCAGCGTGAGGACGAGGCCCAGCAGCGCTATGCCGGCGCCGGCGAGGAAGGCCGCCTGGAAGCCTTCGTTCAGCGCATTGGTCATCGCTGACGGGCTTCCGCCGGCGCTCCCGATGAGGTCGTCGGTGCGCGAGTTCGCGATCGTCGCCAGCACGGCCAACCCGAGCGCCCCGCCGATCTGCTGCGAGGTGTTGATCAGCCCGCTGGCGAGGCCGGACTCCTGCGCGCGGACCCCGGAGACGGCCGCGATCGTGGTGGTCACGAACCCGAAGCCGAGCCCCGTCGCCGCGAGCAGCGACGGTCCGAGGATGTCGGTGAGGAAGCCACCGTCCACGGAGACCTGGGAGAACCACACCAGCGCCGCGGCGATCATGAGCATGCCGCTTGCCATCACCGGCTTGAAGCCCACGCGCGTGACCAGCTGAGAGGCGACCCCGGAGGCCACGACGATCATCACCGCCAGCGGCAGGTAGGACAGGCCGGCCTTGATCGGGCTGTAGCCGAGGACCTGCTGCATGTAGAGCGTGATGAAGAAGAACATCGCGAACAGCGAGCCGCCGAGGAGCAGCCCGACGGCGTTCGCGCCGGTGAGGGTGCGCAGGCGGAAGATCCGGAACGGCACGAGCGGCGCCTGCGAGCGGAGCTCGATCGCGACGAAGGCCGCGATCAGCGCCGCCGCGAGGCCGAGCAGCCCGAGCGTCTGGGTCGATCCCCAGCCCGCGTCGGTCGCGTCGACGATCGCGTAGACGAGCACCGACAGTCCGGCGGTGACGCTCACGGCGCCCGCCGTGTCGAAGTTGCGGGTCGCGGACTCGGAGCGGCTCTCGAGGATCAGCCGCGGGGCGAGGGCGGCCACGACCAGCGCGACCGGCACGTTGATCCAGAGCACCCACTCCCAGCCGGGCCCGTCGGTGAGGAGGCCGCCGAAGAGCACGCCTGCGGCGCCGCCGGCGCCGGCCACCGCGCCCCAGGCGCCAAGCGCCTTGTTCCGCTCGGCGCCGTCCCTGAACGTGTTGGTGACGATCGACAGGGCGGCCGGCGAGATGATCGCGGCGCCGAGTCCCTGCGCCGCACGTGCGGCGATCAGCTGGCCCTCGTTCGAGGCGAAGCCGGCAGCGAGCGAGGCGATCGCGACGAGCAGCAGGCCGGCGATGAAGACGCGCCTGCGCCCGAGCAGGTCGGCCAGCCGGCCGCCCAGCAGCAGGAAGCCGCCGAACGTGAGCACGTAGGCGTTGACGACCCACGCGAGGTTCTCCTGCGAGAAGTTGAGCGCCTCGCCGATCGAGGGAAGCGCGACGTTCACGATCGACGCGTCGAGCACGACGATGAACTGGGCGAAGCAGAGCAGGATCAGGGCGATCCAGCGGCGGTCCATGTATTCCTGGGCGTCGGTCATGTTGTGTTCCTGGTTCGCATCGTGTGCAATAATCTTCCGGAAGCGGAATTCCGGTTCCGATAGTGGGGTACTATACGGAATGTAGATTCCGTTTTCAAGACGATATCGAGCGCTGCTTTCTATGACCGTCAGCGAGCGCTTTGTGTGACGAAGACCGCGTAGCAGACCGATTTACATACGGGGATGGCCACGACTTCCAAGACACCGACAGCCGCGCAGGGCGCTCCCGTGGAGCCCCGCGCGCTCCGCGCCGACGCCCGCCGCAATCGCGAGGCGGTTCTCGCGGCCGCGCGCGAGCGGCTCGCAGAGGACGGCCTCGACGGGCCGATCGAGGACATCGCTCGGGCCGCCGGCGTCGGGGTCGGCACCGTCTATCGCCACTTCCCGAGCAAGCGCGAGCTGATCGCCGCCCTCGTCCGGGACCGCTTCGAACGCATGGCGGAGCGCACCGAAGAGGCGCTCGCCGCGGACGATCCGTGGCAGGCCTTCTGCGATCTCATGCGCTACTCCGCGGAGCTCCAGATGCGCGACCGCGCCCTGTCGCAGTTCCTGGCGGAACAGCCGGAGCTGGGCTACTGCCAGGCGGTGGACACGGGCCTCACCGAGTTGACCGCGCAGCTGATCGCCAAGGCTCAGCGTTCCGGCGGGATGCGGAAGGACGCGGTCGTCGAGGACGTGCCGACCCTCCTGTGCGCCCTCGGCGCCGTCACCGCCAACGCCGCCGGCACCATGCCCGAGCTGAACTGGGAGCGCTACGTCCAGATCATGCTCGACGGCCTGCGCGCGCCGGGCAGCAACCCGCTGCCGCCGCCGAAGGCCTCGATGGCGCGGTAGCGTTCCCGTCGGACCCGCCGAAGGAGGAGCCGTGGATGAGACAGCCGTACAGCCCGCCGCCGGGGTGGACCGGGACTTCCTGACCGACTTCGTTCAGCGTTGGGAGGCGGCCTGGAACTCCCACGAGCCCGACCGCCTGCTCGAGCTGATGACAGAGGACATCGTCTACGACGACTCCGCCTGGCCGACGACGATGCATGGCCACGCGGACGTCCGCGAGTTCGTCACTCACGCCTGGCGCGCGATGCCGGATCTCGAGTTCCACATGGTGGACGGCCCCTTCCTCCACGTGGGCGCGCCAAAGGCGGCCTTCTACTGGAAGGGCACGGGCACCTTCACCGGTCCGCTCGACCCTCCAGGCTTCGCTCCCACCGGCGCCCGCGTCGCATTCGACGGCTTCGACCTTCAGGAGTACCGCGACGGCCGCGTGTGCCGCCTACGCATCACGTTCGACATGCTGGACGTGAGCAGGCAGATCGGAATGGTCCCGAAGCCGGGCTCGCGCGCCGAAAAGGCGGGAGCGGCCACGCAGCGCCTCAGCGTGCGTCTGCGCGACCGGCTGCGCCGGTGAGCGGGTCGCGCTCGTTGCTCCGCCGGTGAAAGAACGCTCCGAAGGAGCCCGCCAGGATCGCAACGGCTGATATCGCCCACGCCTGAAGGAAGACGTCCAGCACGCGCGCCGCCGTGGAAATGGGATTCGGAAGCTGAGAGGAAACCGTCAGCAGCTGGGTGGTCGTCCAGAAGACGGAGTCGCCGAACGTCGTGATCTCGGTGCCCTCCGCGTTGCGCTCGAACATGAAGATCAAGACGCTCCCCACGGCGTCGACCGCGACCGTCGCGATGAACAGGAACACGAGCCGGGCGCGCAGGTGCTGGTGCGTCGGGGTGTGGCCCCGAGCGACCATGATCACCTCGCGGCCCGGTGCTCGAAGGGACTCCCGCATCGCCGCGAGTATCCAGGCCGGGTCGGTCGTGCTCAGGCCACGACGCGGAGGTGCCGGTAGGGCCGGCTCCTCAGCTCGCGCACCACGGCGTCCACGAGCCGCTCCTCGTCGCGCACCTGTCCATCCGTGATCGCGTCGATGAGGCTCCGCTTGCGCTCGAGCAGCTCGGCCATCGTCTGGTCGATCGTGTCCGGCGCCAGCAGGTACCAGGCGGTCACGGCGCTGTCCTGGCCGATCCGGTGTAGCCGGTCCTCGGCCTGGTCGTGGCGCGCCGGGGTCCAGTCCAGCTCGAGGAAGGCCACGTTCGACGCGCGCGTGAGCGTGATGCCCTGCGAGGCCGCCCTCATCGCGCAGACGATCACCTGGGGACCGTCCTCGCTCTGGAAGGCGTCAACGGCCTGCTGGCGCCGCTGGGCCGAGTCGGACCCGAATATGTGGACGGCGTCCGGGAAGCGCTCCATCACCGCCCGCTGGGTCTCGATGTGCTCGGCGAAGACCACGAGCGGCTCGCCGGACTCGAGGAAGTCGTCGATCCAAGCGAGCGCGGTGGGGAGCTTGCCGCGAGCGGCCAGCTGACGGAGGTTGTTCAGCCGGACGAGCTGCTCCGCCCGCAGGGCGGCCGCCACCTTGGCGTCCATCGTGCGCAGGTCGAGCGGAAGCGTCTGGAGCCAGGCGACCACGTCCCGCTCGGCGAGCCGGTACTCGTGCTCGTTCGAGAGCAGCACCGGCACGGTGTCGTGGCGCTTGGAGGGGAGCTGCGGCAGCACCTGCTGCTTCGTCCGTCGCACGTAGCAGTGGGCGCGCAGGTTCCAGTGGAGGCGGTCGTCGCTGCCGGCGGAGCGGAAGCGGCGGGTCAGGCGCGCGCCGCTGCCGAAGTCGCGCAGGCGGCCCAGCACGCGGAGCTGGGCCACGAGCTCGTCGGCGCGGTTGAGGATCGGGGTGCCGGTCAGCGCGAGCCGCAGGCCGTCGTCCGGCAGCCGCTCGGCGAGCTCGAGCGCCGCCTTGGTCCGGGCCGCGCGCGGGTTCTTCACGTAGTGCGACTCGTCGAAGACGACCGCCCGCGGCGCGCGGGCGGCGAGCTGCTCCAAGTGGGCGTCGAGGATGTCGTAGTTGAGCACGACGATCTCGGCGTCGGCGGCCGCCTCGGTCCAGCTGTCGCCGGCGCGTCCCTCCAGCACCGCGACGCTCCGCTCCGGCAGCCAGTGGAGGCTCTCGCGCTCCCAGGTCAGCTTCATGCTCGCCGGGCAGACCACTATCGCGGGGAAGGCCCCGTCCGCCTCGAGCGCGGCGAGCGCCTGCACGGTCTTGCCGAGGCCCTGCTCGTCGGCGATGAAGGTGCGCCGGCGCTCGAGCGCGTACCGCACGCCCGCGCGCTGGAACGGGTGCAGCTCGCCGCCAAGGACGAGGCCGTCCAGCTCCGCGTCCTCGGCATGCGAGAGCGCCACCGTCCGGGCGGCGCGATCGTGCTCGTCCTGCAGCTCGTCGATCAGGTCGCGCGCCCGCTCCTCGATCACCACCTCCGGATGCGCGGCGAGGAAGCCGGCAACCGCCGGCGCGAGCGCGGGATCGCCGGGCACGGCGACGCCCCAACCGCCGTCGCGCCGGAACCAGCGGCCGGACAGCGGGACCGGGTGCGCCTCCGGCAGGCGCTTGTAGTCGCGGGCGGGCTCGGGGTCCCACCAGGTCTGGAGCGTCAGCGCCGGCTCCCCGTCCTCGCCGATCTCGAGCGTCAGCTCTGCGCCCGCTGGACGCCGGCCGGCGCGGAGCTCGCGCGCGCAGAGGCGAGCGGCGTCATCGAGCCGGACGCCCTCGAGCCGGGCGAGCAGCTCCGCGTTCTCCTGGCCGAAGGCGAGGAGGAGCCGGCCCTCGCCCACCGGCTCGGCCCGCTCGAGCTCCTCCGGCGGATCGCCGGAGATCGTGCGCAGCACGAACGCGCCCCGCCCGTCGCGCGAGACGACCGTGCAGAGCGCCCGCCAGCGCCCCGAGTCGGTCAGCCAAGCGAGCACCTCGGGCGCGGGCTCGAGCTCCGGGAAGCGCCCCAGGACCTCCTCCACGGCCTTGGCGGCGCGGGCGTCGGCCGGCACGCGCCAGTTCTTGCGGCGCCAGTCGAACCAGCGGCGCGGCAGCCGCTTGACCGCCTCGTTCAGCTCCTCGTCGAACGGGAAGTCGAAGACGAGCTCCGGCTCGCGCGGATTGTCGGCGAGCATCCAGACGCGCCCACGGGCTGGGGTCGGTTCGGACATCAAACGAACGAGATTAGCCGGGATCGGACGCTGGTCAGCGCCCGTAGCGCTCCTTGCCCAGGACCAGCTGGTCGGGCAGGGCGGTGCGGGCGGGCGGCGAGGGGTCGGCCACGACGGAGACCGTCTCCGCGACGCTGCGCGTGACCGCGTACTCGGAGTCCGCGCCCTGGAGCACGATCTCGTCGTCGCCGGCGCGGGCGAGCGTCCCCTCGAGGCCCGGGTGGAGCCCGCTGTCCTTGAGGTAGTGGAGCAGGTCCTCGGCCTCGTTCTCGAACCGCAGCACCCGGACGTTCGCGCCCTCGGCGACGTCGGCGAGCGGCACGCCCGTCTCGCGCTCACCCTCGAAGATCGGGTGCCCGTGCGGGCAGGTCTTCGCGTCCCCGATCGCCTTCAGCATGCGCTCCTCGACGACCGGCGACATCCAATGCTCGAGCCGCTCGGCCTCCTCGTGGACCTGGTCCCAGGGGATGTCGAACACGTCCGTGAGGAAGCGCTCGATCAGCCGGTGGCGGCGAACGATCTGGGAGGCGTGCTCGCGCCCCGACTCGGTGAACACGAGGTGCTTGTCGGCGCCGCGCGTCACATAGCCGTCGCTCTCGAGCCGGCCGATCATCTCGTGCACGGTCGGGGCCGAGACCTGCATCGCCCGGGCGATGTTGGCGCCGGTGATCGGCAGCCCGGCCTCCTGAAGCCAGTAGATGATCTGGAGGTACTCCTCCTCGGCGACCGTGGCGTGGTCGTGCGACATCGGCGCAATCCTAACGGCCGTCATTGGGGAGCCGGCCAGGAATCGACGGGGGTCCGGGGGCGGGAGCCCCCGGCTTCGAATTAGAGTGCCCGGCGTGGAGATCGGCCCCGGAACCCGCGTGCTCGTGACAGGCGCCTCGCGTGGGATCGGGGCGGCCGTGGCCGATGCCTTCGCCGCGCGCGGGTGCACCGTGGGGCGGGTCGCGCGCTCGGGCGAGATCGCGGCGGACGTTGCCGACCCGGCCTCGATCGGCCGGGCCGTGGAGGAGTTCGGCGAGCTCGACGTGCTCGTCGCCAACGCAGGCATCGCGCACTACCTGCCCTTCAAGGACATGCCGCTCGACACCGTGGACCAGCTCACGACGGTCAACTGGCTCGGCACGGTGCACACCGTCAAGGCCGTCCTGCCCGACCTGATCGAGCGCGGCCGCGGCCACATCGCGATCGTGTCCTCGGGCGCCGGGATCCGGTCCTTCCCCGGCGCCGCGGTCTACGGCGCGACCAAGGCCGCCCAGCGCGGCTTCGGCGAGGCGCTTCGCCACGAGTTGAAGGGCACCGGCGTCGGCCTCACCATGGTCTATCCCGGGATGATCAAGACCTCGCTGCACGACCACGAGAAGGAGCGCATGCCGTCCTGGTACCGGCCCGACCGCACCGCACCGCCCGAGCCGCTCGCCGAGGCGATCGTCGAGGGCATCGAGAAGGGCCGGCGCGAGGTGTTCTACCCGCGCAACGTGCGCCTGCTGCGCGTGGTCCACGGGCTGAACCCCGGACTCGCCGACGTGATGCTGCGCCGCCTCACGGACCGGAGCGCCGCGCCTTGAAGCTGCCCCTCGCTCCGCCCGTCCAGCCTCAGCTCGCCAAGAGCTCGCGCGACCTGCCGACGGGCGAGAAGTGGTGCTACGAGCCCAAGTGGGACGGCTTCCGCACGATCGTGTTCCGCGACGGCGACGAGGTGCACCTCCAGAGCCGCAATGGCCGGCCGATGAACCGCTACTTCCCCGACATCGTCGAGCAGGTGCTCGCCCTGCCGGCGCCGCGCCTCGTGCTGGACGGGGAGATGGTCGTGATGGTCGACGGGATCCAGGAGTTCGACCTGCTCTCGCAGCGCATCCATCCGGCCGCCTCGCGCGTCGAGCGCCTCGCCAAGGAGACGCCCGCGAAGCTGGTGGCCTTCGACCTGCTGGCCGAGGGGGACGAGGAGCTGCTCGGGCTGTCATACGTCGACCGGCGCGAGCGCCTGGCCGCCGTCGTGGCCGACCCCGTGGAGCTGACGCCCGCGACCTCGGACCCGGCCGACGCCGGCGAGTGGCTCGCGGGCACCGGCGAGGGGGTGATCGCCAAGGAGGCGGCGGCGCCCTACCGGCCCGGTGAGCGCGTCGGGATGGTGAAGGTCAAGCGAGTGAGGACGGCCGACACCGTGGTGGTCGCCTTCCGGTTCGGCAAGGAGGAGGGCACGGTCGGCTCGCTCATCCTCGGGATGTACGGCGACGACGACGGCGAGCTGCACGTGGTCGGGCACACCTCGAGCTTCCGCGCCAAGCAGAAGAGAGAGCTGCTCGAGCTGCTCGAGCCGTACCGCACGCACGAGCGCGGCTCGGGGGAGCCGAGCCGCCGGGAGGCGGGCGAGGGGCCCGTGTGGGGGGGG
>Ga0081538_10002440_pt1 | contig 18200 bp, 17 predicted proteins | sample TabmetS5T2R1_FD_71022 | JGI IMG/M metagenome (GOLD analysis project Ga0081538, IMG submission 71022) | Tabebuia heterophylla rhizosphere microbial communities from the University of Puerto Rico - S5T2R1 | ecosystem: Host-associated > Plants > Roots > Rhizosphere ... | reverse complement strand
CCGTCGCTACTCCCGGACGACGTAAAAAAGCCTCCGACTCGCATCGAAGGCCCCAGATGATCCGAACTTCCGCTCGTATCAGGTGTTCTTGGGGCGCTCCGATCGTCGAATTGCAGGGACTTTCCTACACCACCCGGTGGGCAGCCCGCGTATGGTACCAGCGCCTAAGAGGCTGTCAAGCGCGCGAAACGGCGTTTTCCGACCTGCAGCAGCGCGCCTTCCAGGCTAGCCCGCGGGAGATCCAGGTCGGTGACGACCTCGCCGTTCAGTCGCACTGCGCCTTGTGCCAGGAGCCGCCTCGCTTCGCTCGTCGAGCCGATCCGTACGCCGTTGGCAAGAAGCGCCGGCATGTGGACGGGGTCGTCGTTGGGCAACGTCACTTCAGGGACTTCTTCGGGCGCCTGATGCTCGCGCACGACCCGCGTGAAATGCTCCTCCGCGCGAGCGGCCTCTTCCGCCCCGTGATACCGCTCCACGATGCCCCGTGCGAGCGCGAGCTTGGACTCCATCGGTTCGCCCCCTGGTGGCTCCTGGTCGAGCACCAACCGCCACCACTGCGGAAGGGCTTCGTCCGGGATCGACATCGTCTTGCCGAATTGATCCGCGGGCTGTTCGTCGATCCCGATGTAGTTCCCGACCGACTTCGCCATCTTGTCGACGCCGTCGGTCCCCACGAGGAGCTCGTACGTAATGATCGCTTGCGGCTCGAGCCCGTAGTACTCCATCACGTCGCGGCCCATCAGCAGGTTGTAGAGCTGGTCGCTGCCGCCCACCTCGACGTCAGCTTCGATCGCGACCGAGTCGTAGCCCTGCGCGAACGGGTAGAGCAGCTCGGAGACCGAGATCGGCTCCCGCGCGGAGAAGCGCTTCGCAAAGTCGTCCCGCTCGAGCAGCCGGGCGACGGTTCCAGTCCGCGTCAGGCGCACGATCTCCGCGTAGTCGAGCTTGCCTAGCCACTCCCCGTTGAAGCGAATCTCGGTCCGTTCGCGATCAAGGATGCGGAAGGCTTGTTCGGCAAAGAGCTTGGCGTTCTCGTCGAGGACTTCGTCCGGAAGGACTTCGCGCTCCTTGGACCTCCCGGAGGGGTCGCCGATACGCGCCGTGTAGTCGCCGACGATCAGGACCGCAATGTGTCCCGCGGCCTGAAACGCGGCCAACCGACGCAGGACGACCGCGAATCCGAGGTGGATGTCGGGGCCGGTTGGGTCGATCCCGAGCTTCACCCGCAGCGGCCGGCCGAGCGCGAGCTTCCGCTCGAGCTCGCCTTCTGGCAACACGTCAACGGCATTGCGTGTGAGATCAGCAACCGCCATCCCGCGGCGAGTCTAGACTTCCGCGGTCTTGCGTTTTCTCCGTCGCCGAGAATCGTCGACGCCGCAGAAGAGGCGCAGGATCAGGAAGCTTCGCCTGCTGGTCCTCACGCTCGCCCTCTTCATTCTGGCGTTGTCGTCGTTCACGTTCGGTCTCGTCACCGCTATCGCGGGCGAGATCCCGAAGCTCGACCCCTCACGCCAGCGCCACGAGGTCAATACGAGGATCTACGACTCGACCGGCAAGCGGATCCTGGCGGTTCTTCGCGGCAACGAGAACCGCGTTCTCGTCGAGTACGGCGACATCGCGCCGGTGATGAAGCAGGCGATCGTCGCGATCGAGGACCGCCGGTACTTCGAGCACCGCGGGGTCGACGTTCGGGCGATCGGGCGGGCTCTCTGGGCCGACGTCGCCGAGAAGGGCGTCGTGCAGGGCGGCTCGACGATCACGCAGCAGTTCATCAAGAACACCTACGTCAAGAACCAGCGGTCGATCGGCCGGAAGCTCCGTGAAGCCGCGCTTGCCTGGCAGCTCGAGCAACAGTGGTCGAAGAAGAAGATCCTGACCGCCTACCTGAACACGATCTACTTCGGGAACGGCGCGTACGGGATCGACCAGGCGGCGCTCACGTACTTCGGCCACCACGCCAAGCGGCTGACGCTCGCCGAGTCTGCGCTGCTCGCCGGACTACCTGCGGATCCCAGCCGCTACGACCCGGTAACGAACCCGAAGGCGGCACGGGCGCGACGCGAGACGGTGCTGCGCACGATGCTCGAAGTCGGTGCGATCTCACAGGAGCAGTTCCGAGCCGCGAACAAGAAGCCGCTCCCCTCCGACGTCCGTCCACCTGGGACGCGCGGGCCCGGCGGCTACTTCACGAACTACGTGGTCCAGCAACTCGTCGACAAATACGGAACCCGAGGGGTCTACGGCGGCGGGCGCGACGTCAAGACGACGCTCGACCTCCGGCTCCAGGAGATCGGCCACCGCGCGATCGCACGCTGGCTGAAGCGGGAGGACGGACCTGCCGCGGCGCTCGTCGCGGTCGATCCGCGGAACGGTGCGATCAAGGCGATGATCGGCGGCTCGAACTTCCGCGAGAGCCAGTTCAACCTGGCCGTTCAGGGCGAGCGCCAGGCAGGCTCCGCTTTCAAACCGTTCGTCCTTGCGGCCGCGCTCGACGAGGGGATCTCACCGGCGACGACCTTCGTCTCCAAGCCGACGACGATCTCGCTGGGCGACAAGCTCTGGGCCGTCTCCAACTACGAGGACGCCTACCTCGGGCCGACCGACCTCGAGACGGCAACCGTGCAGTCGGACAACGCCGTGTACGCGCAACTCACCGCTCTCGTAGGGCCGCGAAACGTCCGTCGCATGGCTCAGCGCCTCGGAGTGAAGAGCGACCTGAACGACTACTTCGCGATCGGCCTCGGCGCCGAGGCCGTGAACCCGCTCGAGATGGCTCGCGCGTTCTCAACCTTCGCCAACGGCGGGCGCCGCATCGACGGCTCGATCTTCGGCAACCGCCCGCGCGCAATCGTCTCGGTCGCGAAGGAGGGCGAGCGGCCGAAGCACAACAGGGTTGAGCAGACGCAGGCGATCCCGGAGGAGAAGGCAAAGCTGATCAACCAAATCCTGCAGAAGGTCGTCACGTCGGGGACCGGGCGGAAGGCCGCGCTCTCGGACCGCCCAGCCGCCGGCAAAACGGGCACGACCGAGAACTACGGCGATGCCTGGTTCGTCGGGTACACGCCGCAGCTCGCGGTCGCCGTCTGGGTCGGGTACGCGAACCACCTGACGCCGATGCTCACCGAGTATGAGGGCGAGCCGGTCGCAGGCGGGACCTTCCCTGCCCTGATCTGGAAGAGCTTCATGGAGCCGGCGCTGAAGTACCTCAAAGCCGAGCCGCAGTACTTCGACTCGCCGAGCCTCCCGTACTCCGTGCCGATCTCGGTTGCCCAGCGCAACGGCCGGCTGATGGTCGACAACGGGTACTGCCGCGCGACCAAGAACGTCTGGGTGTTCTCCGGCGACGGGCCGGATCGCACCGCCGACTGCAAGCCGAACGAGGTCGAGGTGCCTCGGGTCATCGGCACCACGCTCGACGAGGCGAAGGGCCGGCTGGCCGCGCAGCCGCTCCGCTACAACGTCCTCTACAAGCCGGCCGTCAAGGGGCAACGACTCGACGTCGTCGTCGGCCAGATTCCCCGGCGCGGAACCCTGTCGGCCCACGACACCGTGATGCTCATCCTCGCCAAGCCGCGCTTCGGCGTCGTGCCGAGCGTGGTGGGGCTCTCGGTGGACAGCGCGATCCGCCGGCTCGAGCGGATGAAGCTCCACCCGGCCGTCGTCGGCGACTCGGATGGCCGCGTCATCCGCCAGGAGCCTCGCCCGCGCGTCGCGGCCGCGCCCGGGATGCCGATCCGCCTGGTCGTAGCGGACGGCTGAGGAACCGCGAGCCGGCGAGGGCGTAACGCCACGGCTGGTCCGCGGCCTTCGTGATTCCGACTCGCGGTCCGACCGCGATCTCCGGGTCGTTCTCCCTGGCGAGCAGCTCGAACGGCGGCTCGTCGAGCGCGAAGCCGTCGTGCTCTCGTGTAATGCCGAGCGCTTGACACAGCCGGCCGGGACCCGCGCACAGCAGCCTCGGGTCGTCGAGGCCGCGGCGGGCGCGCATAACGTCGATTCCGTCGCGAGGCTCGAGCGCACGAATCAGGACCGCGCTCGCGGTCCCCTCCTCCTCACAGACGAAGTTGAGACACCAATGAATGCCGTAGGAGCGGTAGACGTACGCGTGGCCGGGCGGCCCGAACATCGAGGCGTTGCGAGGAGTGCGGCCGCCGTAGCCGTGGGCCGCAGGGTCCTCGTGGTCATAGGCCTCGACCTCGACGATCGGGCCGCCGACGCCGTCGACGAACAGCGTCATGCCGATCAGGTCGGGCGCGACCTCGTGGACGCTGCGCGCGAAGAAGTCCTTTCGGAGCGTCATTCCCGCGGTCGCCGAGCGTCGTAGCGGACAAGCGCCGGGATCGCGAGCGCCGCCACGGCTGTGCCCACGACGGTGAGGATTCCACCGGAGACGATCGACGCGCGCACACTGGTCAGCTCCGCCACGATCCCAGCCTCGAGGTTTCCGATCTCCGGCGCTCCTGCCACCTGAGCAAGCTCCATGCCCGAGAGCCTTCCCCGCATCGCGTCGGGCGTCGCGGCAAGGAGGATGTTCGAGCGCAGTACGGCGCTGACGAAGTCAGCCGCGCCGGCCACGGCGAGGAAGAACAGCGCAAACCACGCCGCCTCGGCGAACCCGACGAGCGCGATCGCGACGCCCCAGGCCGCTGCCGCGAGGCACACGCCGAGGCCCTGACGGCGCACGGTCATCATCCAGCCCGAGGTGAGCGAGGCGGCAAGCGCGCCGATCGACGTCGCGGAGTACATGAGCCCGAGCAGCCCTGCGCCGCCGCCGAGCTGCTCCGCGAACGCCGGAAACACCGCGCGAGGCATCCCGAAGATCATCGCGATCGTGTCGACGACGAAGATGCCGAGCAGCACCTGCCGCTTCCCGACGTAGCGGAAGCCGTCGAGGATCGACTGCAGGCTCGGCCGGTCGGCGTCGGGCGACGGCGGCGCCGCAGGCAGCAGCCAGATCGCAAGCAGCGACGCAGCGAAGGTCCCGATGTCGATCGCATACGCGATCGGTAGCCCGAAAGCGGCGATGAGCACGCCGGCCATCGCGGGGCCCGTGACGCGTGCGAGCGTCGAGACGACGTCCTCGACTGCGATCGCGGCCATCAGCTGGTCGTCGGGGACCAGCCTCGGAGTCAGTGCGTTGCGGGCCGGACGCTGGAAGCAGTAGGCCGTCGTCCCGAGGATCTCGCCGACGAAGAGCACCCACACACGTGGGTCGGGCAGTAGTGCATTGACGAGCAGCCCCGCTGTCGTAAGCAGCAGGGCGACGTCCGAGAGCAGGAGCAGCCGGCGCCGGTCGACGGCGTCCGCCACCGCGCCGCCGTAGAGGGGCACTGTCAGCAGCGGAACGAGCGCGGCGAGGCCGAGCAGCCCGACGAGGAGCGTCGAACCGGTGAGCTCGTAGAGCTGGAACGGGATCGCGACGGTCGTGATCTGGCTCCCGATCGCCGAGATTCCCGTCCCGAACCAGAGCCGGCGGAAGTCCCGCGAGGTCCGGAGCGGCCGGATGTCGACGGTGATCCGCCCGAGCACGCCGCGCTCGGGCGGCTCGGGCCGTCCGATGTCCGTCACGAATTACCTAGAAGAGCTTCTCGTCGTCCGGCTTGGCGGTCGCCTCGAGCAAGCGGCGTGCCCGGCGGCCGAGGTCGGCGAGGTCGACGCGGCCGCTCTCCACCCCAGCCGCGGTGCGCTCGGCAAGGTCGAGTGCCTGCTCGATGATCTGGACATCCGCCGCGGCCTCCTGCCCCATCTCGTGCAGGATCGTCCGCTCGGTGCGGCCGGCGATGATCGGGTCCGGCACCCCCTCGATCCAGACGCGAGTTCGCCGCCCTCCCCCGCGCTCGTCGCCGGTCAGCGGCTCGAGCGCGTAGATCTTGTCGGCCCGGGCGTACTTCCCGAAGCCAAGGAAGACCATCCGGTTTCCGCCGTTGGCCATGCCGCGATTATGAACGCGGGTTTTAGTTCAGCGCCGAGCGCAGCGCCTCGACGACGTACTCCTGGTCGTCGGCCTCGATCGCCGGGAAGAACGGCAGAGCGAGTGTGCGGCTCGCGATGCCCTCCGCGACCGGGCACAGGCCCTCGCTGAACCCGAACCGGTCGCGCATGTACGAGAGCAGGTGGACACACGGCACGTACTCGGCCACATCCACCCCGCGCTCGCGCATCTCGACCATCACGCGTGCGCGATCGACGGCCGGGTCGAGCTCGAGGACGTAGACGAACCACGAGCGACGGTGGTCCGCGTCGTCGGCAGGTGCGAGCGCGACGCCGTCGACGTCGGCGAGCAGCCGCCCGTAGCGCGCGGCCGCCGCCGTACGGAGCTCGAGCATCTGGTCGAGTCTCTCGAGCTGCGCGATGCCGACGGCTGCCTGGAGGTCCGTCCACCGGTAGTTGAAGCCGAGCCGCACGTGGTTGAACCAGCCGCCGCCGTCATACGAGCGACCCTGGTTGCGCAAACTGCGGAGGAGCTGCCACTGCTCCTCCGAGTGCGTCGTGACGACGCCGCCCTCGCCGGTCGCGAGCTGCTTGTTCGGATAGAAGCCGAAGACACACGGCGGTCCGTGGGAGCCGATGGGAGCGCCCTTGTACTCCGCGCCGAGCGCTTCCGCGGAGTCTTCGATCAGGGTGAGCCCGCGCCGCTCACAGAGCTCCATCAGCGGCTCGAGCTCGCACGGGTAGCCGAACATGTCGACCGCGACGACGCCTTTCGTGCGCTCGGTGATCGCCGCCTCGACGGCAGCCGGATCGAGGTTCCACGTCTTCGGGTCGACGTCTGCGAAGACCGGCGTCGCGCCCTCGTACATGAAGCAGTTGGCCGAGGCGGCGAAGGTCAGCGGCGACGTGATCACCTCGTCGCCCGGCCCGAAGCCCGCGATGTGCGAAAGCAGGTGAAGGCCGGCGGTTCCGCTCGAGACTGCTGCAGTGAAGGGTGCGCCAACACGCTCGGCCATCTGTTGCTCAAACCGGTCGATCGTCGGTCCGAGCGAGAGCCGGCCGGAGCGCAGGACCTCGACGACGAGCTCCTCCTCGCGTTCGTCGAGGTACGGCCTGGCTAGCGGGATGCGCCGCGTCGCGGCAGGTTTCACGCTTGCGCGGGCTCGGGCGCCGGCATCGGCGCGTAGTCGAGCCAGTGCGCGAAGCGCTCGCTCCCGCCGCGAACCGTGTCCAGGTACGCGCTCTGGAGCTTGAGCGTGATCTCGCCGGGCGGGCCGATCTCATGGTCGTCGACCGACCGGATCGGCGTCACTTCGGCGGCCGTTCCCGTCATGAAGATCTCGTCCGCGAGGTAGAGATCGGTGCGGATGAGGTTGCGCTCCTCGACTGTGTGGCCGAGCTCCTGCGCGATCTCGATGATCGTCTCGCGCGTGATCCCCGGCAGGATCGACGTCGAGAGCGGAGGCGTCACGATCGTGCCGTTCCTGACGACGAAGATGTTCTCGCCCGACCCGTCGGCGATGAAGCCGTCGTCGGTGAGAAGGATCGCCTCCTCGTAGCCTGCGCGCACGGCTTCCATGACCGCGAGCATCGAGTTGAGGTAGATGCCGGTCGCCTTCGCGGCGTGCGGAATCGTGTTCGGGCCTACGCGCTTCCAGCTCGAGACCTTGGCGCGAATCCCGTTCTTGAAGCCCTCTTCGCCGAGATATGTCGCCCACGGCCAGCTCATGATCACGACGTCCACCGGGTTTCCGACGGTCGCGACGCCGAGCTCGCCGTAGCCGTAGAAGGCGATCGGGCGCAGGTAACACTCGGGAAGGCCGTTGATGCCGATCAGCTCGAGCGAAACCTCGCGGAGCTCGTCGACCGAATACCCGAGGTCCATGTGGAGAAGCCGGGCCGACGCCTCGAGACGCTTCATGTGGTCGGTGAGCCGGAAGACCGCCGGACCGCGCGGAGTTTCGTAGCAGCGGATGCCCTCGAAGACACCGGTTCCGTAATGGAGCCCGTGCGCTCCCACGTGGATCTTCGCGTCCGCCCAGTCGACGAACTCGCCGTTCATCCAGATCTTCTCGGTCTCGCGCATGGGCCTCCTTCCCTCCTCAGATGTTATGCGGCGTCTCTGACGGCGTCCATCGGTTCCGCTTTGGCCAGTCGAATGAGGTCGGACGAGGCGATCGTCGCCATGTGCCTCGGCGAACCGGCGCCGACCCAAACACGGTCGTGCACGAGCACCTGGCGATCGGCGAGGACGCGATCGACCTTGGGCAGAGGAAACGGAGCGACTGCGCCGGGCGCAAAGCCGGTCGCGGCGACCACCTGGTCCGCATCGGCGACCTTCGCCTTCCGGCAGCCGATCGCGCGTGCGACTTTCCGCGAATCCGCACGCCGGTCGCCGGGAACCATGACCACGACGAGCCGACCGTCGCAGTCGAAGACCAGCGATTTGACGATCTGGGCGAGCTTGCAGCCCACGGCTCTCGCGGCATCCTCCGCGGTGGGCGTGCCGGCGTCGAACTCCTCGATCCGAGCCTCGACGCCGCCCGCTCGGAGGAAGGCGGCGACACGCTCGACCTCCTCCGGCCATCGGCGCTCCATCGGCCAAGAGGGTACCGAGCGCAACCGAACCGGCAGCCGAAGCGTTGTGGACCCTATGAAGACAACGCCCGAAGAAGCGCGCATCGCCCGCACCGAGTCGATCTTCAGGCACGTCAACGAGGGGATCGCGGAGACGGCGGAGTTCTTCGGCTCGCAGAAGACCGAGTTTGTCTGCGAGTGCGCAGATCCCGCGTGCCAGCACCGCGTCGATCTTCCGCTCGAGGAGTACGAAGAGGTCAGATCCGATAGCACTCGGTTCCTCGTGGCCGAGGGGCATGTGGAGCCCGGCTACGAGCGGGTCCTCGAGCGTCGCCGCGGCTACGCGATCGTCCAGAAGCTCGGCCATAAGCTCGAAGCCATGGTGCGACGTACCGATCCGCGCACGAACTCGGTCTAGAACCAGGTTCGCTGCCGGTACTCCGCGTACTGCGGGAAGCGCTCCGAGAGGTGGCGCTCCTCGACGCGTGCCTTGAAGAACCAGAAGACCGCGAGGACGCCGGTCAGGATGAGCCCGTAGACCGAGAAGGCAAGCGAGAGCCCGGCGGCGAACAGCACTCCGCCGACGTAGATCGGGTGGCGGACGATGCCGAACGGCCCCGTCTGCACGAGCTCGCCTTCGGGCGGCGGTTTCGGGAACGGTGTGAAGGAGCGGCCGAGGAGCCGCGCCGACCATATGACGAGGCCCAGCCCGAGCGCGGCGAGGACAAAACCGAGGTAGGTCACGCCCGGCCCGACGAACCAGGACGCGACGATCAGGGCGAAGAGGACGAGCTGGGCCGCAACCCAGCCGCCGCCTCTATCCGAGCGAGATAAAGCGGGCGTCGTCGAAGCCTTCGGCGTGGACGCGCGCGACGAGCTCGGGCGGAGCCTCGCTGTCGATCGAAAGCGCCATCAGTGCCTTGCCGCCGCGGCGCGTCCGCGAGACGGCCATGTTCGCGATGTTCACACCGGCCTCGCCGAAGAGCGTGCCAACCCTTCCGATAACGCCGGGCACGTCGTCGTAGCGGAAGAAGACGAGCAGCGGCGCGAGCTCCATCTCGAGCTCGAAGCCGAGCGCGCTGACGAGCCAGATGCGGTTCTCCCGACCGATCGTCGTGCCGGCGACGCGGAGCTCCTCGCCATCGGCGGTCACACCGACGCGGATGAGGTTCGTGAAGTCGCGGGAGGAGCGGCGGCGCTGCTCGACGACCTCGATGCCTCGCTCCTCAGCGAGCAGTGGCGCGTTGACGTAATTGACCGGCTGCTCGAAGCGCCCCTGGAACGCGCCGTTCAGCGCTGCGGCGGTCAGGAGACGCGTGTCGTACTCGGAGAGGTTGCCGTAGTACGTGAGCTCGACCTGGTCGGCCCGGCCGCCGGCGAGCTCCATCGCCAGCCGCCCCAGCTTCGCCGCGAGCGGAACGAACGGGCCGAGCACCTCGAGATCTTCGGGACGGATCGCCGGGATGTTGACCGCATTCGTGACGAGCTCGCCCTCGAGCGCCGCCGCGACCTGTTCCGCGACGATGACACCCGCGCGGTCCTGCGCCTCCTCGGTCGACGCGGCAAGGTGAGGCGTGACGACAACGCTGTCGAGCTCGAGCAGCGGTCCGGAGTAGGGCTCTGCGGAGAAGACGTCCAGCGCGGCGCCGGCGAGCTTGCCGGAGCGCAGCGCCTCGAGCAGCGCGGCCTCATCGACGAGCTCTCCGCGAGCCGCGTTGACGATTCGCGCACCGTCCGGCATGCGCTCGATCGCGTCCGCGTCGACGAAGCCCGTCGTCTCGGGCGTCAGCGGCAGATGTAGCGTGAGGAACTCCGCCGCGGCCAGGACCTCGTCGGCGGTCTCGACGCGCTCGGCGCCGAGCTCCCGGAAGCGCTCTTTGTTCACGAACGGGTCGTAGGCGACGACCCGCATCCCGAGCCCGATCGCCCGCCGCGCGACCTGCTGGCCGATCCGGCCGAACCCGAGAACGCCGAGCGTCTTCCCCTCGAGCTCGATGCCGCCGTGCGCCGAGCGCTCCCAGCGTCCCTGCTTGAGGGCGGCGTGGGCCTGCGGGATGTGTCGTGCGAGCGCGACGAGCAGCCCAATCGCATGCTCCGCGGCGGACACGACCGTTGATTCGGGGGCGTTCGCGACCACGATTCCGCGCCGTGTCGCGGCGTCGACGTCGACGTTGTCGACGCCGACCCCGGCCCGGCCGATCACCTTGAGCCGCTCCGCGCGATCGATCAGCTCGGCGGTGAGCTGTGTGCCGGAGCGGATCACGATCGCGTCGTAGTCGCCGATCCGCTCCTCGAGTGGCGTCGCGCCGTTGACGTCGACGTCGAAGCGCTCCTGGAGGTACTCGATCCCGGCCTCGGCGATCGGCTCGCGAACGAGGACGCGGGGCTTGTCGCTCACACTCTCGTGTGTTCGAACGCTTCGAGCGCTGCCGTAATCGCGACGCCGCGTTCGATGTCGGCGCCCAGCTCCGAGAGGACGAGCTCGACGCCCGCGAGCGCCGTGGTGATGTCGAACACGTCGTAGTAGCCGATGTGGCCGATGCGGAAGACCCTGCCCTTCAGCGGCCCCTGGCCCGGCGCGAGGACGATCCCCTGGCGGTCTCGAAGGGTCTGCACGAGCTCGCTCGAGTCGATCCCGTCCGGTGCGTTGATCGCCGTCACAACCGCGGAGCGGTCGTCGTCCGGCGAGAACAGCTCGAGGCCCATCGCCTTCGCCCCGGCGCGACAGGCGCGGCCGAGCCGAGCATGGCGCTCGAACGCCTGCTCGAGGCCTTCATCGAGCAGCAGGCCGAGCGCGACGTCGAGACCCACGACGATGGAGACGGCCGGTGTGAAGGAGGGGTCGAAGCTCTCCTGCGCGTACCGCGTGCGGCCCCAGTCGAAGTAGTAGCGCGACGGTGCCTGCTGGTCGACTGCCGCCCACGCGTCGGCAGAGACCGAGACGGTCGCGACACCCGGCGGCGTCATCAGCGCCTTCTGCGAGCCGGAGATCACGGCGTCGAGACCCCAGGCATCGGTCTCGAGCGGCACGGCGCCCAGGCTCGAGACCGCGTCGACGACGACGAGCGCGCCTGCGTCCTTCGCCACGGCGGCGAGAGCCTGGACGTCCGCCACAACCCCGGTCGACGTTTCGGAGTGCGTCGTGAAGACGACCTTCGCGCCGCCGAGTTGCTGCAGCCGCTGTGAGAGATCCTCTGCTGCCGGAGCCTCGCCCCACTCGTAGCGCAGCTCGTCCACGTCGCAGCCGAAGTTGCGGGCCACCTCCACCCAGCGCTCGCCGAAGTAGCCGGCCGAAACGACGACGACGCGGTCGCCCGGCCGCGTCAGGTTCGAGACTGCCGACTCCATCCCGCCGGTGCCCGACGCCGTGTAGAGAAGGACGTCGCCTTCGGTGCGGTACGCCTGGGCGAGCCGCATGAGGCAGCGCTCGAGGATCTGCCGAAAATCGGAGCTGCGGTGGTGGAGGATCGGCCGGCTCATCGCCTCGAGCACCTCGGGCGGCACCGGCGTCGGTCCCGGCGTGAAGAGGTAGCGCTTCTCCACGACCTGGAGGCTAGCGTGGCCTGTGGCGGTCGAAGCTCATGACTTGTTGGAAGGTCGGGCGGTTTGCGAAGCGCATCGTCGTCGTGAGGATGCCGCCGGTGAAGGCGATCCGCTCGCGTGTCGCGTCGGACCGCCAGCGCGACGGGTCTTCTCCCTGGGCGGCGGTCAGTTCGTTCCCCGCCTCCTCGAGCGCAGCCCAGAGCGCGGTGCGGCACGCGGCGACGTTGCCCAGGCCGCAGTAGCGCGCATGGAACGGCTTCTTGACCTGGCGGCGGAGCAGGAGACGGAGGTCCTTGTGGACGTACGAGTACCAGCCTGTGTCGTAGGCGCCGCCCTGGCTGTCCGGTGTGTCGTCACGCACCTCGAGTTCGGCGAGCCGCGGCAGCAGCGGTCCGAGGATCGGACGGAGCACTGCGTCGGCCAGCTTCGGCCAGGCGACGTCGAGGATCGCAGCGCCGGGAGCGTCGATCTTGCCGTCGAGGTTGCCGTCGAGCCTGCTACCGCCGCTCTGCCACCACGCATCGAGGATGTCCTTCATCCGCTGAGCGCGAACGGACGGAGCGTCGCCTGTTGCCAGCACTGCGGCGATCGTCGGCCACACGCGCATGACGCGGAGATCCTTGGTCGCGGCCACGTTCATCGCCGCAACGACGCTCGTCGGCGTGTGCTTGCGCCTGGCGTCGAGCCCGGCTCGGAGCAGGTCCACCCGCTGGACCGACCCCCAGTTCCAGGTCTCGTCCGCCGCCGGGTAGCCGGGGCCCGGCCGGTTGTTCCACGCGGCGATGTAGCCGCGGCTCGGATTAATCGCCTGCACGTGGGCCGCAAGCGACGCGAACCCGCGCCACTCTCCCGGGCCCGAGCCGTCGGTGGGCAGGCCGGGGTCGGCGCTCTCCGCCCTGCGCGGCAGACGTCCCGACGAGAAGAACGCGATATCCCGGTTGTCCGCGTAGACCCAGTTGAACGCGAACTCGACCTGGTTCACCGCCCGGATGAACTCCCTCGCCGAGCGAACGACGTTTCGGTTCAGGTCCTGGAACGCCAGGCTCGCAAGCGCCTCGCGGCCGCGGGTCGACCGTCTCGCCGAGATCGCGACGCGACGTCCGCCGACGGTCGCGTACCCGATCACCGGCCCATGCACGGTCGTGCGGAACGTGACGGGATTCGTTCCGAGCGACCCGGCAACGAACGTCTCCATCGCGCGGCATGAGCCCTGGAAGCGGTAGTGGGTGTCGTCGCCGCAGAGCGTCTCGACGAAGTGGTCGATCAGGTCCGAATGCGCCGACTGGGCGCTCCAGGCGAAGTCCTTGCCTCGGCCGATGACGACGCCGTAGGTGCCGGGGAACGAGATGCCGCGCACGTCCACCCCGCCTCCGTGGAGGTCGAGCTCGGTAAAGGACGCCGGGTACGCGAAGCCCAGCTGAGGGCCGGCGACGAAGATGGGGTGACCGCTCGTCGACCGCCGCGCCGAGACGACCAGCGCACTGCTCATGCTTCTCCGGGCCGGCTGGGGGCCGATGCGCGGCCCCGTCGCCGTGAAGCTACCGTCGTCGAGGACGATGCCTCGGCGCGACTCGGCGGCAGTCGAGCCGGGTCGGTATCGCTGCGCCGACGGGGTCGACTCGGGATCGAGGCGCAGTCGCAGATCGTCGAAGATGTCGCGGCCGCGCGCGGCTCCCAGGCGGGTCTGGAGCGCGGCGAGGAACTGCGAGCGCCGCGCCTCGTCCCCTCCCCCACGGCCGAACTGCGCAGCGATCAGCGCGGCGGCGGCGTAGGTGTCGTTCCGGGTCCACGGATCGACGTTGATCGACCGCGACCGGAGGTTCGCATTGATCCCCGCGGCATAGGCGTCGATCGCGGCGAGCGCGTCGCGGCCTTTCTTCCCGGCCGCCTGGAGGAGCCGTGTCTGCTCGGCGAGAAAGGCCTCAGTGGCAGCGCTCGACGTGAACTGCTGGCCGACGACCGCCAGCGGGTTGATTCCCGGCGCGTCGAGCGCGGCGAGCCGGCCGGGCCCGCGGATCAACTGGAGGAGCGGCGCTCGATCCTCCGCCGTCGCCCACCCGGCGCCGAAGGCGACGTCGGCGGCGGTGCGTCCCTCGACGTGGGGAACGCCCCAGGCATCCCGCGTGATCGTCACGCCCGGCCTCGGCCGGACGACCCGACCCGAGCGCGTACCGCGCAGACGGAACCACGCGGGCTTGAAGTAGCGCGGCAGATCCGACGTGTTCACCCTCGCTCCACGCGGCGTGAGCGCATCGAAGAGCCGAAGCTGGTCGGTCGAATTTCGGTTCAGGGTAGGGCTGCCGGACTGACCGGGCGCAAGGACGTTGAGAGCGACCGCTGCGTAGTCCTCGCCGCGCGGGACCGCGGTCGATCCGGCGCCGCCCGCGGCAAGCGCGAGGGTCGAGAGGACGGCGAGTGCGGCAAGCCGGCGAACGGCTCGACCCTACAGTTCGCGTCGGAATGGAAGCCCTGCTCGCCTTCGCGGCAGCGCTCATCTCGCTCCGACTCTCGGGCCGGCTGGCCGGGCGCTGGCGGGCACGGCGAGCGCCTGAACTGGCGATGTGGGCTGCGTCGCTCTTCGCCTACGCGGTCGCGTCTGCGGCCCTCGCCTGGGGAGCGGCGAACGGCTGGAACGAGGCGGCATTTCGCGTCTACTACCTCTTCGGCGGTCTCCTGACCGCGCCGCTTTTGGGCGCCGGTTCGCTGCTTCTGATCGGGCGCCGCTGGGTGATCCCGGTGATCCTCGTCTACGGAGGGCTCGCAGTTGGAGTCGCGATCGCGGAGCCGCTGGCGACGCCGGTCTCAGGCGACACGATCCCCGAAGCCCAGGAGCACCTCGACTACTTCCCCGCTCGCATCCTCGCGTTGGTAGGGAACAGCGCGGGCACGCTCGCCGTTCTGATCGTGGCAGTCCTCTCGATTCGCCGGCGTCCGCTCGCGATGGGCTTCATCCTCGCCGGCTTGGGCGTTGCCGCCGTCGGCAGCGCCCTCGCGGGCCTCGGAGCGGCTCAGACAGCGGTCTTCTTTGCAGTTGCGGCACTGCTGTTTTACACAGGTTTTACGATTTCCAGCGGAAAACGAACTACCTCGTTGCCTGCCGAGGCACGCTGATCTGCTAACAATCCCCGACCGCGGGGCGTCCTAGCCTCGCGGAACTGCGGAAATCGGGAGCCACGTCGGCTCCGGCGCGCGACTGCGGCACGGTTCTCGCGCCTCGAGCTCGGCTCCCGGTCAGGGAGGGATCAGCACGTTGTCGAGAACACTGCTTCGCTCGTTCGCCCTTGCGGCAGCCCTGCTCGGGCTCCTCGCAATCGGCGTCCCGAGCACCGAGGTGCCGGAGCGGGCCACGGCAATGCCCGACGGCAAGGTCGTCCGGAAGATCAAGCGGTACCAGCGCGCGACGTGGCGGTGGCAGCGGGTCATGGGGGTGCCCCGGACGCCGAATCGCAAGCTCTACTTGAAAACGCGCGACAAGCAGTACCGCCTACACGTCATGCACCAGTGGCGGAAGCGCGCCATCCATGCCAAGCGACGCGCTCACAACCCGCCGCACGAGCCGCAGTGGCGCTGTATCCAGCGCTACGAGGGTGCGTGGAACGATGCGCGCGATCCGTACTGGGGCGGCCTTCAGATGGACCGTTCATTCATGCGCGCCTACGCGCCGCGCCATTTGCTCCGCAGAGGTTGGGCAAACCGGTGGTCGCCGGTCGAGCAGATGTGGGTGGCCGAGCGTGCGCTCCGCGCAGGTCGCGGCTTCTACCCGTGGCCGCACACCGCCAGGATGTGCGGCCTGATCTAGCGCTTGCGCCTTACGCTCCGGAGGAACCGCTCATTCGAGCTCGATGATTAGTCGGCCGCCTTCGTAGAACCCCTCGCCGTCGGCCTGGATTAGCCCGCTCGAGTGGTCGACGAAGTACTGGAGGAACATCGTGGCCGCCGTGTAGCCGTCCTCATCGATGTCGCCGAGCAACTGAACCGCGACGACGACCTGACTCCGCCGCATGTGATCGCTGACCTTGTCTTTCTCGGGCGAGTCTTCCGCGTCCTCTAGGAACTCGATGAACTCCTCGACCTCCGCGCGAAGTGGCTCACCCGTCGTGCGCTCAGCTATAAACGGCTGCCTTTCGGCCGCGTATGTGATTTCTGCCTCCTGCCAGTCGGGCGTGTCCAGGTCTACCGTCGGCGCTTGCAGTTCGACCCCCTGGTCAGCTGACCACTGGAAGACCTCGCGCAGCGTTGTCGCGCCGCCCGAGGTACAGAAAGCGCGCAAGAAGTACGCCACGACTCAGCCGCCGATCGCCTTCAGCACCACACGCTTGCGCCGCCGGCCGTCGAACTCGGCGTAGAAGACCTGCTCCCACGGTCCGAGGTCGAGGCGGCCGTCGGTAATGGGTAGCACGACCTGGTGGCTCATCAGGTGCCGCTTGAGATGCGCGTCGGCGTTGTCCTCGCCGTTGTTGTGCCGGTACTGATCGGTGGGCTCATGCGGCGCGAGGCGCTCGAGCCAGTCGTCGAAGTCCTGGATCAGGCCCGACTCGGCGTCGTTGACGTAGACAGCTGCCGTGATGTGCATCGGGTTCACGAGACAGAGCCCGTGCTGGATCCCGGAGGCGCGGACGAAGTCCTCGACGTCGCCGGTGATGTTCACGTAGTCGCGCCGGTTCGGCGTCTCGAAGGAGAGGTAATGCGTGGCGTGCTTCATGCCGGCAGCGTAAGGTTCGCCGCCGTGGGACGAGGAGATCGACGCAAGGTCCGCTGGGCCAGGGATCGCCAGCGCAAGAAGAAGGGCCGCGAGAAGGCGGCGGCGCAGGCTGCCGAGTCCGAGAGGCCGGCACCGCGGCGGCGGCGCTCGACCAGCTCTAGCTGAGCTTCTCGCGCAGGAGCTCGTTCACGACCCGCGGGTCGGCCTTGCCCTGCGTCTCCTTCATCACCTGGCCGACGAAGAAGCCCAGTAGCCCTTCCTTGCCGCCCCGGTAGGCCTCCACCTGGCCGGGGTTCGCGGCGAGGATCCGCTCCACGATCGGCTCGAGCTCCCCCGTGTCCGCGACGAGGCCGTCGCCGAGGTACGGCTCGGCGGAGAAGCCCGGGTCACCGCTCTTCGAGAGCGCCTCGACGAACTTGTCCCGCGGGATCCGCGAGCGCGCTTCGATCAGCTTGCCGAGCTCGTCGGCATCGGCGGACTCTGGATCGACTCCGCTGGCCGCGAACTGGTTCATCAGCACGTTGGCGACGCCGCGCCGGTCACCCGGGACTCGCTCGAACAGCCGGTCGCGCCCGCTCGTGACGAGATCCTCGGCCAGCTCGTGGTCCAGCTCGCCGGCGATCCGGCGGATCCGCGTCGCCGGCGACTCCGGCACCTCGGCCCGGATGCGCTCGACAAGCTCACGCGGCGGCTCGATCGGCACGAGGTCGGGCTCCGGGAAGTAGCGGTAATCCTGCGCCTCCTCCTTCGAGCGGAGCGGCGGGGCGTTCTCGGCGCCCGGGTCGAAGTGGAGCGTCTCCTGTTCGACCTCGCCGCCGGCCTCGTAGACCGCGATCTGGCGCTCCACCTCGCGCTGGATCGCCTTGGCCGCGAACGCGAACGAGTTCAGGTTCTTGAGCTCGGTGCGCGTCCGCAGCTCGTCAGAGCCCTTGGGGCGCACCGACACGTTGACGTCGAACCGAAGCGAACCCTTCTCCATCTCCGCGTCGGAGATGCCGAGCTCGACGATCGTCTGGCGGAGCAGCTGGAGGAAACGCCGCGCCTGGTCGGAGGAGCGCAGATCCGGCTGCGTGACGATCTCGACGAGCGGCGTGCCGGCACGGTTGAAGTCGACGAGCGTCGCCGTCGCGCCGCCGATCCGCCCCTCAGCCCCGCCGACGTGGACGTTCTTGGCCGCGTCCTCCTCCAGGTGGGCGCGCACGATGCCGATCTCCGCGTCGCCGCCGGGCCCGGGCAACACGAGCCGCCCGTTGACGCAGAGCGGCTCGTCGTACTGGGAGATCTGGTAGCCCTTCGGATTGTCCGGATAGAAGTAGTTCTTCCGGTGGAACACCGCGTGACCTGCGATCTCGCAGTCGAGCGCGAGCCCGAGCTTGATCGTCCACTCGATCGCCGTGGCGTTCGGCACGGGCAAAGAACCGGGGTGCGCAAGACAGACCGGACAGGT
>Ga0081538_10002439_pt1 | contig 18203 bp, 21 predicted proteins | sample TabmetS5T2R1_FD_71022 | JGI IMG/M metagenome (GOLD analysis project Ga0081538, IMG submission 71022) | Tabebuia heterophylla rhizosphere microbial communities from the University of Puerto Rico - S5T2R1 | ecosystem: Host-associated > Plants > Roots > Rhizosphere ... | reverse complement strand
CAAGAAGATGCTCCTGCCGGCGCTCATCCCCGTGGCGATCCCGATCGTCGTCGGGATCATCAGCCCCGAGGCGCTGGGCGGCCTCCTCATCGGCACGATCGTCACCGGGATCTTCCTGGCCATCGCCATGACCTCGGGCGGCGGCGCCTGGGACAACGCGAAGAAGCTGATCGAGGACGGCGCCTTCGGCGGCAAGGGCTCGGAGGCCCACGCTGCGGCCGTCACCGGCGACACCGTCGGCGATCCCTACAAGGACACCGCCGGCCCGGCGATCAACCCGATGATCAAGATCGCCAACATCGTCGCCATCCTCCTCATCCCGATCATCGCCTCCATCCACGGCCCCTAACGGGCGGGGCGCGTCTCACGGAGCCACGCCCAGGGTCTGACCCCGGCCATGGCCGCTGCGGACGACTGATCTGCGAGTTCCTGTGGAAGTCGAACGGCGCCTCGGGAGCGCGCTCGGGTCCAGGAGAACGGGGTTCTGTCGATCCTGGACTGTCGTTCCGGGTTGGGGAAAGGGTCAGACCCCGGACATCGCCGGAAGGGACGTGGCTATCGGCTAGGCGGAGCGGCGGCGGCGGACCTGCGGGCCCTGCGAGCCGAGCGCCGCGTAGGCGAGCGCCTGCAGCGATTCGTTGAGGATCGAGAGCTCGCGCGAGATCCGCTGGAGCTGGTCGTTCGTGTCCAAGCGCCGGTTCAGCGTGTGCACCTCGTCGCAGAGCCGGTCGAGCCGCTCCAGGATCGCGTCGAGCTGGCGGTCTTCGAGGTGGCGGCGCTCAGCCATCGACGTTGATGGTAACCAGGTCGGCCAGGGTTGCCGCAACCACAACGTCACTGCCCCCGAGCCGCGCCACCAGGCGCTCCTTCGCGCCCGCACCCGTCTCGAGGACCTCGACGCGGCGCTCGGCGCCGAGGTGGGCGAGGGCGACGCGCGCGAGCGGCTCTGGCGCGTCGGTGTAAACGCCGATCGTGATCCCACCCGCCGCCAGGCCTCGCAGCGCGGTGCTGGCCTCGGCGCTCGGCCGCAGGTAGACGGGCGCCCGATCTTCGGCGAAGCGCTCGAGTGCGCCGCGCCAGTCGCCCACGCCCGCCTCGGCCCAGCGGTCGAGTTCGGCCGCGGCCGCGCCGCGGTCGGCCGGCAGCACGGCCGGCTCGAGCGGGGAGATGGTGGCGAAGCGACGCGCCGCGTCGGCGAGGAAGTCGCGCCAGAGCGGCCGGGTGTCGCCGAGCGCGTCCAGGTCGACCGCGACGGCCTTCACGCCCGCGACGTCACCCACCGCGAGTAGAGCAATACGCCGACGACCACGCCCGCCGTGTCGATCAGCCAGTCGAGCGGCGAGCCCTGGCGCCCGGACACGAACGCCTGGTGCACCTCGTCGGTGACCGCGTACGCCGAGCCGAGCAGGATCGCGAGCGGCTCGCGCCGCAGTGCCCGGTAGAGCAGCGCCCCGAGCACGGCGAACTCGGCGGCGTGCGCGACCTTGCGGAGGGGGACGTCCCACGTCCCCAGGCCCGTCCCGAGGCTCGGGATGGAGGAGAACGTGAAGATGAGGGCCGCCCAGAGGACGACCGGGAGCCAGAGGTTGAGCCGGGCCGCTGCCACGGCCGTCCAGCGTAACTCAGCGCTATGCTGCCGCCGACAAGAAGGCGAGCGGTCAAGGGAAGCCGGTGCGAGTCCGGCACGGTCCCGCCGCTGTGAGGGGAGACGCTCCTCCGCCGAGACGCCACTGGCCTCCGGGCCGGGAAGGCGGCGGAGGGGGGAGCCCCGAGTCAGAAGACCTGGCGCTCGTCGAGACCCGTTCCCCTCGCGGAAGGAGGAAACGTGCTCTACCGACCCCTCGCAGCCCTCGTGGCTGTGCTCCTTGCTCTCGTCCTCGCCTCATGCGGCGAAGGCGACGACACGGCGGCGCCTCCGGCGAACTCGTCGGTCGCCGCCGAGACGGCCGTGGCGCCGGAGTTCCCCGTCACGGTCGAGGCCGACAACGGCCCCGTGACCCTGGAGGAGCAGCCCGACGCCATCATTTCGCTCTCTGCGACCGCGACGGAGTCGCTGTTCGCGATCGGCGCCGGCGAGCAGGTGCTCGCCGTCGACGATCAGTCCGACTTCCCCGCCGAGGCGCCGGTCACCGACCTCTCCGGGTTCGAGCCGAACGTCGAGGCGATCGCCGGCTACGAGCCCGACCTCGTCGTCGCCGCGTATGACCCAGGCGGGCTGGTCGACGGACTGGAGCGGCTCGAAATCCCGGTCCTCCTGCAGGACGCCGCGCCCGACCTCGACGCCGCGTACGAGCAGATCGAAACCCTCGGCGCCGCCACGGGAAACGTCGAGGGCGCGCAGACGGTCGTCCAGTCGATGCGGACCGAGATCGACGAGCTGGCCGCCTCTGTCCCCGGCGCGGAGGGGGCGACCGTCTACCACGAGCTCGGGCCCGACTACTACTCGGCGACGTCGGACACGTTCATCGGCAGCGTCTACGAGCTCTTCGGGCTCGTGAACATCGCCGACGCCGCCGCCGGGACCGACGCCGGCGGTTACCCCCAACTGACTGGGGAGTACATCGTCTCCGAGAGCCCCGACGTCATCGTGCTCGCCGACACGACGTGCTGCGAACAGACCGCCGAGACGGTGGCGAAGCGTCCCGGCTGGGACCAGATCGAGGCGGTCGCGAACGGGGACATCGTTGAGGCCGACGACGACATCGCCTCCCGCTGGGGCCCGCGCACCGTGGAGTTCGTCGCCCTGATGGCCGAGTCGCTCGCAGGGATCGGACGACCGTAGTGGCGGGCGTGACCGGACTGCGGGCTCGTCTCTCCGCCCGTCCGGAGCGGGCGCTGCGCGGCGTCACGCTCCGCTGGGCGGTGGCCGCCGGCCTCTTCGTCGTCGTCTCGGCGCTGCTCGGGCTCGCGCTCGGCCCAGTCGACCTCGGCGTCGGGGCGGTCGCACGCGAGGTGGTGAGCCACGTGCCGTTGCTCGGGGTCGAGTCGTCGTTCTCGGACACCGAGGACGCCATCCTCTGGGAGCTGCGCGCGCCGCGGGTCGCGCTCGGGCTCCTGGTCGGAGCGATGCTCGCCTCTGCGGGAGCGGGCTACCAGGGCGTCTTCCGGAACCCGCTCGCCGACCCATACCTGCTCGGGGCGGCGGCCGGCGCGGGCCTCGGCGCCACGATCGTCATCGCCTACGACGTCGGAGGAGACGGCGGCCTCGAGCTCCGCCCGGCGGCAGCGTTCGTGGGCGCCATGGCCGGCGTCGGGATCGCCTACCTCCTCGGCCGCTCGGTCGGAGGCCGCCAGACCGCGACCCTCATCCTCGCCGGGGTCACGGTCGCCTCCTTCCTGACCGCCGTGCAGACCTTCGTCCAGCAGCGCAGCGCGGAGACCGTCCAGGAGGTGTACAGCTGGATCCTCGGTCAGCTGGAGACCTCGGGGTGGACCGACGTGCTCATCGTCCTCCCGTACGCGATCGTGAGCGCGGTCGCGCTCCTCCTGCACCGGCGCCTGCTCGACGTTCTCGCGGTTGGTGACGACGAGGCGGCGAGCCTCGGCATTCCCGTGGCCCGCGTGCGGCTGCTAGTCGTGGCAGCCGCCACGCTGGGGACCGCCGCCGCGGTCGCCTTCAGCGGCCTGATCGCGTTCGTGGGGATCATCGTCCCCCACGCGGTGCGCTTACTGGCCGGGACGAGCTACCGGGTCGTCCTGCCGCTCTCGCTGGCCTTCGGGGGCGGCTTCCTCGTCCTTGTCGACCTGGTCTCGCGCACCGTCGTCGCGCCGGCGCAGCTGCCCATCGGTGTCGTCACCGCATTTCTTGGCGCGCCCTTCTTCGCCCTCGTCCTCCGCACGACGCGGACGGTGGGGCCGTGATGCTGCGCGTCGAGCGGGCGGGCGTGGCGCTCGACGGCGCCAAGGTCGTCGTCGAGGTCGGCTTCGCGCTCGAAGAGGGCGACTGGCTGGGCCTGATCGGCCCGAACGGAGCCGGCAAGACGACGCTGCTTCGAGCGGTCGCGGGGCTCGTTCCCTATACAGGCTCGATTCGGATCGAGGGCGACGAGGTGTCGGCGCTCGGTCGCCGGGCGGCCGCCCGACGCGTGGCCGTCGTGCCCCAGATCCCGGTGATCCCTCCGGACGCGAACGTCCTCGAGTACGTCGTGCTGGGACGAACGCCCCATCTCGGCTACGCCGGGAGCCCGGGCCCGCGGGACGTCGTCGCCGCGCGCTCGGCCCTCGCCCGTCTGGACGGGGCGCATTTGGCCGACCGGCGGCTCGGGTCCTTGAGCGGCGGAGAGCGCCAACGGGCCGTCCTGGCGCGCGCGGTGGCGCAGGACGCGATGCTGCTTCTGCTCGACGAGCCCACGAGCGCCCTCGACGTGGGCGCCCAGCAGCAGGTGCTCGAGCTGGTCGCGTCGCTGCGGGCCGACGGCGGCTTGACGGTTCTGAGCGCGATGCACGACCTCACGCACGCGGGCCAGTACGCCGACCGGCTCCTTCTCCTCGACGGCGGCCGCGAGCAGGCGAGCGGGAGGCCGCACGAGGTGCTGACCGAGCAGCTGATCGCCCGCCACTTCGGCGCGTCCGTGCGCGTGGTCAGGGACGAGGAGGCCGGCATCGCCGTCGTCCCGCTGCGGCCGCAGATCGAGTCGGGCCAGCCCGTTCCCTGATGCCGCTCACCTTCCTCGTCGGCGGAGCGCGGAGCGGCAAGTCGGCCCTGGCGGTTCGCCTGGCCTCCGAATGGGAGGGGCCGGTCGTCGTCCTGGCCACCGCCGAGCCGCGCGACGACGGCGAGCTCGCGGCGCGCATTGCCAGGCACCGGCTCGAGCGGCCGGCGTCCTGGGAGACCGTGGAGGAGCCGCTCGACCTGGTCGGCGAGCTGGGGCGTGCGCCGGAGCGCGCGTTCCTCGTCGTCGACTGCCTCACCCTCTGGGCGGCCAACGCGCTCGAGGCCGGGTGGAGCGACGAGGCGATCGAGCAGGTGGCGGCCGAGGCGGCTACGCTCGCCGCCGGCCGGTCTTCGCCCACGGTCGCCGTCAGCAACGAGGTGGGCATGGGGATCGTCCCGGCAACACCGCTCGGTCGTAGCTTCCGCGACCTCCAGGGGCGGGTCAACACCGTCTTTGCGGCGCACGCCGACCGGGCCTGCCTGGTCGTCGCCGGGCGCACGCTCGAGCTCACGTGACCCTCGACGCGCTGCTCGGCCGGATCGAGCCGGTCGACGCCGACGCCGGACGTGCGGCCGGGCGTGCGCTCGACGCGAAGACGAAGCCGCGTGGGAGCCTCGGTGAGCTGGAGGCGCTCGCCTGCCGAATCGCCGCGATCCGCGGCACTCCCTTGCCGGGCCGCCTCCAAGCAGCCCTCGTGCTTGCCGCCGGAGACCACGGCTACGCGCGTCGCGGGGTGAGCGCCTATCCGCAGGAGGTCACCGCACAGATGCTCGCGGCCTTTGCCGCAGGAGGCGCGGCGATCGACGTGCTGGCCCGCGAGAGGGGCTTGCGGCTCGTGGTCGTCGACGCCGGCGTCGCCGAGCCGTTCGACGATCCCGCCATTCGCGCGGTGCGGCTGGGCGGCGGGACCGCCGACGCGACCGAAGGCCCAGCGATGACCCGGGAGCAGGCCGTCGCGGGAATTCTCGCCGGGGCCGGGATCGCCGAAGAGCTCTGTGCCGAGGGCTTCGGCATCGTCGCGACCGGCGACATGGGCATCGGGAACACCACCGCGGCGGCGGCGCTCTCTGCGCTGCTGTTGCCCGCCGAACCGGAGGCGGTGTGCGGGCGAGGAACGGGCGTCGACGACGAGGGCCTCGCGCGCAAGGTCGAAGCCGTCCGCGCCGCGCTCCGCGTCAATGAGCCTGACGCGGGCGATCCAGTCGGCGTGCTCGCGGCGGTCGGCGGCTTCGAGCTCGCCATCCTTACGGGCGTCTGCCTGGGCGCGGCCGCGGTCCGCGCCGTCGTCCTCCTGGACGGCTTCGTCACGGGCGCGGCGGCGCTCGTCGCAGCTCGTCTCGCGCCTCCGGCCTCGGAGCGCATGGTCGCTTCGCACCGCTCGCCCGAGCCGGGTCACGCCCTTGTGCTCGCTGACCTCGGCCTCCGGCCGCTCCTCGACCTCGACCTGCGGCTCGGCGAAGGAAGCGGCGCAGCTTTGGCGCTCCCGCTCCTTACGGCAGCGCTCGCCATCCTCGCGGACATGGCCACCTTCGAGAGCGCGGGCGTGACCGATGCAGGCGCTTGAGACGGCTTTTCGCGCGGGGGCGGGCGCCGTCTCCTTCCTCACGCGGATCCCGGTCGGCAGCCGCCTCGAGGTCGAGGCCGAGGACGTCGCGCGCGGCGCGGTCCTCTTCCCGGTCGTAGGTGCGGGCCTCGGCGCCGTCGTCGGCCTCGTCGTCGTCGGGCTCGACGCGAGGCTCAGCGCCGTGCTCGCCGCCGCGCTCGCCGTAGCGGTCGAAGCAGCTCTCACCGGCGCCATCCACCTGGACGCGCTCGCCGACAGCGCGGACGGGCTCGGCGCCGGAAGCCGCGAGCGGGCGCTCGAGATCATGCGCGAGCCGACCATCGGCGCGTTCGGGACGACTGCGCTCCTGCTCGACCTCGTCGTCAAGACCGCCGCGCTGGCCGCCGTCGCCGCGGGCCCGCGGGCCATCCTCGCAGTCGCCGCGGCGTACGCACTCGGGCGAACCGCGCCGCCGGCGCTCGGCTGGGCGCTTCCGTACGCCCGGCCGGAGGGCGGCAGCGGCGCGATCCTCACCGGCGGTGCCGGGGAGGTGTCCCGTGCCCTCGGCGTGGGGCTGGGCGTGGGCCTGGCCGTCGCGGCGCTCGGCTTGCGCGGGATCGCGCTCGTCGGGGCGGCGGCGCTCGGCGCGGCCGCGGTCGGCCTCGTCGCGCGGCGGCGGCTCGGAGGCGTGACCGGGGACGTCCTCGGCGCGGCCGCGGAGCTGGCCACCACCCTGGCGCTCGTGGCCGCGGTGGCCACGCGCTGATGCTCGCGCTCCCAGACCCCGGTGCGGCGACCCGCCTCGTCCTCGTTCGGCACGCGGAGACTGACGAGTCTGCGCAGGGCCGCTGCTGCGGGCGGCTGGACGTGGGGCTCTCGGCGGCGGGCCGTCGCCGCTCCGAGGAGCTCGGTGCGGCGCTCGCGGCCGCGCCTCTCGCCGCCGTCTACTCGAGCCCGCTCTCGCGGGCGCTCGAAACCGCGGCCGCCCTGGCGTCTCCCCACGGGCTTGCGCCTGTGGTCGACGATCGCCTCGCGGAGATCGACTTCGGCGAGCTCGAGGGCCTCGCCTACGAGGAGATTCAGGAGGGCTGGACTGAGCTCTACCGCGACTGGATGGAGCGGCCGGCGCAGGTGACGTTTCCCGGCGGGGAAAGCTACGCCGACCTCCGTCGCCGGGTGCTCTCCGCCCTCGCCGGGATCCGCCGGCGGCACGAGGGAGACTCCGTCGCCGTCGTGGCGCACGGGGGTGTGGTTCGCGTCGTGCTCGTGGACGTCCTCGAGCTCACGGACGGGGCGATCTTCCGCTTCGGTCTCGACTGCGGCGGCGTCACCGTCGTCGACTGGCTCGACGGCGGCGCGATCGTGCGCGCCGTCAACGTCCTCCTATACTCGCGCGCATGACGCCGGCAGCCACCGCGGTGGTGCTCACGGTCGGGAACGAGATCGTCTGCGGGGACGTCGAGAACACGAATGCGTCCTGGCTCGCCCGGCGGCTGGCCGAGCTCGGCCTCGAGGTTCGCCTCCTGGCCTCCGTCCGCGACTCGGTTGAGGACGTCGCCGGGTTCCTGCGTGCGGAGATGGGCCGCGCGACCGTCGTCATCGTCACGGGTGGGCTCGGGGGGACGCCGGACGATCTGACCCGCGAGGCCGTGGCCGAGGCATTCGGTGTCCCGACGGAGGACATCCCCGAGCTCGCCCGGACGCTGCGGGAGCGGTTCGGGCCGCGCGGCCTCGGGGACTACGCGGCGAAATGGGCCCGCATCCCGCGCGGTGCCGTCCCGCTCGAGAACCCGCTCGGCGGCGCGCCCGGCTTCGTTCTCGGCAACGTCCACGTCCTGCCCGGGCTCCCGCGCGAGATGGAGGCGATGTTCGACGTGCTAGCCGAACGCTTCCGCGGCGTGCCGATCGGCGCCTGGCGGCGTCGCTACTCGACCGGGGAGGGGCAGATCGTCTCCGTGCTCGAGGAGGCGACCCGGCGCCACCCCGCGGTCACGGTCGGCAGCTACCCGTCGTTCCTGGACACGGGACCGGAGGTCGAGGTCGTGCTCAAGTCGGCGGACGCCGAGGCGCTTGGAGCCGCCGCGGCCTGGGTGGAGGCCGCGCTCGCCGAGCGGATCGAGACGGTGCGGTGAGGGTTCTCGTCATCAGCGACATGGAGGGCGTGTCGGGCGTCGTCAAGTGGGAGCAGGTCGAAGGCGGCGAGCCGCTCTACGAAGAGGCCCGCAAGCTCTACACGGAGGAGATCAACGCCGCCGTCCGGGGAGCGAAGGCGGCCGGCGCGACCGAGATCGTCGTGATGGACTGCCACGGAGCGGGCAAGGGGTGGACCTTCAACTCTCTCGTACCCGAGCTCCTCGACCCCGACTGCGAGTGGGTCGTCCAGGACGAGTGGTCGGAGTACACCGAGTTCCTGGAGGAAGGCTGCGACGCCGCGCTCCTCGTCGCCATGCACTCGAAGGCCGGCACCGACCGGGGCGTGATGAGCCACACGATCTCGGGACGGGACTACCGCGATCTGCGGTTCAACGGCGTCTCGGTCGGCGAGACCGGCATCAACGCGGCGCTCTGCGGGGCATGGGGCTGCCCGGTCGTGCTCGTCACCGGCGACGACGTCACGTGCCGCGAGGCCGTCGACCTCCTCGGGCCCGAGCTGGTCACCGTCGCCGTCAAGCAGGGCCTCGGCCGCTACAGCGCGCGGAACCTGCCGCCCGTCCGCGCCCGGGAGCTGATCGAGGCCGGCGCGAAGGTGGGGTTGGAGAGACGCGCCTCCGTCCCGCCGTACGATCCGGGCAAGCCGTGCGAGATCGTGGCCGTCCTCGCCAGCACCGACCTCGCCGCCCGCTACCGCTTCCGCCAGGCCGTCGAGCTCGTCGACCCGGTGACGGTCGCCTCTCGGGCCGGCGACTGGTTGACCGCCTGGCGCCAGCTCGTTTTCTAGCGGGGCCGCGTCCTCGGCAGCCACGCCCAGGTGCCAGGCACCTGGACGTGTCTGGTGGAGACCCGTCCGTGGAGCTGCCCAGCAGGTGGATACCATCGACGGGATGGCGGTGACGTCTCCCGAGGAGTACCTCTCCGACCTGAACCCGGCTCAGCGCGAGGCCGTCTTGGCGACGGAGGGACCGGTGCTGGTCGTGGCCGGCGCCGGCTCGGGGAAGACGCGTGTGCTCACGCACCGCATCGCTCACCTCGTCATCGCCTGCGGCGTCAAGCCGACCGAGATCCTCGCGATCACGTTCACGAACAAGGCGGCCGGGGAGATGAAACGCCGCCTGGAGGCAATCCTCGGCGACGTCGCGCCGCGGATGTGGGTGATGACGTTCCACGCCGCGTGCGGCCGGATCCTGCGCCGCGAGGCCCCCCGCCTGAACTACCGCTCGAACTTCACGATCTACGACCAGGCGGACCAGGTCCGGCTCGTCAAGGCGATCGTCGAGGAGGAGGGCTGGGACCCGAAGCGGTTCGTCCCGCGCGGCATCCACGCTCAGATCTCCAACGCCAAGAACCAGCTCGTCGATCCCGAGGAGTACGCACGGCGTGTGGGCTCCTTCTACGAGCAGACGGTTGCCGCCGTCTACAAGCGCTACCAGGAGCGACTGCTCACCTCGAACGCGATGGACTTCGACGACCTGATCATGCGCACCGTCGAGATCCTCGAGCACCATCCGGACGCGCGGGAGAAGTGGCAGAAGGCCTTCCGCTACGTCCTCGTGGACGAGTACCAGGACACCAACCACGCCCAGTACCGGCTCCTCCAGCTGCTCGCCGGCAAACACGGAAACGTATTCGCCGTCGGCGATCCCGACCAGTCGATCTACGCGTTCCGCGGGGCCGACATTCGCAACATCCTCGAGTTCGAGCGCGACTTCGGAGGCGCGCAGACGATCGCCCTCGAGCAGAACTACCGCTCGACGAACGCGATCCTCCGCGCGGCGAACTCGCTGATCGCCCACAACCGCGAGCGCAAGCCGAAGAGCCTCTTCAGCGAGCTGGGGGAGGGCGACCCGGTCCGCGCGATCGAGGTCGAGGACGAGCACGCCGAGGCGCGTTACGTGGCGGCCGAGATCGCGGCGCTCGTCGAGGAAGGCCATGCCGGCGCGGAGATCGCCGTCTTCTACCGGACGAACTCGCAGTCGCGCGTGCTCGAGGACGTGCTCGTCCGCCAGGAGATCCCCTACCAGGTGATCGGCGGGCCGCGCTTCTACGAGCGCGCCGAGATCAAGGACGTCGTCGCCTACCTGCAGGTAATCGACAACCCCTTCGACGGCGTCTCCCTCACACGGATCGCGAACAGACCCCGCCGCGGCATCGGCGATGCCTCGATCGCCCGCTTGCAGGCCTACGCCGACGTCCAAGGCATCTCGCTCTTCGAGGCGCTCGAACGGGGCGAGGAAGCGGGTGTCGGCGCAGCTCCGCTCAAGGCGGTCCAGCGCCTGCACGGGCTGCTCCAATCGCTGATGGCCGGCGCGCTCGAGCTGCCTGTCCCCGAGCTGCTCGAACGGGTGCTCGACCGGTCCGGCTATCTGGAGGCGCTCCAAGCCGAGCGCACGATCGAGGCGCAGGGCCGGATCGAGAACCTGCTCGAGCTCGGCGGCGTCGCGCTCGAATACCAGGCCGCAGCTGAGAACCCCAGCCTCTCGGAGTTCCTGCAGCAGATCTCGCTCTTCTCCGACCAGGACGCCATGGCGGAGGAGGAGAGCCGCGTGACGTTGATGACGCTCCACAATGCGAAGGGCCTCGAGTTCAGGGCCGTCTTCCTCGTCGGCATGGAGGAGGGAGTCTTCCCGCATGCCCGCTCGATCGAGGAGCAGGGCATCGAGGAGGAGCGGCGCCTCGCCTACGTCGGGCTCACCCGCGCGCAGGAGCGGCTGACGCTCATGCACGCGGCCACGCGCTCTCTCTGGGGCTCGCGGGACTACCGGCGGCCGAGCCGCTTCCTCGAAGAGCTTCCCCAGGACGAGATCGAGCACGAGCGCCTGCGGCCGGCGTCCTGGACGGGGTACAACGCCCCTCGGTCCTCCCAGGCCCCGACGGCGCCGATGCCCGACCTCTCGACGGGCGACTCCGTGCGGCACTCGACGCTGGGCGAGGGTGTCGTCGTTCGCATCGAGGGCGACGGCATCGTCACCGTCCGCTTCGCGCAGGACGGGGCCGAGCGCCGCCTCATGCTCGACTACGCGCCGTTGGAGAAGGCGTGACGGTGGAGATTCGTACGGCAGAGCCTGCCGAGCGCCTGGATGCGCTTCGGCCGATCTGGCACTACTTCGGCTCTCCGGCCGGCCCGAACGAAGAGCGCGCCGCCGGGATGCCGCTGCCGGAGGGACGCCTGCACGTCGCGACCGAGGACGGCGCGATCGTCGCCGGGGCGGGTGCGTTCGAGTTCGACCTGACGGTTCCCGACGGGCCGGTGGCCACCGCGGGGGTGACGGTCGTCGGCGTGCTGCCGACCCACCGCCGGCGCGGGATCGTGCGGGAGCTGATGAGCGCTCAGCTGAAGGACGCGCACGCCCGCGGCGAGGCGCTCGCCGCGCTGTGGGCCTCCGAGGGCGGGCTCTACGGCCGCTTCGGCTTCGGGCTCGCCTCGGTGTGCGCAGACGCCGAGATCCCCAAAGGCCACACGGCCTTCAACCGGACGGTCGACTGGCCGGGCACGACGCGGCTCGTGACCGCCGACGAGGCGCTCGAGCTCTTCCCCCCGGTCTACGACCGGGTTGCCGCGGCGACGCCGGGGATGTTCTCACGCACGGAGGAGTGGTGGAAGACACGCACCCTCGCCGATGCCGAGTGGCGCCGGGCCGGCGGCGGGGAGCTGGCGTTCGCTGTTCTCGAGCACGCAGGCGACCCGGAAGCGTACGCCGTCTACAGGTTGAACTTCTCCTACGCCGACGGCGTCCCCACCGGCACGACGCACGTCGTCGAGGCGATGGGAGCGACACCTGCGGCAACCGCCGCGGTATGGCGCTATCTCCTGGATATCGACTGGATGGCCAAGATCGAGGCCGAGCTTTTGCCGGTCGACCACCCGCTCCTGCTCCTCCTCCTGGAGCAGAACTGGATGCGGTTCCGCGTCGGGGATGGGCTCTGGATTCGGCCGGTCGATGTCGGCGCCGCGCTGGCCGCGCGGGCGTACGCCGACGACGGCGACCTGGTCCTCGAGGTGAGTGACGCGTTCTGCCCGTGGAACGACGGTCGCTATGCGCGTGACGGCTCGAGGACGACTGCCGCTTCCGACCTGCGCCTGTCGGTCGACGCGCTCGGTTGCGTCTACCTCGGCGGGTTCACGTTCTCCGACCTCCTGCGCGCGGGCCGGGTCGAGGAGGTCAAAAACGGCGCCGTGGCCCGCGCAGATGCCCTCTTCCGCACCGACCGCAAGCCGTGGTGCCCCGAGATCTTCTGAATCTCTGCTAGGGTTCCGCCCCGTGTTTCGCGCTAAGGCCCTGCTACTGGGCCTTTTTTGTTGCTCCGTCCTCGCATCGCCCGCGGAGGCCGGCTATGAGGAATCCCCCGCCGACTCCTACCGGGAGGCACGGTGGCTCCTTCCCATGGACGGCCCGCTGGGCTCGCCCTTCGGCCCGCGCTGGGGCCGGCTGCACGACGGGATCGACATCGAGGGGTGGGCCGAGACACGGGTGCGCGCGACGCGCGTTGGCCGCGTCACGCACGTCGGCTGGCTCCGATACGGCTCCGGCTACGGCCTCGTCATCAAGGTCCGGCACGCGGATGAGATCGTCACGATGTACGCGCACCTGGCGCGAGCCTTCGTGAAGCGGGGCGAGATCGTGACGGCGCGCCAGATCATCGGCCGCGCCGGCTGCACGGGCTCCTGCACCGGCACACACCTGCACTTCCAGGCGTGGCGCCGTGGGAAGCTCATCGATCCGCTCGAGCTCCTCGGCCGTCACGCCTTCGACCGGATCTGATGCAGATCGTCTACTACGCGGCGATGAGTCTCGACGGCCGCATCGCCGGTCCCGGCCACGACCTCGCGTTCCTCGAGACCCTCTCCGGCGGGCCGACCGGCTACGGCTACGAGCAGTTCATCGCCGAGGTCGACGGCCTCGTCGTGGGCGCGAGCTCGTGGGACTTCATGAAGGACTACTCCTGGGCCTACGGCGAGCGCCCGGTCTGGGTGATGAGCCACCGCGACGAGGTGCCCACCGTCGAGGGCGCGGAGATACACGTCGTCTCCGGTGACGTCGCCGACCTGGTCGCCGAGCTCGAGGCTGCCGGGCTCGAGCGTGTGTGGGTGATCGGCGGCGGCAACGTCGTCGGCCAGTTCCTGGCCGTCGACCGCGTCGACGAGCTGATCGTCACCGTGGCGCCGACGTTCCTGGGTCGGGGCCCGTCCTTGGCGGACGGAGACTTCCCGCTTCGCCGATTCAGGCTCGTGGCAGTCGAGCGCCGCGAGGGTGACGACGGCGTTCAGCTCCGGTACGAGCGCGCGCGCTGACCGGCTTGACGCTCAGGCCCCCGATTCCGTAGCGTCGCCGGCGTGCCGAGCGAGCGCCCCAGGCCCGTCAGCTCCATCAGCCAGGCCTATCCCGACCGGGTCGAGGTGCGGGGACGAGATCTGTGTAGTGACCTGATGGGCAGGGTCGGCTTCACCGAGTACTTCCACCTCCTGCTCACCGGCCGCGAGCCGACCGAGGACGAGCGCTTCTTCCTCGACCTCCTCCTCATCAGCATCGCCGAGCACGGGATGATGCCGAGCAACGTCGCGGCGCGCATGACGCTGGCCGCCGATCCGGGCTCGCTGCACGCGGCGGTCGCCGCGGGGATCCTCGGCTGCGGGCCGGTCGTTCTCGGCACGTCCGAGTCCTGCGCACGGCTCCTCGCGGAGGCGCAGGAGCAGGTGGCCGCGGGCCAGGAGCCGGCGGTCGTCGCGGACCGGATCGCCCACACGACGCATGCTGCCGGCGGCAAGGTCCCGGGGTTCGGCCATCCGGTGCATCGACCGGTCGATCCTCGGTCCGAGCGGATCCTCGAGCTCGCGGACGACCGCGGCGTGAGCGGTCCGCACGTCCTGCTCGCTCGGTGCCTGCGCGATTCGGTGGCCACGGCGTGGGCGACGCCGCTCCCGATGAACGTCGCCATGGCGATTGCCGCGGTCATGCTCGATCTCGGATTCCCGCCAGACGCCGTCAAGGCGGTCCCGATCCTGGCGCGCACGGCCGGCCTGCTCGCCCATCTGGCCGAGGAACGGGAGCATCCGACCGGTTTCCTGCTGGCCCGAGCGGCAGAGGAGGCGGTCGAATACGAGCCCGATGCTCGAGCCTGAGGTCGAGAGCAGGCCCTGGGACGAGCAGCTCGCGCTCGACGACGAGGCGTTCCGGGCGCAGCTCGCGTACCTCCGCGAGCGCTCGCCGTTCTACGGCGGGAAGCTCACAGGGGCGTCCCAAGTCGGGCTGGCCGAGATCGCGCAACTCCCCCTCACGGACAAGGACGAGCTGAAGGCGACGGTTACTCCCGAGAACCCGTTCGGGGCGCACTTCGCCGCCGACCCTGCCGACATCGTCCGGATCTACTCGACGAGCGGCACCACCGGCACGCCGACCTACCTGCCCGTGACGGCGACGGACCTCGAGAACTGGGTGACCGGGTCGGCGCGGAGTTACGCAGCTTCCGGCGTCGTCGCGGGCCAGCGGATCGTCTCGACCTACAACGCGGGTCCGTTCGTCGCCGGGGCGGCGCTCGCGGCCTTCGAGCGCATCGGCCTCTCCCATGTCCCCGTGGGCACGGGGAACACGGAGCGACTCCTGCGAGCCGTCGAGCTGCTGGCGCCCGAGGCGGTGGTCCTGACGCCGTCCTACGCCGCCTATCTCGTCGAGTCGGCGCTCGAGCGCGGCCTCGACCTGAGAGAGTCCACCGTCGGGCGCGTACTCGTCGCGGGCGAGCCCGGCGGCGGCGAGCCGGCCTTCCGCGCCAAGCTCGAGGAGGGCTGGGGAGCGCGGGTGACGGAAGCGATGGGCATCGGCGATATCGGCCCGTCGCTCTGGGGAGAGTGCGAGCAGCAGGACGGCATGCACCTGGGGGCCCGCGGCTACGTCCATGCCGAGCTGATCGACCCCGGGACGGGCGAGGCGATCGAGCTCGAGGACGGCGCCGCCGGCGAGCTCGTGCTGACGCATCTGCAGCATCGAGCCGCCCCACTTCTTCGCTTTCGGACGCGCGACCACGTCGAGGTGCGGACGGGCCTCTGCGGGTGCGGGCGAACCGCCCCGCGGGTCCGTTGCATCGGACGGACGGACGACATGCTCATCGTCCGGGGCGTGAACGTCTTCCCGTCGGCGGTGCGCGAGGTCGTGAGCGCGTTCGCTCCCGACGTGAGCGGCCACGTCCTCGTCAGGCCGCAGTCGCCCGGCGTGAAGCAGGAACCGCCGCTGCCGGTGTCGGTCGAGCTTGCGCGCGGGGCGAACGACGATCCTTTGCTCGCGCAAGCAATTCATGAGAGGATCCGCGCGGTGCTCGTGGTCCAGACCCAGGTCGAGCTCGTGCCGTGGGGCAGCCTCCAGCGGAGCGAGTACAAGTCGAAGCTCGTGGAGCGGTAGGGAGCCCGTGCGCAAGCTCCAGAGCGAGGGCGTCCACCACATCACCATCGTCGGGGCGAACCGGCAGACGTCGATCGACTTCTGGGAGGGCGTGCTTGGCATGCCCTTCGTCTTCGAGCAGCCGAACCTCGACAACGAGTCCGAGAGCCACCTCTACTTCGACCCCGGCGACGGGCGGCTCATCACCGTCTTCACGAACGAAGAGCGGGCGCCCGACCCGACGCGGACGTCGACGGACATCGGCTGCGTGCACCACATCGCGTTCGCGGTCTCACACGCCACCTTCAAGCAGGTGGTCAGGCGCCTGGACGAGCGCGGGATCCGCCACAGCGGGCCGAAGGACCGTGGCTTCATGGACTCGATCTACTTCGAGGATCCGCTCGGGCTCCTGGTCGAGCTCTCCTCGTACCGCTTCGAGCCGCCGCTCGGCTTCACCCACGCCGACGTGCTGCTCGAGTCGCACAAGCTCCGCGTGGAGCGTGGCGACTACAACATCGACCAGGAGCACCTGGCAGATGCCGTCGAGACGCTCGTCAGGCGGTCGCGGGCGTCGCTCTCGGAGGACCGATCGCCGAAGGACCCGTACCGCTAGAGACAGAGGAGGAACGAATGCCTGCCAACACGCTGAGCATCCTGAAGCCGAGCGTCAACAACCTGACCGCCCGCATCTTCGTCCGGGCAGCCGGCCTCGAGTTCGAGGAGCTGGACGTCTGGGGCAAGAAGGGCACGCCCGAGTTCCTCGCCAAGGATCCGGCCGACTTGACGCCGCTGCTCGAGGAGGAGGGCTTGCCGAGAGGGGCGCTCTGGGAGAGCTGCGCGATCATGCAGTACCTCTGCAACAAGCACGGCTTCGACCAGTTCTATCCCAGGGACCCGGGGGAGCGCGCCATGGTCGACAGCGCGATGTTCTACCTGATCGGCACCTTCTACCCGCTTCTGGCGCGCGCGACCTACCCGACGCTCGGCTTCGCGCAGTATCCCGGCGAGGTCGCGACCTCGGCTGCTGACGACGCGATGAAGGCGAAGGCGCAGCGAGACGCACACGAGGCTCTCGCCCGGCCGCTCGAGGTCTACCGCGAGTTCTTCCTCGCCGACCGGCCCTTCATCGGCGGCGACAGCCCGTCGATCGCGGACATGCGCTTCGCGGCGACGCTCGAGTTCCTCCGCGCGGTCGACTACGAGTTCCCGGCCTGGGCCGAGGAGTACATGGCTCGGATGGAGGAGGCCCTCGGCGACGCGTACTCGGAGCCCGTGGCGGACGTGCGCGGCTACGTCGAGTCGGTCAAGGCGCCCGCCGCGTGACCCTGACCACGACGGTCGTCGGGAGCTACCCTCAGCCCGACTGGCTGATCGACAGGGAGCGGCTCGGAGGGAGGCTCCCGCCGCGGGTACGCGCGCTCGAGCTGTGGCGGATCGAAGCGCCGTCCCTCGAGGAGGCCCAGAACGACGCGACCCGCCTCGCCGTGCAGGACATGGAGCGGGCCGGGGTCGACGTGATCACCGACGGCGAGATGCGGCGGGAGAGCTACTCCAACCGCTTCGCGACCGCGCTCGACGGCGTCGACCTCGACAACCCGGGCGTCGCGCTCGACCGCACCGGTCACGAGAACCCGGTGCCCAGGGTCGTCGGCCCGATCCGGCGCACGCGGCCGGTGGAGGTCGGCGACGTCGAGTTCCTGCGGTCGATCACCGACCGACGGATCAAGATCACCGTCCCCGGCCCGTTCACAATGACCCAGCAGGCCCAGGACGACCACTACGGCGACGGGAGGAGCCTCGCGCTCGCGTACGCGGAGGCGGTCAACGAGGAGCTCCGTGACCTGAAGGCGGCCGGAGCCGACGTCGTCCAAATCGACGAGCCCTACCTCCAGGCGCGCCCCGAGCCGGCGAGGGATTACGCGCTCGAGGCGATCGACCGCGCGCTCGAGGGCATCGAGGGCGACACGGTCCTCCACACCTGCTTCGGCTACGCGCACATCGTCAAGGAGCGGCTCACCGGCTACCCGTTCCTGCGCGAGCTCGACGCCTGCCGGGCGACCCACATCTCGCTCGAAGCGGCGCAGCCAGACCTCGACCCGGAGGTGCTCCGTGATCTTCCGAGCAAGGTGATCGTCCTGGGAGTCCTCGATCTCGGCTCGCCCGAGGCCGAGACGCGCGAGGTCGTGGCCGAGCGGATCCGCAGGGCGCTCGAGGTGGTCGGGCCGGAGCGTCTCGTCGCGGCACCGGATTGCGGGATGAAGTACCTGCCGCGTGACCTGGCCTTCCGCAAGCTGAAGGCGATGGTCGCCGGCGCCCGGCTCGTCGGCGATGACCTCGGCGCCTAAGCCGCTAGACTGAGCACTCGCAAGGGCGGTTAGCTCAGTTGGGAGAGCACCAGCTCGACAAGCTGGGGGTCACTGGTTCGAGCCCAGTACCGCCCCCTATGGAAACCCCCGCAAACGCAGGGGTTTCGCCTTCTCG
>Ga0081538_10002438_pt1 | contig 18203 bp, 16 predicted proteins | sample TabmetS5T2R1_FD_71022 | JGI IMG/M metagenome (GOLD analysis project Ga0081538, IMG submission 71022) | Tabebuia heterophylla rhizosphere microbial communities from the University of Puerto Rico - S5T2R1 | ecosystem: Host-associated > Plants > Roots > Rhizosphere ... | reverse complement strand
GGCTCTGAACCGCGCAGCGGCGGTCGCCGAGGCGGGCGCGCCCGAGCGGGCGCTCGAGCTAGTCGACTCGCTCGAGCTCGGCGATTACCGATATCTGTATTCGACTCGGGCCGAGCTGCTGCGCCGCCTCGGGCGCCCGGAAGAGGCGCGGGCGGCGTTCGAGCACGCGCTCCGGCTGGCCGCGACGGACCCGGAGCGCCGGTTCCTCGCCAGCCGGTTGGCGGGCTGTGACCAAGAGTGAGCAGTAGCTGGTCGATCCCAGTCGACGGGTCAGCTACGGACGAGTGTGAGCTGTAGGTGCGTGGCATCGCCGAGCAGCTCACCATCCGGGCGCGGCAGCACGATGACATTTCGCGCTGGGCGATCGTGGGCTCACGAGCCAGCGCAACGCGCGCCTGCGAGAGTGTCGCTCGCACAGTGACTGCAGAAGCTGGCGCCGAGGCCGACGGTGACGCGGCTGGCCGCCGCTTCGTCGGGGAAGACGGGAACCTGACTCAGGCCCGGACGAGACACCCGAGTTGGACGACGAGCAGCTGCGCGGCCTCAGAGAGCTGCTCTCGACGCGAGCAGCGCTGCCGCCCGATCCACGCCGGCGGACGGCCGGCCACGAGGAAGTCGCGTCACCCGACCAGGGGAGTGATCGGGTTGCGCCGATAGGAGTCACGCACGGCGTTGGCGCCGACGTGACTCCTTTCGTCCATCCGCAGCGAGCGTGTCCGGGTTGACTGCGGCGAAGCCCGCGTCAAGAAGCAAGCGAGCGCTCCGCCGCACCCTCGTGAAGCGGTTCGATTGGGCCGTATGCGCAAGACCCGGCGATCGCCTCATCCACCGTTCTCTGAGCGGACGAACCCAGATAAGAGCTCCGACGCTCGCTCGGGGTGGCCAAGGTAGGGGACGTGCCCCGCAGGCAGGACCTCGAGCTGCGCCTCGGGGATCGCGGCGGCCGTCGCCTGCGCGGCCTGGACCGCGCCGACGGGGTCGTGGTCGCCCCAAATCAGCAACGTCGACACGCCGAGGCGCCGCAACTCCTCCCCCTGCACGAGCGCCGAGCGCCGAAACCCGAGCGGAGTGATGACGGCTCGAAGCTCGGCGCGGTTCGCCGCCGATGCGATCGGGTCGCTGGCGATCGCCACGAGCGCCTCGATCAGATCCGGATAGCGGACGATGGTGTCCTTCTCGCCCACCGAGTGCAGGAGCTGAACGAGCCGTTTCCGGTTGGGTTTCACAGCGCGCGTCAGAAAGTCTCCGACGACCGGTGTGGCCGTCACTCGCAGCGGCGCCGGAGGTCGCGTGCCCGGCAGCAGCGGGGCCGAGCCCAGCAGCACTAGCCGACGCACGCGCTCGGGCCGCGCGAGCGCATACCAGAGCGCCCAGGTCCCACCCATCGAATTGCCAGCGAGCGCCGCCGTCTCCAGCCCGAGCGCTTGGAGGGCCTCGTCGACGAACTCGACGGCGGCGTCTCGGAAGCGCTCGCGCGGAACGCCGACGGGCTCGCTCAGCCCGAAACCCGGCCGGTCCACGGCGATCGCCCGCACATCCTCGAGTCGCTCCATAACAGGAAGTAGCGAAAGCGACGAGGTGCCGCTCCCATGGAGGAGAAGGACAGGCGGGCCGTCGCCGGCCTCGATGACATGGACCCTTCGACCTGAGCCGAGATCGATGTATCGACTTGATGCTGGCGAGACACCGAGCATCCGCTCGTGGATCGCAAGCACCTCGTTCGAGTGTGCGGGAATCGGATGGCGAGGCCGGTCTGTCCACGCACCATCCGTCATCGTGCCACTCGCCGCTTAGCGCCGCAAACCCAGGCGGCGGGCCCAGCCGCGTGCGATCAGGAAGCGAGCAAGACGCAAGGCAAGCTTGCCCCTGCGGGCGGTGTAGGGGAACCAGAGGAGCTCGGACCTGGGCGCGAGCCGGGTCGCGGTGACCGCCTGTGGACGGCAGTACTTGCGAATCCCGTGCGCGCCACCGAACCGCGCACCCACGCCGGACTCCTTCCAGCCGCCCTGAGGCACAGGGAACGTGAACACGTTCACGAACATGTCGTTGACGTTCACCGCGCCCACGTCCAGGCTCCGCGCGATCCGCTCACCGCGGTCACGGTCCCGAGTCCAGACGCTGGCCGACAGCCCATAGTTCGAGTCGTTGGCGAGCCGGATCGCCTCCTCCGCGTCCCGGACCTTCATCACCGGGAGTATCGGGCCGAAGGTCTCCTCGCGCATGCAGCTCATTGACTGGTCGACGTCCAGAAGCACCGTCGGCTCATAGAAGGCTCCCGGCCCCTCGGGGCGCTTGCCGCCGACAAGCGCCCGTGCCCCCTTTGCCAGCGCCTCGGACACGTGGCGCTCGACAATCGCGAGCTGCGCCTCGCTGGAGAGCACCCCCAGGTCGGCGTCGCAGCCTTTGCTGTCGGCGCCTTGGCGCAGGCGGCGCACGCGCTCTGCTACCAGGTCCACGAAGTCCTCGTACGCCGGCTCCTCGACGTAGACGCGCTCGACCGACGTGCACGCCTGGCCGGTGTTCGCCATCCCGCCCCAGACCGCACCGTTTGCCGCCCGCTCGAGGTCGGCGTCGGCGAGCACGATCATCGCGTCCTTCCCCCCGAGCTCGAGGCTATACGGGATCAGCCGCCCGGCGGCGCGCTGGGCGATCTTCCTGCCGATGTGCGTGGAGCCGGTGAACTGAACGTAGTCGGCCTCGTCCACCAGCGCGGCGCCGGCGGCTCCGGCGCCGGTCAGGCATTCGAGCACTTGGGGAGCACCCAGGTCCTCGCGCCAGCCGCGAACGATCTCGCGGGTGGCGAGCGGGGTGAGCTCGGACGGCTTGATGGCGACCGCCGCGCCCGCCAACAGTGCGGGCACCGCATCGGCCAGGGCGATCAAGATGGGGAAGTTCCACGGGCAGATGACGCCGACGACCGGGTATGGACGGTAGGCGATCGTCAACTTCTTGCTCGCGGTTAGCAGGCTGTGCGGCCGTGGATGGGAGTCGGCTAGAAACTCCTCCGCGCGCTTTCGGAAGTACTGGGTGAGATCGATCGCGGTGGGGGTCTCGAGGACAGCCTCCTGCCAGGGCTTTCCCGTCTCCCGCTGCAGCAGTTCGGCGATCCGCTCGTCGTTGTCGAACAACCAGTCGCCCAGGCGCCCCAGCCACTCGCCGCGCCCGCGGGGTCCGAGGGCTTCCCAAGCTGGTTGGTTGCGGCGTAACCGAACGATCGCCGCGCGCACCTCCTCAGGCCCCTGGTCGGGAAGTGAGGCGACCACAGAGCCGTCCGTGGGAGACCTCACGTCGAAGTTTGCAGTCGGCTGAGGTCCGTTCCCCGGCGGAGCGCTCGCGCTGATCGTGTCCGCGCGCGCGGTCGCCGCCTCAGGATCGCTCGCGCCCATCGGTCCGTCAGAGGTTCCCATCCCGCACTCGACGGTTCTGTGAGACGAATCACGCTTTCCGGGCAATTTCAGCGCGCACCCCCGATGCATTCCAGCGCCTCGTCGGGATCCCAAGGATCGCCTCGACGTCTCGGACGTTCAACGCCGCAGCCACCCGTCGGACGATTCGACGTTCTCGTCGACGCCACTACTCGCGCAACCCCACAGCTTCGAGGGCCTCGGCGCGAGTGCGATAAGCGCGGCCCCAGACAAGCAGGCCATCTCGGTACCGCGCGACCAACGCGACCTCCTGTTCGAGGGCGACCCCGCTCTTGAACTGACCCCGGAGCTCTCCGAACGCGATCACGGTGTCGCCAAGGTCCCGCCACTCGTTGACGTTCACCTCGAATTCGTCCAGATTGCTCACCAGGTTGGACCACCAGCGGCGAACACCCTCGTGGCCTTGGTAGGCGCCACCTCCCTCCGCCTGCGCCGTAAAGGGGTACCACTCGACGTCCGGGTGGGCGGCTTCCAGAAACGCCTCGACGTCGCCCCGCCTGTAGGCGTCGACCGCCTCGTGGAGCATCTCGACGTTCTGTTGCGACACGGTGCGCCTAGTATCTCGCGGCTCGCGCAGGGTCTGCCAAGGGGACAGCAGCTCTGCGAGCCACTGGAGCAACCTCGCGACGTGCCGGACGACTAAGAGCGAGTTGTCTTCTCCGGCGACCTGAGACGCCCGAAAAGGATGAGCGGCTCGCAAAGGCGCTGGGGTTGCCCCGTGGAGCCGCACGGTTGTTCACCAGAGCAGTGGTTCTCGCGGCGTGGGGGCCCGGCCCTACGCGATCATTCCGCCATGGCGACCGAATCAGGTCACGCCCTGGCGGCCGAAGGGCACCAGGCCTTCCGGCGCGGTGACGCCGAGGCGTCGCGCCGTGCTTTCGAGCGGGCGCTGGCCGAGGGCGAGAGCGGCGAGTTGCTCGAGGGGCTCGCGCGGGCGCTCTATCTCGAAGCCGACTACACGGGATCGATAGAGGCCCATCAGCGCGCCTTCTCCGCCTACGGCGCCGAGCTCGACGCGCTCGGCGCGGCACGGGCGGCGCGGATCCTCTCCTGGCTCCACCTGAATGTGAACGGCGATTTCGCGGTCGCGGGCGGCTGGCTGGCGCGGGCGGAGGAGCTCCTCGAAGGGGTGGGCGGGGACACTGCGGAGCACGGCTGGGTCGAGCTCGCGCGCGCGACGCGGGAGCCGTACGGGGAGGGTCGTGGGCGGCGTCTGCGGGCAGTTCTCGAGCTCGCCCGGCGGCTCGGGGACGCGGATCTTCGCTTCGCCGCGCTCGCGCTGCGCGGCGAAGCGCTGGCGATGTCGGGGCGCATCGAGGAGGGAATGGCCTGCTTCGATGAGTCGCTGGCCGCCGCATGCGCGGGCGAGGTGTCCGATCTGTACGTGATCGAGAGCGTCTTCTGCGGCATGTTTCTGACCTGCGAGCGCGTTCACGACCTTGCCAGGGCAGAACAGTGGCTGCGCGCCGCCGGGGACCTGGTCCGCCGTCGGAGGGTTGTGGCGGTGGGCCCGCTTTGTCGGGCCCACTACGGCGGGCTGCTGACCGCGGCGGGCCAGTGGGAGGAGGCCGAGGCCGAGCTCGACGAGGCGGCGCGGGTGTTCGAGGGGGGCTACGCGGCGGCCCGGGCGATTGTGCTGATCCGGCTGGGCGACCTCAGGGTGCGACAGGGCCGGCTCGAGGAAGCTGCGGCCTTGCTCGAGCGCCTGGATCAGGTCCCCGACGCTGCCCGCCCTCTGGCTGCCCTGCACCTGGCGCGGGGGGAGATCGCGATGGCGCAAGAGGTGCTGGAGCGCAGGCTCGCGATGCCCGCGCTTTCGTCCCCGTGGCCGATCGCCACGACCGCTCCGGCGCCCGCGCCCGTCGCCGGCTCGCTCTTGGCGCTGCTCGTCGACGTCCGGCTCGCGGCCGGAGATTCTGACGACGCGTCGAGGACGGCGGCGCGACTCGGCGAGCTCGCGGACCGCCACCCGAGCCCCTACCTCCAGGGCTGCGCCGCACTGGCGAGGGGGAAGGTCGCGGTCGCATCTGACTCGGGCGAGGCGGTGGCGCGCATGCGGGAAGCGCTCGCGGCGTTCGCGCTCGCCGGGATGCCGGTCGAGCAGGCGAGGGCGCGGCTTGAGCTTGCGAGTGCGATCGCCGACGAGCAGCCCGAGGTCGCGGTCGCGGAGGCGAAGGCGGCGCTCGAGGCGTTCGAGCTTCGCGAGGCGCGCCGGGACGCGGACGCGGCGGCGTCGCTGCTGCGCTCGCTCGGCGCCCCCGGCAGAACGGCGCCCAAGGGCCGCGAGCCGCTGACCAAACGCGAGTCCGAGGTCCTCGAGCTGCTCGGCCACGGGCTCTCCAACCCCGAGATCGCCGAGCGGCTGTTCATCAGCCGCAAGACCGTCGAGCACCACGTTGGCCACATCCTCTTGAAGCTCGACCTGCGAAACCGCTCCGAGGCCGCCGCCTACGCCGCCCGGGAAACCGCCACGACCAGCGAAAAATAGGGGAGCTCCCCGATGCTGGGGCTGCCCTTCAATGGCACGCTCGCCTCGTCTGCGATCGAAACGGAACGGAGGAACGAGATGGCAGTCGCGATCATCCAGCGCTTTCCGCAGGGCGTCGGCGCCGCCGAGTACGACCCGGTCGCCGACCGGCTCAACCCGGAAGACAACCCGCCCGGAGGGCTGATCTTCCACTGCGCCGGTGAGCTCAACGGACGCTTCGAGGTCCTCGACCTCTGGCAGACCCGCGAGGACCTCGACCGCTTCGTCGAGGAGCGCCTGATTCCGGCTCAGAAGCAGGTCATGGGCGAGGAGGCCTGGAAGGAGATGACCCGCGCTGCGGCCGAAGGGGGACCGGACGTCGCCGCCGGTCTTGAGGTCATCGAAGCCCCCGTACACAAGTACGTCGCCCCGTAAAGCGAAGGAGGCTTCATCCCATGACCAGCACCCTACAAACAGACCTGTCGAGGGAAACGGCGATCGGACTGCTCGCCGGCGTCCTCGCCGTCGCCGCGATGACCGTCGACCACCTGATCCCCGGCGACCCGATCGCCTTCCTGGTCACCTCGGCCCTGGCGTTGGCCCTCGCGACGTTCGTCTTCGGCTACTTGGTCCCGCGAACGAAGGCGAGCCCGGAGCCCACGACGGCCGCCGCCAGGAGGGGGATCCTCGTGAGCCTCCTGGCCGCGCTCAGCGTGCCCACGCTATTCGTCGGCTTTCCGTTCGTGCTCGGCGCTGGCGGCGTGGCCCTTGGACTCCTCGGACGCGGCGGCGGCCGACATCGCCTGGCCACCGCGGCGGTGATAATCGGGGCCAGCGTGGTCCTGTTCTCCGCCGGCGTCTACGTGGTCTTGGGCGACAGCGAGGGGTGAACGGAGCCCACTGCTGGTTGCCGACGCTGCGTGCCCGCGAGACCCTCGCGGGTGCCATTCCGACGAGCCTCGCTAATCGCTTGCCGGCACCGACGTCGGTGAATGGTTTCGGCGCAAAGCGATCACGCGGCGCATGAGAGGGCGCGTGACCACCGCGCACGAGGATCGGGAGCCCAGCCAGGCAGTGCTGCTCATCGACGAATGCGAGTGCGGCGCGTCGACCAATCGGGTGCTCGCTGACAACTCCCTCCCGTCCTCAGCGACAGGCCGGTGGGTCGGTAAATGGTCCTGCGTCAGTGGGCGGGATGGCGTCGACCGGAGGCGGTCAGGGCTCCGCGGTGTTGCGAGAGCGCGCCGCTTCGAGGATTATCTCGGCCGTCTCCGTGGGGTGCGAGACCCCGACGACGTGGGATGCGCCAAGGGATCTCGAGGATGCTTCTCGCGCTCCCCCGCTCGGCCATGATCCGGTGGGCGCCGACCGGGATGTTTCGGTCCTGGTCCCCGAAGATGAACAAGCTCGGAACCCGCTTCCACAGCGGATCGTCCCCGGAGGACTCAGACAGCGCGGCCTCGGTGGCCGGCCGTTGCGTCACTGCCATCAAGGCGGCCTCCTCCTCGGGCACGTCCGCGCAGAACTGGGCCCGGAACCTCTCCGGGGCGATGTAGGCGTCGACCCTGCCGTCGGGGAGGGGAACCGTCTCGAGCGTCTCGGCCAGTGTGCTTCCCGGCACGAGCGAGGACGCGGCGCCGGCGCTCTCGCCGGCCTCCAGCGCGAATGCCCCGACGAAGACGAGGCCGACGATGTCGCCCGCCTCGGCCGGAACATTGGTGATCACCGCGCCCCCGTAGGAGTGACCGGCGAGCACGATGGGCCGTCGAACGTCTTGACGAGCGCGGCAAGGGCGGCCGCGTCGCCGGAGAGCGAGCGCAGCGGGTTGGCGAACGCGATCACCCGATGGCCCTCGCCGGTGACCTTCGTGACGACGTCGTTCCAACTCGAGGACTCGGCGAAGGCCCCGTGGACGAGGATGACGGTTGGATTCATGACGACCCCTTCTGCCGGGTACTCCGGCGCTGTGGTTGGCCAGGTCGGCCCTGGGGCTGAGCGCTAATGGTGAGGGCGGTAAGGCTCCTCGAACGGCCGCTGGTCGCCGCGCCAGTGCTCATGTCGACCTCCGTCGGTCGGGCGCGCCATGACACGGCGACGTGAGGCTCGCCGACCCGGACAGGCGCGCCAACGACGGCCTGAGCGTCGACGCTGCAGAGCCTGGGTGCGGAAGCAAGTACGAGCCCGCCTTTCGGGTCGCCCACCCGGCCGATCCTCGGCCGAGGACGCTCCCGTCGGGGGTGAGACCAACCTCTACTCATCCGGGGAGCCAAGTCAAGGCGTGCTCACAGCCCCCGCGCAGGGCCAGCTGCGTAGATCGCGTGCTAGCGAAGTACAGCCACGTGATCGACAAGCTCGCGGACGGCCGCAGCTGTGGGAAGCCGCCATCCGATTAGCGGACTCGGCGGCCAAGCGCGCCCGAAAGGACAGGTTTCGCTCTACGACGCGGCTTGCGGGCGGTCGTGACTCGTTTCGTGACTCACGGCTGACCCCTCACAGCACGATTCCCACGACAATCAGGACGAATCGCCACGACCACCGTGGGTCCAAACGGCTACCGAGCCGGACCTGTACCGATGAGACGAGTCGTCCGTGGTGCCTTCCTCAAGCTGGGTGTGGAGGTTCAGCATCGTGTTGATCGCAAAGAACGACAGCACGGCGTTCACGATCCGACACGATGAGCAGCACCGGTCCCGACCCGATTCGCTGCCGGATCAGGCAGCGGATGGCGGGCCGCGCGTCCCGGATCGTTAACCCTGCGCGCGTGCGTGCGCCCTAGGCTGGTTCAGGGCATCACCAAACGAGAGGACAGCTCTATGCGACCCACAATCGTTCTCGTCCACGGCGCCTTCGCCGACTCCTCGAACTGGGACGTGGAGACGTCATGTACCTGATCACCGAGAACAATGCGCTTGCGGAGGAAGTGATCGGAAAAATCGTCGAGGTGCTCGGTCGAGGGCACCGGACGGCGATTGCGGCCAACGAACCGGACGAGGCACGAACGATCCTCCACGTGGCTCACGAGTTTGCGAACGAGCTGGCCGCCGCAAGAGCGGATTTCGACCGCGTGCGGTTCATTCGGGAGATCACCGAGGATCGTTGAGAGGCGACTTCGACCCGCCGCGACGCCTACGACGCAACGGCTTCGGTCCGGGCCTGGCAAAGCGACGACGGCGGGCGCTACCTGAGCGTGACCGTGCGCCCACTCGTGCCCGATGAGGAGCCCGCGCTCGGGGGGCGTGAACTCGTCCTCGGCGTGCTCAATCATCGCCCCGAATCGTCGCCGATCGCGGCTGAAAACGGGCGCGACGAGCAGGAGGCGTTCTCCCCGCAGTGCTGCTCATCGACGATTGCGGGTCCGGCACCGAAGCGAATCGCGCGACAGCTGGCACCTCCCTCTCCTCCGCAGCGGGCGCCGGAGAAATCTCTGTCGGGGCTCTCGCTGGGCTTCGAGGCACGTTAGGCGTGCTGTGGACGGAGGGGAGGCCAGCGCCTCCCCTCCGTACCCGTCAGGCGGGATGCCGCTAGTCGATCCGTTCCCAGGGCTTGACCAGGAGTGGCGTCGGTGCGTGTAGCTCCGGTGGCACGCCGAGCGACTCGTCCCGCTCGAGCTTCAGCGTTCCGCGGTACAGCGACCAGCGGAAGCCCCACGTCTCGCCGATCTCGTCGAACCGCATCTCGATGACGTCACCGTCGGTCGTGTAGGTGCCCGAGACCTCCCAGCCGGCCCGGCTGTTCTCGGCGGTGTAGCGGACCTTGCCGTCCGAGAGCTCCAGCGTCAGTTCGCCCCAGTTCTCGTCGTTGACCTCGCCTGCGTCGCCGAGCAGCGGGGAGTCGGCGAGCTCGTCCTCCGTGAGCATCGTCCGGAATGTGCCTTCGAGCTCCGTCTCCGGGGGTTCCGCGTCGGACGCGGGCTTGCTCGTGTCGCCACAGTCGACGGTGTCGGGCTGCGCGTCGCCCTTCAGCTCGCGGATCTTCGCGAGCGCCTCGGCGTTGCCGGGGCCCCGCTCGATCATCCGGTAGACCGGCTCGACCGCCGCCTCGAGGGCTTCGCGCTGCGACGGGGTGGCCTCGACCAGCTTCGGGCCGATGCTGCAGAGCGCCCGAAGGTCCTCGGCCTGAAGCTTGGTGACGACGCGGCTCCGCTCGTCGAACGCCTCCGCGGCTGCGTCCCGCAGGGCGCGCTGCTGGTCGTCGGACAGGTCCTCGAAGGCGTCCTTGTTCATGACGATCGTGGAGGGCTGGGCCCACAGCACGACGTTCGAGGTCATGCGTGCGTCCTGGCGCGCGACCTCGGGCTGCCCGCGCACCGCGCGCAAGCCAACCTCGGCTCCCTCGACCTCCTCGAACCACGCCTCGTCCGGGCCGTGTGCCGGCTGGGCGCCGAGCGCCTCGAGCGTCGCCGCAGCGACCTTGCCCTCCCGCGTGTATACCCGCGCCCCGCGCCAGTCGTCGGGCGCCGCCAGCGTCTGTGTCAGGCCGACCGGCCGGCGCAGGTCGCCCGGCAGCAGCGCGAGCCCGACCATGCCGACCTCCTCGGTGCCGGCCAGCGCTCGCTCGCCGACCTCGCTCTCCAGCACGCGCTGCTCGAGCTCGACGCTGTCGATCAGGAATGGGGCGGCGAGCGGCTGGAACGACGTGACGCCGACCTCGTCGAGGGCCCGCGACATCACGCTCGCAAGCGGGACCTCACCGCGGCGGACCTCGTTCAGGATGGCCTTCTCGTAGTTCGACTCGCCCGGGCGCCAGTTGTTCGAGATGCGAATCCGTATCGACCCGTCGGAGATCCGTTCGACAGCTTCCGCCCAGTCGCCCACGTTCTCGGACCCGGCCTCGTGGTTCGCGAGAACGAGCTCGACGGGCTTGGCCGCGGACTCGTTGCCGGCCTTGTTCTCGCCGGAGTCGCTGTTGCAGCCGCCCGCAACAGCCATTGCGGCCAGGACCGCGCAGGCCAGGGCCCAGGATCGCACATTCAGATGATGATTGATGCGGCGCATTTCGACCTCCTGTTTTGGTCTCGCGACCGTACGTCTGGGCTGGCGCCCTGTCGCCGGGGCGCTCCCCCGACCATGCGGGGGCACGCCCCCGTCTTTGCATCCGGGCGCTCCGACCTGTGCGAGCATCGGAATGTGAGCCAGCCGCTCGGTCTCAGACACGGCCGGCAGACCAGCGCCACCGCGGTGCAGGTCCTCGTATCCGCCGCGCTCGCGGCGCTTCTCGCGGGGGCCATCGCGAACGATCTGCCGAGCGCAAGCGGGGAGGCGCTGACGGTGACCGGCGACCTGCTGGTGGGGATCGTCTGGATCGGCGTGGCCGTGTCGCTGTGGCCGCTGGAGCGCACCCGGCGGGCGGCCGCGATCTCGGCCGGGTTTGCGGCAGCGTGGCTCGCCGGCAGCATCGAGCCGGCGCTCGTCCTCCTCCACCGGGGGCCTTTGATGCACCTCGTCTTGGCCTATCCGACCGGGCGCCTCGACTCAGGGATCGCGCGACTGGTGGTGGCGGCGGCCTACCTCCAGGGCGCACTGGGCGCGCAGCTCGACGGGCCCGGGTGGACGCTCGCGTTCGCCACCGTCCTCGTCGCCGCCGCATCCATCCGCGCGCTCGCCGCCACCGGCGCGGTCCGCCGCGCCCGCCTGGTGCCGGTCGCGGTCAGCGCGGGCGCGGGTACGGTGCTCGCGATCGGCGCCGTTTCGCGGCTGGCGGGCGGCGACGCGGACGTCCTCCTGGCGTACCAGGCAGCCTTGATCGCGGCCGGTCTCGCCGTGGCGGCCGACCTCCGGATCGCTCGCTGGTCGCAGGCCACCATCGCCGGGCTCGTCGTCGACCTGGGCGAGCCCGCCGTAGGCGGCGTCGTGCGCGAGCGACTCGCGCGTGCGATCGGTGACCCGACGCTCGACGTGGCATACGTCCTCGACCATTCCCCTCTACCTGTCGACGAGCGCGGCCAGGTTGTCGAGCTGCCGACCGACGCCGACCCGCGCGTCGTCACCCCGGTCGACCTCGCGGGCCAGCGCCTCGCCCTACTGATCCACGACCCAGCGGTGCTGGCCGACCGGTCCGTGATCGATGCGGCGACCGGAGCCCTGAGCGTGGCCGTCGCGAACGCCCAGCTCCAGACGACCGTGCGCGCCAGCGTCGCGGACGTCGCTGCCTCAACCCGTCGGCTGCTCGACGCCGCGGACGCCGAGCGTCGCCGCTTCGGCTCGGAGCTCCGTGGCGAGGTCGAGCCCCTCCTTCGGGAAGCGGCCGACGAGCTGCGAGCCGCGGACGCCGAGGCAGCGCTGATCGTCCGCGTCGATGCCGTCCGCGGTCAGCTCTTCCGGCTCGCGGGCGGACTCGACCCGGTGATGCTGGACGAGCGCGGGCTCGGCGCCGCCCTCCGCGACCTCGCCGACCACGCCGGTATGCCGGTCTCGGTCTCCGTGTCCGACGAGCGATTCCCGCCGGAAGTCGAGAGATGCGTCTGGTTCACGTGCTCTGAGGCAGTCGCCAACGCGCTCAAGCACGCGGAAGCCTCTCGTCTCGAGATCGCGGTGCGCGCAGGGCGCGGCGTAGTGGATGTGGTTGTCAGCGACGACGGCGTCGGCGGCGCTGACCCGGCACACGGTTCGGGACTACGCCGCCTCGCCGGACGCGTCGAGTCGGCCGGAGGGCGCCTCGCGGTCCACAGCCCGCCGGGCGGCGGGACACGCGTCGTCGCGGAGCTGCATCCGGAGGCCTTGTCGTGACGCGACGCAGCGCGCTGCTGATGCTGCCGGTCATCGCCGTTGCGGCGCTGACGGTAGCCGTGGCTCGCCGCCAGCCGGAGTGGGCGCTGGCCGGTTCGCCCGGCAGGCTCGCGCTCGAGGTGGGGGCAGGGCTCGGGCTCGCTCTGGCGGGGCTCGTGATCCGGGCCCGCGGCCCGGATGCTCGCTCCGGGGCGCTGCTCTACGCGACCGCCGTCGCATGGCTGGTCGCGGAGTGGAACAACCCGGGCGCGCTGGGAGCGGTCGTCTTCACGCTCGGGATGGTGTTCGCGTACGCGGCTCCCGCACTCGCCGCCCACGCGCTTCTCGTACACGGGACCGGCCACCTCGGCTCGCGGGCCGCACGGGTCGCGGTCGCGGCGGGGTACGCCGGCCTCGCGGGAATGGCCGGGGTAGCCGCAACCGCCATGCGCGAACCAAGCGACGCAGGCTGCGGCAGCTGCCCGGCCAACCTGTTGGCCGTCACCAACGCACCCGAAGCCGCCCGGTGGCTCGAGCGTTGGGGCCTGCGGATCGGGATCGCGGCGCTGGCGGCGATGGTGCTTGTCGCCGCCTGGCGCGCCTGGCAGGCGAGCCCTGCGGCCCGCCGGAGCGTCGTGCCGGTGCTCGTTCCGGCGGTCGCCTTCCTGGCGATCGTCACTGCGCAGCTGGTGCGCGATCTCGCTCGTGGCTGGGAGGGCTTCGACCAGGTCGACGAGTCCCTGCGCCTGGCCGAAGGCCTCGCTCTCATCGCCGTTGCGCTTGGTGTGGCGTGGCAGCGGTTCGCAGCGCGGAGGATCCGTCATCGCCTCGCGGGGCTGGTGGTCGACCTGGCTGATGCGGTCCGCCCGGGAGAGCTGCGTGCACTGATGGCCGCCGCGCTCGATGACCCGACACTCGATCTTGTCTTTGCCTTCGAGGGCGGGTGGGTGGACGCGGACGGCGTCTCACGGGCGCTGCCGGCCACGGCTGAGCGCGGACGGACCTCGCTGGTGCAAGACGGCGAGGTCGTCGCCCTGGTCATCCACACCTCCGGCCTACTCGACGATGCTCGACTTGTCGAGGAGCTCAGTCGCGCGGCACGACTTGCCATCGACCACGAGCGCCTGCAGGCGCAGCAGCGCGCCCAGCTGGCGAGGTTGCGGACAACGCGAACGGCCACCGTCGCCAATACGGACGCCGAGCGCAGGCGCCTCGAGCGCGACCTTCACGACGGCGCGCAGCAAGCCCTGGCCGCGCTCGCCCTGGCGATCGGCCTGGCTCGCGGCGCACGACCGGATTCGCCAGCCGACCGAATGGCCCTCGCACAGGCCCACGTCCGCGCGGCGCTGGACCGGGTGCGCGCCATTGCCCACGCCGCCTATCCCGCCGCGCTCGACGAGGCCGGGCTCGCCGCGGCGCTAGACGTGCTCGGTGACTGGCGGCCACAGGTCGAGCTGCTGGCCGTCCCCGACGCGCGTCTCGATCACGAACTCGAGACGAGTGTGTACTTCATAGTCGCCGCACTCAGTCACGGCTCCGAAGGTGCCGTCGTCGACGTGCACCTCGACAGCGAGCGGAAGCACGTGGTCATCGACGTCCATACCCCCGAGACTGTCCTCCTCGGCGAGGTCGAAGACCGGGTCGGGGCCCTGGGTGGGCGCCTCGACGTCGACGGAACGCCAGATGGAGGCATGGCCGTGCACGTGGAGGTGGCGTGCGCATAGTCCTCGCCGACGACGAGACACTGCTGCGCGAGGGACTCGCGCGACTGCTCGTCGAGGCGGGCTTCGAGGTCGCGGGCACCGCGCAGGACGCCGCCGGACTCCTTCGACTCGTCGAAGCCCGGCGGCCAGAACTGGTGATCACCGACATCAAGATGCCCCCAAGCCATACCGACGAGGGACTGATCGCCGCTCAGGAGATCCGCCAGCGCTTTCCCGAGGTCGGCGTCCTCGTTCTGTCGCACTACCTCGAGTCGCGCTACGCGATGTCGCTCGTCGAGGAGCTCCCAGAACGGTCGGGATACCTGCTCAAGGACCGCGTCTCGGAGATCGGGTCGCTCGCGGACGCGCTCCGCCGGATCGGCGACGGAGAGTGCGTCATCGACCCGACGATCGTGTCACGCCTGGTAAGCCACCGCCGAAATGCCGGGCCGCTGGCCGAGCTCACCGCGCGCGAGCGCGAGGTGCTCGCCCTCATGGCTGAGGGCCACTCGAACCAGGGCATCTGCGACCGCCTGTTCCTAAGCCCGAAGACGCTCGAGGGCCACGTCGGAAGCATCTTCCGGAAGCTCGGCATCGGCGATGCGCCGAACTACCACCGGCGCGTCGTGGCTGTTCTCACCTTCCTACGCGCGCCGAGTGTCTCCTAACTTTGGAGCGGCTCCGGCGACGGACCGGCCTGTCAGTCCGCTTTCAGTCCCCCGCTACGCAGACGCCCAACTCGGCTGACGAGACTAAAAAGACCTGCAAATGCAGGCCTTCTCAAGAGCGGCTGATGGGATTCGAACCCACGACCTTCTGCATGGCAAGCAGTAGCTCCGCCCCGGAGATTGCCCCGAAATGCCTGCAAATTGTGGAGTATCTCCGGGTCTGACGCCAGGATGGGCTTCCAGGAATTGCGCCGAAAAGCCGGGGGTTAAGACAAGGAACGGACAATGAGAACGAGCTGTGGCTCCCTTGACCCCGCGGCTGATAACCCAAAGGTCACGGGTTCGAGTCCCGCCCCCGCTTCGCAGAAAGGGCGGTAAAGGCGGGCGGGCGCTCGGGCTCAAGCGGTCGCCTGGTCCGGCGACGTTCTTACCCGGACGCGGGCCGAGGCCCGGGCTCGCTGGCGTGCACGTTGACGACCTGCGCCGCGATCGAGATCGCGACGATGGCCGCGGCGGACGCGAAGGTCACCCAGTGCTGCGTATCGACGCTGGGGACGCCAACGGTGACGAGGAAAGTCCAGGCGCCGATCAGGCACGTCAGTAGGGCGGCCCCGCGCCAAATGGGCTCCACGTCGATGAAACCGGCGCCGACCGCCGCGACCGTCGCGACCGTCGCGCCGCGGCGACGCCGATGCCGAGCTCGTTGGCGGTCGACTGACCGAATGCGAACGTGGCGACGACGATGAATCCGCCGGGGAGCGCGAGCGCCAGCATGATGTAGGCGTAGAGACGGGAGGGAGCTGCACGACGACCGCCTTGGACGGTCGGTGTGAACAGACGTTCGTAACGGTGGCTCGGCGGTGCGGACGTCGCGCACCGGGAACCCCCTGGGCCGTGCCTGGTCCTGCTGGGCGGGAGGATCAGGCGAGATTGGATGTTCGCTGGTGGGCGCAGGTCCCGAGAGGGCGATCGGGCCGCCAGACGAAAGGTGGCGCCTTGGGGAGCGAACTTCTGGTTGCGGGTAGGCATGTGCCAGATCGCGTGTGCGGGCCGGCGGGCGATGTCGATCTGTCGAGTCCTGACTCGAGCTCGAGGTGTCGGCCTGCCAGAGGGTCGAGTCGGGCGTTCGCGCTAAGTGCTCTTTGCCGGCTCCGCGCTATGCAGCGCGCCCGCCGCTGGCGTGTAGATGCTCTCGTGACCGTCGTCCCAACTGATGCGATAGCGAGGCGACGGCGCTCCCTGAACCACCTCCTTTATGACGCCTGTGCGGGGCGGCCGCTCGGTCGACTCAGACTCGACCTCAACCCGATCTCCGGCCTTCAATTCCATGCCCTTACCTCCTGGGTCGCGTCCCATGCGTGATACCACAAGCGGAGCCGCCACGGCTCTCGTAGGGCCTGATGCGCTCGGCCGCGGACGCCGGAGGGCCGGTCCCGCTCTGCAGAACCAGCGGCCAGTACTCGTTACGAGCTCGCGCAGCACCCACGATCCCGATCCGGAGAAGCCTTGAGATATCCGAGCCGATCACGGGCTAGCGTGTGCCTGCTGCTCGTCCCCGTCCAGGAGCGACCTCGACGATCGATCTCGGGGACGGCCAGCGCTGGTTGGCTTCGCGGCTTTACATCTTTGGCAGCTCGTGCGGCGGATGCGCGGGGCGCAGGCATTCCTCTTCGTTCACGTGGTTAATCCGGAGCGGGTGTTTCTGGGCGCTGCGGAGGTCGAGGCTGCGCTCTGGCTAATTGGCGCAGCGCTATCCGTATCTGGAGGCACCTTGTCGCGGTGTCGACCTGCTAGCACTCCCTCTCGGGCAGGGCCCGGTGACGCGGGGCCTATGTCCGGGGCCACACCCGGGCGGGCGGGCGCTTTAGGTAGCGGTAAGCGACACGGGAGGGAAGCCGGACCGCCGTGGGGCAGGACCGAGCGAATCGTCCGCGTCGCGAGTCAAGCGGCAGGACCGGAACCAGGCGCCGTCGGCGGAAGTCCTGATGGGACCCGAGGGCGCCAGTGCATCACGACGAACGAGAGGACCCACACCGCCCCGCACCTTCGGCTTTTCGGCTTTGGTCGTCCCCTGTCCGAAGGCGGCGCTTCTAGGAAGCAGCGGGTGGGTGGGTCAGGGTCCATCACGGTCCGAAGGGCCGAAAGGCCCTGAAGGGACGGAGGGCCGACGTCTGGAGGGCTGGTGTACCGACCGATCGGGAGGCCCGGGACTAACCTCGCCGTAGACAACGGCGGAGAACGACTACGCCGCGGCCCGTGGGGGGAGGCCAGAAGCGCGTCCTGAGCCAGCCGTTGTCCTCGAGCCCACCGGGATGGGCTGAGCGCCGAGAGTGGCTCACGGCCGGTGGGACTAGGGGTCTCCTGCCCGTCCTAGACGCCCACCGTGGTCAATACCACTTGCCGCGAGCGAAGCCCCCGAAGGCGATCAGTCCGATCAACACGATGATCAGCCCGATCCAGAAGCTCCAAACGAATATCAGCACGATCCCGACGATGACGATGATGCCCCCAAGGGATATGCCGGCGATCCCGCCACGGTCCTTATCCACGTCTCTCTCCTCCGCGTCCTCGGTGCATATGCAGCGTACTTCGCGGGCGGTCGGCGTCAACCTGCACGCCCTTGGGTCACGGGAGCATCCTCGCCACCCAAGGGACCCCGCCCAAGGACCGCCTGGGTTAGGTCCCTAGCGACATCGCCACGGCGGCGGCCCGCTCGTGGGCCTCGTGGTCCCCGGGCGGGGGCCGCCGCGCGGCGATGCCGGTTCTCCAAGGCGGTTACGAGACCCTCCTTGACGCTTACTCTGGTTCCACGGGGCGGTCCAGCACGAAGATCTCGAAGGCGCGCTCGGGGTTGAAGACGATCTGGCTGTGGTAGCCGATCACGGCGCGGCCGGTAATGCGCTGAATTGCCTCGACTGTCGGCCCCTCCAGTGCCTCCTGGAAGCGCAGGCGGTAGGTGCGCACGAGATCTTCGTGGCCGCGCTCGATCAGGGTCTGCTCGTTGCGCGTGAGTCCGCCTTCCATGACGCAGAAGACGCTAGTTGTCGTTGAGAAGGTCTTGGCCTTGGTAGGACCCTTGCCGTAGAAGTCCTTCTTGAGCCCGACCATCGCATTTGAGACCTCCGACCGGATGCTGTGGCGGCGGTCGCCCTGGTCGGCGTCGATGTCTTTCAGCCAGTCAGGCTGTGTCAGGCGCTGGGCCTCCTCGTGCACCTCCTCCTCGTCGGCCATCGCCA
>Ga0081538_10002437_pt1 | contig 18205 bp, 18 predicted proteins | sample TabmetS5T2R1_FD_71022 | JGI IMG/M metagenome (GOLD analysis project Ga0081538, IMG submission 71022) | Tabebuia heterophylla rhizosphere microbial communities from the University of Puerto Rico - S5T2R1 | ecosystem: Host-associated > Plants > Roots > Rhizosphere ... | reverse complement strand
CGTTGGCTCCGATCGACTCGTTGAGCGACCCGTCGACGCCCGGGAAGTCGACGGTGGTGATCCTGCCCCGCTTGTCGCGGCTGAAGCCATGCTGCTCACCGTCGTCGGCGTCGTAGTACTGGCCGACGACCTGGCCCTTGTTGGTGATGTCGTAGGCGTTCGTCAGCACCGCACCGCGGACGTCGAAGCTGGTGAACCGGCCGTCGTCGAGCACGAAGCTGTGCTCCCTGGCGGCCGGTTCCACCTGCGCGGGCTTGTCCTTCGCGGTCGCGGGCGTGCCGGCTGACACGACCAGCGAGGCGACGAGAGCCGCGGTCGCGACCAGGTACGACGTACGGAATGGAACTGATCTGCGGGTGGTCCATGCCATGACGGAGCTCCCTTCTCTGCGCACCCTCCGGCGGAGGGCGCTACATAGAGTTCGAACCCCAGCCCACGCGGGGATGATGGTCATAGGTCCTACCGGCCTGGGCGGCCCCGGCGCGACCGCGACGATTTCATCCCGTTCGAACGATGTGCGCACCCAGGGTGCTCCGCTCCGATGGGCGCGAGACTGACGTCCATGACGGGCGAGTCCCCCGCCCGGTGGAAGGAACCGGAGGTTCCAAGATGGTCGGCGGTGAGGCGAGCTGCACCCGGCCGACGGTGACGCGCGTCCGTGCGAGGGAAGGGGGGACGCCGTGAGCCGGACAGGGTGGAGGCGCGGCGTCGCGGTGGAGCCATCGATCTATGCGGCCGACTTCGCGTCGCTGGGTGCCCAGCTCGGATGGCTCCTCGACGCCGGGGCCAGCGTCTTCCACTTCGACGTCGGGGACGGGCATTTCATCCCCGAGATCACGATGGGGCCGATCGTGCTCGAGTCGATCGCCGACCTGATACACCGACGGGGCGGCGTCCTGGACTGCCATCTGATGGTCGAGCAGCCGGCGCGCCACCTGGAGCACGTCCGGGCGGCGGGCGGTGACAGCGTCACGTTCCACATCGAGGCCGAAGGTGAGCCGGCGGAGACGATCGCACAGGCTCGGGATCTCGGCCTCGCGGTGGGCGTGGCGTGCAACCTCGAGACCCCCGTCGAGGTAGCGGCGTCGGCTGCGGGCGGGACGGACTTCGTCCTCTGTATGAGCATCCATCCGGGCCTCTCCGGACAGGAGTTCGTTCCGGAGGCACTGGAGCGCATCGTCGAGTTGCGGCGACTCCTCCCCGACGAGGTCGCGCTCCAAGCCGACGGGGGCATCCATCTCGGCAACATCGCCGCCGTCCGCGAAGCCGGCGCCAGCCTTCTCGTCTCGGGCAGCGCGGTGTTCTGGGACGACGACCCGGCCGCGGCCTACCACCGGCTGGTGAAGGCGGCGGCGGAGACGTGAGGCAAGAGAAAGGGCGTGGGATGGCAACGACCACCACGACAGAGCTCGACGAGCTGTGCATCGCCACGATCCGGACGCTGTGCATCGACGCGATTCAGGCGGCGAACTCCGGGCACCCGGGAACGCCGATCGGCATCGCTCCCCTGACGTATTTGCTCTGGCAGCGGTTCCTGCACTTCGACCCTGCCGACCCCATCTGGCCGAACCGCGACCGCTACGTGCTCTCGTCGGGTCACGCGTCGGCACTCCTGTGGTCGGTGCTGCACCTGACCCGGGTGCAGGCGGTCGACCCCGACTACGAGGTGCTGGGGCGGCCCGCCGTGTCGCTGGACGACCTCAGGCGCTTCCGCCAGCTCGACTCCCGGGCACCCGGGCACCCCGAGTACCGCTGGACCAGCGGCGTCGAGACCACCACGGGCCCGCTCGGGGCGGGCGTGGCCACATCGGTGGGAATGGCGGTTGCGAGCCAGTGGCTCGGCGCGCGTTACAACCGCGACGGTCACACGCTGTTCGACTTCGACGTCTACGCACAGGCCGGCGACGGCTGCATGATGGAGGGCGTCGCCTCCGAGGCGGCCTCGTTCGCCGCCTACCAGCGCCTTTCGAACCTGTGCTGGATCTACGACTCCAACCGGGTCACGATCGAGGGACACACCGACATCACGTTCACCGAGGACGTGGCCGCCCGGTTCACCGCCTACGGCTGGAACGTGACCAGCGTCCCGGACGCGAACGATCTCGATGAGGTGGAGCGGGCCTTGCACGACTTCAAGGCCGAGCACGACCGCCCCACGCTGATCGTCCTTCACAGCCACATCGGCTACGGCACGCCGGTCGAGGACTCCCCGAAGGCCCACGGCGAGCCGCTCGGTCCGGAGGGCGTGAAGGCCACCAAGCGGTTCCTGGGCTGGCCCGAGGACGCCGGGTTCCTCGTGCCGGACGGCGTCTACGAGCATTTCGCCGACGGCATCGGCGCGCGGGGCCGGGAGGCGCACGAGGCATGGGAGGCGACGCTGGAGGAGTACCGGGCCAGCCATCCCGGCCTGGCCGAGGAGATCGATCAGATGCAGCGCCGGGAACTTCCGGACGGCTGGGACGCGGAGATCCCCACGTTTCCGGCCGATGCCAATGGCGTCGCGTCCCGGGACTCGTCCGGGCAGGTGTTGAACGCGGTGGCGCGACGCGTCCCCTGGCTCCTCGGCGGCGCCGCTGACCTCGCCCCCTCGACGAAGACACGGCTGACCTTCGACGGTGCCGGCGACCTCCGGCCCGACGACCGCAGCGGCCGCAACTTCCACTTCGGGATCCGTGAGCACGCCGCCGCCTCGATCGCCAACGGGATGGCCGTCTCGAAGCTGCGGCCGTTCTGGTCGAGCTTCCTCATCTTCTCGGACTACGCGCGGGGCGCGATACGGCTCTCCGCGCTGATGGAGATTCCCGTCATCCACATCTTCACCCATGATTCGATCGGCCTGGGTGAGGATGGGCCGACACATCAGCCGGTGGAGCAATTGGCATCGCTCAGGGCGATCCCGGGCGTGCTGGTGTTCAGGCCCGCCGACGCCAACGAGGTGGCCGAGACCTGGCGCTGCGTCATGCAGCTCCGGCACGACCCGGCCGTGCTGGTCCTGTCCCGCCAGGCGCTGCCCACGTTCGACCGGTCGGCGGTGGCACCCGCTTCGGGAGTCGCCAGGGGCGCCTACGTCTTGGCGGACGCCGGGACCGGGGCACCGGACGTGATCCTCATCGCGACCGGGTCAGAGGTCGCCCTCGCGCTCAGCGCCCGCGACGAGCTGGCCGCTGAGGGAATCACGGCACGGGTCGTCAGCATGCCCTGTTCGGAGCTCTTCGATCGCCAGCCGCGTGCCTACCGGGACGAGGTGCTCCCGCCCCAGGTCACGGCCCGTGTGGCGATCGAGCAGGCGTCGACCCTCAGCTGGCATCGCTTCGTCGGCGACGACGGAGCGATCGTGGGCATGCACACGTTCGGTGCTTCGGCGCCGCTCAAGCAGCTCGTGAAGAAGTTCGGGTTCACGCCCGACGCGGTCGCAGACGTCGCCCGCGAGCAAGTGGCCGCCACTGGCAGCGGCCGGGAGGAGGCGCCATGACCGCGACCGAGAGGCTTCACGAGCGGGGTCAGAGCATCTGGCTCGACAACATCACGCGGCAGATGCTCGACTCCGGCCAGCTCCAGGCCTACATCGACGACTACTCCGTGACGGGCTTGACCTCGAACCCGTCGATCTTCGACAAGGCGATGGCCGCCGGCGGCTACGACGACGCGATCCGGGAGAAGGGGGCGAGAGGCACCCAGCCGGAGGCGCTCTTCTTCGAGCTCGCAATCGAGGACCTGCGCCGCGCCGCGGACGCCTTCCTGCCCATCCACGGGCGTACGGCCGGCCTCGACGGGTGGGTCTCTCTCGAGGTTTCGCCGCTGCTGGCCAATGACCCGGACACCACGGTCGAGGTGGCGAAGGAGCTGCACAACCAGGCGGCGCGGCCGAACCTCCTCATCAAGATCCCGGGCACCAAGGAGGGACTGCTCGCCATCGAGGAGGCGATCGCGTCGGGGGTACCGGTCAACGTCACCCTCCTCTTCTCGGCCGACCAGTACGCCGCCGCCGCCGACGCGTACATGCGGGGCATCGAGCGCCGCATCGAGGCGCAGCAGGACCCCGTCGTGGGCTCGGTCGCCTCGGTCTTCATGTCGCGCTGGGACGTTGCGGTGCAGGATCAGGTGCCGCCGCACCTGCGGGACCGGCTCGCCCTGGCGATCGGGCTCCAGGTCTACCGCGCCTACCGCGAGCTCATGGACTCCGATCGCTGGCAGCGCCTGCAGAATGCCGGCGCCCGTACGCAGCGAGTGCTGTGGGCGAGCACGAGCACGAAGGACCCTAAGGCGCCGGACGACCTGTACCTGCAGTGCCTGGGCGCGCCGTTCACCGTGACCACGGTCCCCGAGGCGACGCTCCGGGCCTTCCACGACCACGGACACGTCGGCACACCGATGCCCGCGGACGGCGGCGACTCGGACGCGACGCTCGCGGACTTCACCGATGCTGGCGTCGACCCCGTCGCGCTTGCGGCCAAGCTCCAAGCGGACGGGGCCAAGAGCTTCGTCGACTCCTGGAACGACCTCATCGCCCACATCGACGAGCAGAGCGCGGCGCTGCGCGCCTGAACCGAATCCGGAGGAGCCCGATGGTCACGACCAACGCCACGACCGTTCCGCTCACGACGCGCCCGGCCTGGGCGGCCCTCCAGAAACACTACGAGGATGTCCGCCACCGGCATCTCCGCGACATGTTCGCCGGCGACCCGACGCGGGGCGAGCGGCTGGCCGCCGAGGGGGCCGGTCTCTACCTCGACTACTCCAAGAACCGGATAACGGACGAGACCGTTGGCCTACTCGTCCAGCTCGCGGAGGAATCCGGCCTGCTCGAGAACATCGAGGCGATGTTCCGCGGCGACCGGATCAACGTCTCCGAGAACCGCTCCGTCCTCCACGTCGCGCTGCGCATGCCCAGGCCGACGTCGCTGGTGGTGGACGGCGTCGACGTCGTCGAGGAGGTCCACGCGGTCCTCGACCGGATGGCCGCGTTCGCCGAGCGCGTCCGCTCGGGGGCGTGGACGGGGCAAACGGGGAAGCCGATCCGCAACGTCGTCAACATTGGCATCGGCGGCTCCGACCTCGGGCCGGTGATGGCGTACGAGGCGTTGCGCCACTACACGCGGCGCGACCTGACCTTCCGGTTCGTCTCCAACGTCGACTCGACCGACTTCGCCGAGGCGACCCGCGACCTCGCGCCCGACGAGACGCTGTTCATCGTTTCCTCGAAGACGTTCACGACGCTCGAGACGATGACCAACGCCCGGACGGCGCGGGACTGGGTCCTGGCGGCCCTCGGGGACGACGCCGCGATCGCGAAGCACTTCGTCGCCGTCTCCACGAACGCCGAGGAGGTCGCACGGTTCGGCATCGACACGGACAACATGTTCGGCTTCTGGGACTGGGTGGGCGGCCGCTACTCGATGGACTCGGCAATCGGCCTCTCGACCATGCTGGCCGTCGGGCCGGACGCCTTCGGCGAGCTGCTCGCCGGCTTCCACGCGATGGACGAACACTTCCGCACGGCCCCCTTCGATCGCAATCTCCCCGTCCTCATGGGCCTCCTCTGCGTTTGGTACGGCAACTTCTTCGGCGCGCAGACCGTCGGCGTGATGCCGTACGACCAGTACTTGAAGCGCCTGCCCGCCTACCTCCAGCAGCTCACGATGGAGTCGAACGGCAAGCACGTGACCATCGATGGCCGCGTGGTCGACTACCAGACCGGTGCCGTCTTCTGGGGCGAGCCCGGAACCAACGGACAACACAGCTTCTACCAGCTCATCCACCAAGGGACGAAGCTGATCCCCGTGGACCTGATCGGCTTCGGGAAGACCCTGAACCCGATCCGCGATCACCACGACATCCTGATGTCGAACGTGTTCGCGCAGGCCGAAGCGCTCGCGTTCGGCAAGACGGAAGCGGAGGTCCGCGCCGAGGGAACGGCGGACGCGGTCGTCCCCCACCGCATCTTCGAGGGCAATCGGCCATCCAACGTGATCCTGGCCGAGGCGCTGACGCCGTTCGCACTCGGCGCGCTGGTGGCGCTCTACGAGCACAGTGTCTTCACCCAGGGGACGGTCTGGGACATCGATTCCTTCGATCAGTGGGGCGTGGAGCTGGGGAAGGCGCTCGCCCGGCGCATCATCCCTGAGCTCGAGTCGCGCGAGGAGCCCGAACTCCGCCACGACAGCTCGACCAACGCCCTGATCCGCCGATATCGCGCGCTTCGCGCCTGAGGACTCGAAAGGAGCTGCGCGTGCCGACGAAGACACCAATGCAACTCGGAATGGTCGGCCTGGGCCGGATGGGCGCCGGCCTCGTTCGGCGGCTGATGCGCGACGGGCACCGTTGCGTCGGTTATGACGTCTCGCCGGAGGCAGTCGAGGCGGTCGTGGCGGGCGGCGCCACCGGCGCGGACTCGCTGCGCGACTTTGCCTCCAAGCTCGAGTCGCCGCGGACGGCGTGGGTGATGGTGCCCGCCGGCCAGATCACCGACGAGACGATCGGGTCGTTGGCGGACGTCCTCGAGCCGGGAGACACGATCGTGGACGGCGGCAACACCTACTACCACGACGACCTTCGTCACGCCGCCGCGCTCAGGGAGAAGGGCATCCATCACGTCGACGTCGGAACGAGCGGCGGCGTCTGGGGCTTCGAGCGGGGGTTCTGCCTGATGATCGGCGGCGAGAAGGAAGTCGTCGAGCGGCTGGGCCCGATCTTTGCGTCGATCGCCCCCGGCGTCGACGCCGCGCCACGCACCCCCGGCCGGACGGGCGAGCCATCGCCGGCCGAGCAGGGCTACTACCACTGCGGCCCCAACGGCGCCGGGCACTTCGTGAAGATGGTGCACAACGGGATCGAGTACGGCGTCATGGCGGCGTACGCCGAGGGCCTCAACATCATCAGGAACGCCGACGCCGGCAAGCGGGAGCGTCAGGCCGACGCCGAGACTGCGCCGCTCGAAGCGCCGGAGCTCTACCAGTACGAGATCGACACGACCGACGTCGCCGAGGTCTGGCGACGCGGCAGCGTGATCGGCTCCTGGTTGCTCGATCTCACGGCCGAATCGCTGTACGCATCCCCGACCCTCGACCAGTTCGCCGGACGGGTGTCCGACTCCGGGGAAGGCCGATGGACGTCGGTTGCGGCCATCGACGTCGGCGTCCCCGCTCCGGTCCTCACCACGGCCCTGTATTCGCGCTTCGCCTCGCGCGACCTCGACCAGTTCGCGGACAAGCTGCTGTCGGCCATGCGCAGGGACTTCGGGGGTCACGAAGAGAAGCCGGTGTAGCCGTGCCACTCGACATCGAAGTCCTCGCCGACGCCGATTCGGTGGCCGAACGCGCGGCGACCTTCGTCGCCGAGCAGGCGGACGCCGCGGTCGCCGAACGTGGCAGGTTCAGCCTCGCAGTGAGCGGTGGTCACACGCCGTGGGCGATGTTCGCCCACCTGACGGGGAGGGTGGCGTGGGAGCGGGTGACGGTCTACCAGGTCGACGAGCGGATCGCGCCCGACGGCGACCCAGACCGCAACCTCACCCACCTAACGGCGAGCCTGCCACCGGGGTTGGGGGCGGACATCCGGCCGATGCCGGTCGATGGTCAGGATCTCGAGGGAGCGGCCACGATCTATGCCCGTTCGCTGCCGGAGCGCTTCGATCTCGTCCACCTCGGCCTCGGGCCCGACGGCCACACGGCGTCGCTCGTACCCGGTGACCCGGTGCTCGACATCGACGACCGCGATGTGGCGCTCACCGGCGTCTACCAGGGCCGCCGCCGCATGACCCTCACGTACCCCGCCCTGAACAGGGCGCGCCGGGTGCTCTGGCTGATCACCGGCGCGGACAAGGTCGAAGCTCTGCGCCGGCTACGAGTCGGGGACCGGTCGATCCCCGCGGGGCGGGTCGAGACCCCCAGCCAACTGGTGATCGCGGACGAAGCCGCGGTGCCGCGCGGCGAGGTGGGGGCCCGATGAGCGCCGAGCGAGAGAAGGAACTCGCGGCCCAGGTCGCGGCCGGCCTCGTCGAGGAGGGCATGCGCGTCGGCCTCGGCACCGGGTCGACGGTCGCGTTCCTGCTTCGGGCGCTCGCGGCGCGCCGGCTGGACGTGCGCTGCGTCTCGACCTCGCCGGCGACGGAGAAGGCGGCGCGCGACCTCGGCATGTCCGTCGAGCCGTTCAGCGGCGTGGACGCGCTCTCTCGACTGGACATCGCGATCGACGGGGCCGACCAGGTCGCGCCGTCGGGCTGGCTCGTGAAGGGTGGGGGAGCGGCCCACACGCGGGAGAAGGCGGTCGCCGCCGCCGCGGATCGCTTCGTCGTCATCATCTCCTCCGACAAGCTCGTCGAGCGGCTGTCGCCCCCGGTACCGCTCGAGCTGGCGGACTTCGGGCTCAGCGCCACGCTCCGCCGCCTCGGAGCCGCCCGCCTCCGGGACGTGCCGCGGAGCCCCGACGGGGGCGTCATCGCCGATTACACGGCCGACTTCGACGACCCAGGCGAACTGGCGACGCGGCTCGCCGACACCGTCGGCGTCGTCGAGCACGGCCTGTTCCCGCCAGCCATGGTCGCCCAGGTGGTGGTCGCCGAGGGCGAGCGGGTGGAGATCCGCGACAGTCCGGGAGAGGCGTGACATGGCGACCACGAAAGTGACAGCGGGCGTCGATCTCGGAGGGACGAAGATCCAGACCGTCGTCCTGAGGGACGAAGAGATGGTCGGCAGCGCACGAGTGCCGACCCCCCAGACCGGCGATCCGTCGGACGTGATCGATGCGATCGTCGGCACGATCAGGACCTCGCTCAAGGCCGGGGCGCTGGCCGACGCCGATCTCGGCCGGATCGGCATCGGCACACCGGGGGAGATCGATGCGCGCGCCGGGGCGGTCCTCCTGGCGGCCAACGTTCCCGGGTTCACCGATCGCGTCGAGCTGGGGCCGCGCGTCTCTGCTGCGTTCGACGGAGTCCGGGTGACGGTCGACAACGACGTCAGCGTCGGCGTTCTCGGCGAGCACCGCCGGGGCGCCGGCCGACCCTTCAGGAACCTCCTCGGGGTCTGGGTTGGAACCGGCGTCGGCGGGGGCCTCGTCATCGACGGCGAGCTCCACGACGGGCGGGGAACGGCTGGCGAGATCGGCCACATGGTGGCGAAGCCCGGTGGTCGGCGGTGCTCGTGCGGACGCCGCGGATGCGTCGAGGCCTATGCCGGGAGGGCGAGCATGGAAAGGCGGGCACGGAGGCTCGCCGAGCGCGGCCACAGGACGAGCCTGTTTCGCATCATGCGCAGCCGCGGCCGCGAGCGCCTCACCTCGGGCGTCTATGCGACAGCCCTCGAGGGCGGTGACCGGATGACCCAGAACCTGATCGAGGATGCGACGTGGGCGCTGGGGATCGGTCTGGCGTCGGCCCAGAACCTGCTCGACCTCGAAGCGATCATCGTCGGCGGCGGCCTCGGCGATCGGCTCGGTCAGCCGTTCGTCGATCGAGTCGTGGCGCAGATGAGGCCCCACCTCTTCGTCTCCGCCAATCCGCCGGCGGTCGTGCGTACGGAGCTCGGCGACCTCGGGGGCGCCGTCGGCGCAGCCGTCCTGGTCGGCGGTTAGTCCTCCCGGTCGTTGGGTGCTGCGCGCTGCATAATCGAACGGACCACTGTCGGCTGGTGACGTCAGGTCGGCGTCTGCGGCCGGGGAGGAGCCTGATGGGCGTGGCCCACACCAGGGCATGCGACACCGAAGCGCCTGTGGCCGAGGGGTTCCCGGTCGCGGACGTCCCCGAGTGCCCACCTCGGTCGGCCTCCACCGCCTGCTCCCTCGAAACTGGGTCCGGGGGACGATGGCGGTGACCGATCATCGCCGGCCGACCATCCGCTCACTCGTCCGGGCTCGCCGGCAGCGCCCGCCACACGCCGGCAACGACGACGGGCTAGCCATTGCCGACGAGGTTCCGGCCGAAGCCCCGCGGTCGAAGATGGTCGACAGCGCCATCTACGTCGATGGCAAGCGGGTCGCCTCACCCAAGTCGTTGACCGAGACCTTCGAGAGGCTCCGCCGCCGCCCCGACGGCATGGCCTGGATCGGCCTGTACCGGCCCGAGGACCACGAGGTGGGATCGCTGGCTTCCGAGTTCCAGCTCCACCCATTGGCGGTGGAGGACGCCATCCAGGCGCACCAACGCCCGAAGATCGAGCGCTACGACGACACCCTCTTCGTGGTGCTCCGCCCCGCCCGCTACATGGACGACATCGAAGAGGTCGAGTTCGGCGAGGTCCACATCTTCGTCGGCCCGAGGTTCGTCCTCACCGTCCGCCACAGCGAGGCGCCCGAGTTCAGCCCCGTCCGCCGCCGGCTGGAGAGCCAGCCCGACCTGCTCCGACGCGGCCCCGAGGCGGTCCTCTACGCCGTGCTCGACAAGGTCGTCGACGGCTACTACCCGGTCGTGGCCGGCCTCGGCAACGACATCGACGAGATCGAGGCCGAGGTCTTCAGCGGCGACCCGAAGGTCTCGCGGCGGATCTACGAGCTGTCCCGCGAGGTCGCCGAGTTCCAGCGCGCCACCCGGCCTTTGGTCGGCATGATCGCCGCCTTGAGCGCCGGGTTCGTGAAGTACCACGTCGACGAGGAGCTCCAGCGCTACCTGCGGGACGTCGACGACCACCTCACCCAGATCGTCGAGCACGTCGACGAGTTCCACCAGGCGTTGCGAGACATGCTGACGGTCAACGCCACCCTCGTCGCTCAGCAACAGAACGAGGAGATGCGCAGCCTCAGTGAGGCCAGCAACCTTCAGAACGAGGAGGTCAAGAAGATCTCCGCCTGGGCGGCCATCCTCTTCGCGCCGACCCTCATCGGCACCATCTACGGGATGAACTTCGAACACATGCCCGAGCTCGGCTGGGCCCACGGCTATCCGCTCGCCCTGTCGCTGATGGTGCTCACCTGCCTGACGCTCTATGTGGTGTTCAAACGACGCGACTGGCTTTGAACGGGACGCGCCTGGTGCCCCCCTCGCCCGGGGCGAACACGGCGTCGCCCGGGAAGGTCAGGCCGGAGGGACGACGATGTGCTTGACCTCGGCCATGTAGCGTCCTGCGGCTGCGGAAGCCTCGTCCGTCGTGGAGCCCGCCTGGCGAGCGTCCATGTACGCCGCATACCAGTCCCACCAGTCGTGCGGTGGGGCGACGGCCTCGAACGAGCCGTGATGCTCGGCGGTCTCGTGAAGAAGCTGTGCGAGCTCTGCAATCGTCGTCATCGGGAGCCTCCTCGGTTGGACAGGACCTGCTGTCCGGCGTCGATGTCATAGGTTGCGCCGGTGAGCGCGGTGGTGGTCATGAGGTGCACCGCCAGGGCGGAGACATCGGCTGGTCCGACGACACGGCCGATGGGGAGCGTGACGCGGAGCTCGGCCCGCCGGGCGTCGAGCTGATCGCCGAGGAGCGACGCCGACAGGGGCGTGTCCACGAAGCCGGCGGCGATGAGGTTGACGCGGATCGGCGCCAGCTCGACCGCCAGGCTGGCGATCAACCCGAGCAGATCCTGCGGGTGGCCAGCGTCAGAGGCTGCGGCTGGGCCCGTCATCGTTCCTCCCGGTGACGACGCAGGGGGCGTCCCCGCCGGTGGTGATCACTCCGGCCGGCCCCCTCATGCTCCGCCGGGGCTCGAACGTCGGCCCGACCTGCGGCCCGGGTCTGCTTGCCCGCCAGCTCCACGGCACCGACGAAGTCCGGAAACCAGGGCATCTCGCGCCTCATGGTCCCATGTCAGGGCGTTGGCTGCGTGCGCAGCGTCAGCGCGGGATCGAGCGGAGCCACGAGCGAGCGTGTGCAAGCGCCGTCTCCAGGCTCTGTACGGCCTGGCGCAGTGTGGCCTCGGCGTATTCGACCTGTGCGCCGGTGGCTGCGGCGTGGGCCTGCTCGCTCCGCTCGGCTTCGATGGCCACCTGCCGCGTCTGCCCCTGCAGGTCGCCGAGCATCGCCGCCGCCCGGGGATCGACGGAAGCGGCCCGCTGGCGAACCGCGTCGATGCGTGGCAGCAGGCCAGCCGCCTGGGCGCGCAGGGTGCTGTCGCGGACCGCGGCGTCGGTGACCGTACCTGCCGGAACGGCGAACGCCGCCACGACCCGGTCGCCGTCGGCGACGAGGTCATCGATCTCGTCGGCGAGCCTGCGCTTGCGCGATCGGCGACTGGCCCCCACCGCCAGGGCGATCAGGGCGATCAGCACCGCCACGATGGCCGCGACGATCAGCGCGATCCCCGCTCCCGAGGAGATGAAGCTGTCGTCGTCGGAGGACGCGGGTGCGACCGTTGTCGCCGTCGTCGTGCTGGGCGCCTCCGTGGATTCGGTGGTCGGCTCCTCGGTCGTCGTCGTGGCAAGCGTGGTCGTCGTCTCGGACGTCGTGGTCGTCGGCGCTTCCGTCGTGGAGGTGGTCGGCTCGGGCTGCGCGGGGGCCATCCGGCGCAGCGAACCGTGGCGGCATTCCCGAGGCATCACCCAACGGGGGTGACCGCCTCGCCGGCGGTCCCCTGGGTCTGGATCGAGCGGAATCGGCCAGACTGTGCGATGCCGGAGACCTCGACCGGAGTGCGACGGACATTGGAGGCGCCTGTGGGCCGGGTCCTGACGAGGATGTACCGCAAAGGAGTCGTGGAGGACGAGGGTTTCCCCCTGGCGGACGTCTCCGAGCACCTGGACGAGCGCGACACGGTCGTGTGGGTCGATCTGTGCGGCCCGAACCGGGAGGAGTTGCACGAGCTGGCCACGGAGCTGGGTCTGCACGAGCTGGCGGTCGAGGACGCCCTAGGCCCCCATCAGCGACCCAAGCTCGATCACTACCCCACCCACCGCTTCCTGTCCTGCCACGCCGTGCAGCTCGACGGCGATGGCCCGGAACTGATCGACATGGAGATCGACGCGTTCCTGGGTGACCGCTGGCTGATCACCGTCCGCGACGACGATCGGTTCCCGATGAGCGCCGTGGCCCGCCGTTGGGACCGGTCGCCCGAGCTCGCCGTCAACGGCGTCAGCTTCCTGGTGTACGGCTTGCTCGACGTCGTGGTCGACGGGTACTTCGATGTCGTCCGGGCGTTCGACGAGTTCTACGACGAGATCAGCGAGAGCATCTTCGACGATCGGCCCCTCGACGCCACCAAGCAGCAGGACTGGTTCCACATGCGGCGGGCGCTGGTGAAGTTCAACCGGCTGGTGGCGCCCACGCGCGAGACGGTGAGCGCGCTCATGCGGCGTGAGCACACCGTGGTGCCCGAGGAGCTCTACCCCTACTTCCAGGACGTGTACGACCACATCCTGCGGGTGGGCGAGTCGTCGGACGCCCTACGGGACCTGGTGGCCACGATCGTCGAGACCAACCTGAGCCTGCGCGACTATCGCCAGAACCAGATCGTGAAGAAGGTCAGCAGCTGGGCGGCGATCATCGCCGTGCCCGCGGCCATCACCGGCTACTACGGCATGAACGTGCCCTACCCGGGCTCCGGAGAACAGTGGGGCGTCATCCTCTCCACGGTGACGCTGGTGGTCGCGTCGCTCAGCCTTTACCTGCTGTTCCGCTGGCGCGGCTGGCTCTGAGCCGGGATCGCCCGGTCCGGCACGCGGCCAGGAAGGCGGCAACGACCGAGGGATCGCCCCCAGGATGGTGGTGGAGGAACGACGCCAGGAGCGTGGGGCCGGCGAACCCCGCCCGTCCCTGGCCGAACCGGCTGCGGAGGTCCAGCGCATCCCCCGGCGGATCGACCGTGGCGTAGTGGAACTCGTGGGCGCGCAGGCGGGTCCCGGCGGGGCCGAGTGGGCTGGCGACGGTGACGGTGGCCTCGCGGTAGCCGAGCGTGAGCTGGTCGGTCATGCGTGCGCTTGCGGGGACGATTCCGGCCATGGCGCGGCCGTCGACGGACCTCGTGAGCCAGAGCAGGCCACCGCACTCGGCCCAGGTGGGCACGCCCGCAGCGACGGCATGCCGGACGGCGGCGAGGAGCGGCTCGTTCCCGGCCAGGCGGGCGGCGTGGACCTCGGGGAAGCCACCGCCGACGATCAGGCCGTCGAGGGGATCGGGGAGCCGCTCGTCGGCCAGGGGGTCGAACGCCACGACCTCGGCGCCGCCGGCCCGGAGCGCATCCAGCGTGTCGGCGTATGTGAAGGTGAACGCCCGCCCGGCCGCCACCGCGACGCGGACGGTCGGCGCGGGGGAGGGTACAGCGACCGGCTCGACCGCCCGCCTCGGAGCCGCCTCCGCCAGCGCGAGGACGGCGCGGAGGTCGATGCGCTCGGAGACGGCGACGGCCAGCGCGGCCACGGACTGCACGACGCTGGCCGGATCCTCGGCGACCGGGACCAGGCCGAGGTGACGGTCGCGCCACACCAGGCGGTCGTCCCGCCGCAGCGCCCCGAGCACCGCGATGCCGGTCGGTGCGATCGCCTCCCGCAGCATCGCCTCGTGGCCGTCGGACGCCACCCGGTTGAGCACCACGCCGGCCAGGCGGACCGCCGGGTCGAGGGTCGCGAAGCCGTGGACGACGGCGGCAACCGAGCCGGCCATGGCTTCGGCGTCGACCACCAGGACGACCGGGGCGTCCAGGATGCGCGCGACGTCTGCGGTGGACGAGGGTGTGCCGTCGGCGGCGCCGTCGAACATGCCCATGACGCCTTCGACGACGAGGACGTCGGCACCGTTTCCGGCGCGGGCCGCGAGTGGTCCGATGGCGGCGGCGCCACAGAGCCAGGCGTCGAGGTTGCGTGGCGGCCGGCCGCAGGCCAGTGCGTGGTAGCCGGGATCGATGAAGTCGGGTCCGACCTTGGCGGCGGTCGGACGGTGCCCGGCGGCCCGTAGCGCGGCCAGCAGGCCGGTCGTCACCGTGGTCTTGCCGACGCCGGAGTGGGTCCCGGCGACGACGAGCCGGGGCCCGAGGATCGGCACGACGCGGGACGGTAGCGGGGCGGCCTGTGCCCGAGTAGCGTGCCGCCCACTCCACGAGGATGGGGGTCTTCACATGGCGGCGATCACCGCAATCCCCGAGGGGGCATCGGCGCCGATCTCGAGGGCAGGGTTCCTGCTCTTCGCGCTCGCAGTTGGGCTGTTGTGGCTCGTCGCCTTCGAGGGTGGCCCGGTCTCCCATGCCGTCGGCCAGGCCGGCACCTTCTTCCACGAGCTGTTCCACGACGGGCGCCACCTCATCGGCGTCCCCTGCCACTGATCCCCACTCGTCATGATGCGCAGCATGTGGCAGCGGATGGACGCGTCGCGCCTGCGGCCCCTGGCGGTGACGGCCGCGGTTGTCGGCCTGCTCGCCGGCATCGTCGGCGGCATGTTCGCGTCGATCGCCGGTGAGCCGGCCGTCGACGACGCCATCGCCATCGAGAAGGCCGACGCCGCCGCCCAGCCCGAGGATCCCGCAGCCAACGGCGACGACGACGAGGCGTCGGTGTCACGGTCGGACCAGCGGGGTGTGGGGCTGTTCGGGGCCTACGCGCTGTCCGGCGCCGCCTTCGGGGCCCTGCTGGCGTTGACCGCACACGGCCTGCGCCGTGGTCGACCAGATCCGGCGCGGCGGGTGGTGCTCGCGGGCGTGATCCTGGCGGGGGCGTTCACGGTCGCTCCCTGGTTCAAGTACCCGCCGAACCCGCCGGCCGTGGGCGACACCGGGACGCTGGCGGAACGTCAGGGGCTCTACGTCGCAGTGATCTGCATCGCGGCAGCCCTGGGCCTGGGCGCCACGGTCTTCGACCGGCGTCTCCGGGCTGCAGGGTGGCCGGAGCACCGCCGCTTGCCCGCGGTGGTCGCCGGCGTGGCCGTGCCGATGCTCTTGGCGTATGCCCTCCTACCGCCGGCGCCGGACGAGGTGTCGGTGCCTGCGACGCTGGTGTGGCGCTTCCGGGTCGCCTCCCTGGGGGCCAACCTGGCGCTCTGGGCCACGCTGACCCTGGGCTTGGCGTGGCTGGTGGCGGAGGCGCAGCGCAGGCGGACGCCGGCTGAGCAGCCCGCGCCGCCATCGCTCACCATGACCCCCTGACGTGCCGGCGATCGTGCGGTGCTGGCCGTGACGTCACTCGACGTCATCTTCCTCGCCCACACCGACGGCACCGGCCAGGATCCCGCCGAGGTCGCCGCTCGGCCCGGCTGGGACGAGCTGCAGGCCGTGCGGAACGACGCGGTGATCGTCCTCGACGCGGACATCTCCTCCCGCTGGGGCCCGCGCATCGTCGAGCTGCTCGCGGCCGTCGTCGACGCCACCGGCGACGTCCGCTAGCCCGCCGCCACCGTCCTCCGCACCGAGGGGCGCGGGCAACCCGGTTCGGGGGCGCAAGGGGGCACCGCTAGCCTCGGCAGGCCATGAGCGAGCGTCCCGGAGGGCGAGAGAGCGAGCCCGGCCCGAGCGGCCCGGGGAGCGGACGACAGCGCGTCGATAGCCCGAGCGGCCCGGCCGGAGGCCAAGAGCGGGAAGCAGAGCGCGAGACCTTCCGCGCCCCCATCGGCACGCAGGACGTGCTGCCCCCGGCGTCGGCGCGCTGGGAGCGGATGGTCGCTACATTCGCCGGCGTTGCAGAGCGCTCCGGCTACGGGTTCGTCCACGGGCCGTTGTTCGAGGACCTCGGCGTGTTCCAACGCCTGGGCGTCGGCACCGACGTCGTCCGCAAGGAGATGTACGACTTCCACGACAAGGGCGACCGCCACTTGGCCCTGCGGCCCGAGGCCACCGCCTCGGTCGTCCGGGCCTACGTGCAGCATCGCCCGCCGACGCCCTGGAAGGTGTGGTGTGTCACCCCGGTGTTCCGCTACGAGCGTCCGCAGGCAGGCCGCCTCCGCCAACACCACCAGCTCGACGTCGAAGCCATCGGCGTGGCCGACCCCGACCTGGACGTGGAGGTCGTCGCCCTCGGGGCCGCGTATCTCGACGCCCTCGGACTGCGGCGCTGGCGGCTCATCTTGAACACGCTCGGCACCCCTGCGGACCGGGTCGGATACGGCGCGGCGCTCACCGCGTGGCTGCGGGACAGGGCCGCCGACCTGGCCCCGGAGGATCGCGAAAAGATCGACGTCCACCCGCTGCGGGTGTTGGACTCCAAGCGACCGACGACACAGGCGGTGGTGGCCGACGCCCCCCGCATCGCCGATGTCCTCGACGACGCCTCGCGCCGGCACTTCGAGCGGGTCGAGGACGGCTTGCGGTCGCTCGGCATCCCGTTCGACGTCGAGCCGGGCCTCGTCCGCGGGCTCGACTACTACACGCACACCGTCTTCGAGTTCCAGAGCGAGGCCCTGGACACCGCCCAGTCGACGATCATCGCGGGCGGGCGCTACGACGGCCTGGTCGAGCAGCTGGGCGGTCCCCCCACTCCCGGCATCGGGTTCGGGTCCGGGATCGAGCGCATGCTGTTGGCGTGCGACGCCGAGGGGGTCTTCGCGGCGCCGGCGTCAGGCCTCGATGTCTTCGTGGTCGACACGACCGACGGCCGGGCCGCCCGCGACGTCACCGCCGAGCTGCGCGCCGCCGGCTTTCGGACGGATCGAGCGTTCGACGGTCGGTCGATGAGGGCACAGATGAAAGCCGCCGGCCGCTCGGGCGCGCACGTGGCGGTCATCATCGGCGAACGGGAGGCGGCCGGGGGGACGGCGACGGTGCGCGATCTGGTGCGCAGCGTGCAGGAGGTCGTCGGCCGCGACCAGGTCGTCGACGTGGTGCGCAAGTCGCTCGTGGCGCCCGCCGAGGGCGCGGGCACATGAGCGCGCGCGCGAACCAGGCCGGCCCCGCACGGGGCCTGCGCACGCACTGGTGCGGCGAGCTCCGCCCCGCCCACGTCGGCCAGCGCGTCACGGTGTGCGGCTGGGTCGCGCACCGCCGCGCGCACGGTGAGCACCTGGCGTTCGTCGACCTGCGCGATCGGGAGGGCCTCGTGCAGTGCGTCGTCGACGGATCGGTCGACGCGCGCAACGAGTGGGTCGCCCGCATCACGGGCGTGGTGCGCCTGCGTCCCGAGGGAACCGCCAACCCCGCCCTGGCCACCGGGGAGGTCGAGCTCGGCGAGTGCGAGGTCGCGATCCTCGGCGTCGCCGAGCCGCCGCCATTTCCCGTGGACGAGCGCGTGGAGGCCGACGAGATCCTCCGGCTGCGGCACCGCTACGTCGACCTGCGCCGCGGGCGGATGCTGGGCAACCTGCGGGCGCGGGCGCTGGCCAACGCCGCGTTCCGGAGCTCGATGGAGGAGCAGGGCTTCGTCGAGATCGAGACCCCGCTG
>Ga0081538_10002436_pt1 | contig 18209 bp, 14 predicted proteins | sample TabmetS5T2R1_FD_71022 | JGI IMG/M metagenome (GOLD analysis project Ga0081538, IMG submission 71022) | Tabebuia heterophylla rhizosphere microbial communities from the University of Puerto Rico - S5T2R1 | ecosystem: Host-associated > Plants > Roots > Rhizosphere ... | reverse complement strand
GGGGAGGGGGGGGGGGGGGGGGGAGGGGACCCGCCCCGGCCCCGCCCCGGGGGAGGGCGGCCGCCCCCGCCGCCCCGCCGGGGGACACGGGTCCGGCGGTGACCTGGAAGATGTCGCTGCCGGCCGGGTCCGGGTTGCCGCCCGGCGGGACCAGCCACACGTCGTGCGGGAACTGCGCGTCCGGGGCATCGAAGTGCCACGTGACCGTCTCGCCCAGCGCGACGTCGACGTCCGCGGGCTCCCACACCGTGCCGACCGCGTCGACGTCGGCCGGCGCGGCCTCGAGCGGCGCTGCGAACAGGCCGAACGGGTCGGCGCCGCCGGAGGTCAGGTCAGACGCCGTCAGCGTCACGCCGACCGGCCCGTTGTACGTGCCGCCCGGCCCCGGGGAGGCCGGATCGAGCGCCGCCTGGGTGCTGGGCGCGTCGGTCTCGCACTCGAACTCGTCCGGCGTCACGCGGAAGTAGTCGACGACCATGGTCGCCGGCGTGCCCGGGTACGGGTGGTTCCCGGTCGTGCCCGGGAAGTTCCCGCCCGCGTACAGCCCGATCCGCGATCCCGCCGAGTCGCGACGCGGGCCGCCCGCCGGGTTCAGGTCGATCCCGCCCGGCAGCCCGGGGAAGTCGACCCAGTCGGGGGTCGCGGCACTCGCCGGCGCGATGATCCGGTACTGGGCCGTGACGACGTCCGCGCCCGCCGCCCGGCGATAGCGCATCCGGATCGTCACCGGCTGCTCGCTCGGCAGGATCGTCGGGTTCCCGCTCGACTGCTGGCGCGAGCCCTCGGTCGACGTCGGGTTGTCCTTCGACTGCTCGACGAAGATCGCGTCCGTGCCGAGGTTGTGGGTGACGGTCGAGCGGACGAAGTTGTTGTCCGCCTGCCAGAGCATCAGCCCGAGGCCCTGCCAGCCGCCGGTGTGCGTCGCCGTGAACTGGGTCTCCACCTCCCAGGCGTCGCCGAGCGCCGGCAGGTCCTGGCCGATGAAGTTGACCGGCCCGCCCGCGGTCGTCCCGCTGGAGCCGTCCAGCTCGAGGTCGTTGCTCGGGATCGTGAGCTGGCCGCCGGCGAGCGTCGGCGCCAGCGGGCCGGTCTCCGGCGTGCCGCCGCTGCGGGTGTGCCGCAGCCAGCGCGAGTCGAGCGCGGTGCCGTTGAACTCGTCCGAGTTGTCGGCCGTGCAGCCCTCGCCGGAGATGACCTGGAACGCGATCGTCTCGGGCGTGGAGGCGTTGCCGACGGCGTCGGTCGCTCGGAAGGTGACCTCGTACGCGCCGGGCGCGTCGAACGTGACCGCGTCGCCGTACTCGACCCAGTCGCCGCCGCCGACGCGGTACTCGATCGTGTCGACGCCGGACCCGACAGGCCCGTCGTCGGCCTCGAGCGTCAGCGTCGCGCGGCCGACGTAGTACCCGCGCTGATCCTGGCTGCCGTCGAGCGCGTCGGTGACGGTCGGCGCCGTCGTGTCCGCGATCTCGACCACCGAGAACGTCGCGGTGCGAACCGCGGAGACGTTCTCCATCCGGTCGGTCGCCCGGTACTCGACCGTGTACTCACCCTCCTCGTCGAACACCGGCGGGTCGGTGTACTCGTGCCATTCCGTCTCGCCGTTCACCCGGTACTCGACGGTGTCGACCCCGGCACAGCCGACATCGTTGGCGGTGAGCCGCAGCGACGCCGAGTTGATGTACGTGTCCGGCAGCTCCGGGTGAGCCTGGCCGGTCACCTCGTGAGCGACGTTCGGCGCCTGCTCGTCGGCGAGGCACTCGTCCTGGACGTTGAACTCGATCTTGACGATCTGGGTCGCCTGCCCGGGATTGGTGTTGTTGCGGCAGCAGGTGACCGGGAAGCGCGCCATGTAGAGGGCGCCGTCGGGCCCGAACTGGGTCCCGATCACGAGGCTGTTGATGTCACCCGCCCCTGAGCCGGCCGCGTTGAACGGCAGCCAGTCGTGGACGTGCAGCATGCGGTTGTTGTCCTTCCGCAGCCGCACCTCCTTCCAGAACCCGTTGTCGCCGCCGCGGTTGTTGATCAGCCACGAGCCGTCGTAGTACGGCGGGAACGCGCCCGGGCCGGCGGTGTCCTCGTCGTAGCGGTAGATCGGGCCGGTGACGGGCTGCATGCCGCCCGCCGAGAGGTCGCCGAAGTCCGCGGTGCTCTGGCCGCCGGGCGCGCCCGCGTACTTCTTCCAGATCGTCGCGGGCACGGCCGGGCCGGGGATGTTCTCGAGGCCCTGGAACGTGGGCGCGACCGGGGTCTCGCCCGGCGGCGCGTAGTTGATGTCCGACGGCAGCGACCCGAGCGAGCAGTCGTACTGGCTGCCGGTCGTCGCGTTCGCCGTGTAGTTCCAGCGCCACGAGGTGTTGACGGGCGAGTTGTCGCCCATGCAGAACGGCCAGCCGTGGAACCCCGGCTGCTGGAGCAGGTTCCACTCGCAGACGCCCGCGGGCGCGCGCTGGGTCCCGTTGCTGCTGTTGTCATGGCAGTACTCGCCGACCGTCACCGTGCCCGGGTTGGCCGGGTCGGTATGCACCGTGAACGGCTGGCGGAAGCCCATCGCGTAGATCTCGGGCCGCGTGTTCGCGGTGCCGGCGGGGAACATGTTCCCGTCCGGGATCGAGTATGTCGCGTCGACGCCCGGGTTCGTGCCGGCCGGGATGTCGTCGAGCGGCTTGACGCGCAGGATCTTGCCGCGCAGGTCGGCGCTGTTGGCCGCCGTCTTGCGCGCGTCCCACCGCTCCTGGGCGCGATGGTCCATCGGCGGGTAGCCGCTGTGGCCGGGGGCGTTCGGGGAGACGTCGTCGCCCACGCCGAGGTAGAGGTTGCCCTCGGAGTCGAAGTCGAGGCCGGCGCCGCCGACGTGCCCGGGCCCGGAGTCCTGCGGGCCGCCCGGGAAGCCGGACGGCGAGCCGGAGATCTTCGCCTTCGGGACGCGCAGGATCACGCGCTCGGAGTTCGGCTCCACCGCCGTGCCGGCGGCGTTGATGGTGAAGCGGCTGATCTGGTTGTAGCCGACGGTCTGCGCGTCACCGGTCGTCGGCCAGTTGTCGCCGGCCCCCGGCCGCGGCGAGTAGTAGACGAACACGTCGCGCTTCTGCGGATCGGCGAGGTCGAAGCCGGGCTCGAGGCTCATCCCGAGCACGCCGTCCTCGGAGTTGCCGTGGTCCGCGCGGGTCGGGATCGTGGCGACCGTCGTCTTGTTGCCCGCCGCCCCCGCCGGGTCGTGCATCTTGATGTAGCCCTCGCCGGTGAAGCCGGTGGTGCCGATCTCGCTCCAGTAGACCTTGCCGTCCTTCGCCACGTCGAGTCCGATCGGGCTGTTGGCGTCGGGCACGAGGACGGTGCGCGTGAAGCTCGACCAGACGGTGCCCGAGCAGTCGGACTTGCGGCCCTCGCCGGCGGCCCAGCGGACGCCGCCGACGACCTGCTTCACGAGGTTGTTGTCCCCGCCGGTCTCGGTGAACGACTGGCCGAAGTGCCCCATGCCGCTGACCCAGGTGCGCCCGTCGTTGTAGCTCTTGGGCGTGCCGGTGCCGTCGTTGACGTTGTCGCCGTCGTAGAGCTTGCACCACGAGATCGGGTGGTCCTGTCCCATGGGGTTGACCGGCGTGTAGGTCCGCTCGTCGAGCGTCGCGAGCACGTGGTGGTCGCCGCGGACGCTGCGCGTGAAGTTGTAGTGCTCGTCGCCGAACCCGTACGTGTCGGGCAGATCGCGCGTGGCCAGGTGGTTGTGGTCCTGGACCTGCACCTGCGCGACGTTGTTGAGGTCCGTCGCGGCGTGGCCCTTCATCGTCGTGCCGACGACCGAGTCGGGACCGCCGTCCCACCAGTCCCACACCGACGTGCCGGCGCCCATGTCGGTGGAGTTGTGGATCGCCGCGATGCCGCCGCCGTCGCGCACGTACTCGATGACCGCGGTGCGCTGGGCCTCGTCGAGCAGCGGGCCCGGGCGCCCGCCGCCGGACCACGACCACGAGGCGTTGAAGAACAGGATGGCGTCGTACTGCGCGAGGTTGGCGGCGCTGAAGATGCGCGGGTTCTTGTCCGCGTTGTCGCAGTTGTTCGCCCCGCCGCCGTTGTTGTCGCAGTCCTCCCAGTCGACGGTGTAGCCGGCGTCTTCCAGGGCGTCCTGGACGATCGGTCGGCCGTCGTTGATCGCGCCGGCGTGGCGGAAGCCGGTCGTGCCGGTGTAGATGAGGACGTTCTTGTCCTCACCCTGCGCCTGCGCATCGGGGGCCGCCACGAGCGCCCCGAGCACGACGAACGCGAGCAGCGCCATCCGCGCACACACCCCGAGCAGACTCCCGTTCAGCATCCCCATGCCTCCTCCCACCCCGGGGACTCCCGTTCGCCCGGGCTTATTCCGAGTTCCGCCATGCGGAACCCACCGACGCCGCACGTTTCACGGGAAGCTAAGCGGCTTTCGTTGGGTTGTCAAGAGCTTCTGTCGATGCGTCCGACAGAAGTCCGGCAGGTGACGGCCACCAGTTGCGCTCGCCGACGAGAACGGCGATCGACGGGACGAGCAGCGCGCGGACGATGAAGGTGTCGGCGAGCAGGCCGAGGGCGACGACGAGGCCGACCTGGAAGAGCGATTCCAGCGGCAGCGCCATCAGGATGCTGAAGGTGGCGGCGAGCACCAGGCCGGCGCTCGTGATCACGCCGCCGGTGCGCTCGAGCGCGCCGATGACGGCGCCCGGGGTGTCGCGCCGCTCGCGCTCCTCGCGGATGCGGGCGACGAGGAAGACGTTGTAGTCCGCGCCGAGCGCCACGAGGAAGATGAACGCGAACACGGCGAGGCCCGGGTCGCTCGCGGGCTGGTCCAGCAGGTGGGTGAGGACGAGCGAGCTCACGCCGAGGGCGAAGGCGAACGAGAGCAGGACCGTGCCGATCAGGTACAGCGGCATCACCACCGCCCGCAGCAGCAGCGCGAGGATGAGGAAGACGAGCGCGAGCGTGATGGGCACGATCAGGCGCATGTCGCGCGCGAGCGCCTGGCGCGTGTCGTAGGCCTCGGCGGCCTCGCCCCCGATCAGCGCGCTGCCCGAGGCGGCGCGCGCCGATTCCCGCAGGTCCGGCACCGCGTCGATCGCCGCGTCCGAGAACGGGTCGGCGCGGAGGTACGCATCGGCCAGCGCCAGCCGCGAGCCCTCTGGTCCGGCGCTCCCGTCCGGCGGCACCGACCCCGCCATCACGTGCATCTCCTGCACCGGCGTCGCGCGGCCCGCGCTCAGCGCCGCGATGACGTCGTCCCTGGCGCCGAAGTCCGTGACGACCTGGAGCGGCGCCGCGCGGCCGGGGACGAAGCGCTCGCCGATCACCTGCGCGCCCTGGACCGACTCCGGCGGGTCGCGGAAGGCCTCGGCGAAGCCGAGCGGCTCGCGGCCGCCGAGGCCGCCGAGCGCGCCGGCCGCGAGCACCAGCCCCGCGATCGCCGCCGTCCGCGCCGGATGGCGGCCGACATCCCGCGCGACCCTCCGCCAGATCGCCGGCGCGGGGGGCGCCACGGGCTCGACGCGGGGCACCGCGGGCCAGAACGCCCGCCGTCCGAGCGCCGCGAGGATCGCCGGCAGCAGGGTCAGCCCCGCGGCGACCATGATCGCCACGCCGAGCGCCAGCACCGGCCCCATCTCGCGCGTGGCGTTGAAGTCGGCGAGGGCCAGGACGAGCATCGCCGCGGCCACGATCGCGCCCGCGGACAGGATCGCCGGGCCGGTGCGCTCGACGGCTCGCGCCATCGCGGCGCCGACGTCCTCCGTCCGCCGCAGCTCGTCGCGGAAGCGGGCCACGAGCAGCAGGCAGTAATCGGTGCCGGCCCCGAACATCAGCACGATCAGGATCGCCGTCGTCTGGCCGCTGACGTCGGTCACCCCGGCGGCTACGAGCCCGTAGGTCACGCCGCCGGCGACCAGGTAGGCGATCGCGACGACGAGCAGCGGGACGAGGGCCACCAGCGGCGAGCGGTAGATGGCGAGCAGCAGCACGAGCAGGACGGCGCACGTCACGAGCAGCAGCGTGTCGTCGATGCCCTTCACCGCCTCGCTGCGATCCGCCTCGAACCCGGCCTCGCCCGTCACGTACGCCCGCAGGCCGGTCGCATCGCCGGTGGGCGGCGGCACGACGGCGCGGATCGTCGCGACCGCGGCCTCGGCCACCGGGGTGCTGTCGTCGGTCATCAGCGCCGAGGCGAGGACCACGCTGCCGTCGGAGGAGGTGAGCAGGCCGGGCCCCGGGCTCAGGTCGAGCGGATCGGTCTCGCCGCAGGCGAGCCCGTAGGGCGTGCCCACGAGCGCCAGGCTCGGGATCGCCGCCGACCGGCACACCGCCGCGGCATCGCGCCCGATCCGCTCGCGATCGGCGGCGGTGAGGCCGCCGTCGCGGACGTACGCGATGACGGCCGCCATCTCGCTGCCGCGACGGAACTGCTCGTCGATCAGCCGCTTCGCCTCGGCGGACTCCGACCCCCGGACGAGGAAGGTGTCGCTCTCGTCGGCGGCCTCGTCCTGGAGCGGGCCCTGGAGCGGCGCGAGCGCGAGTCCGAGCGCGAGCCACGCGCCGATCGTCGCCCATCTCGACTGGCGACCGGCCGCGAGCGCCGACAGCCGGGAGAGGATTTAGTGGTTCCTCCCGTAAGTCGCGGCGCCCTTGGGCGGCCGCTGGCGCCGCCTGGCAAGGACGCAGACCCGCAGGAATCCCTCTGGGATTTCAAGGGTTGAGGACGCCGCGAGGCGGTGATCAGCGACCGATCCAAGGGTGTCGGGGCTTGCGGGAGGGGCCACTCAGATGCCTCCGCCGACGCCCTCGATCTCCGTCACGACGCCGTCCTCCGTGTAGACGTAGATCCGCTTCGGGTCGACATCGATGGGCACCGGGACGCCCTTGCCGTCCTGGAGGGACACGACGATCTCGCACGAGTGCTCGGCCGCCTTCGCGCGCGCGTCGTCGAGGTCCATCCCGATCAGCTCCGCGGTGTCGAAGGAGCCCGCGGCGGCCTCGCCGCTCGGCGTGAGCGGGCACCGGATCGCCGTCAGGTCGGTGCCGGTGGCCGGTTCGTCCCCTCCGTCGCGCGCGACTGCCAGCGCGACCCCTGCGATCGCGAGCACGGCGACGGCAGCGAGGGCGATCAACATCCTCGACCGCACAGCGCCGGAAGCTAGCAGACTTCTGGTCAGCGACTGGCAGAAGTCACGCGGCGAAGGGGTCGTACGTCCCGAAGGACCAGACGTTGCCCTCGGGGTCGGCCGCGGCGAACTCGCGCGAGCCGTAGTCCTGGTCGACGAGCCCGCGGACGATCTCGGCGCCGGCCGCCTTCGCGCGGTCGTGCAGGGCGTCCGGGTCGTCGACCACGACGTAGATCACGGCGCGCCCGGTCGAGAACGCGTCGCCTTCACGGGCCGAGCCGAGCATGACCATGCCGCGCCCGTGGGTGAGCTCGGCGTGGGCGATCGTGCCGTCCTCGTTCTCGGTGACGTGGCGGCGCTCGAGGCCGAAGGCGCGCTCGAGGAAGTCGATCGCGCCCGGGGCGTCGGCGTAGCGGAGCGTGGGGATGATCATGCCGCGACCCTAGGCGGGCACGGACGCCATGTCTTGGACGGATGTGACCCGGTACTCGGTCGGCGTCACGCCGGCGAACGCTTTGAAGTCGCGGTTGAAGTGGGCCTGGTCGTAGTAGCCGCTGTCGAGCGCCGCGTCGGCCAGGTCGGCGCCGCGCCGCAGGCGCTCGGCGGCGCGCTCGAAGCGCAGGATCCGCGCCAGCGCCTTGGGCGGCAGCCCGACGTGCTCGCGGAAGCGCGCGGCGAGGTGGCGCCGGCTCCAGCCGACCTCCTCGGCCAGGTCGGCGACCGGCACCGCGCCGTCGGTGCTCAGCAGCCGCTGCCACGACCACTCCACCGCACGCGGCACCGGCGGCGCCGCCTCGACCCGGCGCATGATGGCGGCCTCGAGCAGCGTCAGGCGGCTCGGCCAGTCCGGGGCCTCGTAGAGGCGCTCGGCGAGCTCGCCGGCCCCCGGCAGGAGGTCCTCGAGGGCGGCGCCGCGGTTGGCGAGCTCGCCCATCGGCATGCGGAAGAGCCGCTCGGCGCCGAGCGGGGACAGGTAGGCCTGCACGCCGTGCGAGACGCCGGCGTGCTCGGTGATCGCCGCGGTCTCGTGCAGGCCGGCGACGAACGAGCCGTAGTGACTGCCGTCGACTTCGAGCGGCGGGCCGAAGGAGATGACCAGCACGATCCGGCCGCCGGGCACTTCGCGCCGCACCACGGGGTGGTCGGTGCGCTCGTACCAGCCCGCGAGGCTGCGCACCGCCGGCGTCGAGCCGTTGCGCAGGTGCAGCTCCATCAGAGGAGCGCGGCCAGCGCCTCCAGGAAGCGTTCGTTCTCGGCCTGGGTCCCGACCGTGACCCGCAGCGCGCCCTCGCGGCCGAGCGACCCGCCGGCGCGCACGAGCACGCCGCGCTGGGCCAGTCCCTGCATCACGGCCGCCTCCTCGCGGCCGTCGCCGAGGTCGAACCAGACGAAGTTGGCCTGCGACTCGGCGGGCTCGAGGCCCAGCTCGCGCAGCCCGTCCTCGAGTCCGATCCGCTCGGCGAGGTTGCGCTCGACGCGGCGGGCGACCTCGTCCTGGTGGTTGAGCGCCTCGAGCGCCGCGGCCTGGGCGGCGGCGTTGCAGAAGAACGGCTGGCGCACCTGGTCGACGGCGGTGCGGAACTCCTCCGAGCCGCACAGGCCGTAGCCGACGCGCAGGCCGCAGAGGCCGTAGACCTTCGAGAACGTGCGCAGGAGGACGAGGTTCGGGTGCTTGTCCAGCAGCTCGATCGACTCGTCGGGGTCCTGGAGGACGTTGAACTCGCAGTACGCCTCGTCGAGGATCACGCACACGTGGCGCGGGACGTCGGCGACGAAGTCCGCGATCTCGTCCAGCGGCAGCGCCGTCGAGGTCGGGTTGTTGGGGTTGCAGACGATGGCCAGGCGGGTGGCGACGGTGATCTCGCGCCGCATCGCCTCGAGGTCGTGGCGGTGGCCGGCGTCGAGCGCGACCTCGATCGCGCGGGCGCCCGAGGCGGCCGCCAGGTGCGGGTAGACGGAGAACGACGGCCACGCGTAGACGAACTCGGCGCCGGGCTCGAGCAGCGCGTCGCCGGCCGCGAGCAGGATGTCGCACGACCCGTTGCCGATCGCGATCCGGTTGGCGGGCACGCCGTGGCGGTCGGAGAGCTTGCGCCGCAGCGCGGCGTTGGTCGGGTCGGGGTAGCGGTTGAGCCCGGTCAGCGCCTTCGAGACCGCCTCGACGACCGCGGGGTGCGGCGGGTACGGCGACTCGTTGGAGGCGAGCTTGGCGATCTCGCCCTCGGAGGCGTAGCCGTCGGCGGCCGGGTAGACCGGGATGCGGCGGACCTTGCTCGCGAACTCCAGCGCCATGCGTGGGAGTCTATTGCGCGCCTTCGAGGTCCAGCCGGAGCTTGCGCGCCTCGCCGAGGTAGACGTGCTGCGGCTCGACGCCGACCGGCGGGTAGCAGTGCATGAGCACGCGGATGACGCGCGGGAGCGCGCCGGGGACGGGGATCTCGCGGGAGCACAGCAGCGGGACGCGGCTCAGTCCGATCCTCCGCGCCGCGACCGCGGGGAACTCGGCGTCGAGGTCCTCGGTGAGCGTGAAGATGCAGCTCACGATCGAGTCGCCGTCGAGCCGGTTGCGCTCGAGCAGCTCACCCATGAGCTCCTCGGTGGCGTGCAGGATCGCCTCCGCTTCATTGGCGTCGACGGTGGTGGCGCCGCGGAGTGCGATCAGCCTCATCGGCGCCGGACCTTAGCTTCTGAACCTCCGCCGCGGTGAGGCGCCGGTGCTTGCCCTCCTCGAGCTTTCCGAGCCAGAGCGGCCCGAAGCGCACGCGCTCGAGCGCGACGACCGGATGGCCGACGGCCTCGAGCATCCGCCGCACCTGCCGCTTCCGGCCTTCGTGGATGGTGAGCTCGATGCGGTCGGGGCCGAGCCGCTTCACGCGCGCGGGCGCGGTGCGCCCGTCGTCGAGCTCGACGCCCTCGCGCAGGGCCCTGAGCGCCTCCTCCCTCACGGGCGCGCGGCGGACCTTGGCGTGGTAGGTGCGCGGGACCTCGAACGACGGGTGGGTGAGCCGGTGCGCGAGCGCTCCGTCGTCGGTGAGCAGGATCAGGCCCGTGGTGTCGGCGTCGAGCCGGCCGACCGGGTAGAGCCGGCGCGCGCTGGGCACGAGGGAGACGATGGTCGGCCGGCCCTGCGGGTCGTGCGCCGTGGACACGACGCCCTTCGGCTTGTGGACGGCGTAGACGGCGCGCTGGCCGGTCGAGACGCGGACCGGCTTGCCGTCGACCTGGACCGGCAGGCTGCCGTCGACGTCGCGCGCCGGGTCGCGCACCACCTCCTCCCCGACCCTCACCCGGCCGGCGAACACGAGCTGCTCGGAGGCCCGCCGCGAAGCGACGCCGGCATGGGCGAGGTACTTGGCGAGGCGCACGACGCTGCCACCATAGGGCGCGTGGATCTTGCCCTGCTCGATGACGCGCTCGCCGGCGAGCCGGCGTTCCGCGCCCGCCAGGTATGGAGCTGGGCGTCGCGGGGCGCGACCGGCTACGACGAGATGACCGACCTGCCGGCGGCGCTGCGCTCGCGCCTGGCGGCTGACGTGCCGTTCTCCAGCCTCGAGACGGTGCGCGAGGCGCATGCCTCCGACGGGACGGTGAAGGCGCTCTTCCACACCCACGACGGGCGCGCGGTCGAGGCCGTGCTCATGCGCTACCGCGACGGGCGGCGCTCGGTCTGCGTGTCGTCGCAGTCCGGCTGCCCGCTGACGTGCACGTTCTGCGCGACCGGGACGATGAAGTTCGGCCGCAACCTGACGGCCGGCGAGATCCTCGACCAGGTGCTGCACTTCCGTCGCATCGAGCCGGTCGACCACCTCGTCTTCATGGGCATGGGCGAGCCGATGATGAACCTGCCCGCGGTGCTCGACGCCGCGCGGCGGCTGCCGGATGTGGGCATCACCCACCGCCGCACCACGGTCTCCACCGTCGGCTGGGTGCCCGGCATCCGCGCGCTGACCGAGACCGACATGCCGATCCGGCTCGCGTTCTCGCTGCACGCGCCCGACGACGAGCTGCGCTCGCGGATCATGCCGATCAACGACCGCCACCCGATCGCCGATGTGCTGGACGCCTGCGCGGCCTACCACGCGCGGCGCCGCCGAAGGGTCTTCATCGAGTACGTGATGCTGGCCGGCGTCAACGACACGTACGCCCAGGCCGTCGCCCTCGCACGGCTCCTCGACCCGCGGATCTACAAGGTCAACCTGATCCCGTACAACCCGACCGGGATGTACGACGGCTCCTCCCCGGCCGCCATCGCGGCCTTCAAGGCGGCGCTCGAGGAGCACGGGCTGCGGGCCACCGTCCGCCTCACGCGCGGTCGCGACATCGACGCCGCCTGCGGCCAGCTCGCCGCCCGAGACGGCGCGACCGCGAACTAGTACCGAGCCGCGCCGCAGCGGCTCTGCGCCTAGCTGCAGTCGATGCGGGAGAAGGTCTGCTCGTAGCTGTCGGCGAGCTGCTGGGCGGCCGAGCTGATCGTGCTCGCCGCGTCCGACGCCGTCACGCTCGTGCCGATCTCCTTCACGACACCCGAGACCTGGCTCTCGAACGCCTGGTTGGGCCGGGCCGCGGCTACGACGATCGGCCAGTGAGCGTCGCTGACCGCTGAGAACTGAACCGTCGGCTAGGTCACCACCCCCTACGCGGCCACTAGACCTCCGATCGGCGGGAAAGCGGAAGAGCGGCTCGCATTCCCAGTCGACGGTCGTAGCCGCCGGAGGTGAAGCGCATGACGCGCATCTGGAAGACCCTCGTGGTGATCGGAGTCGTGGTGCTGTGCCTGTCCGGCGGGGCCGTGGCTGCCGAGCAGCTCACCGGCGACGACATCGCCGACGGGACGCTCACGGGCAAGGACATCAAGCGGAGCTCGATCACGGAGAACCGCCTCTCGCGCGGCGTGCGGTCGAAGCTCGCCGCCAAGCCGCCGCGCGGGCCCGCCGGGCCGGCGGGTCCGGCCGGTCCCCAGGGCGCGAACGGGCCCGCCGGTCCCCGAGGGCCTGCCGGCCAGGACGCGCGCGGTCAGGACGGCGCCCCCGGTCTCTCCGCCTTCCAGATCTGGCAGCGAGCCGGCGGCGTCGGCGACGAGCAGTCGTTCCTCGACTCGCTGAAGGGCTCGCCGGGCGACACCGGTCCCGCCGGCGCAACCGGCCCGGCCGGGCCGAAGGGCGACACCGGCGCTGCCGGCCCGAAGGGCGACAAGGGCGAGGCCGGGGCCACCGGCCCCAAGGGCGACAAGGGCGACACCGGCGCCGCCGGCCCCAAGGGTGACACGGGCGAGACCGGTGCCGCCGGGCCCAAGGGCGACACCGGCGCGGCCGGCTCCAAGGGCGACGCCGGCGCATCCGCTTATGACATCTGGTCCGCCGCGGGCAACGTCGGCGACATCCAGGCGTTCCTGGCCTCGCTCGTCGGCCCGCAGGGTCCGCGCGGCCTGCGCGGTTTCAAGGGCGACCCGGGCGAAGCCGGTCCCGCCGGACCGGCGGGCGCGAAGGGCGACACGGGCGCCGCCGGCCCGAAGGGCGACACGGGCGAAGCCGGTCCCGCCGGACCGGCGGGCCCGAAGGGCGACACGGGCGCCGCCGGCCCGAAGGGCGACACGGGCGCCAAGGGCGACGACGGGCAGTCCGCCTACGAGCTGTGGAAGACGTTCCCGGGCAACACCGGCGACGAGCAGGCGTTCCTCGCGTCCCTGGTCGGCCCGAAGGGCGAGACCGGCGAGCGCGGCCCGGCCGGACCCAAGGGCGACACCGGTGAGCAGGGCCCGGCCGGCCCCAAGGGCGACACCGGCGCGCAGGGCCCTGCCGGCCCGGCCGGTCCCGAGGGTCCCGCCGGCCCGGCGGGCCCGCAGGGCGAGCCCGGCGCGGACGGTGCGAACCCGGCGGTCGCCGTGCTGGCGGGCGGCGACGCGGGCTGGGCGTTCGCCGGCACCCCGGCGGGCGGCCAGGGCGCCCGCATCGAGGGCGGCGAGCTGCGGATCCCCGGCGGCTTCGACGGCAGCACGGCGGTCGGCGGCATCGGCATCGGCAAGACCTACGACAACGTCCCGCTGAGCACGCTGAGTGCGCTCCGCTACTCGTTCCACGTCAACAAACGCCCGAACGACCTCAGCGCCCCCACCCTCCACGTGACGCTGCTGAACGCCAACACGGGCACGGCGTCCGGCTTCACCAATCTCGTCTACGAGCCGTACAACAACCTCACGACGGGGATCGGCCAGCCGTACACACTCGACGCCATGGGCGGCAAGTGGTGGAGCAGCCGGGCGCTGAACGCCGGCACGCCCGACGAGATCGCGCGCCAGGCGACGGTGTCGCTCGAGCGGGTGGTGGCCACCAACCCGAACGCCGTCATCGCCGGCATCAGCATCACCAACGGCGGCTCGTCCTCCGACACGATCCCGGTCGACGAGTTCGACGCGGGGGCGGACGAGCTCGTCGTCGGCTTCGGCGACGGCTTCACCCGCTACGACTTCGGAGGCTGAGCTAGCCGGAGCGCTGCTCGCCGGCCTTCAGCAGGCGATCGCGCAGTGCGGACTCGTCCTCCGGGCTCGGGTCCCACTGCTCGATCGCCGGCAGGTCGTCGAGCGAGCTCATCCCGAAGAGCTTGAGGAAGAGCGGTGTCGTGCGGTAGAGGACGGCGCCGAACTGCGAGCGGCCGGACTCCTCGATCAGGCCGCGCTCGGTCAGCGCCGCGGTGGCGGACTCGGAGGCGACCCCGCGGATGCGCGCCACCTCGGGCCGGGAGACCGGCTGCAGGTAGCTGACGATGGCGAGCGTCTCGGCCTGGGCGGCGGTCAGGGCCGGGGTGCGCGGGCGGGCGAGCAGGCGCCGGGCGGCCTCTTCGGCGTCCGGATGCGAGGCGAGCGCCCAGCCGCCGGCCACCTCGCGCAGGACGACGCCGCGGCCTTCGAGCGCGCCGGCCAGCTCGGCCAGCGCCGCGCCGACGGCCTCCTCGCCGGCCTGCAGCGCGTCGGCGAGCTCCTCGACCGAGACCGGCTCCGGAGCGAGGAAGAGCAGCGCCTCGACCTGGCGGGCGAGCGCGGTCACGCGACCGCCTCGCTGGTGCCGGACGAACCGGTCGCCCCGGACGGGGCGGTGCCGGCGCTGACCGTGATCGGCCCGAACGGCTCGGTCTGCTCCCAGGCTGCCTCGCCGCGCTTGTAGAGCTCGAGCAGCGCGAACAGGGTGACGGCGACGGTGACGCGGTCGGCGCCCTCGACCGCCTCGTCGAACGAGAAGCGCCCACGGCCGAGCAGGCGGCGCAGGACGGCCAGGCGGTCGGCCACCGACACGCGCGGCACCTCCATGTGCCGCAGGTCGAGCGGGGGCGGCGTGCGGAGCAGCGACCCGATCGCCTGCCCCAGCACCTCGGGGTCGTACGCGCGCTCGGCGATCTCGACCGACACGCGGCGCAGCGCCGGCGGCAGCGGCGCCGAGCGGTAGAGGAAGCCCTGCCCGGCGGCATGGGCGGCCGCCGCCCAGCCGCCCGCGCCGCGGAAGCGCGCGTACTGCAGCATCCGCTCGAGCAGCTCCTCGGCCGCCTCGACGGGCCCGAGGCCGTCGAGCTCGTCGAGCACCTCCTCGCCCGGCAGCATCAGCCGCGACTTGAGCTCGAGCAGCGCCGCGATCAGCACGAGGAACTCGGTCGCCGCCTCGAGGTCGAGCTCGCCCTCCGCCTCCAGGTGGTCGACGTAGGCGAGCACGATCTCGGCCAGCTCGACCTCGAGCAGGTCGAGCTCCTCGCGCAGGATCAGCGACAGCAGCAGGTCGAACGGGCCGGCGAAGACGTCGAGGTCCAGCTCGAGGCGATGCGCGATCAGGGCCATCGGTCCGGACAGGCTAGGCGCCGGGCCCGACGGAGCGCCGCAGCGGCCCCACGCCCATCGCCTCGCGCACGTCGAGCAGCGTGCCGCTCGCGATCGCGCGCGCCTTGTCCGCCCCCTCGCCCAGGATCCGCTCGAGCTCGTCCGGATCGGCGCGCAGCTCGTGATAGCGCTCGCGCACCGGCGCCAGCCACTCGATGACCGACTCGGCCACGGAGACCTTGAAGTCGCCGTAGCCGGAGCCCTCGAACTCGCGCTCGATCGCGTCCGGCCCCACGCCGCGCGCCACGGCGAGGATCTCGATCAGGTTCGAGATCCCCGGCTTGTCCTCGCGGCGGACGATCTCGCGTCCGGAGTCGGCCACCGCGCGGCGGAACTTGCGGGCGATCACGTCGGGCTCGTCGAGCACGTAGACGGTGCCCTGCTCGGAGCCGCCGGTGGTCGACATCTTGCGCTCGGGCTCCTGCAGGTCGCGCACGCGCGCGCCGACCTCGGGGATCCGCGCCTCGGGCACGACCAGCAGCTCGCCGAAGCGGTTGTTGAAGCGCTCCGCGGCATCGCGCATGAGCTCGAGGTGCTCGCGCTGGTCCTCCCCCACCGGCACCTCGTGCGCCCGGTAGGCGAGTACGTCGGCGGCCATGAGGACGGGGTAGTAGAGCAGCCCGGCGGACACCAGCTCGCGCTGCGCGGCCGACTTGTCGCGGAACTGGTGCATGCGGTTGAGCTCGCCGACCGGCACGACGCTGGACAGCAGCCACGCCAGCTCGGTGTGCTCCATCACGTCGCCCTGGCGGAAGAGGATGCAGCGCTCGGGGTCGAGGCCGGCCGCGATCAGGATCGCCGCGGTGTCGTACGAGCGCTCGCGCAGCTCGGCCGGGTCGTACGGGACCGTGACGGCGTGCAGGTCGACGATGCAGTAGATCGCCGGGTCGGCGCGGTCCTGCCCTGCCACGTAGTTGAGGATCGCCCCGATGTAGTTGCCGAGGTGCTTGGACCCCGTGGGCTGGATGCCGGAGAAGATGACCACGGGGGAGGCATGGTAATCGCCTCCCCCGTGGACGCGGCTATCCGGTCGGCCGTGTCGGGACGAGCGCGAGCAGGCTGTTGAGCACTGCCGAGAGCTCGTTCCCGAGGATCGCGGTCGGGTTGAGCAGGTTCGCGATCCCGCACAGCAGGTCGCCGAGCAGGCCGCCGCCCGGGATCGCCGTGATCCGCAGGTTGAGCCGGTTGAGCTGCACCCGCAGACCGAGCAGGTTCAGGTCCAGCGGCCCGAGCGTGAGCGTGAGCACGCGGCACACGAGCTGGGAGCTCTGCGCCGCCGGGCTCGCGAGGCCGAAGCCGGAGACCGGCATCCGGACGTTCTCCCGCTTGACGCGGCGGTTCTTCAGCTTGCCCTTGAGCGTGCCGACGCTGAACACCTGATCGCCGCGCGACACGAAGCGGTCGATCGTGTACGTGCCGGTGAACTTCTTGCCTCCCTTGCCGGTCCCGCTGACGGCGAGCCGCTTGGTGAGGTCGGTCGTGCCGCCGGACTGGGCGGCGGCCGTGCCGGCGCCACCGAGCAGCATGGCGCAGGCGAGCGTGGCCGCCAGCGCGGCCAGGCGAGTACGTGACATCGAGGTTCCCCCCTCGGTCGGTTGACGCCAGGCGGCTTCCCGAAGCCTCACCGGTCACAAACGACCGAAATCGGACATGCCGAAAATCAGACCGGCGGAGTTCCTGGTCCTGGTGCGAAGACAGACCGATAACTGGCGCGGTGGAGCGGGGAGCCGGGGGCGAGCGACCCTCCCGCGATCGCTCGCCTCCCGCCGGTCAGCGATGGGACCGCGCTAGCGCCCCCGGCTTTCCGCCCGCCCTTCCGCCATGGCACCAGTGCCCCGCTCGGGCCGCGGTCTAACTCGACCGCCGATCTAGCCGTTGAGGAGGGCAACGCCGGCCAGGAGCGCCGCGATGCCCGCAAGCCGCGCACGGCCGATCGGCCGGCGTGGCAGCCGCAGCAGCCCGTAGCGGTCGACCAGCACCGAGGCGAGCTGCTGCCCGGCCACGGTGAGGCCGATCGTCGGCGCGACCCCGATCTCCGGGATGAGCAGGAAGACGGAGGTCACGTAGGTCGCGCCGCAGAGGCCGCCGAGCCAGCCCCACCAGGGGACGCGGCTCAGGCGATCCACGCGGGCCTGGCGGGGGCGCGCGAGCGCGAGGGCGGCGGTCATCGCGACGGCGGCGACGACGAAGCTCCAGGCCCCGGCCGCGACCGGCGCGTCGAGATCCTGCCTGAGCTGGGCGTTGACGGCGCCCTGGAGCGGAAGCGCAGCGCCGGCGGCGACCGCCAGCGCCGACCAGCCGGACCGGTGCGGGACGCCGGCCTGCGAGCGGGCGATGACGATCGCCCCGCCGGTCACCGCCCCGGCTCCCAGCGCGCTGGTCGCGCTCACCGTCTCCTGCGCGACGCCGAGCCAGCCGGTCGCGTCGAGGGCCAGCGACGCGAGCATCTGGCCGGCGATGAAGAGGCCGACGGTCAGCACGGCCCCCAGCCGCGGGAACAGCAGGATGCCGGCGGTGATGTAGACGGCCGACCCGAGCCCGCCCACGAGGTGCCAGGCGGCGACGTCGTCGAGCCCGTCGAGTGCTCCCAGCCCATGGAGGACCGCGGTCACTGCGAGCAGCAGCGCCGCCCCGATCGTGAGCTGGAGCGCAGAGGCGCCGACCGGATGGGCCATCGCCGCCGACAGCTGGACGTTCGCGCCGGCCTGGAGGGCGAGCAGCGCGCCGACGAGGAGCAGATAGGGGATCGCGAGCGCTTCCATCGAACTTGACCGCGATCAACTTAGCACAACTTGTCCTCGGTCAAGTTCTGGTAGCGTCGCCGCATGATGCCCCGCACCAGGTCACCGGCGCCCCCGGGCGACGAACCGTCACCGGGCGGCGAACCGTCGCCGGGCGACGAACCGTCACCGCGCGCCGAACCGCCGGCGCTCCCCATCGCCGGGCGGGCGCGGCCCGAGCGGGCCGACGCCGCGCGGAACCGTGAGCGCGTGCTGGAGGCGGCCCGGCGGCTGTTCGCCGAACGTGGCGCCGCGGTGGTGACGATGGAGGACGTCGCCCGCGAGGCCGGGGTGGCCAAGGGCACGGTGTTCCACCGGTTCGGGGACCGGGCGGGGCTCGCGCTCGCCCTGCTCGACGAGCACGAGCGGGCGCTCCAGGAGCGGATCCTGCGCGGACCCCCGCCGCTCGGCCCGGGCGCGCCGCCGCGCGAGCGGCCGCTCGCGGTCGTGGGCGCG
>Ga0081538_10002435_pt1 | contig 18218 bp, 16 predicted proteins | sample TabmetS5T2R1_FD_71022 | JGI IMG/M metagenome (GOLD analysis project Ga0081538, IMG submission 71022) | Tabebuia heterophylla rhizosphere microbial communities from the University of Puerto Rico - S5T2R1 | ecosystem: Host-associated > Plants > Roots > Rhizosphere ... | reverse complement strand
CGTCGACGGCTTGTCCTGGTGGCCGTCACCACAGTCCTCGTGGTCGGCACCACCGCCCTCGCCGCGGCCTCGGGCCTGTTTCCGACCGCCCCGGCGGAGGTGCGACGGATCTTCGCCGGCCTGGGCGGTGACCGCGATGTCGACGCCGACCGAGCGGTCAGGATCGGCGCGATCGACGACCACGAGGCGTACGCAGCACCGACCGAAGATGGCGGGTTCTGCCTCTATTTCGCACCGAACCCGCGCAGCGGCCCCACAGGGCATTACTGCATCCCCCGCGTGGCCCGCGCCGACGAGGTGCTGTTCACCGTGCTGCCCGGCACTGACGGGATCCTCGTCTTCGGCCGGACCGGAGCAGCCGGGGCCACGCACGTCGTGATCACCTTCCCAGGTGATGGGGGCACCCTGCGGACGCCCGTCGGCGATGCCGGGTTCTTCGGGGTGATGGTCCCCGAGCAAGCCAAGGACACGTTCTGGACCACCCACCAGCCCGGGCCGAAGGACCCGCCCACAAAGGACGGCGGACCGATCGTCGTCTTCGACGAGAACCGGGTCTCGGACCTCCGCGTGGTCGCCGTGGACGCACACGGCGCGACGGTGGCGCACGGCGTCACGTCCGTGGACTGGGTGGCCTCGTAGCCGCCCTCCCGACCCCTCGTTGCCTGTCAAGGAGCTGCTCGAGGCCGAGCCGCCGGTGGGTCCTCCGCCACGCTGGCCCCGCGGCTGACGGATGTGGATGGAGGAGTGGAGTAGAGCAGCGCGGTGCGGTGAACCAGCTCCGCGACGTGCTCGCGGAGCCCGTCGGGTTGGAGGACCTCGACGTGCGGTCCGAGCGACAGCACCTCAACCGCCGCGCCTTCGAGGGAGTGGAGGCGGAATGTCGCCTGGAGCCACTCGTGCCCGTCCGGTGGCACGTCACGCTCCACGCGAAGGGGCTGGAGGCGTCCGAGCAGCGCAGCCATCCGGCGGCCTTCGGGTGAGATGCGCACCGTTGCCCGCCGTGGTCGCCCAGGCCGGCGCTCCCCCGGGCGCCATCGGGTGACGCCGGCCAGCTCTGGGGTGCGGCGCTCGAGCAGCTCGAAGCCTCCGCCCGCTCCACGGGTGGCGTAGACGGGCACGCCCGCACTGGAGAGCGCCTCGATGTCCCGCAGCACGGTCCGTTGGCTGACCTCCAGTTGTCGTGCGAGCTCGGCGGCGGTCACCCGCCCATGCCGTTGGAGGATGAGCACCAGGGTGATCAGCCGGCCTGCTCGCACCAGACCAGTATCTCGACGCCGCTGTATTCATGACAAGAGATGTCACTCTTGGGCGGGTAAGCTCCGGGCGAGCAGGCGGACCGTGACCTCGAAGGGGAAGGAGACGCGCCGTGGCAGGCACCGACGTGGAGGGCTCCGGAACACCGCAGGACCCGTGGGTCCTGAAGACTCCTCCGGGCAGCTCGGAGTTCGAGGCCTACCGGGATCCCGATGCCGAGCCGCCCGCACTCGTCGTGCAGGTCGGCGCCACGGAGCTCCGCTACCACCTGCGCTGCATCGAGGATCTCCGCGCCATGCTCGCCGAGCGAGGCGACTGGATGCCGCTGGGCAACGCCGACGAGCAGAAGCAGGCGAAGCCGGACACCGTCGAGGGCTGGGGTCGGTCCGCCGACAACCCAGTCGGCGGCTGGTACGGCCTCAAGAAGGGCCTACGTGGTCGGTTCGGCAACTACGTGCCGCCGGTGCTCGAAGCACTCGGGATGGCCGAGGTAGAGCACAACCCGCGCAACAACAGAATGCGAGCGCTGTGATGGCCAAGCGCTACCACGTCTCCCGCCGCATCGATGCCCCCGTCGAACGCGTCTGGGCGCTGCTCACCGACGCGTCGACGTACCGCGCCTGGAACCGCGCTGTCATCAGCATCGAGGGACCGATCACTGAGGGCGCCACCATCTCGCTGGTCTCCATCGTGAACCCCAAGCGCACCTTCAAGCTGAAGGTCACCGAGATGACGCCACCCACCAGGATGGTCTGGGGCGACGGCATGCCCCTGAGCCTGTTCAAAGGCGAGCGGACCTACCGGCTGGAGGAGGTTGCCGGCGGCACCGAGTTCTCAATGACCGAACTGCTAAGTGGGCCGCTGTCCGGCCTCATCTCCAGGACCATCCCTGACATGACCGACTCGTTCAACCAGTTCGCCAACGGCCTCAAGACCGCAGCCGAAGCAACCCCGGGTAATCCGTCCCGCCCATCGTGACCCTGCCCACCGCGGACCCGGACCAGAGAGGCGTGCCGCGCTCGGCGGCGGGCTCAGGCCAGGTGCGTGAGCAGCGACCGCGCGGGCCGTCCGAGCTCGCGCTCCGACCTCCTGAAGGTCGTCACGCCGGCAAGGCATCCATGCCGTTAGTACCAACTGCTCAGGTAAGGAGCGCAACCCAGCATTGCGCCGATGCAGGTGAGGGCGCAGGAGGCGACGGGCCCCTGCTGGCAGGGCTGGCAGGGCGTTATGAGGGTGCTTCACAGAGGCTGCTATGTGGTGTCAGGCTGCCCAGGTCTGGGCGTGGCCAGAACCTCCAGCAGCAGCTCGTTGAAGCGGTCAAGCCGCTCGAGATTGACCAGGTGCTGGACGTCGCCAATGACTTCGAAGCGTGCGCCAGGTATCTGGGCGGCTACTTGCCGCACCATCGGCGGCCCAGCGAGCCGGTCGTGTTCTCCCGCAACCGCCAGAACCGGCACCTGGACCTTGGGCAGCTCGACGGAAACGTCGAAGGACAGCAGGCCAGCGGCCACGCTGGCAAGGGCGTGCCCGCTGACCTTGCCCAGCAGCTGCCACCAGCTGGCATAGAACGCGCGGCCCGGGGGGCTGGTGCGGTAGGCCTCGGATGCGAGCCCTTCCCAGGTGGCCTCCAGGCGCCGGCGGGGACCGTCGGGGGCCAGCCAGACGGCCGTCCAGGAGGCGACCATCTGTTCGGCGCGGGGAAAGGTCAGATTGCTCCCGGCCGAGGCGACCAGCGCGCTGGTGACCCGCTCGGGATGGTCGACCAGTAGCTGCTGGGCGACCATCCCACCCAGCGACAGTCCACAGACTGCCGCCGCCCGGACCTCCAGGGTGTCCAACAGCGCGACCACGTCGGCGGCCAGGTCCTGGGTGGTGGTCGTGGCGGTCACGGCGGCGGAATGGCCGTGGCCTGCCAGGTCGGGCAAGATCGCCTCGTAGCCGGCGGCGATGAGCGCGTCCAGCTGCGGGGCCCAGGCCAGGCAGTGGTTGCTGATCCCGTGGAGCAGCACGACCGGCGGGCCGCTGCCGACCCGCTCGTAGCGAAGCCTGAGCCCGCGTGAGGTGTAGTTCGCCATCGCGCCTCCCCTGCCCGCCTACGGCTGCGATCATCGTCCTGGCCTGCTCCGGCAAGAGCCGCTGTCGGCCGTCCGATGACTGCGGGAGCCACTGCGAACCTGACACGTCAGGCAGCGCCCACGACCTCGGCACCGAGACGGCCGGAGCATTCCAGCAGCGTGGACAGCTGGCGGGCAAGTGCCCGCTGCAAGCACCGGCGGATGCTCCGGCTGCTCGTCGCCGCCCGGCACCATGCTGTAGGGCGGGGTGGTCAGCCCAGGTCGCGCCAGAACCGCAGCTGGTGGTTGCCGGACCGGTCGAAGGCTCCGGTTCGATCCGGGCCCAGCTCCTGGACGTGGGGTGTGTGGTGGCGGTACCGGGGCCAGCGGGGTAGGCCGGGCCCGTTGGGGTCGCCGGTGCGGGCGAACCGAGCCCACTGCCGGATCATCCGGTTGGCGAGCGCGCGTTGGGTGCTGTCCAGGTCGTTGGGCTTGCCGAGGCGGTCGAACAGGTAGCCCAGCTCGGCGCCGTGGGAGGCGCCGGCCGGGATGTCGGCCGGGAACTCGAACAAGGGTGCGGCTCGCCGGTCGGTGAACTCATAGGAGTAGGTCGGGACGTGCCGGGCGAACAGGTCGTCGGACTCCCGCGCCGGCCAGGCCCACTCGCGGTCGCTGACGATGGCGGCCAGCGCGTGGCGGGCCGACCGGTAGGCCAACAGCGGGTAGCGGCCCTCGACCGCGGCCGCGTCGTCCCCGAATGCCGTGTCCAGGAACGGCCGGTACTGGTCGGCGGGGATCGGCGCGGGAGTCAGTAGGGCCGCGAAGAAGGTGCCCTCGTCTCGGGTGATGCCCGCCATGACTGGGACCCGGTGGAACCGGCCGGCGCCGATCGCCTGGTCTGGGTTCTCGGGCAACACCCGGTTCCCATAGCTTGGCGTGGCCAGGAACGAGATGCCGAGCAGCCTGGTGACCGGCAGGCCGCGCAGGCACGCCACGATGGCATCCGGTGGCGCCCCGGGGCCGGCGCAGCCGGCCTCGACGGCCAGGTCCATGGCCCGGGCGTCGGCGTCGGCCGGTGCCAGCCAGGTGGGGAAGTCCACGAACGGCCGCGACGGGCTCTGGTCCAGGCCCGGCTTGACGCACGGGTTGCTCTGCAGGATCACCTGGTCGAACAGGCCGGCCGCGCCGGGCGAGGCGAGCTGGGCGCAGCTGCTGTGGGCCCCGGCGGACTCCCCGGCCAGGGTCACCCGCGCCGGGTCGCCGCCGAAGGAGCCAATGTTGCGCCGCACCCATCCCAGGGCCGCCTGCTGGTCCTGCAGGCCCAGGGTGCCAGAGCCCGGGAGCGCCCCGAGGCCGAGGAACCCAAAGGCGCCCAGCCGGTAGTTCACGGTGACCACCACGAGGTCGCCGCCCACGGCCAGGCGGCGGGCGTCGAAGTCGCTGCCGGCGCCGTTGGCCAGCCCGCCGCCATGGACCCAGACCAGCACCGGCCTGGGGGTGTGCGGCCAGGCCGAGCGCGGCGCGGTGACGTTCAGGTACAGGCAGTCCTCGGTGTCGCTGGCCGGCTCCCCGGTGATGGCCGCCAGCTGGGGGCAGCGGTTGCCGGGCGCGCGGGCATCCCTGATCCCCGACCAGTGGGGCACCGGGGCGGGCGGCGCGAAGCGCCGTGGCCCGACCGGCGCGGCGGCGAAGGGAATGGCCTGGAACAGGCGGTAGGCGCCGGTGACGACGCCGCGGACTCGGCCGGCGTCGGTCCGCACCACACTCAGGTCCGGGTTGGCCGCCGCCGGGGCCGGCAGGACGACCACCAGGATCGCGGCCACCATCGCCCGTGCGGCGGGCCGACTCAGCAGCTTCATTCCCCTGCTCATGGTGGTGTGCCCTCCTTTCTCGCGTACGGTGAATGCGACACCAAGGCCCCGTTTAGATCTCGGAACGGCCAGCCGGCATGTAGGACAGGACGAGCGCACCGGACTGAAACGTTCTGGTTCCCTCAAGCTGCAGAGGGATGCTCCGAACGCCTGCTTTGAAGAGAGGCGTACCGCTGCCAAGGATGATCGGGTTCACGACGAGCTTGTACGCATCGAGCAGGCCGAGCTCCATAAAGCTCTGTGCGACACGCGCGCCGGCGAATAGCGCAATATCGCGGTCGTGCTGTTCCTTGAGCTTTGCGATTTCCACCCTGAGATCCCCGGTCAGCACGTGCGAGTTCTCCCACGTAGGGGTGTATGCGCTGTTCGACACGACGTACTTCGGCAGCTCGTTCATCATCCTGGCGGCCTCAAGGTGACGATCCGAGGTGCCCTGTGCAGGCGCCTGCGCGCGGTCGCCTGCGCCTGATGGGACAATGGCCAGTACTCGGCCAGCTTTTCATGGGCCACCCGTCCGAAGATCATGCCATCGATCGATCTCAGCACGTCATTCATGTACTCCTCAAACTCGTCATCGACGAAGTGCCAGTCGATGTCATGATTCTCTCGTTCGATGAATCCATCAAGCGACACGCTGATGTGCAGAAACACTCTACCGCCCATTTGGGGAACATCCACCTACCTTCGGTACCCTTGAATTTAGGTCGTCCGGCGGCGGAAGAGCACGGCGGCGACCGGGACGCTGATCACCACGGCCGCGGTGAGCCAGGCGGCCGCGAGCCAGCCCGCGTTGCCGATGGGCTGGTCCAACAGCAGCGCTCGTGCGGTCTCCACCAGCGGGGTGATCGGCTGGTGCTGGGCGAAGCCGCGCAGCACACTCGGCATGGTTTCCGCCGGGACGAAGCCGTCCGAGAGATACGGCAGGAACAGCACGATGAAGCTGAAGGCCTCGGCGGCCTGGGTCGACCTGACGGCCAGCCCCCAGACCACCGCGATCGCCGACAGCGCCAGGACATAGCCGCTGACCAGCGCCAGCACCAGCGCCCAGTCCCCCACTGTGGCGTGAGGGCGGAAGCCCAGGGCAACCGCGGCGATCAAGGCAAGGCCCGCCGTCACCGTGTTGCGGACCACCGAGGCGATGACGTGGCTGGCGGGCACGACCCAGCTGCTGATGGGCAGGCTCCGGAGCCGGTCGATCATGCCCCCGTTGACGTCCTCGGCGACGTTGGCGGCGGTCAAGGCGGCCCCGTAGCCGGCCGACAGCAAGAGCACCGCCGGGACGACGAAGTCGATGTAGCGCAGGCCGCTGGCGCCGGTGGTGATGGCGCCGCCGAAGACGTAGACGAAGATGACCATGATGCCCACCGGCAGGGCGAGATTGACGAACAGGGCGTCGAGCCTGCGGCTCTCGCGGCGGAGGCCGCGGACCGCCAGCCGGCCCAGATCGCCCACCGTCGTTCCGAGGTCGACCCCGGACCGGAGGGCCGGGCGGGTGCCTGCTGTGGCGGTGGGGGTGCTCATGCTGCCACCTTCGTAAGCTCGAAGAAGACGTCGTCCAGGGTGGGGGCGCGCAGCTCGACCTGGGCGACCCCAATGCCCGCCTGGTGCAGCCGCACCAGGGCCTGCCGCAGCTCATCGGGGTGGCGGATGGCCATCATGAGCTCCCCGGTGTCGGCGTCCAGCTGCGGCCCGGGACCGGCGCGGTCTGCCTGGGTGGCCAGCAGGGGGGCCGCGCGGTGGAGGTCCTGGGGTCGGGCCAGGACCAGCAGCAGGCGCTCGGTGCCGACCTGATGCTTCAGGGCGTCGGGGGTGTCGTCGGCGACGATGCGGCCGTTGTTGATCACCGCGATCCGGTCGGCCAGCCGGTCGGCCTCCTCCAGGTACTGGGTGGTCAACATGATGGTGGTGCCGGCGGCCAGCAGCTCGCGGATCACCGACCACAGCTCGACTCGGCTGCGCGGGTCCAGTCCCGTGGTCGGCTCGTCCAGGAACAGGATCGGGGGGGCGGCGACCAGGCTGGCGGCCAGATCGAGGCGGCGGCGCATCCCCCCCGAGTAGGTCCCGACGCGGCGGTTGGCGGCGGCGGCGAGGTCGAAGCGCTCCAGCAGCTCGGCCGCCCGCCGTCGCCCCTTGGGTCCGCTCAGGTGGTGCAGACCGGCGAACAGCTCCAGGTTCTCGCGTCCCGTGAGCAGGTCGTCCACGCTGTTGTGCTGGGCCGTCAACCCGATGCTGCGCCGCACCGCGGCGCCCTCCCGCCTGACGTCGTGGCCGGCGACCGTGGCCGAGCCGCCGTCGGGCGCCAGCAGGGTGGTCAGGATCCGCACGGTGGTCGTCTTGCCGGACCCGTTGGGGCCGAGCAGGGCCACCAGGGTGCCGGCGGGAACCGTCAGGTCGACCCCGGTGAGCACCCGGGTCGGGCCGAAGGACTTGGTCACCCCTTGGGCCTGGATCGCTGCCTCATCCATCACTGATCCCATCCCTGGCCGGCGAGACTGGTTGTCGGCTGGGTGCGCCTGCCGGTTGGCGGTGCTGTGCCTGCACACTAGGGATGCGCCAGGGCTGGGACATCACCCGAAAGGGCGAAGGGCAGGAGGGATCTTTCCCGCGTCTCGCTGCGGGTGGGTGATCCGCCTGGCTGCGGTCGGGGCTTGCGGGTCGCCGTCTAGCGCAGCAGCCCGAGCTCGCGGGCGCGGGCCACAGCCTGGGTGCGGTTGGCCACCCCCAGCTTTTCCAGGATGTGGCTGACGTGGCTCTTGACGGTGTCCAGGGAGACCACGAGCTCCTTGGCGATGGCCCGGTTGGGCCGGCCGGTGGCCAGCAGGCGCAGCACCTCCAGCTCCCGGGGGCTGAGCGGCTCGATCAGCCCCGGAACGATGGCGCCGCCGGCTCGGGGGCGGGGCAGCACGGTCAGGCCCTGACGCTCGAAGGCCTGCATCAGCCGGTCCAGGTGGGCGCGGGGCAGGGGGGCGGCGGCCACCGCCTGCGCCCTGGCCGGGCTGGTGACCAGCGTGCCGAGCAGGGCGGCCATGGGGGCGCCCTCGTCGGCGAACACCCGCAGGTAGCCCTCGGGGGCGGCCAGAGCGAGCGCCTCGGCCAGCACCGCCAGCGCGGCGTCCTGGTCGCCGCGGGCGGCATGGGCCAGGGCCTGCAGCGCCTTGAGCTCGATGCTGCTCTCGGTCCGCCCCTGGGCGTCGGCCAGGGCGGACCAGCGTTCCAGCATGGCGAGAGCCCGTTGGGGCGCCTGCCGGGCGAGCAGCACCCGCGCCAGCACCAGGTGCTCGTCCTCGCGGGGGTAGCTGGGTGGGTCGTCGGCGCCAAGCCCACGCTGGTGGGTCCAGCGGGCGGCGGTGTCGACCTGGCCGCTGGCCAGGGCCAGCCTGGCCCGGACCGCCGGCATGGGGTTCAGCAGGCCCACCACCGCGTCGCTCTGCTGGACCTGCTCGGCCTCCCGGATCGCCTCCAGGGCGGCAACCGGAGCGCCCTGGGCGTGCCGGATGCGAGCCAGGACGGTGAGGCCGGCCACCAGCGGCAGGGTCCAGCCGAGCTGCCTGGACAAGGCGACGCCCTGCGTGGCGTGGTCCGAGGCGGCGTCCAGCTGGTCGCGTTCGTAGGCCAGCTCGGCGATGCCGACGTGCGCCACACCCGCAGCCGGCATGGCAGGCCGGCCCGGCTCGGCGGCTGCCTGCAGCGCCTCCTGGTAGGTCCCGAGCGCCGCACCCAGGCGGCCCTGGGCGCGTTGGGCCTGGCCGAGGTGGTGGTAGCCCCAGGCGGCGAGGGTCGCGTGGCCGGTCGCCCGCCAGGCGGCGATGCTGGAGGCGTCAGAGGTGAAGGCCCGCTCGGCCTCGGCCGCCTGGCCGCGCAACCACTCGGCCGCGATCAGGTTCCAGCGGGTCACGGACTCCAGCATCCACTCGCCGTCGTCCAGCTCGGCCAGGGCCTGGCGGGCGAACGCAACCGTCTGCTCTGGGTCGCCGCGGAGGGGGGCGACAGAGGCGCGCAGGCGCGCGATCGCCGCGGGGACGTTCGCCAGCAGGCTCCCGTCCCGGCCGACCGACGGCTCGTACGGTTCGTCGCCGGCAGCCGCGAACCCGCGCTCGGCGGCGTCCAGCAGCCGCTCCACCGCCTCCACGCGGCCGCCGATGAGCGCCCAGAACGCTTGGGCGAGGCACAGCCGCGGCCGGGAGGCCACCACCTCGGCCGGCAGCGCCTCCAGCCACCGCCGCAGCGTCGCGTCCTCGCGGCGCCCCAGCACCGCCTCGAAATGCTGCTCCACCAGCCGAGCGGCCCAGCCGGCATCCCCGGCGGCCCGCGCGTGGCCGATCGCCTCGTCGACCAGTCCGTGCCGTTCGCACCAGCCGGCCGCGGCCCGCTGCAGCGGGTGCACCTGCTCGGGCTGTTGCTGCTGCAACCGGGCCCGGAGCAGGTCGGCGAACAGCTGGTGGTAACGCCACCAGCCACGCACCTCGTCCAGCGGCTGAAGGAACAGGTTGGCCCGCTCCACCTGCTCCAGCAGGGCCTGGCTGTCGTTGCGGCCGGTGACCGCGTCGCAGAGCCCGCCGTTGAGCCGGTCCAGCACCGAGGTCTCCAGCAGGAACTGCACGAGGTGGTCGGGTTGGCGAGCCAGGACCTCCTCGGTCAGGTAGTCGAGCACATACCGGTGGCTGCCCGAGAAGCTCCGCACGAAGGCATCGATGTCGGCCTGACCCTGCAACGACAAGGCGGCCAGCTGCAACCCGGCCACCCACCCTTCGGTCCGCTCCCCCAGCGCCACCACGGCCGCCTCGGGCAGCTCGTTCCCGACCAGGCTTCCCAGCAGCTCGGCGACCTCCTCGGAGCTGAAGCGCAGGTCGGCCTCGCGCAGCTCGGCCAGCTGGCCACGACCCCGCAGCCTCGCCAGCGGCAGCGGAGGATCGGCGCGGCTGGCCAGCACAAGTCGCAGCGAAGAGGGCAGGTGCTGCAGCAGGAACTCGACCGAGGGGTGCACCACCGGCGACTGGATCAGGTGGTAGTCGTCCAGCACCAGCACCGCCTCCTCCGCCAGCTCCGCCAGCTCGTTGACGAGCGCGGTCACCGGACCCTCGAAGGAAGCCAGGGGTGATGGGCCCAGCAGCTCGGTCACCCGCTCGGCGACGCCGGGCCGCACCGAGTCGAGGGCGGCGACGACATGGCGCCAGAACCGGGCCGGGTCGTTGTCGGCCTCGTCCAGCGACAGCCAGGCCACCGGCCGCTGGCCTGTCCGGGCCCACTCGGCCAGTAGGGTCGTCTTGCCGAACCCGGCCGGGGTGCAGACCAGGACCAGCTCCCGGCTCAACCCCTCGTTCAGGAGCGTCAGCAGCCGGGGGCGCGCCACCGGCGCCGCCCGCTGCCGCGGCACATGCAGCTTGGTTGCCAATAGCGCATCACGCGCGGGAGCGGCGGCAGGGGTCGTCGTGGCCGGCTCAGCCATCGGTGATCCCACCCTCAGCTCCGACGATGCTCTCACCAGGCGGCCTCATTGTAGATGCCGGGCCGCTCACAGCGTCGGCACCGGTTCAGGGCCGCACGGATGCGGTTCTCGGCGCAGTCGCTGGAGTCGCGGTAGGGTCCCTGTGGAGCACTGGGTAGCGAGTTGCTGGCGTAGAGAGCCACGCACCAACTCACCTAAGGGATCGCCGATGCCAGAACTGCTCGTCGACTTCATCACCTCGCTGGATGGCTTCGGGGCTGCCGAGGGCTGGCCCGGCTGGTGGGGCCTGGAAGGGCCCGAGTACCTGGCCTGGTTGGGAGACGACCCGGAAGCGGACTACACCGTCCTGATGGGCGCCAACACCTATCGGCTCATGTCCGGGCTGGCCAGCGACGGTGAGCCGGGGACCGATGCCCTGGCCGGCCTGTCGAAGGTCGTCTTCTCCTCGACCTTGACCGAGCCGCTGGCGTGGTCGAACACCCAACTGGTCAGCCAGGACCCGGTCGAGGCCGTGCGGGAGATGAAGGACCAAGGCGCCAGGTCCATGCGCACCCTGGGTAGCCTGACCCTGTGCCGCTCGCTGCTGAAGGCCGGGCTTGTGGACCGGTTCCGGGTGGTCGTGTTCCCCGTCATCACCGGAAGCAGCGGTCGGGACCGGATCTATGACGGGTACCCCGACGTCGCCCTCGAGATGGTTGCCAGCCGCACCTTTGACGGTCGGCTGCAGCTGCTGGAGTATGTCCCCACGGTGCTGGCCGGGCCGCCCGGCACCACCGCGGCCGATGCCTAACCACCCCAGCCTCTCTGGGATTGCGCCTCGGCCGGACGGGTACTCCGGCAACGCTGCAGAATAGGCCGTCCCCGACGGGTGAAAGGGGGTCGTCGGTGGACCTGATCGGTGTGATCATCGCGGGCATCATCATTGGCCTGCTGGGCAAGTTCGTCGCGCCAGGCGACCGCGACAACATTCCGCTCTGGCTGACTGTTCTCTGCGGGATCGGCGGCGTACTGATCGGCTACTACCTGGCCGCAGCGCTCGGGGTTGAGGCGACGCGCGGTATCGACTGGATCCGGTGGATCATCAGCATCGTCGTCGCGGCCGTCCTTGTCGTGATCGCGGCCTCGATGACGGGCCGACGGGGCAGGGCGATCTAAGGGCCCTCCCATGCCCCGCGTCGCCAGCCACAAGTTGGCGGCGTCTCATGTGCTTGCCTTCTTGGCGTCGGCCAGCTCGCGGACCCTGGGGACGACCTGGGTCGCGAACCGGCGGCTCTGCTCCAGCTCGTCGCCCCGGACGGGCCAGAAGACAAAGGCGTCGAAGCCGAGCTCGCGCTGGTAGCGCCCCAGCGCCGCCACCCAGTGGTCGACCCCGCCCAAACAGCAGCCTCGCCATCAGCCGTTCTCCTGGTCGAAGCGGGCGACGGGGACCTCGGGTCGTTGCGTTCGCGGCGGCCATCGCTTGGATTGATTACTGTAGGTACCGGGCCCGGTGGGCACATCCCACGTTGGTGGAGGATCCGGTGGAGATCACAGCCCGAGGATGCCCGCCGATGGCTCCACCTGGTTGTCCACCTTCGTGGGATGTGCCCACCAGCTCAGGCGTCTAGGTTGCTCGCATGAAAGGCGACGGCATGCCAGGCGGTCCGTGTGGGCGTCGATGGAGGACGTGCGTATGGTGACCCCAGTCAACCTCCAGGTGGTGCTTGGTGCCGGTGGTGGCATCGGCGGTGCCGTGGTCCGAGAGCTGGTCCGCCGCGGCCACCGGGTGCGGGCCGTCAACCGCGGCGGCCACCTGCAGGTTCCCCCAGGCGTCGAGGTCCGTGCCGGTGAGGTCGCCACCGCGGCCGGCGCCAAGCAGGCCTGCGCCGGTGCCGCGGTCGTCTACCACTGCGCCCAGCCCGCCTATGCCCGCTGGCCGCAGGAGTTCCTGCCCATGACCCGCGCCATCCTGGAGGGGGCGACCGCCGCCGGGGCCAAGCTCGTGCTGGCCGACAACCTGTACATGTACGGTCCCGTCGACCGGCCCATGACCGAGGACCTGCCGTACGCGGCGACCAACCCCAAGGGCCGAGTCCGCGCCCAGATGGCCGAGCTGGTGCTGGCCGCCCACCAGGCGGGCCGGCTGCCCACCACCATCGGGCGGGCCTCCGACTACTACGGGCCGGGTGGGGTCAAGACGGTCAACGGGCCGACCATCTTCGCCGCCGCCCTGGGGGGGCGGACGGCCCGCTGGATCGGGCCCCTGGACGTCCCGCACACCGTCAGCTACCTGCCCGACGTCGCCAGCGGCCTGGCCGTGCTCGGGGAGCACCCGGAGGCGGACGGGCAGGCCTGGCACCTGCCGGCGGCCGAGCCGGTGACCGGTCGCCAGTTCCTGGAGCTGGTCTTCGCCGAGCTGGGCCAGCCGGCCAGGATCGCCGGGGTCAGCCGGCTCGCCCAGCGCGTCCTTGGCCTGGTCAACCCGGCATTGCGGGAGCTGGGTGAGACCTGGTACCAGCGCGACCGGCCCTTCGTGCTGGATGCCACCAGGTTCCAGCAGAGCTTCGGGCCCTTCGCGCCCACCCCACATGCCCAGGCCGTCGCTAGCACGCTGAGCTGGTTCCGGGAGCGGCCTGGCTGAGGGCCGAGCGACCCAACCGCTGCATGGACCGGTCCGACTAGAGGATGAGACGCAGGGCTCTGGCGTTGGCGATGGCCTCGGTCCGGTTGGTCGCTCCCAGCTTCTCGAAGATGCGGGTGAGGTGCTTCTTCACGGTGTCGGTGGTGACCACCAGCTCGTTGGCGATCTGCTGGTTGCGTCTGCCGGTGGCCAGCAGCCGCAGCACCTGCACCTCCCGGTCGGTGAGTGGCTCGACCAGCCCGGCCACGGTGGCGCCGTCGCCGGGTTGCGCCTGCGGCTGGCCCGGTCGTTGGAATGCGGTCAGGATCCGCGCCAGGTAGTCGATCGGGACCGCCTGGCCGGCTGGGGCGTGGGCCCGGCGCTGGGCGACCAGCCGTCGCAGCAGCGCCGCCATTGGCGGACCTTCGTCGGCGAACACCCGCACGTACCCTTGCGGCCAGCCCAGCCGCAGCGCCTCGGTGAGGGCGGTCAGCGCCTGGACGTGGCCGCCGGTGGCCTGCAGGGCCAGCGCCTGCAGGGTCCGAACCTCGATCAGGCTCCCGAGGCGCCCTTGGGCCTGAGCGGCGACGGCGAGGGGCTCGAGCAGCCGCAGGACGCGATCGGGAGCGCGGTGGGCCAGCAGCAGCCGAGCCAGCACCAGGTACTCGGGCTCCCGCGGGTAGTCGAGCTCGTCCTCCTCCCCCAGTCCCCGCTCCTCGACCCACCGTTGCGCGTCGGCCAGATCTCCCTGGGCCAGCAGCAGCCGCGCCCTCGTGGGGATCGCCGGATTCAGCAGCGAGGCGACCCCCGGGTCGGGGACGGCGCGTTCGGCCTCGGCGATGGCCTCCCACGCGCCTGCGCGATCGCCCATGGCGTGGCGGTTCCAGGCCAGGGTGGCCAGCCCGGCCGCCAGCGGGGTCGCATAGGCGAGGTGCCGGCACAACCGGACGCCCTCGTTCGCGCGCAGCAGGGCCTCGTCGGCATGGCCCCGCTGCAGCAGGACCTCGGCCATGCCGACCAGCGCCATGCCAGCGGCGGCGGGCGGCGGCCGACCGGGCGGAGCCACGGCGTCGAGGGCCCGCCGATGGGTGCCCATGGCGGCCCGCAGCCGACCAGCAGCCCGCTGGACCTGCCCCAGGTCGTAGGCGGCCCGGAGGGCGAGGTAGGACTCGCCCGCGGCCTGCCGGTCGGCGACCACGCCGGCAAGGCCCCGCTCGGCCTCCTCGACCCGGCCGTCCAGCCAAGCCGCCATCGCCCGGTGGTAGCCGGGCTCGCCGGCCAGCACCCGGTCGTCGGCGGTGAGGTGGGTTTCGGCCTCGGCGGCGGAGGCCCGCTCGCCGTCGGCGTCCCCCCGCAGGCGGGCCAACTCGGCCCGGGTCGCCGCCGTCGCCGCCGCCACGTTGGCCAGGATGCTGGCGCCGCGGCCGATGGAGGGCTCATGCCGGTCCGCTCGGTCGGCCGGGCCGGTGTCGGCCGCGGCGAGCAGCAGATCCGCCTCCTCCAGCCGGCCGGCCAGGACGGCCGAGATGGCCCGGATCAGCGACAGTCGCGGATGGGAGCGGACGACGGCCTCGGGGAGGGCGGCCAGCCAGCGGTCCATCGTGGCCCGCTCCCCCCGACCGATGAGGAGCTCCTCCACGTGCCGCTCGACCAGCCGTGCCGACCACTCGCCATCCCCGGCCCCGAGCGCGTGCCGGACGGCGTCGTCGATCAACCCGTGAGGTTCGCACCACACGGCCGCTCTGCGGTGCAGCTCCGGCACCCGCTCGGGCTGCTGCTGCTCGAGCCGGGCCCGGAGCAGGTCGGCGAAGAGCTGGTGGTAGCGGTACCAGCGGCGTTCCTGGTCCAACGGGTGAAGGAACAGGTTGGCCCGCTCGATCTCCACCAGCAACTCGCGAGCGTCAGCCCCGCCGGTGACCGCGTCGCACAGCGGGGCACAGAGCCGGTCCAGGACCGACGTCTCCAGCAGGAACCGCCGCAACCGCTCGGGCTGGCCCTCCAGGACCTCCGCGGCCAGGTAGTCGAGGATGAACCGGTGGGTGCCGGCGAAGTCGCGGACGAACGCCGCCGGATCCGGACAATGGCGCAGCGAGAGCGCCGCCAGCTGGAGGCCCGCCGCCCACCCCTCGGTCCGCTCCTCGAGCGCGGCCATGGTCGCCGGGTCGAGCGCCAGTCCCCACACCTCCCGAAGGAAGCTGGCGGCCTCCTCACCGGTGAAGCGCAGGTCGGCGGCGCGCAACTCGGCCAGCTGCCCGCGCCCCCGCAGCCGGGCCAGCGGCAGGGGCGGGTCGGCGCGGCTGGCGATCACGACTCGCAGCCGCGCCGGCAGGTGCGTGGCGACAAACCTGAATCCCTTGAGGACCGGGTTGGAGGTGATGGTGTGGAAGTCGTCAAGGATCAGCACCAGATCCTCGGGCAGCGCCGTGGCCTCGTTGAGGAGCTCGGCCGCGATGGCCTCGGAGCCGGGGTGTGTCGGGCCCGCGAGCAGCGTCAGGAGCCGCGCCCCGGCACCCGGATGCGCCTGGTCGACGGCGGCGGCGACGTACCGCCAGAACCGGGCCGGGTCGTTGTCGTCCTGGTCCAGGGACAGCCAGGCCACCGGCACGCCCACTTCCCTGGCCCAGGTGGCCAGCAGCGTCGTCTTACCGAACCCGGCCGGGGTGGACACGACCACCAGCTGGTGGGCGATCCCCTCGTGCAAGCCGGCGATCAGACGAGCCCTCGGCACCAGCGACGCGGGGACCTGGGGGATGGCCAGCTTGGTGGCGACCAGCGCCGCCCGCTCGGATCCCTCCCGAGCGAATGGAGCCAACGACTCAAGCTGGGCCATCCAACAGCATCCCCGGACAAAGACCAGGACCAACCGACCAGTGTAGGCAGTTGATGAGCTGGGTTCTATGGCAGAGGATCGAGGACAGAACCGCTAGGGTGTCCGTCCGACCGCGGCCTGCCGCCGGCGCCAACGGCGACCAGGAGCAGCAGGCAGGGCGCGACGGCGGCCAGGGCGAGCAGGCCGAAGCCACCGCCGGCCAGCAGGAGCCCGGCCCCGCTGCCGCCAACCGCCGCGGCGGCGCCCATCCCCAGCTCGCCCAGCCCCTCGGCCCGGGTCCGCAGCGACGGGGAGACCGGCGCGTCGCGCAGCAGCGCGCTGCCGCCGATCAGGCCGGCGTTCCAGCCGACCCCGAGCAGCAGCAGCGCAACGATGACGCCCACCTGACCGGAACCGGCCACGGCGGCGACGGTGCCGGCGGCGAGCAGCAGCAGCGCCCCCAAGCCGGCCACCACCCGGGCGCCGACCGCATCGGCCAGCCAGCCAGTCAGCGGCGAGGGCAGGTACATGGCGGCGATGTGGGCGCCGATGAGCAGCCCGATCGTGCCCATCGCGGCCCCGTGGTGGTGCAGGTGCACGGGGGCCACCGCCATCACCCCGACCATGGCCAGGTTGGCGGCGGCCAGCACCAGGAGCGCCAGGCGGATGCGGCGGTCGCCAAGGAGGACGGCAAGCTCGCCCCGGCCCCGGCCCCGGGCGGCCGGCGGCGCGGTCGGTCGCGCCGCAGAACTGGCCACCAGCAGCGGGTCGGGCCGCAGGAACGCCACCAGCACCAGCGCCGCGCCGAGGAACGCCGGGATCGCCAGCAGGAACAACCCGGTCGGAGCCGGCAGCCCGACGGCCCGCGCGAGGGGGCCGGCCGGGCCCAGCAGGTTGGGACCGACGACGGCGCCCACGCTGGCGGCGGTCACCACCGTGCTGATCGACCGGGCGCGCCGGCTGCTGAGGTCGGCGGCGGCGTAACGGGCCAGCATCACGGCGGCGTTGCCGCCCCCAAGCAGCAGGCTGCCGGCCAGCAGCAGCGGCCAGCTGTCCCACCCCGCCGCGGCCACCACCAGCGCGGCGCCCATGGCGCCGGCCAGGTAGGCGCCGGCCAGCCCCGCGCGCCGTCCGTGGTCGCGCATGACCTGCGCGACCACCACCGCCCCGACCCCCGAGCCCAGCACGAGCAGCGACAGCGGCAGCCCGGCGGCAGCGGCGCTGCCGGTCAGGTGCTCGGCCAGCAGCGCTCCCGCGGTGCCTCCGGCGGCCAGGCCGACGGCGCCCAACAGCTGCGCGACCACCAGCACTCGCATGACGCGTCGCTGCAGGGCCGCCAGGGATGGCGAGGGCGGTGGAGTCGACACTGGAGCTGGCCTCCTTGCAAGGTCGAGAAACCGGACGCTCCCAGGGTTGGCGAGCCAGGCAGGCGGTGTCCAACACCTGTTCCCGACCGATTCACGCGCCTAGAGTGTCAATCGGATCGAGGTGGAGGTGCTGGGGCGATGACGGGCGAGCTGGACCTGCGCCTGCTGCGCCACTTCGTGGCGGTCGCCGAGGAGCTCCACTTCACCCGCGCCGCCGCCCGCCTGTACCTGGCCCAGCAGGCCCTCAGCCGCGACATCGCCCGGCTGGAACGCCAGCTCGGCGTGCGCCTGTTCACGCGCACCACCCGCCGGGTCGCGCTCACCCCCGACGGGGAGCGGCTACTGGCGCGCGCTCACGCGCTGCTCGCCCTCCACGACCAGACCTTCCAGGAGCTGCACGGCCCCGGCGGCGGCCGGCCGCTGCTGGTCGACCTGCTCGCCGAGGGGCACACCCCGGCCCGGGTGCTGGAGGCCGCCCGCCAGCGGGCGCTGCACGCCGAGCTGGTCGCCCGCTTCCACGGCGGCGCCGGCGCCGCGCTGTCGCTGCTGCTCGCGGGACGGCTCGATGTCGCCTTCGGCCGCAGCGAAGGGCTCGGCCAGCCGTTCCCCGCCTCGCAGCTGACCCGCCGGCTGATCCGGCTGGAGCCCCTGGCGCTGCTGCTGCCCGCCGACCACCCGCTCGCCGGCCTGGAGGTGGTGCCGATGGCGGCACTGGCCGGAACTCAGGTGGACACGAGCGCCGGCAACGAGCAGGCGCCGGAATGGGGCGACCTCGGGGCCCGCCTGCCGGCGGCGGTCGACGCTGCGCCGTCCCCGCC
>Ga0081538_10002434_pt1 | contig 18220 bp, 14 predicted proteins | sample TabmetS5T2R1_FD_71022 | JGI IMG/M metagenome (GOLD analysis project Ga0081538, IMG submission 71022) | Tabebuia heterophylla rhizosphere microbial communities from the University of Puerto Rico - S5T2R1 | ecosystem: Host-associated > Plants > Roots > Rhizosphere ... | reverse complement strand
GTGGCCCTCCTTGCGGCGGCCGGACGGCCGCCCCAGCAACGTTCCGCCGCCCAACGAAACGCGCTTCATCAACGACGAGGTGGTGTTCCAGATCTGCTCCGACGACGTGCCGGCGCAGCGCATCCAGGGGCACATGCGCCGCCTCGGCTTGAGCACGCTCTCCACCCAGACGATCGGCCTGCTCGGATGCACGGTCTATCACTCGCGCATCACCTCGGGACGTTCGGTGCGCGACATCATCGTTGCGCTCGAGCGCGACCGGCTGATCGACGAGGTGACGCCGAACTACACGTTCGAGCTCGCCGAGGATGCGACCACGCCGGCCGGCAACACGGCGCAATACATCATCGACAAGCTTCGCCTCGCCGAGGTTCACCAGCTGGTCAAGGGGGACAACATCCGCGTCGCCGTGATCGATTCGGAAATCGATGCGAAGCACCCGGACCTCGAAGGCGCGATCGAGGCCCGCTACGACGCGGTCGGCCCAGCCGACAAGCCGCATCCGCACGGCACCGGCATGGCCGGCGCCATCGCGTCGCAGCGCAAGCTCATGGGCGTCGCCCCCGGCGCGCGCATCCTTGCCATTCGCGCCTTCGGCGGCGGGTCGACCGGCGCCCAAGGCACCACGATGCAGATCGTCCGGGGGCTCGACTGGGCGATCGGCCAGGGCGCGAAGATTGTCAACATGAGCTTCGCCGGGCCGAAGGATCCGACGCTGCAGAAGGCGTTCAAGGCCGCCTACGACCGCCGCGCGGTGCTGATTGCGGCCGCCGGCAATGCCGGCCCGAAGTCGCCGCCGCTCTATCCGGGGGCTGACGCCAATGTGATCGCTGTGTCGGCGACCGACGCGGACGACAAGGTCTATCCCAATGCCAACCGCGGCAAATACGTGGCGGTGGCCGCGCCGGGCGTGGACATTCTGGTTCCGGCGCCCGACGGGAACTACGAGTTCACGACCGGAACGTCGGTCGCCGCCGCGCACGTGAGCGGCGTCGCCGCGCTGTTGCTGCAGCGCGATCCGACGCTCGATCCGGCCGCCATTCTCCAGATCCTGACCTCGACCGCCAACAACCTGGGCGTCAAGGGCCGGACCGACGAGCTCGGCCATGGCGTGGTCGATCCCTACCGGGCGCTCCAGTCGCTCAATGCCAAGTCGGTTCGGGCCCCAGTGGCGGGCAGCCGGTCGAACTGACGGACGCTGCTTCCCTGTTCCGCGTCATCGTGATCGCATTGGCAGTGCCAGGCTCCACCTCCCGCGGAAAGGGCAGGGCTATCGCCTGTCGAGCGGGTTGTTAGGCTGGTCGTCATGCATGACGCTAATGACGACGCTTCCCTTTTTGTGCCCTGTATCAACATAGGCGTGAGCCTCAACAATCCGTTCCAGCGGATAGCGTCGGTCGATGACCGGTTTGAACTCTCCGGTCTCAGCCAGCTCTTTCAGAACATGCACATCCTCGGCGCGCTCAGCTGCCGGTCCGGCGAAGACTTTCTTGCTGCTCGTCATTGACGCCCAAGGGATCTGAGCCATTTCCGGCAGCCCGGCGACAAGCATGAGAAGGCGTCCATGTTCGTTCAGCGAGCCTTTGCAGTGCGAAAACGACGTCGTGCCGGCTGCAACGAGAATGATGTCGTAGGTCTCGCCGTTCTTGGTGAAATCCTCTTTGGTGTAGTCGATGACGTTATCGGCCCCGATGGATTTTACCAGCCCCAGATTGGCGGTGCTGCACACCCCGGTCACCCCGGCGCCAAAGTGCTTGGCGAGTTGTACCGCGGCGGTCCCGACTGCTCCGGAAGCTCCAAGGATAAGGACTTTTGGATCTTTCCCTTTTCCTTGAGGTAATCGAGCGCGGTTGTTCCACCGAAGGAAAGGGCGGCAGCTTCCTCGTAGGTCAGGTTGGCGGGCTTCAAAGCCACCGCCCCATCTTCGCGCATGGTCCTGTACTCGGCATGGCACCCAAGGCTGGTGCCGGGATGCGCGAAGACCGCATCACCGACGTTGAACCTTCGAACGTCTTTGCCGACGGCTTCAATGTCTCCAGCCAGCTCTGACCCGAGGATCGGTTGCTTGGGGCGGAAGAGACCAAAGAGCAATCGCGAGAGGAGCTTGAAGCCGAAAGGCACGTCGAGGCTTCGAGCGCGCCAGTCTCCTGACGACACGGTTGTCGCACGGATTCTTATCAGGACGTCATTGTCCTTGATCGTGGGTTTCTCCACCTCCCTTATTTCGACGACATCGGGCGGCCCAAACCTCTCGTAGACGGCTGCTTTCACGCCTGTTCCTTCAACGTTGCTCTGACCTCGTTCATTTTCGATTGGGGTCAGGTCGCCTCGCGCCCGACTCCCGTTTTCAGATGTAACCGAATTCTCTCCTCCCGAAATCGTTGCGCAACGGTGCCCTCCCGACATTCGCACTCAGGAAGAGGGACCGAGCCATGTGCCCAGCTGACGAGGATGACTGCCGAGCTTACGCTTCCCTCTGCAGGAAAATCAGGAGACCGTCCTGCGCAGCACCCAAACACGGTGCAATATCGGTCAGAAAGCGGGGACGAATGCTCAAGGGCCAAAATTGAGAATGATTGTCAAGGGTTGTGCCTAACGCACGCAGAAATCCCAAATTGTTGAACTCGGTCAGCCCCGATCGGTGATAGTCTGCGGCTATCGGGGTGGAGCGGTGCTGTTCGCGGCATCGACCCTGAACATTTCAACCAAGGGATCAAAAATGGCACGCGAGGAAACGCAACCAATCGTCGATCGACGCAAGTTCCTGGCCGGAGTGGCGGTGGCGGGTGCGGCGGGCGCCGTGCCGCCTGGCTCCGCAACGGCAGCAACCCCGGCCACCTCACCGACCGGCGCTGCGGCGCCGCGTCCGTCGGCCTTGCCGCCGTCGGCAGCCATTGCGGCGGCCGAGACCGGAATGCCGAGGGAGCTGGCGCGGACCAATCGTCCGGACGGGTCGGACTTCATGGTCGACGTCATCAAGACGCTCGACATCGACTATCTTCCGTCCAATCCGGCCTCCAGCTTCCGCGGCCTGCACGAGTCGCTGATCAACTACGGCGGCAACAAGAAGCCCGAGTTCCTCACCTGCACGCACGAGGAATGCGCCGTCGCCATGGGCCACGGCTACTTCAAGGTCGCCGGCAAGCCTATGATGACGCTGTGCCACGGCACGGTCGGCCTGCAGCACGCCGCCATGGCGGTCTATAATGCCTGGTGCGATCGCGTGCCGGTGATCATCGTCGGCGGCAACGACCTCGACGCCTCCAAGCGTCCGCCCGGCGTTCCCACCTTCCACTCCGCGCAGGACATCAACGCGCTGGTGCGCGACTTCACCAAATGGGACGACACGCCGGTGTCGTTGCAGCACTTCGCGCAGTCGTTGGTGCGCGCCTACAAGATCGCCATGGCACCGCCGCACGGGCCGGTGGCGATCTCGCTCGATGCCGGGCTGCAGCAGGAGTCCATGCACAATGGCGAGGCCCTCTCCATTCCGCGCTACGTGCCGACCGCGCCGCCGGCCGGCGATCCGGGAGCGGTGCGCGAGGCCGCGCGCCTGCTCGCCAATGCCGAGCGTCCGGTGATCGTGGTCGACCGCGGCGCCCGCACGGCGGGCGGCATCAGGCTGCTGGTCGAGCTCGCCGAGCTGCTGCAGGCTGCGGTGGTCGATCAGGGCGCCCGGATGAACTTCCCCAAGACCCATCATCTCAGCCGCGCGCCGGCGCTGATCGGCCAGGCCGACGTGATCATCGGCATGGAGCTCTCCGACTACTGGGCGACCGTGAATCAGTGGATCGACAACGGCGAAGGCGGCCACGGCATCCAGGAATCGCGCATCAAGGCCGGCACCAAGCTGATCAGCATCAGCTCGGTCGATCTGCTCACCAAGGCGAACTACCAGGACTTCCAGCGCTTCCAGGTGGTCGACGTGCATATGGCGGCGGATGCCGAGACCACGCTGCCGTTGCTGATCGAGGCGGTGAAGTCGGCCATTCCGTCCGACCGCAAGGCGGCGATCGAGAAGCGTGGCGAGGCGCACCGCAAGGCGAAGCAGGAGGCGCGCGAGCGCCTGAAGGCCGCAATGGCGATCGCCTGGGATGCGAGCCCGATCAGCACCGCGCGGCTGACGGCAGAGATCTGGCCGCACATCAAGGATCTCGACTGGTCGATGGTGGGCTCCGACCGCCAGATGAGCAGCTGGCCGTCGCGGTTCTGGCCGATGGAAAAGCACTACCACCACCTTGGCCATTCGGGCGGATTCGGCCTCGGCTACAATCTCTCCGCCGCGGTCGGGGCTGCGCTCGCCAACCGTGCGCACGGGCGCTTCTCCCTCAATCTGCAGCCCGACGGCGATTTCATGTACTCGCCGGGCGTGCTGTGGACGGCCGCGCACCACCAGATCCCGATGCTCACGGTGATGCACAACAATCGCGGCTATCACCAGGAGGTCATGCACGTGCAGCGCCTGTCCAACCGGCGCAACCGCGTCGCCAGCCTGGGCAAGACCATGGGCCCGATCGGCACCTCGATCGAAGCGCCCGACATCGACTACGCCAAGATGGCGGCGTCGATGGGGTGGTGGTCGGCTGGCCCGATCAAGGATCCGAACGAGCTTGCGCCCACGCTCAAGCGCGCGATCGAGGTGGTGAAGTCCGGCCAGCCGGCCCTGGTCGACGTGTGGACCCAGCCGCGGTGAGGAGGCGAGTCATGCTTCATCGTTTTGACCTCGGCCTGGCGACGCTCGTCGCCGGCCTTCTCCTCGGGGACGGCGCCGCGCTGGCGGCGTCGGCCGAGAAGGGCAAGGAGGCCTATATGAAATACGGCTGCTGGGGATGCCACGGCACGGTCGGGCAGGGCGGCGTCACCGGGCCCAAGCTGGCGCCGGATCCGATGCCAGCCGAGGCATTTATCGCCTATACCCGAACCACCAATCGGGCGATGCCGCCGTACCGGGAGCCGGTGCTCCCTGACGAGGATCTCGCCGATATCTACGCCTACATGCAGTCGATCCCTAAAGGCCCCGACTACAAGGCGATTCCGCTGCTGAACCCGTAGGGTGGACAAATTCGAATGTCGCAACGCTGATCGGTGGGCAACGGCGCTATCGTGAATTTGCCCACCATGCAACGCCGAGATCGGCGCCGTTGCCCATCCTACAGCCTCTGCGCCAACCTCTCGATCTCCTCCAGCAGCGCCGGCGGAACATCCAATCCGTGCGCTGCCGCGGCGCCTCTGTGCTGCAGACGGCGTGCGCCGGCGAGGCGTGCGCCCGGCTCGGCCTCGATGGTTGCCGCCAGATCCGCCAGACGGTCGGTCACGTCGGAACCGCCGAGCGCTTCGGGCGAAAGCGCGATGATAAGCTGACCGGTTTCGGGCGCGGGTCCATCGGTGTCGAAAAAGGAACTCGACTCGTAGGCGAAGCGCGCTCCGGTCAGACCGCCGGCGAGAATCTCGACCATGAGCGCGAGCGCGGTTCCCTTGGCATCGCCCATGGGAACCATCGTCCCTTGGATCGCGGCCTCGGGATCGGTGGTGGGGTGCCCGTCGCGGTCGAGCGCCCATCCTTCCGGAATGCGCTCTGCCTTCTGCTTGGCTAGCAGGAGACGGCCGCGCGGAATCTTGGAGAGCGACAGGTCGACAACGATGGGGTCGCGGCCGCGGGCCGGCGCCGCGAAGGCGATCGGATTGGTGCCGAACAGGCCGCGGCGCGCGCCCCACGGCGCAATGCCGGGCGGCGTGTTGGCGAACATCAGCGCGGCGAGACCCGAGCGCGCCAAGCGTTCGACATGCAATCCCGCGACGCCGCAGTGGTTCGAGCGATTGATCGCGGCCGCCGCGATGCCGTGCGACCGGCATAGCGGCGGCAGCCGCGCAATGGCGATATCGATGGCCGGGTAGGCGAAGCCTAGCCTCGCGTCAATAACGAGCGCGGCCGCAGCCGGCGTGCTGATGTGTGGCTTGGCAAACCCGTCCACCTTCCCGCTCAGCGCCTGGCCCGCGTAAGAGGGAACGCGCGAGAGGCCATGGCTCTTGATGCCGTCGGCCTCCGCTCCGACCAGCGCGGCCGCGACGGAACGCGCGTTCTCGGCGCTCGTGCGGCTGGCCGTGAGCGCCGCGATCACCAGGTCGTGCGCGGCTTCGATGGAGATGGTTCTGCTCGACATGGGTGGATAGCGAGTAGCGAATAGCGAATAGGAAGAGTCGCCGCTTGCTCCCCGATCCGCGATTCGCCATCCGCCCTCTTCACGCGCTGCGGTAGAGCTTGGTCAGCACGAACTCGCGATGGCCGAGCGCCTCGGCCGCCGTGAGCCGCCCATTTGCCGTGCGCACGATCATGTCGATCAGCGCGTCACCCGCCTGCTCGAGCGTCATCTCGCGCTGCAGGATGCCGGACACGTCGAGGTCGATATGCTCGGACATGGTGCGCGCAGTGCGCGGGTTGCCGGTGATCTTGATTACCGGCAGGATCGGGTTGCCGATGACGTTGCCCTGGCCGGTGGGAAAAGTGTGCACCGCGTAGCCGGCCGCCGCCATCAGCGTGACGCATTCCGCGGCCGCCGACGAGGTGTCCATGTAATAGAGGCCCGGACCCTTGGCCGGCGCCTCGGCCGGCGCCAGCACGTCGATATAGCGGCAGGTGCGGCCGATCTTCTCCAGATTGCCGAGTGCCTTCTCCTCGATCGTGGTCAGGCCGCCGGCGATGTTGCCCTTGGTCGGCTGCGACTCGGAGAGGTCGTCGACCTTGTGCGCCTGGATCACCTCGTCCTCATAGGCCTGCCAGGTCCGCATCCATTTCTCGCCGATCTCAGGGCTCGCGGCGCGCGCCTTGGCGAGATGCTCGGCGCCGGTGATCTCCGAGGTCTCGCCGAACACCCCGGTGATGCCCTGCGGGATCAGCTTGTCGTACATGTTGCCGACGGTCGGGCACGACGCGAGCCCGGTCGTGGTGTCGGACTCGCCGCACTTGGTGGACACCCACAGATCGGAGATCGGGCATTCCTCGCGGCCGAGCTCGGACGCCCATTGCAGATAGTCCTTGGCGGCGCGCGCCGCCTTGGCGATGGTACCGAGGTCGCCGGTTCCCTCGATGCCGAATCCTGCGACCGGCTTGCCGGTGACCGCGATGCCGTCGACCACGCGCTTGGTCCAGCCGTCCTCGATGCCGATCACGACGACCGCCGCGACGTTGGGGTTGGAGCCGGTGCCGATCAGGGTGCGAAAGAACAGGTCGAGGTCGGCGCCGAACTGCAGCCGTCCGTAGGCGTGCGGCAGCGCCATGGTGCCCTTGATGTTGTGGGCGACCGCCTCGCTCGCCGCATTGGAGAGATCGTCGAGCGGGAGAATGACGACGTGGTTGCGCACGCCCACGCGGCTGTTCTCGCGCCGCCAGCCCATGAAGGTGCCGTTTCCGTTTTTCTGAGGCATCTCGTTCACCAACGCTTGGTCTTGAGATTATGGACGTGCACGTGCTCGCCCGTCTTGACACCCTGGACGAAGCGTCCGATGTCCTGGCCGTACTTGATCGCGGTATCGCCCTCTTTCAGATCCTTTAGCGCAACCTTGTGACCGATCGGAACGTCATGCTTCACCATGACGGTGAACGCGCTGTTATCCTCGGTGACGACGCCGAAGGCCTCGGTGCCGGCCGTGAGACCTTCGACAACGACGACCGCGACATTGTCCTTCGGACTATGGGCGAGAACGTGCGGGGCGCGCTCCTGCTTCGCGGCAGGAGCCGTATTCTTCGATGACACCGTCACGCGTCTGTTCATATGAAAGCTGGCTCCCCGATTCGTCATGCCCGGCCGTGTGCCGGGCCGGATCGCTTCGCGATCCGACCTCCCCACCGGGGCGAGGCGGATTAAATTGCACGGCCGAATTCCAACGGACAGTTGGAACAAGTGCGTCGTCCGGTCAAGCGGGGCGACCGGGGCTATTCCGCTGCTTCCAACAGCGTCTCGCCGGGGCGGATGCGGCTGAACGCGACCGGCTCGGTCTCGACCGCAATCCGGCCGTCCGCGATGCGCGCCACCGTGTAACGCGACTTCGCAAGGTCGGACATCTCCGGGTAGTCCTCGCGAAAATGGGCGCCGCGGCTGTCGCGGCGTGCCGCGGCCGCGGCGCAGATGGCGCGGCTCACCAGCACGAGGTTGTCGAGGTTGAGCCGGTCCATCCAGGCCAGGTTGTAGCGCGGCTCGGCATCGCCCGTGCCGGCTGACCCAATCTCGGCCGCGAGCGCGTCGAGCACGTCACCGGCGCGCCCAAGCCCGGCGGCGCTGCGCAGGATGCCGACGTCGTCCCACATGACGTCGTGCAGCGCCCTGCGGATCGCCGCGATATCGCCGCCGCGTCGCCCGAGCGGCGCAAAGGCGCGCGCGCGAGCGGCTTCCAGCGCGTCGCGGTCCACGTCGGCGAGGGGCTCCGCGCCGGTAAGCTGCGCCGCCATGGCGTCGCCGGCAATGCCGCCGAACACGGTGGAGTTGGCGACGCCGTTGCCGCCCAGGCGGTTGGCGCCGTGCACGCCGCCAGTGTCCTCGCCGGCGGCGTAGAGCCGCCGCATCGGGGTCGTGCAGTCGGGCGCAAACATGAGGCCGCCCATCATGTAATGCGCGGTCGGGATCACCTCGACGCGGCCGGCCGCGAGATCGAAGCCGCAGTCGGCGCAGCGCTCCACCATGCCCTTGAATTCGCGGCGCACGCGATCGGGCCCGAGGTGGCCCATCTCGAGCCACACGCCGCCATTGGGGCTTGCGTGGCCGCGTCGGATGCGGTCCATGATGGCGCGGCTGACGATGTCGCGCGTGGCGCGCTCGCCGCGCGGATCGTAGTCGAACATGAACCGCTTGAGGGTGGAGTCCGTGAGCCATCCGCCGGCGCCGCGCAGGCCCTCTTCCAGCACGGTCCCGGTCATGCGCGTGTCCGGGCTCGCCAGCAGGCCGGTCGGATGGAACTGGACCATTTCCATGTCGCGCAACGGAAGGCCGGCGCGCAGCGCCATGGCCATGCCGTCGCACGACTTGTCACCCGAGGGCGTGTGGTAGCGGTACATGGTCGGCCCGCCGCCGGTGGCAAGAAGCGTCGCGCGCGCGCGCACGAGCAGCGGATCTCCGCTGCGCATGTCGAGCATGAGCGCTCCGGCGAGGCCGCTGCCGTCGGCGGCAGGCAGCAGATCGAGGGCGCGATGGTCCTCCAGCCGCCGCACGTCGCGGCGCCACACCTGCTCGGCCAGGCGATTGATGATCTCGATGCCGGTGAGGTCGCCCTTGTGCACGGTGCGATCGAACGTCTGCCCGGCAAAGGCCTTCTGGTGGATCGTGCCGTCGGGGTTGCGATCGAAGAAGCAGCCGATCTCGTTCTCCAGTTCGCGCACGCACCGCGGCGCTCCGGATGCCAGCAGCCACGCCAGCTCCTGGTCATTGAGCCAGCCGCCGCCTTCGATCGTGTCCATGAAGTGGCGCTCGACCGAGTCGCCCGGCGCCAGCGCGACGTTGTAGCCGCCCTGCACCATGCGGGTGCAGCCGCATTTGCCCAGCAGCCCCTTGACGGCGATCACCACCTCGAGCTCCGGATCCGCCTGCTTGGCATGCAGCGCCGCCAGCAGCCCGGCGCCGCCGGCGCCGAGGATCAGGATGTCGGTATCGAGCGTCTGCATGACCTCATGCGCGGCATGCATGGCGTCAGCGCGCCCGCGTCAATGCGAGCCACGCGCCGCCGCCGATGAGGCACAGGCCGCCCAGCCGGGAAACCGCCCGCACGCGATTGCGCGACAGCAGCGCGCCGGCGCGCCCGGTCGCGACCGCATAGGCGCCGTCGGACAGCGCCGCCACCACCATGGCGGTCAGCCCGAGCAGCACGACCTGGCCGACGTAGTTTCCCTGCGGGTCCAGGAACTGCGGAATGAACGCGCCGAACCACAGCAGTGCCTTGGGGTTGCCCATCAGCACAAGAAAGCCCTGCAGGACGAACCCGCCGCGCCGCGTCGGAACGGCGCCCAGTTCATCCCCGGACGATCGCAGGAGCTTCCAGCCGAGCCAGACCAGGTAAGCGGCGCCGGCAAGGCGCAGCCAGTCGAACCACCAGCCCATGGTCGCGATGATCGAAGCGAGACCGACGACGAGGATGGCGAGCATCGCCCCCAGGCCGAGCCGCGTTCCGACCACGTTCAACAGCCCGGCCTGGGTGCCGTAACGCAGGCTGTTGGCAACGATGAGCGTCACCGTCCGGCCCGGCACGATGGTGATCACGGCGCAGGCGAGAACATAGGCGAGATAAAGTTCAACTGACATCGATCATCACTCCGACGCATCGAGGCTGGCGAGGACGGCCGCGCGCCTGGCCGCCGCGCCGTCCTGGACGCGGGCGTAAAGCGAGCCGCCATGGGAATCCATGGCGACCATCAGCGGGCCGAAATTCCGGATGCGGAAGCGCCAGAGGCTTTCGGGGTGGAGATCGTCGAGATCGACGTCCTCGATTCCGTCGATCCAGGTGGTCTCCAGCGCGGCGGCACCGCCGACGACCGCGAGGTAGGCGCCGCCCAAGTCGCGGAAGGCCTGCAACGTGTCGGGCCCCATGCCGCCTTTGCCGATGATGACGCGCGCGCCATATCGCTGCATCAGGACCCGGGTGAACCGCTCCAGGCGCTGCGATGTCGTGGTGCCGATGCACAGCGGCGCGTAGCCGGCCGGATGCTCCGTCGACACCTCGACCTTGCGCACGTTGGGCGCGGTATGCAGCAGCGCGTGACCCGCCAGGTCGAAACGGGTGGTGCGGCCGCGGTCGAACAGGGCAATCAGCGTAGCGTCGCGGATGCCGTAGAGCGTGCCTTCGAGCACCACCGAATCGCCGACGTGAAGCGCGCGCACCTGCGCTTCGCTCACCGGCATGTCAAGGATGTGATCGGTCATGGCTGCTCAGATGAAGGCAATTCCGCCCGGCGTGACCACGGCGCTGGCGCGCCGCGCCGAATGGCACTGGATGTTCACTGCCACCGGATTCATGGTGATGTGGGTCGCCGCCACTTCGACATGAACGCGAAAGGCGGTTGCGCGTCCGCCCAGTCCCTGCGGCCCGATGCCGAGCTCGTTCACCGCTTCGCTCAAGGCGGCCTCGATCTTCGCGCCTTCCGCGTCGGCGCAGGTGGTGCCGAGCGGCCGCGTTGCGGCGAGCTTGGCAAGATGCATGCAGAGATCCGATGTGCCGCCGATTCCGACGCCGACGATCGTCGGCGGACAGACGCGCCCGCCGAGCTCGATCACCCGGTCGATGACGAAGCGCTTGATCGCCGCCGCCCCGTCGGCCGGAATCAGCATCTGCAGGAACGAGCCGTTTTCCGAGCCCGAGCCCTTCGGGATCATCTCGACCTCGACGGTCTCGTCGCGGTCGTCGAAATCGACGTGGATGATGGGGATGCGCGCGCCGCACGAGGTCTGCTCGTTCCGGCGCGTGATCGGATGCACCACCGAGGAACGCAGCGGATGCTCCCGCGTCGCGCGTTCGCAGCCGCGGCGGATCGCCTCCTTCACGGCGACGCCGTCGAACGCGACGTTGCGGCCGATCGTGACGTTGTAGATCGGTATCCCGGTGTCCTGGCACAACAGGTTGTTGGTGCGCTCGGCGACCGCGATGTTTTCGACCATGGTGGCGAGAATGGTCTTGGCCGTCGCATCGGTCTCGCGGCGCTGCAGCCCGGCGAAGCCGGCCTTGACGTCGGGCGGCAACAGCTTCAGCGCGCGGACATAGAGCGCCTTGGCGAGTTCTTCCACTTCCTTGGGGTCGAGCTGCATGCGGCGGTCCTGGGGCACAATCGCTTGCCTGCTGGACCCAAGCCTAGCATGCCGCAGCGCAATGGTCCTTACCCATTGTCGGCCGAGCGCCTCAAGGCGTGAGAGCCGGGACCCAAAAACCCTGAGGGGGCTTGTGATAACACCGAGGCCGCGGTGCCGGGGTTCGGCAAGCATTCTGGGTGCCCATGGAACGCCGAAGGAGATCACGACTAAGCTCAATGCCGCCGCGGTCGAAGCTTTCAGCGACCTGCCGTGCGTCAACGGCTCGCCGATCTCTGCCAGGAGATTCTGCCGCGCGAGCAAGAAAAGGCGCTTGCCGCCTTCCACAAGGCCCGCGCTCGACAAGTGATGGCCGATCACCCGGGCGGCGGGGATCAAGGCGGAGTGCAGCTGGCCAACGTACCCGACCGGCGCAGCTCGGCCCCTCTCTGAAGAAAGGGAACCGTATCGCAGTTCGAATTTCTCGCGGGAAGACGGTACCCGGCCGGAACTTTTTTGTGTCTCGGCACGTTCCCGCGTTTAGGGTTATTGCGGTCGAAAGTCGAGGGGCAGCAGGGCGCAGCTTGAATCAGCCGGTATTGCAGTCGCCAGAAAGATCCATGCTTCGCCGAGGTCGCCCTCGAGTACTTTCCTGAACCATCCGCGCAGCTGGCATGTCCCGCTGCGCTCCGATTTCATGACAACGGTTGGGAGGCGTCGATGCGCAACAGAACGGCAATCAAGTCGACAAATCTCAGTGGTCGCCAGCTTCTTGCCGCTCTGAGAGCGTTTCGAAAGGGGAATTTCTCGGTCCGCCTTCCCATGGACTTAACAGGACTCGACGGCGAAATTGCCGACGCGTTCAACGATGTGGTCGAGCTCAACCAGGGCATGAGCAAGGAAATCGAGCGCCTCGGCCGCATTGTCGGCAAGCAAGGCAAGATCGGGCACCGCGCCAAGTTGCCGAACGCGACCGGCTCGTGGGCCGCCAACATCGACATGGTCAATGACCTGATCGGCGACATGGTGCAGCCGACCGGGGAAATGGCGCGCGTGATCGGTGCCGTCGCCAAGGGCGACCTGTCGCAGACGATGAATCTCGAGATCGGGGGCCGTGCGTTGCGCGGCGAATTCTTGCGCATTGGCAAGGTCGTGAACACGATGTTGGAACAGCTCGGTTCGTTCGTGTCGGAGGTCACGCGTGTGGCGCGCGAGGTGGGCACCGAAGGCAAGCTCGGCGGCCAGGCCAATGTGCGCGGCGTGGCGGGCACCTGGAAGGACCTTACCGATAACGTGAACGCCATGGCGGCGAACCTCACCGCCCAGGTGCGCAACATCGCCGAGGTGACCACCGCGGTAGCGATGGGCGACCTGTCGAAGAAGATCACGGTGGACGTGCAGGGCGAAATTCTCGAACTGAAAAACACCATCAACACGATGGTGGACCAGCTCAACTCGTTCGCCTCGGAAGTGACCCGCGTGGCGCGCGAGGTGGGCACCGAAGGCAAGCTCGGCGGCCAGGCCAACGTTGAGGGCGTCGCCGGCACCTGGAAGGACCTCACCGACAACGTGAACGCCATGGCGGCGAACCTGACCGGCCAGGTGCGTAACATCGCCGAGGTGACAACAGCGGTTGCAAACGGCGACCTGTCGAAGAAGATCACCGTCGACGTCAAGGGCGAAATTCTCGAGGTGAAGAATACCGTCAACACTATGGTGGACCAGCTCAACTCGTTCGCCTCGGAAGTGACGCGCGTGGCGCGCGAGGTGGGCACCGAAGGCAAGCTCGGCGGCCAGGCCAAGGTGGAGGGCGTCGCCGGCATCTGGGAGGACCTCACCGATAACGTGAATCTGATGGCCGCAAACCTTACCGGTCAGGTGCGCAACATCGCGGAGGTGACCACCGCGGTAGCAATGGGCGATCTGTCGAAGAAGATTACGGTGGACGTGAAGGGTGAAATTCTGGAGCTGAAGAGTACCATCAACACGATGGTCGATCAGCTCAACTGGTTCGCCTCGGAAGTGACGCGCGTTGCCCACGAGGTCGGCACCGAGGGCCAACTCGGCGGCCAAGCCAAGGTGGAGGGCGCGGCCGGCACCTGGAAGGACCTCACCGACAACGTGAACACGATGGCCGCCAACCTGACTGATCAGGTGCGGAACATTGCCGATGTCGTTACCGCAGTCGCACAGGGTAATCTGCGGCGCAAGTTGACTGTGGATACCAAGGGCGAGATCGCCTCGCTCGCCGACACCATCAACGGCATGATCGAAACTCTCGCGATCTTTGCGGAGCAGGTTACGAACGTGGCGCGGGAGGTGGGCATAGAAGGCAAGCTCGGCGGCCAGGCGCGCGTGCCTGGCGCGGCCGGCATCTGGCGCGACTTGACCGATAACGTGAATCAACTGGCAGACAACTTGACGACCCAGGTTCGCGCCATAGCCGAGGTCTCGGATGCTGTCACAAAGGGCGACCTCACACGGTCGATTACGGTTGAGGCCTCCGGGGAGGTCGCGGCCCTCAAGGACAACATCAATCAGATGATCCTCAATCTGGTCCAGTCGCAAAAGATGGAAGCGGTCGGTCAGCTCACCGGGGGAATCGCACACGACTTCAACAACCTGCTCACGGTTGTCCTCGGAAACATTGACCTGCTAAGCCGCAGGATCGGGGGCGATGAGCATGTGCAACGGCACTTGTCGGCAACCCGCCATGCAGCGGAACGAGGTCAAAGTCTCACACAGCAGCTGCTGGCGTTCTCGCGACGCCAGCACTTGCAACCTCAGACGCTCGACGTGAACGCGCTGGTGCGTCAGTTCGAGCCGCTGATTCGCCGCGCGGTGGGCGAGAGCATCGGACTTGAAGTCGCGCTTTGCCATGAACCGCTCGTGTGCGAGGTCGATCCCTCCCAGCTCGAATCGGCGCTGCTCAATCTGGCGGTCAATTCACGCGACGCGATGCCGAGGGGCGGCACGCTCACGGTTAAGCTCAAGCACGTCGAGCGCGACGATGATCTCGTCCGTCAGAACCGCGCGGCTTCGCCCGGGCCATGGATAGTCCTGTCGCTGGAGGACAGCGGAGTCGGTATGTCCAAAGACGTCATTGATCGCGCTTTTGAGCCCTTTTTCACCACCAAAGAGCCGGGCAAAGGCAGTGGGCTTGGCCTGTCCCGGGTCTATGGTTTCGTGCGACAGTCTGGCGGTTTCGTCACGCTCGCGAGCACCGTAGGAATTGGTACACGCCTGTCGATCTACCTGCCACCCTCCCCAAAGTCGCTCAGCGAACAACGGGCCGTGAATCAGCTTCGCGTTGGGTCGGCCGCACGAACGGGAACGGTGTTGCTCGTCGAGGACGATTCGGCGGTGCTGGCGCTGGTCATTGAAATGCTGAACGATCTTGGCTACCGCGTGATTACCGCGTCCGATGCGCATGGCGCGCTCGAAATCGTCCGCCGTGGAGAGCCGATTGACCTGATCTTGACTGACGTAGTGATGCCGGGCGGTAAGACCGGAGTACATCTTGCGGCAGAGGCGCGCGAACTACGGCCCGGTATCAAGGTCCTGCTCACCTCCGGATATCCGGGCGAGGCGCTGGCACGTCACGAGACAATAGATATCGAGTGGCCGATGATCGCGAAGCCGTTCCGCCAACCTGAGCTGGCGGAACGGTTGCAGAGCCTCCTCGAAGGACAAGTTGACGCGTCGAGCAGCAAAGGCGGCTCGGCTCGACCATGACTGCAGAAATTGCTTGCGGATTGCTCCAGTAGTCGCGCAATCCGCCTCAGCCTCGGTGGCGCCAAGCGACCTGGAGCGCGACCGGTGGGCCCAAATCCTCCTCGATCAGACCGAGGCTGAGGTCGATACCCACGCCGGGGTGCATGGGTCGCGTATCGGCTCGATTCGCGAGCCATGTCCGGGGTGACAAATGGAGAGTCGGGTGGTTCTAGTTACCTTGCAGGCCGTGCACGTCGGGGAAGAACAGGTCCTGCCACGCCCCCGGCATGGTCCTGAGGGTGCCGACGCGGTGCATGAAGCCGTGGATCTTCATCACGTTTTCTGGCGCCGGCGCATATGAGAATTCCGGGTCGGTGATCAGCTTTTCGATGAAATCGATCGACAGATTGGTTCGTTCGATCCGGGCGAAGATCTGCGCCGCCTCGCGTGGATTTTCCTTGATGAATTGATTTGCCTCGTTCAAGGCCGACCAGACCGCCTTGTAGCCGTTCGGGTTCGCGTCGCGCCAGCGACTGGTGATGGCGATGACGCTGAACGTGTTCGGGCCATCGGTGGCGTCGTACGAGCTCAAGAGCTTGCGGATGCCCGGATGATCCAGCTGCTGATACTGGAACGGGGCCGACGTGAAATGCGCCGTGATCTCCAGCTTGCCGGACAAGAGCGCCACGGTCCCGTCCGGATGGCTCATGCCGACGGTGAGCCGGTCGAGCGCATCATACCTTCCGGGGCCGAAGGTCTTTTCCGCAATCATCTGCAGCATGATGGCCTGCACCGAGACTTTCGGCGCCGGCAAGGCGATGCGATCGCCGTCGGTGAAGTCGCGGACGGATTTGACGTTCGGGTTGCGCGTGTTGAGGTAGGCCGGCTGGCGATTCAAGGCCGCCATCGATTTGACGTTGAGATTGCCCCGCGTCTTGTCCCACATGGTGAGAAATCCGGGCAGCCCCAACCCGACCACGTCGACGCTGCCGGTCAGCAAGGCATCGGTGAGCGCGGTCGGCGTGCCGAGCCCCGCCCATTCGGTGGCAATCCTGCCGAGACCCATCTCGCGCGCACGCTTCTCCACCAGCTGCCGATCCTGCATGACATAGAACTGCAGGTAGCCGAGGCCGAGCTGGCGGGCAAAGCGGATCTGGTTCGCCTCCGCGGCGGCGGCGCCAGCGAGGCCTAACGAGGCAAATAGCCCGATCAGCAGACGCCTGCGCATGCCGTGCATTGGCCGCTCTCCGAGTTTGCCCAGACCCCATCCGGGCTCACGTTAGCGCGCGCTCGCGGCAGCGAACAGGATCGTTGTCAAATGAGAATTTTCGTCGTCCGGCTTTCGCGATTCATGAAAGGAAATTCCCGGCCGGCCGTGTGTGCCAGTTGAATCCTCCGACATCATTGCCTGGATTCGCTGCATCACCACGGAGGACGGCGCCTGCACGGATTGGCACGACGATCGCAGGCACGTATCATGGCGGGCCTCCTTGGATGTCCGTCAACCGTACCGGAGAGCAGAATGGCCGTGACCGTAACGCCGCTCACGGCGGCCGTCGGAGCGGAAGTCGCGAACGTCGATCTCAGGGCCCTGAACGACGATGATTTTTCGTCGATCGAGCGCGCCTGGAACCGCTATTCGGCTCTGCTGTTCCGCGATCAGACGCTCACCGACGACGACCTGCTTCGGTTCAGCCGGCGCTTCGGCGAGCTCGATCCGCCGCCCAACCAGGAGCGCGGGCGGCAAACTCCGCCCGGCTATCCCGACATCTACGTCGTCTCCAACGTGCTTGACGACAAGCGCCAGCCGATCGGTGCGCTCGGTGCGGGCGAGGCGGTGTGGCACACGGACATGAGTTATGCCGACCTGCCGCCCGACGCGTCGATGCTCTACGCCCTGGAGATTCCACCCACCGGAGGCAACACCTCATTGTGCGGCATGCAGGCCGCCTGGAGTGCATTGCCGGCAGCACTGAAAAGAAAAATCGAGAGCCGCCGCATCAAGCACGACGGCACCTACAACAGCGGCGGCTATGTCCGCCAGGGCGTCACGCCGACCGACGATCCGCACCAGGCGCCAGGCGCCTGGCATCCCGCGGTGTGCCGCCACCCCGTCACCGGCGTGCCGACGCTCTACCTTGGCCGGCGCCGCAATTCCTATGTGGAAGGCCTGTCGCCGGCGGAATCCGACGCGCTGCTCGACGAGTTGTGGGAGCGGGCAACCCGGCCCGAGTTCGTCTACGAGCACCGCTGGCGCGTCGGAGACCTGCTGCTGTGGGACAACCGCTCGACCATGCACCGGCGCGATCCGTTCGATTCGGCCACCCGCCGCGTCATGCATCGCACGCAGATCAAGGGCAAATGGCCGCCGCGCGCCTACGTCAGTGCCGCGTGATGGAAGTGCACCGAAGCAGGCCGCCAGGTGAGGTTGACGGACGAAGAGCAGGCGATGCGGGCGGGCGCATTCGGCCCGGCCGTGCAATGGGCGATTGAGCATCAGATTCAAGTCGGTCGCTATCTCGGTGCTGCGGACTTCGTGCCGGTCAGCCAGGCGCACATCATGGCCGATACCGAATCGCTGGGGGCGACCGGAGTCGCGTGGCTCGAGCGCTGGGCGAGCCTGCCGGTCGAGCAGCGCCGCGTGCGCGTGCCCACCATCACCGATCCGCGCGGGACCGATTTTGCGGCGGCGCACCGCCTCAGGCAGCAGCCCTGGATGCTCGACCTCGAGCGCCGCGCCATCGCCG
>Ga0081538_10002433_pt1 | contig 18221 bp, 13 predicted proteins | sample TabmetS5T2R1_FD_71022 | JGI IMG/M metagenome (GOLD analysis project Ga0081538, IMG submission 71022) | Tabebuia heterophylla rhizosphere microbial communities from the University of Puerto Rico - S5T2R1 | ecosystem: Host-associated > Plants > Roots > Rhizosphere ... | reverse complement strand
CGCGAGCCAAGGCTGCTGGCGCCGCGGCTTGCCGGGCGGTCGGTAGTAGTGATCGACCAGGGTAAAGCCGCTGCGGCTGACCAGCCGGCGCCAGGTCGTGAAACTGTAGAAGCAGGCGTAGCGCCCATCGACGAAGCCCTCTTCGTCCTGCCCGCGCGGGTTGGAGGCGAGCAGAGCGCCATCCGGCTTCAACGCGGCGTGCAGTTGGTCGAGGACCACGGGCAAGGCGCGGCTCGGGACGTGAAACAGAACGGCATTGGCGAACACGCCATCGAAGCTCGCGGCCGGCAAGCTCATAGAGAGCATGTCTTGCTGCCAGACCTCGCAGCCGGAGACCGCGCGCGCCATGGCCACGAACTCGGGGCAGCCGTCGAGCCCGACGACCACGTGGCCGAGATCGCGAAAGGTCACGAGGTCGCGCCCGGGGCCGCAGCCGAGGTCGAGGATGCGATACGGCGGGAACCCGGTGATCGCAGCGAGCAGCGCCTGGATGTTCTGGCTGACGTCGTGATTCCAGGTGCCGTCGCGATAGGGGGTCGCCATCGCGCGATAGCGCTCGATCGTCGACGCGCTGATCTGGCGATGCGCCGCGGACAGGTTCTGCATCAGCCCGGCCGCGGTTCCGATCCGCCGCGATGCCGATGAAGAACCCGCGCCTTCGGGACTCTAACAGGTCACGTGGAACAGCCCGACCTTGGGCTTGCGCGTAAGGTTGTAGATCTTGATCGCCTTCGGGGTCCGCTTGGCGGTGACCTTGCACCCCTTCTTCTTCAGAAACGCGGCGGCCTCCGGCGATAACGCCGCGTTACCGTACTGGCCGGTGCCGAGGATCAGTTCCTTGCAGCCCTTCTCGAACACGAACCGGGCCTCATCCTCGGAGATCGTGTGCGAGGTTCCGTAAAGCCGTTTGGACAGCTTCTTCTTGCGCTTGACCACCTTGTCCGAGAGCCGAATGACCACGTCGTGCTCGTAGGTCTTCCCCGCGACGGTGATCGAGCCGAACTCGGTCTTGTCGATCTTCATCCCACCCTCCTTCGGATCGCTGAAGGGCCCGCTTGGCCAAAGTATGCGCCCGAGCGCGCCTTCTCGGAAGGGGCGCGGCGGCGTCGTTCCCGAGGATCCGCTCATGAGCCGAGATCGACTGACTCGCCCCTGCCGCCGACTGCTCGAGCGGCTGAGCCAGCCGAGCTCGGCCGCGGGTCCGGCGGCACTGCTGGCGCTGCTTGTGCCGCAGCTCGCCGAGCATGCGCCGGCGGTCGTCCAACTAGAAAGTTTCTATAGCTGGCGAAACGGCGCGCTGAGAACAGCTTATGCGTCCCGGAGAAGTAATGCGCAAGGTGAGGCGGCCGCCGGCCGCGATCAGGCGTCGCGGTCGGGATGCTGGCGGCTCACCACCGCCGCGGCGCCGCCGGGCACGCCGGCATCCGCGGTGGCGCTGGCGGGAAGGTTCGCGAGCTCGGCAAACCACGGCACCCGGCTCTCGATGCCGATCTGGGCCGTAGGCCTGGCGCGCGCGGGCTCGTCCAGGCTGCCGGTGCTGACGCTGATCTGCTCGCCGGTAAGGTAGCGAAACGACAGCGGCGTCCCGCATTGTTGGCAGAACCCGCGCTCGGCGATTTGGGAACTTTGCCAGGTGGCGGGCGCGCCCGCGGTCCACGCGAATTCTTTCCGCGGCACGCTGGCGTACGCCATGAACAGGTTGCCCATCGCCTTCTGGCACATCCGGCAGTGGCAGATGCTGGCCGCGGCCGGCTCTGCATAGAGGGCGTAGCGCACGGCGCCGCACTGGCAGCCGCCGGTCAGCACCGGCTCGCGATCCGTCGTCATGGTCCTCCTCCCCGAGGCTTTGCAGGCTCCACAAGTCTGTGCCGGCAGTCTATCAGCGGCTCGCCCTTCGGTCGTCCGGTTCGTTCAGGAGCGTGGCGCAGCCGCTCGCGATGCTCAATCAAAAACATCCACTGCGACCAGGCAACCTACAGGAGTAGAGGCGCGAACAGCGTGACCAGGCCGCAGATGGTGAATGCCGTGGACCAAGGCGTGCGATGCAAGCGCCGGGACTGTAACGGTCGATGATGGCTGCGCCTCAAGTCGTGGGGTTGGTCGCGCTGGCCGACCGGATCGAGCTGTGGCCGACCGCGAAGCTGCGCCCGTACGAGCGGAACCCGCGCACGCACAGCGAGGCGCAGGTGGATCAGATCGCGGCCTCGATGGTGGAGTTCGGCTGGACCAACCCGATCCTGATCGACGAGAACGCCGGCATCCTCGCTGGCCATGGCCGGCTGCTCGCTGCGCGCAAGCTCGGGCTGGCCGAGGTGCCGGTGATCCGCTTCGAGCACCTCAGCGAGGCGCAGAAGCGGGCCTACGTCCTGGCCGACAACCAGATCGCCCTGCAGGCCGGCTGGGACGACGCGCTGCTGGCGGAGGAGCTGGCGTGGCTGCGCGACGAGCGCTTCGACCTTGACCTGATTGGGTTCGATGCGACGGAGCTGGAGCGGCTGTTGACGCTTGCCGACGGCGAGGCGGCGAGCGATGAGGCCGAGGACGAGGTTCCGGAACCGCCAGAAGACCCGGTCAGCCGTCCGGGCGACCTCTGGATCCTGGGCAACCATCGGCTGCTCTGCGGCGACGCCACAGTGCTGACCGATGTCGAGCGCGTGCTCAGCGGCCAGCTTGCGGACATGACGTTCTGCGATCCGCCGTACAACGTGGACTACGCCAACACGCCGAAGGACAAGCTGCGCGGTAAGCACCGGCCGATCATGAACGACAACCTCGGCGGCGGCTTCGAGGCGTTCCTCTACGACGCGTGTGTGAACATCCTGAGCGTCACCAAGGGCGCCTGCTACATCTGCATGAGCAGCTCGGAGCTGCACACGCTGCAGCGGGCGTTCGCGACGGCCGGCGGCAAGTGGTCGACGTTCATCATCTGGGCGAAGAACACGTTCACCCTGGGCCGGGCTGACTACCAACGCCAGTATGAGCCGATGCTTTACGGCTGGAAGGAGGGCGCCGACCACTACTGGTGCGGCGCTCGCGATCAGGGCGACGTGTGGTTCTTCGACAAGCCGGTCAGGAACGATCTGCACCCGACCATGAAGCCGGTGGCGTTGGTCGAACGGGCGATCCGCAACTCCAGCAAGAGCCGGGACATCGTGCTCGATCCGTTCGGCGGCTCTGGCTCGACCCTGATCGCATGCGAGAAGGCGGGTCGCCAGGCGCGCCTCGTGGAGCTGGATCCGAAGTATGTCGATACGATCATCCTGCGCTGGCAGGAGTTCGCCGGCGGCACCGCGGTCCTTGATGGTGACGGCCGGAGCTACGAAGAGATCGCCGCCGGGCGCGAGGCCGCGGCGGCGTAATGAGGTGGTGTGGTGCGGTCAGTGCTTCGGGATCGACACCTTGATGCTGGACACGCGACGCACGTGCGGCTCCTCGCCTTCGAGGATGCTGCGCAGCCAAGCGTGGAAGTCGGGCGCCAGCTGTTCGGTCTGGCCGGTCGACTCCAACACCGTCCAGGCCGAGAGGGCCTGGAAGATGAAGACCCGGGCGGCAGCCTGGACCGGTCCGAACACGCCGTCGGTCGGCGCCTTGCCGGACATCCATTGATGGCAGAGCTCGTTCATGTCGTGCTCGAGCTGATCGGTATCCATGGCGGTCACCTCCCTCAGCTGGCCAGCCGGTAGACGGCGGGCTCGGCCGGCAGCGTGCCGTCCTGGATGAACCGCGCGGTGCTGCCCTCCGGCACGCGGCCGAGCAGCTCGTGGACCTTGACCCAGAGCAGCGGGATGAAGGGCTCGCGGCAGGCATCGGGCAGGTCCGGTCGCCAGCCCGCTCGGCTGACCCCGAACAGGCCGTCCTCGTTGATCCCGACGATGGTGCGGACCGGAGTGCCCTCGGTGCGTTCCAGGCGGGTGAGGGCGTGGTCGAGGTCGGCGGGGCCGAGGCCCTGCTCGGCGAGCAGGGCCCTGGCCTCCGGGCTGTCCGGCGGATAGAGCCGGTAGCCCGGGCGCTTGAGCAAGCGCTGCATGTCGGCGCTCCGCGCTCAGCCGGCCACCGGCGATGAGCCGGTGATCCGGTAGACGGTGCTGCTGCCCTTGGCGCCGGTCTTGTTGGGGCCGACCTCGCGGGTGCGGGTGGCCTCGACCGTGAGCCCGAGCTTCTTCTTGAGCGCGCCGGAGATGGCGCCGCGGATGGTGTGGTGCTGCCAGCCGGTGGCCGCGGCGATCTGCTCGACCGTGGCGCCCTCGGGCCGCTTGAGTAGCTCGATCATGCGCGCCTGCTTGGTGCCGGCGCGCGGCGTGCGCGTCTCGGCAGCATCGGGCTGCGTGTCGGCCGGCGGGCCGGACTGGGGAGCCCGACCCTCGACGTCGGCAGCATCGGCCAACCTCGCGCCCTCGGTGGCACCCCTCTGGATGTCGCCCGCGTCCTCCGGCTCGATGCCGATGGCCTCAAGTCCGGCGCGAGTGATCCGGAGCGGCGGCGGGTTGTCGCCGCGCCGGCTGCCGCGGTGCTCGATCAGGCTCTTCGCCTTAAGGCTGCCGAGCACCTTGTTGACGGCGCCGCCTTTGATCTTGAGCGTCTCGGGCAGCGGCAGCACGGCACCATCGTCGCGCTGCGAGGCGGCGCTCAAGATGACGGCCTGGGTATCGCTCAGCTTGGTCATGGATGATCTCCGTTTGTCGAGAGCACCATCGCTCTCCTACTGCCCTGAGCCCCGCCGGGCGCACCCGGTCGGGGCATGGGCGTGGAGATCGACCGCGCGCTACGCAGCGTGCTCGCCCTCCCTGGCGTGCCATATCGGCGCTGCGCTTAAGAACTCGGCGTAATACTCGAGCGTGCCACCATCGGTCCAAGTGACTTCATCTCAGGTGTAATCGAAATATCATCGCTGAGGCCCGGCAGTCGAGTGACGTCGTGTCTCGGCCTTCGTGGAACTGAGGCGGCGCGCGCCTGCTCTCGACTTGGCGATCTGGTCATGCGGCTTGGGGCTCATCTTGGGCTCCGCATCGGCAAGTTCGATGAGCCCAGCAACGCTTCCTTCGGCTGGAACAGCAAGCAGAAAAGTCACTCGTACTCGGATACTTACAGCTTGACTTCCGGGCCGGGGTATGGATGGGCCTGCCCCGTACCGGCGAGGTGCCCCCACGAAGCAGTTGGGCGCGTGTCAAGCCGGGCGAGCCAGCTCGGATCCCCTCGGGACTGATCCCCTGCCCGATCCGCCTAAGCGATGTAGACGTCCAGGGCGGATCATCTCATGACGCGCCGTAAAACGGCGCAACGGCGCGCATTCGCCGCTCAAGCAATGATCGTACCAACAGTTCGAATCCCGCTCGCTCCGCCAGTCCTCATACGCGGGACATTCTTTTTCCGCTCCTGATCAGTGGTCGAAATCCCGCAGACTGCGGCCATTCCTGACAAATTGTCCGAACCATGAGGACCGGCTTGAGGGCCCACTTCGGGCCGTTTTTCGTCTCTCTCGGCTCACTTTCTCCGAAGCAACCGAACCACGGCCATTTTGGTACGGATGTTGAAAGCTCGATAATTCAACGGGTTGCATGGCACCCGAAGGGTGTCGGGTTTGCAAAAGCTCCGCTCAGGCGGAGGGAACCGGGATCGAACCATTTGGTTCAGTGTGTCTGCTTCAGGCCGCAGAGCCGACCTGTCATCAGGAGGCTTCGACCGGCTGGTCGTGACCGATTCTGTTGAAAAACTCTGAGGTTGCGGCGGAGTTATTTGAGTGATTCACTCCCGTTATGGCAGCGGGAGTGAAGGTGATGATGGGTGAGCGGCAAGTCGATCAGGGTGCTTTGTTTTATGAGTTCTCGCTTGAGAAACAGGTTCCCGCCGACCATATGCTCCGCTCGATTGACCGTTTCGTCGACCTTGGCCCGGTTCGGACTCACCTGGCGTCATTCTATAGTACGACCGGGCGGCCGTCGATCGACCCGGAACTGCTGATCCGCATGCTGATCATCGGCTATTGCTACGGCATCCGCTCGGAACGTCGACTGTGCGAGGAGGTCCATCTGAACCTCGCCTATCGTTGGTTCTGCCGGCTCGGCCTGGCGGGTGAAGTGCCGGAACATTCGACCTTCTCGAAGAACCGCCATGGCCGCTTCCGCGCGAGCGATGTTCTGCGCCAGGTGTTCGAGACGGTGCTGCGCCGCTGCCTCGAAGAGGGTCTCGTCGCTGGCGACGGCTTTGCGGTCGACGGCAGCCTGATCAAGGCCGATGCCAGCCGCCAGAAGGGCGTCGAAGGCGCCAAGGGCTTGGCGCCGGAGGTGTCGGGCCGCGCGGTCGATGAGTATCTGGCCGGACTGGATGACGCGGCGTTCGGCGCGGCGACCGACGTGACGCCGAAGTTCATCTCGCCCGCCGATCCGGCGGCGCGCTGGACGGGCGCCCACGGCGGGCAGGCGTTCTTCGCCTATGCCGCCAACTACCTCGTCGACCTCGCCCATGGGATCGTCGTGGACGTCGAGGCGACCACCGCCATCCGCCAAGCCGAGGTGACGGCGGCCAAGCGCATGATCGAGCGGACGATGGACCGCTTCGACCTCTATCCGGCCCGGCTCGCCGGCGATAGCGCCTACGGCTCGGCCGAGATGCTCCGCTGGCTGGTCTATGAGCACGGGATCGAGCCGCATGTCACGGTGTTCGACAAATCCGCGCGCCACGACGGCACGTTCTCACGAGAGGACTTCACCTATGATCTTGAGCGCGATGTCTATGTCTGCCCGGCGGGCAAGACGCTGACCACACGAGGCACACTGGTGAACGACGGCGCGACGCTCCTCTATCGCGCGAGCAAGTTCGCGTGCGATGCCTGCGCCCTCAAACCCCGCTGCTGCCCTAAGGAACCCGCGCGCAAGGTGCCGCGCTCCCTTTTTGAGGGTGCGCGGGACATGGCCCGCCACATCGGGCAAAGCGAAGCTGGCCGCGCCTCGCGGCGGCAGCGCAAGAAGGTCGAGATGCTGTTTGCCCATTTAAAGCGCATCCTCCGCCTCGACCGGCTGAGGTTGCGCGGCCCGAACGGTGCCCGCGACGAGTTCCTCCTCGCCGCGACCGTCCAGAACCTCAGGAAGCTCGCCAAGCTGATCCCCGCGCCGAAGCCCGCGGCGGCGAGCTGAGAACCCAGTCGCCAACGGCGCCACTCCACCGTGCGCGCACCAACGGGTCACGCACGTCCACCGTTCCGGCGTTCCAGTTTTTCAACAGAATCGACCCATTCCGGAAACCGGATCATGCGCCGAGCGGCCGGAAGCGAATGCAACCGGCGCCTGCCCCGCCGCCGGCGTCCTTTCGCGGCTCGAGCCTGGCCATTCCATGCTAGGATCTTGCCAGACCAATGGGGAGGTAGCCGATGCCGATCTTCCTGGACCGTCACGACGTGGTCGAATTTTCCGCCGAGGAAGTTGCCAAGCTGCATGTCAAGGACCTGGAAATCCAGGATCAATACGGCGTGAAGTTCCTGACGTACTGGTACGATGCCGAACGCCGGACGACATTCTGTCTTGTCGATGCACCGGACAAGGAGACAGCCGACCGAGTCCATGCCGAGGCCCACGGACACGTGGCCAACCAAATGATCGCCGTGGATCTGTCGGCTGTCGAGGCCTTTCTCGGTCGCATACAGGATCCGCCCACTGCAAAAACGAAACCGATCAACGAATCAGCCTTCCGCGCCATCATGTTCACGGACATGGTCGGTTCGACCGAGATGACGGCGCAACTCGGCGATACGATGGCGATGGAATTGCTCAGGGCACACGATGCGATCATCCGGCGGTGTTTGGAACACCACCGCGGTTTCGAGGTGAAACACCGCGGCGATGGCATCATGGCATCGTTTGACGATGCACCGGCTTCGGTCGCGTGTGCAATTGAGATTCAGGAGAAACTCGCATCCTATAACGAAAACAGTGAGACCCCGATCCATGTAAGGATCGGCATACATGCCGGCGAACCGGTGGCAGAGGGCGACGATCTTTTTGGTTCGGCGGTGCAAATGGCGGCGCGGATCTGCGATATCGCCCAAGCAGACGCTATCCTCGTGTCTCGTGAGGTCAGGGATGCGTGTACCGGTGCCGATCTGGTGTTCGAGCCCACGAGTTCTAAGAGGCTGAAAGGGTTTTCGGAACCGGTTCAGCTGTTTTCCCCAGCTTGTTGAGACGGATACCGCTCCTCCGACAACGCGAGAAGATCGTCGACCCGGCATAGCCGCTCGTGGCTACAGGCCGCCCTCCGCCCGGTGCCCGGCACGGCCGCTGTCAGGCGGGGTCCGACCGTTGGAGCGGCTACGTCCGCCATCTTCTTCGGTAAAAAATTGGCATCTAGGCCCCGCAGCGACTACCCTGATGCCCAGAACTGGAGGTCATCCGGGGAATGTCGGTTGATTCCAAGGTCCCCACCCCTGTGCGATAGAGGAGAGGATTATGGCTGAGGTACCTGCCTGGCACGCCAAGGGTGAGTGGTTCGACGTATGCAGATGCAACGTTCCCTGCCCCTGTTCTTGGGCTCAACCCCCCGACGACGACTACTGTGACGGGGTCTTGGTCTGGCACATCCGAGAGGGCCGCTACGGTGATGTTGCACTGGACGGACTCAACGTCGTCGCATTTGCCAGTTTCAAGGGCAACCTATGGGAGGGTGCTCATTCGGAACCCAAGATGGGTGTCGTCATGGACGAGCGCGCGGATGAAGGACAGCGTGAGGCGCTCCAGATGATTTTCGGTGGACAGGCTGGTGGCTGGCCCGCCCGCTTAAACGAGATCTTCGGCCCCGAGATGCTAGGGCTCGAGTTTGCGCCCATCGAGGTGGAGATCGCTCCAGACCAAACCTCCTGGCGCGTAGTCATTCCTGGTCTCGTGCGTGCCGCGGCCAAGGCCCTGTCAGGCCCAACGAGCGAAGGCAAGCCACCTCGGATGGAGAACCTTCCCGGGTCCGAGACGGGACCCGGACAGGTCGGCACTCAGGGCAAGGCAACGGAGGACAATGTCAACGCCTTCGCCTTCAAGTGGGACCGCGCCGGGAACTCTAGCAAGCACATCACCTTCGACTGGAGCGGTCCCGACGCGGCATGACCAACCCATATGGCGGTGTGGACATCAAAAACCCAGCCGATACAGGCTCAACATAACTGAGGTGAAAGGAGCAGGGCATTTCCGAGTCTGGCTAGCAGCCGTCCTCGTCAGCCATTCTTGCCGGAGGCCGCTTGGAGGCAGAAAGCGGAACGATCTGCTGCCGAGGTGAGCGAGCTCAAAGATGCCCGCTTTGACGCTGGATTGTGAACCGGTTCGCGTCGTCGTGAGTCCCCTTTTTGAAATTCTTCGTCCCCCGCAACGGCTACCGCTCGGACGTGTCCGCCATCGCGGGGCGCAGCGGCTGCGGGATCGGGTCGCCGAACTCACGCGCGGTCGCGATCCATGACCGCAGCGCGTCGGCACCGTTTGCGATCGCCTCCTCGATCGTTTCACCGTCCGACAGGCAGCCGGGCAGATCCGGAAACTCGACCAGGTAGCCGCCGCGGTCGTCCTCGGTCAGCGGGCGAATCTGGAACGGATAGTCAAGCTGGTCGCCATCGGCCGTCTCCAGGGAAATATCAGGGCGAGGCACCTGCGGATATGGACTGGCGCCGATATTCAGCCGACGGGCGCGGTCGCGTTGGCGGGTGCCGAGTCGGTGAGCTCGCCGGTGATCAGGCTGACGATCTCCTCGGGGCTGGTCGAGCGCACCGGGCGCTCGCCGGTCACGCGGCCGTGGCGCAGCACCACGATGCGATCGGCCACCTGGAAGGCGTGCAGCACGTTGTGGGTGATCACCACGATCGCGACGCCGCGCCGCCTGATCTGCTCGACCAGCTCGAGGCCGCGCCGGGTCTGAGCGACGCCAAGCGCAGCGAAGGGCTCGTCCAGCAGGACCAGGCGGCCGCCCCAGTGCACGAACCGGCACAGCTCGATCGCCTGGCGCTGGCCGCCCGAGAGGTGCTCGACCGTGGTCCGGACCGAGGGGATGTGCGTGCCGATGTCGGCGAGCGCGCGCTCGGTCTCGGCCTGCATCGCGCGCTCGCGCAGGAGCCGGAAGCCGAGGACCGTGCGGTGCAGCTCGCGCCCCATGAAGAAGTTGGCGACCGTGTCGACGTTGGGGCACAGGCTGAGGTCCTGATAGACCGTCTCGATGCCGAGCGCCTTGGCATCGGCCGGGCTCTCGAAGGTCACAGGCGCCCCATCGAACCAGATCCGGCCCGCGCTCGGCTCGAGCGAGCCCGAGATGATCTTGATCAGGGTCGACTTGCCGGCGCCGTTGTCGCCGAGCAGGCCGACCACCTCGCCGGCGCGCACCTCGAAGCTGACCTGGTCGAGCGCGACCACCGGCCCGAAGTGCTTGGTGATGCTCTCGATCCGCAGCAACGGCTCCGCCGCGTGTGCCTGGTCCATGCGATCGTGCGTCTGGGTTGGGAGCGCGCAGCAGATCACGCCGCGGCACGCGTTGTCCAGACGCCCGGTGTGCGCCGGCGGGCCCGCAGGGAAGACGCGCGTATGGCACGACCCTTGCTCAAGACAGGCCGTAGCATCCGTGATTGGGTAGATTTGCGGCGGGCATGGGCGTGCCCCGCCGTCTTTTTCGCCGGCACCTGGGCGCGCCTGGGCGGTCCCGCCGCCCAAAGCTGCCTGTGTCGTGGGCGCGCTGCCTGAATGCCGGGCAGCGCCGGGGGCCGCGACTGAGCCGCCGGCGTCGGGATGAAATCACGCTGGCGCCGCCCGTCGTCACGATTTGTTAGCGCAACCATCAGTATAGCCGATACGAGCGCCCGGTCGTGCTCGGGTGAGGCCGTGGCGCCACGTGACGGGCTCTCCGCGGCGGCCTGCCGATCGCGCTCGGCGCTATGTCCGCCCCCGGATCCATGGTAAATGCTGACCAATCGCCGACCGTCGGGGGGCTACTATGGCGACCAGGCTGCAGGACAAGAAGACCGACCTGCTCGAGCGCGTGGCCGACCGTCTCCATCACAAGCTGGACGACCCCCTGGCCACGCTCGCCGAGTCGTTCGTCCACCACTACTACCGCGCGGTGCCGCCGGTCGACCTGATCGATCGCGACCCTCTGGATCTGTACGGCGCGGCGCTGGCACACCTGCGCTTAGGCGAGCACCGCCAGCCCGGCCACGCCAAGGTGCGGGTGTACAATCCGCAGATCGAGCAGCACGGCTGGCAGTCGACCCACACCATCGTCGAGGTGGTCACCGACGACATGCCGTTCCTGGTGGACTCGGTGAGCATGGCGCTGAACCGCCTGGGGCTCCTGATCCACCTGACGATCCATCCGGTGGTGCCGGTGCGCCGCGACGCCCGGGGCACTCTGGAGGCGGTGCTGGACGTTGCGACCGGCGATGGTGGCGAAATCACCTTCGAATCCTTCATGCACGTCGAGGTCGACCGCGAGAGCGACCCGGAGCGGCTCGAGACGATCCGCACGGAACTCGAGCGTGCCCTAGGCGACGTGCGCGCTGCGGTCGAGGACTGGCGACCGATGCTCGGCAAGATCGAGACGGCGCTCGCCGATCTCAAGAACGGCGCCAAGGTGGTCGATGCCGAGGACCTGGAGGAGGCGCAGGCGTTCCTCGCATGGATCGCCGACAATCACTTCACGTTTCTCGGCTACGGCTGTTACGACCTGATCCGCGACCAGGACGGCGATCAGCTGCGGCGGGTGGAGGGCTCGGCGCTCGGCCTGCTGCGCCGGCAGGGTCCGGCGAGCGCGACCTCGCGCAGCTTTGCCGCCCTGTCGCCGGAAGTCCGGCGCCGGGCGCGCGATCCGGTGCCGCTGGTGATCACCAAGGCGAACGCGCGCTCGACCGTGCATCGCCCCGTCTATCTCGACTTCATCGGGGTCAAGCGGTTCGACGCCAAGGGCAAGGTGGTGGGCGAGCACCGCTTCCTCGGCCTGTTCACCTCGGCTGCCTACAACCGCAACCCGCGCCACATTCCCCTGCTCCGGCACAAGGTCGCGCGCGTGATGGAGCGCGCCAGCCTGCCGCCGGGGGGGCACTCGGGCAAGGCGCTCGCCAACATCCTCGAGACCTATCCGCGCGACGAGCTGCTCCAGATGTCGGAGCAGGAGCTGTTCGAGGTCGCGCAGGAGATCCTGCATCTGCAGGAGCGGCAGAAGATCCGTCTGTTTCTCCGGCGCGACCCGTTCGCCCGGTTCGTCTCGTGCCTCGTCTACGTACCGCGCGAGCGCTACAACACCGAGATCCGGCGCCGCTTCCAGGAGATCCTGCAGGAGGCGCTCGGCGGCACCGAGGTGGAGTACCAGGCCCAGCTCTCGGAATCGATCCTCGCGCGCATCCAGTTCATCGTCCGCACGCCAGAGGGCATCCCCTCACAGGTCGATCCGGCCGAGCTCGAGGCGCGCCTCACCGAGGCTGCCCGTTCCTGGGCCGACCGGCTGTACGAAGCGCTGATCGACGCCCACGGCGAGGAGGAAGGCAACCGGCTGTTTCGGGCCTACGGCTCGGCGATGCCGGTCGGCTATCAGGAGCAGGTGCCCGCCCGCGCGGCCGTGCCCGACATCGATCGCCTCGATCAGCTGGCGCGCGGCGAGACCGAGCTCGCCATGTCGCTGTATCGCTCGCTCGAGCACGGCGAGGGCATGCTGTGCCTCAAGCTGGCGCGCAAAGAGCACACGATTGCCTTGTCGGACGTCCTGCCGGTGCTCGAGGACATGGGGCTGCGCGTGATCCAGGAGCAGCCGTACCAGATCGTGACCGCGCGCGGCGAACACTTCTGGCTGCACGATTTCCGCGTCCAGCCGATCGAGGCGGTCGAGCTCGACATCGAGAACGTGCGTGACGCCTTCCAGGATGCGTTTGCCCGGGTCTGGCACGGCGAGGTCGAGAACGACGGCTTCAATCAGCTGGTGCTGCATGGCCTGGACTGGCGCCAGATCATGGTGCTGCGCGCCTACTGCAAGTATCTCCTGCAGGTCGGCATCCCGTTCAGCCAGGCGTACATGGAGCAGACGCTGGCGCATAACCCTGAGCTCGCGCACCAGGTGGCGCAGCTGTTCGAAGCCAAGTTCGACCCGGACTTCACCGGTGACCGTCAGGCGCGGCTCGCCGAGCTCGAGGCGGCGATTCGCGCCGGCTTGGATGCCGTCGCCAACCTCGACGAGGACCGCATTCTCAGGCGCTACATGCGCCTGGTCCTCGCGACCCTGCGCACCAACTACTACCAGCCCGGGCCGCAAGGCGCGCCGTACAAGCCCTACCTGTCGCTCAAGATCGATCCGGCTGCGGTGCCGGAAATGCCGCTGCCGCTGCCGGCCTACGAGATCTTCGTGTACTCCCCGCGCACCGAGGGTGTGCACCTGCGCGGCGGCAAGGTGGCGCGCGGCGGCATCCGCTGGTCGGACCGGCGCGAGGACTTCCGCACCGAGGTGCTCGGCCTGATGAAGGCGCAGATGGTCAAGAACTGCGTCATCGTGCCGGTCGGGGCGAAGGGCGGGTTCGTGGTCAAGCGACCGCCGCGCGGCGGCGACCGGGCGGCGCTCCAGGCCGAGGTGGTCGCGTGCTACCAGACCCTGATCCGCGGCATGCTGGATCTGACCGACAATCGCGTCGGCGATCGGGCGGTGCCGCCCGCGCGCGTGGTCCGCTTCGATGACGACGATCCTTATCTCGTGGTCGCCGCCGACAAGGGCACCGCGACCTTCTCCGACATCGCGAATGCGATCAGCCTGGAGTACGGGCACTGGCTGGGCGATGCGTTCGCCTCCGGTGGCTCCGCCGGCTACGACCACAAGGGCATGGGCATCACCGCGCGGGGTGCCTGGGAATCGGTCAAGCGCCACTTTTTGGAGCTGGGCAAGGACTGCCAGACCGAGCCGTTCACCGCGATCGGCATCGGCGACATGTCGGGCGACGTGTTCGGCAATGGCATGCTGCTGTCGGAGCAGATCAGGCTGATTGCGGCGTTCGACCACCGCCACATCTTCATCGACCCGAACCCCGATCCGGCGATCAGCTACGCCGAGCGCCGGCGGCTGTTCGCGCTGCCGCGCTCCAGCTGGGACGACTACGACCGCAGCGCGCTGAGCGAGGGCGGCGCGATCTATCCACGCAGCGTCAAGTCGATCAAGCTGTCGCCGCAGGCGCGCCAGGCGCTCGCGATCGATGCCGAGGAGTTCACCCCGCACGAGCTGATCCGCGCGGTGCTGCTCGCCCCGGTCGACCTGTTCTGGAACGGCGGCATCGGCACTTACGTCAAGGCCGCCTCCCAGCGCCACGCCGAGGCGGCCGATCGGGCCAACGATGCGGTCCGGGTGGATGCCGAGCAGCTGCGCTGCCGCATCGTGGCGGAGGGCGGCAATCTGGGTTTCACGCAGAAGGCCCGCATCGCATTCGCGCAGAAGGGCGGGCGCATCAACACCGATTTCATCGACAACTCGGCCGGGGTCGACTGCTCCGACCACGAGGTCAACATCAAGATCCTGCTCGATGCCGTCGTCGACAACGGCGACATGACCGAGAAGCAGCGCAACCAGCTGCTGGCGGCGATGACCGACGAGGTCGCGGAACTGGTGCTGCGCAACAACATCCTGCAGGTGCAGGCGATCTCGCTGGCCGAAGCCAATCCGAGCCAGCTCCTGGACAGCCAGACGGGGTTCATCCGAAGGCTCGAGGCGAGCGGCCGGCTGAACCGCGAGCTGGAGGTGCTGCCGGACGACGAGACGCTGGCGCAGCGCCGGCAGATGGGCCAGGGCCTGTACCGGCCCGAGGTCGCGGTGCTGATCGCCTATGCCAAGATGACGCTGTACGACGAGTTGCTGGCATCCGAGCTGCCGGACGATCCGTATCTCCTGCGGGATCTGGTCAAGTACTTCCCGCGGCCGCTGCGCAAGCGCTTCCGGCCGCAGATCGAGCAGCACCGTCTGCGTCGCGAGATCATCGCGACGCTGGTCGCCAACAGTCTGGTCAACCGCGGGCTGGGCGAGTTCGTGGGCGAGCTGAGCGAGCGCACCGGCCGGTCCTCGGCAGCGATTGCCCGCGCCTACATTGTCGCGCGGGACGCCTTCGGCCTGGTGCCGCTGCTCGGCCAGCTGGAGCTCATGACCGGGCAGATCGGCGCCGAGCGCCAGAGCGTCGTCCTTGGCGCGGTGCGACATACGGCGGCCCGCGGCACCGAGTGGTTCCTGCGCAACCTCGCAGGCCCGGTCGACATCGCCGCCGCAGTCGACCGGTTCGCCGCGGGCATCTCGGCCCTCCTGCGCAGTCTCGACACGGTCCTCACCGAAGCCGAGTGTCGGGCGTTCGGGCAGGCAGTGGATCACTATCTCGCCCAGGGCATGGGACCGGAGCTGGCCCGACGCTGCGCCGCGCTGCCCTATCTGTGCATGGCGTGCGAGGTGGTCGAGGTGGCCGACGTGGTCGGCAGCGACATGGTCGCCGCGGGCAGCGTGTACTTCGCGATCGACGCTTGCCTGCGCCTCGCCCGTGTGCGCGACCGAATCGAGCAGGCCAGTCCGCGCAACCGGTGGGAGCGCAGCGCCCTGGCGGGCCTGTACGACGACCTGGTCGCGCAGCATCGCCGCCTGACCATCGAGGCGTTCGCCAGCGGCCAGGTGCCGCCCGCGACCGCCGAGGAAGGGCTGAGCGTGGAAGACCGGGTGGCCGCCTGGCTCGAAACCGCGGTGACCGGCTTTGCCCGCTGGCAGCGCCTGCTCGCCGAGCTGGAACGCCAGCCCGGCGTGGACCTGGCGATGCTCTCGGTGGCGGTGCGCGCGCTCAGCGGGCTGTCCGGCAGCGCGACGGAGCGCGCCGCGTGATCGGCCGCAGCGGCCCTCACCACCAGAGTGGTGGGGATGGAATCGGGCGCGCGCTAAGCCGAGGACTGCGTCGGCCGGCTGTCCGAGATGGAATTTTCCGGCGGCCGCCGCGGTTCATCTGTCTGATCGACGATCAGATCAGGATAGCTCACGAGGTTGATTGCCCGTCGGCTACCAACCACGGCCATAATGCCACCCGAGATTGCCAAGCCAACCCGGCCTCGCTATGGTCCCGGTCGCCGCCAGTCCGGCGGATCGCCTGCAAGGGATGGTGTCAACGGGTGTGCGTCAGCGTTGATCATGGCCTTGGCCGGGCCGGCTGCCGACCCTAAATGCCGCCGACGACGTGTTGTCCACATGGATGCTATGTAATGATCGGCGGATCGGGTCGTCCGCTGGGGAGCGAGGATGAACCACCTCCGCGTTAATCAACCCAAAGAAACCGAGCTGTTCTTCCGGCAGTGGCTGCGTTCGCCCAAGTCGATGGGCGCGGTCATCCCGTCATCGCGGGTTCTCGCCAGGGCGGTGACCGAAGCCGTGCGCTGGAAGCCCGGACAACACGTGATCGAGCTGGGTGCTGGTACCGGCGCCATCTCGCAGGGCCTGATCGATGCCGGCCTGCCGCCAGAAGCGCTGATGATGATCGAACTGGACCGCCCGCTGTTCGACTACCTGCGCACGCGGTTCCCGGCGGTGCGCGTGGTCAACGGCGACGCCACGCGGCTGGTCGACATCGTTCGGCAGCAGGGGATCACCGAGGTGAGCACGGTGATTTCAGGCCTGCCCATGGTCACCATGCCACTCGCGTTCCAGCGCGCGATCATAGAGCAGAGTCTCGAGCTGCTCGGTAGCGATGGCTGTCTCCTGCAGTACTCTTATTCACCGGTTTCGCCGATCCCGGCGCGCAAGCTCGGCGTCGAGGCCAAATTGGTGAAGTTCGTCGTGCGCAACGTGCCGCCGGCGACCGTCTGGCGGTTTCGCCCGCGTCGCGTCGAGCGCGGCCGCCGCGCTGCGGGCAACGGCCACGGCTGAGCGCCTGCGCCAGGTCAGGCCCGGCCAACCATCAGCCGGTAGCGGGTTCGGGTCGGGCGTCTGGCCCCATCAGCCTTCGATTGATCGAGGGGCGGTGTCTCTCGTGGCGGGGCGGGCAGCTCCGCCGGCCTGCTGCCCCCGCGTTTCCTGAGCGAGGTAGGCCGGATTTGCGCGCTGTGCTGCGGCTCGCCAGAGCCGGGGCGCCGATCCACTTTCCGCCCTGACCCACGGGCACATTGAGGCCGCCCTGCGGCCCGCTCCTCGAGCGCATCTTCCGGGTGTTCGGGAACATTCTGGCCCGATCGATTGTTTGAGCAATCGAGCGCTTCGCCTCACGACAGGTCACCATCCGTTGAGGACTGGCTCCGGTGGCTGATTCTGAAGTAAGCTTAACTTGCCGAGTTGGCCGTACCGCCGGCACTTGGTGCCTGGATGATCCGCTGCCGTCTCGATCGCGTAGTTAGTGGAGTAAATGAGGCAGCTCGATGGGGCACCGTATCGGTAAGTCTGTCCGCCGCCGGTGTGGGCCAATGGAGGGTAGGACTATGGCAAGCCTAGACCCGCCTGCGAGCTTCACTGTCAACCGCGAATTCATTCGCGAGTCGATGAGCACCGCGCTGCTGTCGCGCGAGCGGGAGCTGTGGCTGGCGCGGCTCTGGCGCGACGAGGGCGACGAGGCGGCGCTTCACGAGCTCGTGATGGCTTACATGCGCCTGGTCATCAGCACTGCGGCAAAGTTTCGCAACTACGGGCTGCCGATGAGCGACCTCGTGCAGGAAGGGGCGGCTGGCCTGATGCAGGCGGCGGCGCGGTTCGAGCCGGAGCGGGAGGTTCGCTTCTCGACCTATGCGGCGTGGTGGATCCGCTCCGCGATGCAGGACTACATCCTCCGGAACTGGTCCGTGGTGCGTACCGGTACCACCGCGGCGCAGAAGGCGTTGTTCTTCAACCTGCGCCGGCTGCGCGCCAAGATCGGCGACGGCTCGGGCGGCCCGCTCGACGAGGCGGGGCGCGCGTTCATCGCCTCCGAGCTGTCGGTCAACACCGACGAGGTCGAGGCGATGGAGATGCGCCTCGCCGGCGGCGATCAGTCGCTCAACGCCACGATCAGTCCGACCGGCGAGGACGAGTGGCAGGATTTCCTCGCCGACGAGCGGCCGACTCCCGAAGAGACGGTAATGTTCGCGCGCGACAGCCGGACGCGGTCGATCTGGCTGGCCCAGGCGCTCGCCGAGCTGACCGATCGCGAGCAGATCATCATCAAGGAGCGGCGGCTGCGCGACGACGCGCGGACGCTCGAGGAGCTCGGGCGCGATCTTGGGATCAGCAAGGAGCGGGTCCGGCAGATCGAGCACCGGGCGCTC
>Ga0081538_10002432_pt1 | contig 18246 bp, 15 predicted proteins | sample TabmetS5T2R1_FD_71022 | JGI IMG/M metagenome (GOLD analysis project Ga0081538, IMG submission 71022) | Tabebuia heterophylla rhizosphere microbial communities from the University of Puerto Rico - S5T2R1 | ecosystem: Host-associated > Plants > Roots > Rhizosphere ... | reverse complement strand
TCGCGGCGAAGGTGCCCGTAGCGCCGACGGCGCCTAAAGAGCAGGGGTGGTCGTAGGGCAGGGAGCCCTTGCCCGCCTGCGTCTCGCCGACCGGGATGCCCGTGTTCTCGCACAGGCGGCGTAGCGCCTCCGTGGCCTCCGAGTAGATGACGCCCCCGCCGGCCACGATCATGGGCCGGGTGGACTCCCGGATCATGACGGTAGCACGTTCCATCGCGGCACCATCGGGCAAAGGGCGACCAACGTGCCAGACTCGCCTTTCGAAGAACTCTTCCGGGTAGTCGTAAGCCTCTGTTTGAACGTCTTGCGGGAGTGCGAGGGTGACGGCCCCAGTCTCGGCCTGGTCTGTGAGCACGCGCATCGCTGAGAGGGCGGACCCTATCACCTGCTCGGGGCGGGAGATCCTGTCGAAGTATCGGGAGACCGGCCGGAAACAGTCGTTGACCGAGAGGGTCCCGTCGTGGGGGGTCTCGAGCTGCTGCAGGACGGGGTCTGGTCCGCGCGAGGCGAAGACGTCGCCGGGCAGGAGCAGTACGGGCAGTCGGTTTATAGTGGCGAGGGCCGCTCCCGTAACCATGTTGGTGGCGCCGGGCCCGATGGAGGTCGTGCAGGCGAAGGTTTGGAGGCGGTTTTTCTGGCGGGCGTAGGCCGAGGCCGCGTGTACCATCGCCTGCTCGTTGCGGGCCTGGTAGTAAGGGAGATCGCCCGCGTACTGCTGGAGCGCCTGGCCGACACCGGCGACGTTACCGTGGCCGAAGATCCCGAAGCACCCGGAGAAGAAGCGGTGTTCGATCCCGTCCCTCTCCACGTACTGCTCGATCATGAAGCGCACCAGCGCCTGGGCCGCCGTCAACCTTACCGTGGACAAGAGGTCACCTCCGTTCGAAGATCCGTAGTGCATAGTCCGGTAGACCGCTCCTTGTTGAAGGTACGGAGCTCTTGCCGCGGTGGATTCCCGCTTTCGCGGGAATGACAAGTGGAGGGGCGGGAATAGCGAGAGGAAGGGAGGGAATGACGAGAAAGGAGGGGCGAATGACCAGGGAGAAAGCGGAAATGGCTCTCAGGCATTTGAGGATTCCCTCAGGAGTTGTTCCACTTCTTCGCGGGTCGGCATGTCGTCGGCGCACGCCAGGCGAGAGGCGACGATGGCCCCTGCGGCGTTCGCGTAGCGGATGGTCCTCTCGGCGTCCCACCCCGAGAGAAGCGCGTGGCAGAGCGCCCCTCCGAAGGCATCGCCCGCGCCCAGGCCGTTGACGATCTCTACCTCTATTGGCGGCGCCTCGGCTACACTGTCTTTCGTGCGGGCGAGCACGCCTTCGGGTCCCCGTTTGACGATCGCGAGCTCTATGCCGAGGTCCAGAAGCGCATCCGAGGCTTCGAAAGGGTCTCCCGTGCCCACGGCGACCTCGACCTCGCTCTGGTTGCCGACGGCCACCGTGGCGTGCCGCAGCGCCTCCCTGTAGCAGTGGGCCGCCTCCTCTTTCGAGGCCCAGAGCGTGGGTCTGTAGTCGAGGTCGAAGACCGTGATGCCCGTGGGCCTGTGCTCGAGGGCGGCGAGGGTCGCCGTACGGCTCGGCTCGTCGGAGAGGCCGGTACCGGTGATCCAGAACAACGGAACGGCCGAGATCGCGTCGAAGTCGAGGTCTTCGACCGTCAGGTTCATGTCGGGGGCCTTCGGCTCGCGGTAGAACAGGATCGGGAAGTCGTCGGGAGGGTGGATCTCACAGAATGCCAGGGGCGTCCGCAGCTCGGGGTCCGTGCTGACCCAGGTGGTGTCCACACCGAACCCTTCCAGCGCGGTTCGGACGTACTGGCCGAAGCCGTCGTCGCCGGCCTTGGTTATGAGGGCGGAGGGGTGGCCGAGGCGGGCGGCGGCGACGGCCACGTTCGTCGCGCTGCCGCCGAGGGACTTGGCGAAGGTCTCGACCTCGGCGAGCGTGACCCCGATCTGCTCGGGATACAGGTCCACGCTCACCCTTCCCATCGTGATGACCTCGGGATTCACTCCTCGAGAACTCCCTTCAGGTAGGCGAGGCTCCTGCCCACCTCGGCGGCGGGACCGTAGCCAGGGTCGGCGGAGAGCATTATGTCCTGTTCAAGCACGTACCATCCATCGTAGCCTGCCCCGTCCAGTACTTCCAGCACGCGCCTGACGTCCACGTCACCGTCTCCCAGCGGCATGTAGAGCCCGTCCCTGACCGCCTGTTCGTAAGGCAGCGCGCCCGAGACCACCCGTTCGGCGAGGTCCTGATCCACGTCCTTCAAGTGTACGTGATGAATCCTGGTCGCTGCCGACTCCGTTAGCGCGACGGGATCCCCGCCCCCGACCATAGAATGTCCCGTGTCGAGGCAGAGTGCCGTGTCGCAACCTTCGAGGAAACGCTGCACGTGATCGGGGCTTTCGATCTCGGTTCCATAATGTGGGTGGAGGACGACGCTGAGGCCGTGTTTGGTCCCGATCTCCTCGACCATCGCGAGCGTGGCGAAGAGCTCTTCCCACTCGCCGTCCTCCAGGCCAGCGGACTCCTCGTAGCCCTCCTCCCCCGTCGCAGCGGCGATCACCAGCACGCCGGCGCCGGCCGCTGCGAAGAGCTTCGCCTGCCTCTCTACCGAGGCAAGCTCAGAGTCGCGCGCCTCCTGGCGATGGAGCACGACGGGTACGAAGCCCCCGACCAGCTCGAGCCCGTGTTGCGAGAGTAGAGAGGCCATCACGCCTGGCTCCCCTGGTAGGAAGCCGTCGGGTCCGGCTTCGATTGCCGTAAGGCCGAGGCCGGCGGCCTCGTCGAGGACCCTCTCGGCATCCATCTGGTAGCCCCAACCGGGCACCTCGCAAACACCCCAGGAGATCGGAGCTCCCGCCACCTGCGACGCTGGGCTCATCCAATCTCCTCCAGCGACACGGGACGGCGTTCAGCCACCGAAACCTCCGCAGCCATGGCGATCCGCAGGGCTTCCAGAGAATCGCGCGCCGTGCAGAGGTTCTCGGTGCGACCTTCCACGAGGTCGAGGAAGTGGATGAGTTCGTCTCTGTACGCCTGTTCGAATCGCTCCAGGAAGCCAGGGTAAGGCGGACCTTCGGGGGACTTTACTCCGGGCTCTACAGAACGCAGCGGCGTGCGCCCGTCGAGGCCGACGCAAATGCTATCGTCGGACCCGAAGATCTCCGCCCGGATGTCGTAACCGGCCGGGTCATGACGGCTGCCCGTAATGACCACGAGCACGCCGTCCTTCATCCTGACGATGATGGCGGAGGTATCGAAGTCCCCGTGCCTGGCGAACATATCGAACTTTCGGACGCTCCCCTGGGCGAATACCTCCTCAGCCTCGTTACCCATAAGCCAGCGCAGCACGTCGAACTCGTGGATGTGCAGATCCCGGAAGATACCGCCTGACTGGGGCACGTACTCCTCTGGTGGTGGCTCATGATCGTGGCCGAGCATGTGCATCGAGTACACCGTTCCGAGAGCTCCCGCCTCTATAAGACGCTTCGCCTCCCTGTACCCGGCGTCGAACCGTCTCATAAAGCCGACCTGGAGGATCGCCCCGGAGGACTCCACGCGGTTCACGATCTCCACCGTCTCTTCGTAGTCGAGCGCGACCGGCTTCTCGCAGAAGACCGGCAACCCGGCGTCCAGGCAGACCTTGATCAAGTCAGCATGGGCGGACGTCGTTGCGGCAATCGTCGCGGCATCCAGTCCAGACCCGATGACCTCCTCGATGCTCCCTGACTCCCCCCCGATCCTCTGGGCAACGGCGGCCGCTCGCTTTGCATCGACGTCGCCTACGACCACCCCCTCGACGCGGGGATCTTCGGCGAGCGCCGTCGCGTGGAACACGCCTATCCTTCCCGCACCCAACAACCCCACCTTCAAAGCAAAGACCTCTCCATCACAGCCCTAGCAGCCACGCTTCCCGCTTCGGACCCCTGCGACCAACCTTCAGCGTACAGAATGCGCGAAGGCCCCGTCAAGCTCGGTGCGAACCCCTATGCTGTCCGACGACTATGTTTGACGCGAGTAACACAAATAAGTACTATCCTCAATAGGGAATTCGCGGGGTTACCAGGAGGTATGGGGCGCCATGAGGGAAGCTACGAACCTACCGGAGACACGGTCCGTCTCCGCCGGGCCTCGCCCCGAGGGAGTGACATGAGCGCCTTCATGGAGCGGATCACCGGTTCGCAGTCACCCTTGAGTTCGGAGAGGTCGCTGCGGTGGTCCCTCACGCTCATAAGGCTGGGTCCCGCCATCATCCTGTTGCTCCTCATAATCGCATTCAATCTCCTTAGCCCCGTATTCCTTACGGTGCAGAATGTTTCCAACATCGTCGCCCAGACGTCGGCGCTCGCCGTCCTGGCGATAGGCCAGTTGTTCGTTATTCTCGTCGCCGGCATCGACCTCTCGGTCGGTTCGGTGCTGGCGCTCTCGACGGTGATCGGGGCGCTCGTCTTCACGTGGAACCAGGGTCTCGGTGGTATGCTCAGCGTCGCTGCCTTCCTACTCACCGGCCTGATCGCGGGTTTTCTCAACGGGTTCATGCTCACCAAAGGAAGGCTGCCGCACGCCTTTATCCCGACCCTCGCAATGTTCTACGCTGCAAGTGGCCTGGCGCTTGTGCTCTCCAACGGCCGCGCCATACCCCACGTGCCTGGCATCGTAGTTACGCTTGGGAGCGGGTACCTGGGGCCCCTCCCGGTTCCGGTCTTGCTGGTCGCCGGGCTCACGCTCCTTGCGATTGTCCTCACCAAGCGCCTCAAGTGGGGGCGTTGGATCTACCTGGTCGGGGGAGACAAGGAGGCTGCCCGCAGGGTGGGTATCCCCGTGGACAGGGTCATCCTGTCGGTGTTCATGATCAGCGGCCTCATGGCCGGTTTCGCCGGTGTGATCACGGCCGGAAGGACCGCCTCAGGCTATCCGACCGCAGGCGAGCTTGCAGAGCTGCAGGCCATCGCCGCCGTGATCATCGGTGGAGGCAGCTTCTTCGGCGGTAGAGGTTCCGTCATAGGAGTCCTGGTGGGTGCGCTCATCCTCGGGGTCATCGCGAACGGCCTTAACCTGCTCAACGTCGATGAGTTCTGGCAACTCATAGTCGCGGGTGCCATCATCGTCTTCGCTGTGGAGCTCGACGTGTTGCGCAGGTACCTCGAAGGACGGTTCCGCACCCTCCAGGCGCGGGGAGCTTGACGCGGAGGCAGAGCAAGAACAAGTGGACCAGGACGAGAAAGAAACCCCGATTCTCGAGGTACGCAACCTAACAAAGCGGTTCGGGGCCACGCTCGCCCTGGACAACGTCAGTCTCGAGTTGCGGCGTGGCGAGGTTCTTGCGTTGCTGGGCGACAACGGCGCCGGCAAATCCACGCTCATCAAGTGCCTCAGCGGCGTCCACCAGCCCGACGAAGGCCAGGTCCTCCTGGAAGGGCAGGAGGTGACCATCGGCTCACCTATGGAGGCCAGGGACCTCGGCATCGAGACCGTGTATCAGGACCTCTCGCTGTTCGACAACATGAACGTCGTGGGGAACTTCTACGCTGGGAGAGAGCCCGTCACGCCCCGGTGGCTTGGGGGCTGGGGATGGGTCAGGGACAGTTTTATGTCCAGGAAAGCGAAGGAGAGCCTGGAAAGCCTGCAGGTGAACCTTCCCAGTGCGGAGGTGGAGATAGGCCTGATGTCCGGAGGACAGCGCCAGGCGGTCGCCAGTGCGCGGGCAATGTCGTTCGGCAGGAGGATCGTGATCCTCGACGAGCCGACCTCGGCCCTTGGGGAGCGGGAGTCCAGTAACGTACTGCGTCTTATAGAAGAAGCGCCGGAGCACGGGGTCTCCGTCATAGTCATCTCCCACAACCTAGAGCACGTGATGCAGGTGTGCGACCGGGCCGTCGTGCTCAGGCAGGGGGTACGGGTGGGAGAGGCGGAACCCACGGAGGCGAACCACGAGCACCTCGTCTCGCTGATCGTCGGCGGTGCGGCGGAACGAGATAAAGGTGAGAAACAGGCTTGACGGATTTCGTCCAAAACGACGGGAGGAAGATGAACAAGGCACGAGCTCTTCGCATGGTAACGTTGGCGATCATCCTCCTTGGGGTTCTGCTTCTCCTCATGGCCTGCAGGGGCGCGCTGGCGCCCGAGTCCCAGCAGAAGAAGGCCCAAGGAACGACGGTCGGCTTCGTGCCGAAAGCCCTCAACCAGGAGTTCTGGATAACGTCCAAGGCCGGAGCTATGGACGCGAACAAGCAGATGTCCAACGTAAAGGTGATCGTCGACGCCGGATCCTCGGAGCTCGCCATAGACGAGCAGATAGCCGTAGTCGAAGACATGCTAACCAAACAGGTGGACGCGCTTGCCGTCGCACCGACGGCGCCAGATCAGTTAAAGCCGGTTCTCGAGCGGGCCAGCGAGCAGATCCCCGTCCTCCTAGTCGACACGGACATCCCATCCTGGGACGGGAAGATCACCTACATCGGGACGGATAACGTCGAGGGCGGTAAGGTCGCCGGAAAGTACATCATCGACCAGCTGAAGGGGTCGGGGAGCCTGGCGCTCATAAACGGCGTTCCGGGCGCGACCTCGGGCGAAGACCGGATCGCTGGCGTGAAGGAAGCCGTGAAGGGTAGCGACATCGAGGTCGTCGCGGAGGTGGCAGCGGACTTCGACCGTGCGAAGGGCGTCTCCGCGATGGAAGACATACTCCAGAACAATCCCGACGTGAACGCCGTCTTCGCGGCCAACGATCAGATGGCGCTCGGGGCGCTCGAGGTCCTGAAATCCCGCGGGAAGACGGACGAGATCCTGCTCGTAGGATATGACGGGACCGAGGAGGCAACGCAGGTGATCCTCAAGGATGAAGGAATAGCCGCAACGGTGGCGCAGGACCCCTACGAGATGGGCAAGGTCGGGGTAGAGAAGGCCGTGGCCGCAGCGAAAGAGCAGTCGGTCAAGAAGACGATCGACACCGGGGTCACGCTGGTCACGGCGGAGAACGCCAAGGGCTACCTCAAGGAGTACAGGGCGCGGTTGAGCGAAGGCGGCTAAGCTAGGGTTACATCCTGAGATAGGCAGCGAACTTTCAGGGAGCGGAGCTACTCCGCCAATCCGCCGCCCAGGGCGGAGGCGGCGTCTTCGTCGAGAAACAAGCTCGCGTTCGGGTGACTCCTCAGCATCGAGGCCGGCATGCTCTCGGAGACGTCGTCCTCCACGGCGGCGGCCACGGCCCCTGCCTTGTTCGTGCCCGAGGCGAGGAGCAGGACCGACTTCGAGTCGAAGATGGTAGCCATGCCGGCCGTGATCGCACGCTCCGGAGCGCGGTCGGCTTCGAAGTCTGAGGCGTTGACCTTGCGGGTGCTCTCGGAGAGCTCCACGACGCGGGTGCGGGAATCGAAAGGCGCTCCTGGCTCGTTGAACCCTATGTGACCGTTGCGCCCGATCCCGAGCACGCACACGTCGATCCCACCTGCCTCCCTTATGGCCGCCTCGTAGCGCCGACACTCCGCCTCGGGATCTGGTGCTGTCCCGTCGGGGACGAAGACCCGCGCAGGGTCGGCGTCGATGAGCCCGTAGAAACGGTCCTTCATGTACACGTGGTAGCTCGCCCTGTGGTCCGGCGCCAGCCCAAGGTACTCGTCGAGGTTGAAGAAGGTCGCGTTCGCGAATGAGAGCCTTCCCGAGCGGTGCATCTCGACGAGCCGCCTGTACATCCCGAGTGGGGTGATGCCTGTTGGCAGCATAAGAACCGTGGAAGGCTCTTCTTCCAATCTCCCGGCGACGACGTACGCCACGGCCGCGCTGATGCCCTCGTAGTCGGGGAAGACGCGCGCCCTCACAGCTCTGAGACGACCTTCTTGGCCCTTGGTATCTGGGGGGCGGCCATGCTCAACTCCGTAACGCCGAGCTCGACGAGTTTCGGGATCATCGCGGGTTCGCCGGCCGCCTCGCCGCAAACGCCGACCGGAATGCCGGCCGCGTTTGCTGCATCGCAGGCCCGACGAATCAGGGCAAGAACCGCGGGATGGTCCGCGTCCTGGAGCCGTCGCAGCCGTTCGTTGCCCCTGTCCGCGGCCAGGGTGTACTGGACGAGATCGTTCGTCCCTATGGAGAAGAAGGACGCCTCCTCGGCGAGCTCCGCGGCGCAGACCGCTGCCGCCGGGGTCTCGATCATCACTCCGGTCTCGACCTCGCCGATCTCCGCCCCTTCCGATTCGAGTTCCCTTCGGCACTTCTGTAGTGTCTCCTTTGCGGCTTCCAACTCTCCGACGTCAGCGACCATCGGGAACATGACCTTGAGGTTGCCGTTGGCAGCGGCGCGCAGGATGGCACGCAGCTGGGGCTCGAAAAGCTCGGGTGTATCCAGGCTCATCCTTATTCCCCGCCAGCCGAGGAAAGGGTTCTCTTCGGCGGGCTGGTCCACGCCGGGCAGGTCCTTGTCGCCTCCTACATCGAGCGTACGAACGATGACGGGCTTCTCGCCGAACGCACGGGCGACGGCGCTGTACGCCTCGTATTGCTCATCTTCGGAAGGGAGCTCATCACGCTCCATGAACAGGAACTCGGTGCGGAAGAGCCCGACGCCTTCGGCGCCCCACTCCAGCGCGTCCTCGGCCTCAGAGGACGAGCCGAGGTTCGCGGCGACCTCGATGCGCAGCCCCTGGCTGGTGCTCGCTTCGATATGCCTGTACTCCTCGAGGGCCGCCCGCTCCTCGGCCAGCGATCCGGACTTCCTCTCGAAATCGGCGACCGTCTCCGCGTCGGGGTCCGAGATCGCGTAGCCCTCTCCCCCGTCGACAGCGACCGTCTTGGCGCCCATGACCTCCTCCAGGGCGGGTCCGACGCCGACGACGGCGGGGATGCCCATGGACCGGGCCATGATGGAGACGTGCGAGGTCCTCGACCCCTCGGCGGTGACGAACCCGAGCGCCATCCCCTTCTGGATGCGCGCCGTGTCCGATGGTGCGAGAGTATGGGAGATCACGACGGAGGGCGTCTCGAGGGCTTCGAAAGACGAGGTGCCACTGCCCATCAGCCGGGCAGAGATCTGGCCCGTAACGTCGCGCACGTCGTCGGCCCTTGCGGCCAGGTACTCGTCATCCATCGCCGCGTACTGTGCGGCGTACTCCTCACCGACGGCAAGCACCGCCGCCTCGGGACTCTCCAGGTTCCTTATGCGCTCCTCGACCTCCGAAGCAAGCTCCGGGTCTTCGGCCATCTCTATGTGGAAGTCGAAGATACCGGCTTCCTCTTCGCTCCCCGCTGCACGCAGTCTCTCACCGGTCTCCGAGAGGTCGCCGGCGACGGCTTCGACGGCCTCTTCGAACCTTTGGAGTTCGGCATCTACCTCGTCCTCCGTTATCCGGTACCGCTCGGGGTCGGGCCTGCCCGTGGCCGGCACGAACGCCGGGCCAACGGCCACTCCTTCCGACGCTCCTATGCCGGTCAGCTTCACTCGCGCGGTCCAGATCTAGTGTTCGTCCGCCGCTATGAGCTCGGCCAGGGTCTGTACGGCCTGTTCGGCGTCCTCGCCCTCGGCGCGGATGGTGACCTTCTCGCCCTTTCTGGCGAGCCCGGTTATCTTCAGGACGCTCTTGGCGTTTACTTCCCGATCGCCCTTCACGACAACGACCTGCGAAGAGAATCCTTTCGCCGCCTTTACGAACCGCGCCGCCGGGCGGCCGTGGATCCCCTCCTCAGGCCCTACCGTCGTCTCTCTCTCCGCCACGAAAACTCCTCTCACACCAGCGCTCTCTACGAGACCCTGTATACCTGCCCCATGATACCCTCACTCGCTCTCGAAAGCGGTCATGGCGCCAGCCGCCGCCGAGGCCATGAGACGCACGTCCGAAGAGATGGTGACGAACTGGAAGCCCTTCCCTGCCATCCGCGAGGCGTACTCGGGAGAGCCAGTGAAGATCCCCGCGACGAGACCGTGCTCGCGTGCTGCGGTAAGTACCCTTTCGATAGCTTCGACCACCTCTGGCTCGCCGCGGTCCGTGCCTGGTCCATGCCCGAGGCTCTGGCCGAGGTCGGAGGGCCCGACAAAGACGGCGTCCAGGCCCTCGACGGCCAGGATTTGGTCCAGGTTGTCGAGCGCCTGCTGCGTCTCGATCATGGCCATCGTCACGACGGCCTCGTTCGCGTGGTCGGTGTAGTCCTGGCCACCGTAGAGGGTTGCCCTGTACGGACCGAAGCTGCGGTAACCCTCTGGAGGGTAGCGACAGGCCCCGACGAAGGCTTCGGCTTCTTCGCGGGTGTTTATCATCGGGCAGATCACCGCGTAGCACCCGGCGTCGAGCACGCGCATGATGAGGCCGGGATCGTTCCACAGCACCCTAACGACGGGCACGGTATCCGTGGTCGAGATGGCCTGGAGCATCGGCACGAGGCTTCCATAGTCCACGGGTCCGTGCTGCATATCTATGGTCAGGCTGTCCCATCCCGCGTGCGCCATAACCTCGGCGGAGAAGGAACTCGGAACTTGAAGCCACCCGTTCACAGCGGTGCGGCCTTCCCGCCAGACCTCTCTAAGCCGGTTCTCCCTCATCCTTGGTCTCCCTCCCGTCGCCTTCGGTCGCCCCAGAGTCGCGGCGCGTGCATCGATCCGTCCCTGACCCGGCGGAGGTCGCCGCCGGCCCGCCCCAGTAGCGGGCGATACCGGTCACTTCTTCGAGATCCCCGCCACGCTCCAAAGGATACCAGCGCACGGGCAGTGCGCACTCACGTCGCCGCCAGATACGATGCGTAAGGGCAAGGAGAAGGGCCGAGGTTGCCCTGCGCGCCGGCCCTTCGTACGCCTCTTTCCAGGCAATAGGGCGAACAAGCCGACAATGCCACTAGCACCCCACTCGCAACTGTAGTATGCACCAAAAATCACTCAATTGAGGTATGTACCGGATGCCCGAGGAGAGTATGATTCAACCGTTACGTGGGAAAGGAGAACTTCGCAGGAGCGGCTGGCTACCTTCCGTCCAGATCAGAGTACGCCACCCGACGCGTAGGTGATTCGGTAAGGATAGGATGGAAGAGTAACGCACGGGCGCAGAAGTGGTCCATTTGCAGAACACACCCGTATACACGGGTACGCGCCTATTCGGGGCTCGGGAAAGGAAGTATAAGATTGTTGGGACAATCGCCGAGCCCCGAATAGGCGCAGTATAGAACAGGCGCAGTATGGCCGGTAATTCTAAGAACGGGCTAAGAGTCGCTGGGGATCGTCGGTTCTTCGCAGAGACGGGCGGGGTGGCCAGCCAGGATGCCTACTGCCGCCGGGCGAGGTAGACACCGAGGAGGATGATGGCGCCGCCGAGAACCTTGTTCGCCGTGAGGCTCTCCCCGAGTAGCAGCACGCCTGCTGCCACGCCGACGAGCGTGATCAGGTACTGGTAGATGAGCACGCGGTTCGCCCCGACCTGCGAGACGCCCCTCTGCCAGGCCCAGAACCCGAAGGACGCCACGAGGAGCGTGGAGTACGCCAGGGCCTCCCAGGCCCTGGCGCTGGCCCCGGTCCATCCGGCGTCCAAGAAGCCTGGCAGGGCCAAAGGCAGGGCTCCCAGCCCCCCGAACAGCATCGTGTACGACGCCACCACAAGCGGCGAGTACCTCCGCAAGAGCGGCAGAGACAGGACGGCGTAGGACCCCCAGCAAACCGTCGCCACCACGACCAGGAGGTTGCCGAGGAGGCTCGTGCTGCCCGTCAGGCCACCGTAGACTACGACTCCGACGCCCAGGAAAGCGAGACACACGCCCAGGATACCCCAGGGGGTCGGCCTCTCCAGCCCGAGCGCGAGACCGAGGAGGATGCCCCAGATCGGTACCGCCGCGTAGATAAGGGCGGTCTCGGAAGCGGTGGTCATGCTCACCCCGAGCGTAAAGGCGACGTTGTTCGCCCCCACTCCGACGAGGCCTACGCCCGCCAGAGAAAGGATGTCCCGCCGACCGGGTCTTCCTTCCCTCGGCTCGAGGAACGCCACGAGCGCGAGGAGCAGGAGCCCGGCCAGCGTGAACCTGATCACCACGAAGGGGACGGGAGGGAACTCGGCGACCGCGACTTTGACGGCCACGGGGTTGGTGCCGAGAAAGAGGACCGCGAGGAGCAGCGAGGCCTCCACAAGCGTCGCCGCCCTGTCCTTGCGCCCGTCCATGACCCCGAGTCTACCGTCCTCGCACGACGGTTACCGGCTCGTTGGTCTCTACTCGTTGCGCTCCAGGGTCGGGCTTGCCGTCTGGAGCGAGGTATATCTCCTGAGGCGGGACGCGTTATCGGGGTTATTGGTCGGGCAAGGGCGTGTGGTTTGCTGCCAGAAGCTCTTCCGTCTCCCTACGGAGGTGTGGGCCCCACCAGTAGTCGCCTTGTCCGATGTCGCATCCCAACTTGCTTAGTCTCTCGAACTCCTCGTGGGTCTCTACGCCCTCGGCGACCACCTCGATGCCCAACGCGTGCCCGAGGTCTACCGCCGCCCGCACGATAGCCAGGTTCTTGTCGTCCGTGTCCAGGTCTCCGACGAGTACCCGGTCCAGCTTCAGTTGGTCGACCGGCAGGTACCTCAGGTACGACAGCGAGGAGTATCCCACCCCGAAGTCGTCTATGGCCAGCCGCACCCCAAGTTCCTTGAGGCGCTGGAGCGTGCCCGCGCTGGATCCCTCATCCTCTACCAGGACGCTCTCCGTGATCTCCAGCGTAAGGCTTCCGGGATCGAGGCCGGCCTTCCTCAAGGCGTCCTCGACTTCGCCGACTAGTTCCGGGTAACGCAGTTGACGGGCGGAGATGTTGACGGCCATGGTCAGCGGGGCGGCCCTGGGGTAGCGTTCCTGCCACTCCCTGGCGCGCCGGCAGGACTCGTCGAGCACCCACCGGCCCATCGGGACTATCAGGCCCGTCTCCTCGGCCATGGGAATGAATCCAGGAGGGACGAGCAAACCTTGCTCCGGATGGGCCCACCTCACGAGCGCCTCCAACCCCACGATAGTGCCGTCGGGTATGGAGACCATCGGCTGGTAGAAGACGGGTAAGCGCTCATAAGGAGCCTCGAGAGTCCGTCTGAGGTCCGCCTCCAGTTCCAGGCGGCCCTTGGCCCGTCTGTACATATCCGGGTCGAATACCCTGAAAGGTCCGCCCTCTTCTTTGGCCCTGTACATCGCCGTGTCGGCGTCCATGAGAAGGGCTTCGGGCGTCTTCGCCCTGGCGTCGCCCAGGCCGATGCCTATGCTGGAAGGGGCGAACAGTTCACGACCCTCCACAAAGAACGGTCTCTTTAGTTCCTCGGTAATCCTCTTTGCTACACGCACTGCTACCTCGGGGCCCTCGATGTCCTCGATGAGCACCACGAACTCGTCGCCTCCGAAGCGGGCCAGGCTATCTTCGGGGCGCAGGCAGCGCTTGAGGCGCTGGGCGACGAGCGTGAGTAGCGCATCCCCGGCCTCGTGGCCGAGCGAGTCGTTTATTATCTTGAACTCGTCCAGGTCCATAAAGAGCACCGCCACCTTCCGGCCACTCTTGCGCCTCGTGCGATCCAGGGCCTTTCGAAGGCGGTCCACGAAGAGCTGGCGGTTCGGGAGGTCGGTCAGGTAGTCGTGGAAGGCCCGGTGCTCGAGCCGCTCCTCCAGGGCCTTGCGCTCGGTAAGGTCGTAGATGACCCCTTGCCAGTAGAGAGGTTCGCCCGCTTCATCTCTCAGGAGGACCGCTTCCTCGCGGACCCACACCACCGATCCGTCCCTGGCCATCAGACGGTACTCTTCGCTGAAGGATTCCTCGCCCCCCGCCTCGAAGCGCTCGTCGGCGGCCAGTATCCTCTCCCGATCGTCCGGGTGGAGGCACTTGGGCCACAGCTTGCCCTCCCTCCACTCCTCGGGGGTGTATCCGAGCATCTTCTCTATCTGGGGGCTGGTGTAGAGCGACGTCTCCGGGTCGTCCACCGGGTCGATGTAGGTGACGGCGGGGATCTGGTCGACCAGGGTACGGAAACGTTGCTGTGCATCCCCGAGCCGCGTCTCGGCCCGCTTGCGCTCCGTTATGTCTATCTGTACCCCGAGCCAGTAGAGGGGTTCCCCCGCTTCGTTCCTGACGAGCGTCGCCTCGTCCCTGATCCACACCAAGCGCCCATCCTTGGCGAATCGACGATACTCCATGACGAAAGGCTCTCCGGTCTCGTTGGTGCGCTGATCCTCGGCCAGGACCGCCTCCCTGTCGTCGGGATGAAGAATCCTTATCCAGAAGTCCGGGGTAGAGGTGCACTCCTCGGGGGTATATCCCATGATGTCCGTAACCTGGGGACTGACGTACACGGTCTCGCTGTTGCGGCGTATCTCCTGGATGTAGGTAATAGCCGGTATCCGCTCGACGAGCATCCGGTAGCGCTTCTCGGCCTCCCTCAGACGGTCTTCGGCCTCCTTGCGCCTCGTGACGTCCCTGGAGTTGACCACGTATCCGCCCACGCCGGGTTCCTGGATCAGGTTCGTGCCGACCGACTCGAGCCAGCGCCAGGAGCCGTCCTTATGGCGAAAGCGATACTCGGCCGAGGGATGCAGCCCGGGATCTTTGAGTCCCTCGTCGTAGACCAGCTTCACCCTTTGCAAGTCGTCGGGGTGCACGTAGTCGAAAGCGTTCTTCCCGAGGAGTTCCTCCAAAGAGTAGCCGAGCATCCGCACTATGGCAGGGCTCTGGTAGCGGACTATGCCGCTGGTCTCCATCACCGTCACGAGGTCCGAAGAGTTCTGGGTGAGGACACGGTAGCGTTCCTCGCTGTAGCGCACCCTGGCGTAGAGGCGGGCCCGGCCGATCGCCAGGTCAACGAGTTCGGTCACGGCGACCATCACCCTCAGGTCGTTCTCCGTCAGCTTTACCCCGTTCACACTCTCCAAGTCGAGGAGGCCCACGGCCTCGCCCTCATCGAGGAGTGGAACGCAGATCTCCGAGGTCACACCGTCTACGGGTCCCAGGGAGTCGGGGTCGGTACTCACGTCTTCCACGAGCAAGGGACGCCCGGAGCGGACGGCCCGCCCGCGGACTCCTTTCGTCAGTGGGATCCGCCCGAGGGCACCGTGGTACCCGGCACTGTGCTGGAGCACCAGTTCCCCGCCTTCGAGCAGGTAGGCGCTCAGCCGGGTGTAGCCGTAGGTCTCGGCCACGGCCTCCACCGCCCTGGCGAGTACGCCAGGCACCTCCAGCTCACGCGCTACTGCCGTGCGAACCCGGTGGAGGAGGGCCAGTTCCCTCGACTGGCTGCGAAGCCTCTCCTCGGTTCCTGTACGCTTCGTAACGTCCCTCAAAGAGATCTCCACGCCCTAGAGGGCAGGGTGCCGTCGAGGCCTACGACCTTCGTGATCTCCGAGGAGCTCTCCACGACCGGGCGCAAACGCCGGTCGTCTTGCCGGGAAAGCCTATTAGTATGATCGGGCTTGTCTTCGCCGCGGGGGTCGCGGCTCGGTAGGCTGTTCGGATCCGGCTTTGGAGGCTCCACCAATGCAGTCTTTCCGGCCTCTGTCGATGACTGGACCGGAGTATACCCGAGGTGGATGCTACCTGGCCACGGGTACCGCCGGGCGAGGAACTCGGAGCCGGGGCGCAGACAGATCCTCGTTGCTGGGCTCTCAAGTCGTTCTGAGCTGCAGCGACCCCAGCCTCACTCCGGCGCGGATTCTCAAGACGGGTCCAACCCCGCTAAGGGCCGCTCCGGTCGAGAAGGCGCCCTCGCTTTTCGTGAAACCGTCGCCCACATCGACGCTGCCGAGGGTGGTCTCGGCGACCACCCGCGTCGCGGTAGAGGAGGGAACGGACACCACTACCCCCGAGATCCCCGTCTCTATGCTCACCTCGGCGTCCCGCGAGAGAACACCGCCGAAGTCGAGGTCGTAGCTGGCCGCCCCTCCTGAGAGACGCATCTCGGAGAAGTTGGCGTTGGCGAGGTTCTCCACCTCTATGGCGGCGGCCCCGCTGGAGATCTCCAGCAGTTCCATGGTCTCGGGGTTGGGGTGCGGGAAGCCGAGTTCGAACTTGCCGGCGCCCTGCCTGACCATCAAACGACTCAAAGGTACGCCCCCGAGGTCCAGATCGAAGTCGCTGGCGCCGGTCTCGATAGTCAGGATGAAGGGTCTTTGCTTGCCGAACTCGACTTCGTAGCGGGGTACGCCCCCGAAGACCGCAGGGATCTGTTCGAAGGAGGGCTCCGACTCCGTGATCGTAACGCCGGTATCCTCTTCGACGATCCTCATCGATCTTCTATCGGTCGGGTCGCTGTAGGTTCCCGCGACCCATTCATCACCCTCGCCGGGCCTGGCTGTGAATCGGCAGGCGCCGAGGGCCAGGCGCAGGTTCGGGTTGTCTACGGAAGGGTAGGCGACCTGTATCGGCGTCTCCCTCATACGAATCCTCCTTCGCTAAGGTTTCGAGTGCGTGCCTGGAACAGAGGTGGACTCAGACTACCTCGAGGTTGATCTGCCCGACGCCGCCCTGGACGTCGACTTCGAGCGTGACATCAGAGCTGCCGTAAGCTTCGTTCACGTACGAGTCGCCCTCCTTCTTTAGCCCCTTGGCGTTGATGTTGCCGAGGCCGCCTTCGGCCCTGGCCCTCACACCGACTTCGCTGGGAAGCATTACCGTTGCCTCCCCGACCCCGCCCTGTATGCTGGCGTCGAAGTCACTGGTGTAATCACCCGTGAGGTCCACCGTGGTCTTGCCTGCCCCCATCTGAAGATCGAGTCCCGTTAGAGTGAGGCTGTCTAGATCCAGCGAACTTTCCCCTGCGCCCATCTGCACCCGGAGGTCGGTAGGCAACTCGTCGCTGAAGAGCACATCCCATTCGTTGCGAGCCTCGCCGCCGGGGCGGACGTCCTGGCCGCTACCTTGCTCGACGCTCAGTTCCCCCGTGTCTCCGCTCACGTCGTAGCTTACGTCTGGCTTCCAGTCGGCAACGTTGTAAGCGAACTCCGCCTCCATCAGCGCGTCGGCCCCACCGGATACGTTGAGCTCGCCCGCACCAATCTTGAGGTGAGCGCGCACGGTCTGGGCGTTCTCCGGTTGGACCTTCTGCGAATCGCGCTGCATCTCTCCGACGGCTTGCGATTGGCAAGCCCCTCCGAGCATCGCCACGGCCACCGCTGCGACCAACATGAGTAAGAACCGGTTCATCCTATCTCCTTGGTTCGCGACCGCGCCTTACCGTTCCGGCTCGGAGCTCCTGGACACGGTTGTGTCGTCGAGGTGCACGTCCGCGCCACGGGGAATCACGACGACGGGCACCGGAGAGCTACGAACGATCTTCGTCGAGTTCGAGCCGAGGAAGACCCTCCTTACGGGTCCGAGCCGGCTCGAGCCGACCACGAGCAATTCGCCCTCCTCCCAGGGGAGCGAATCGAGCGCCTCCTCCCAGTTGCGACCGCTTACGACACCGGCCTCGACCGCGACGTCTTCAGGTAGCATGGCCAACGCACTGTTCTGCGCCTCCTCCGCCTGGGCGCGCCACTGTTCGGCCACGAGGCGCTCCGCGCTGTATCCGACCTGCGAGGGATACATCTGCCTGTCCCTGACGACGAGGGTGGTGAGCCGCAGCGGCAGGCCGTGCCGCCTGCTCAGCTGCACCGCGGCATCGAAGGGCGTCCGCGAGCGCGTGGACCCGGCGAACGCGCAGGTGATGCGGCGAAGCCTCGCATCGGAAGCCGGGCTGTACCCCCTTGGGGTGAGCACCACAGGCACCGGCGCCGTGTGGAGCATCTCGTTTGTAACGCTGCCCACCGCGAACCGGCCGAAGGGCCCGTGCCGCGCGGAGCCTAGGACGACCAGATCCGCATCCGTCTGGGTGGCGGTGGTCACTAGCCCCTCCGTCGCCGTGCGGGCCGAAGTGGAAACGTATTCGGCCCGCACCGCATCACCGACGAACTCGCGCGCCTCGGCGATCGTATCTTCGGCGTAGCTGGCGAGGAACGAGGCGTACTCCGCGTCCACGCGCGCCAGGGAAGGGTGGCCCCATACCTCGGGGAGGACTATGCACACGGTGAGCGTTACGTCGCCGGTGCGGGCCAGCATTCTGCCCAGGGCGAGCGCGTCCCTTCCCCCGCGGTCGGCGGTCAGGCCGACGAGGTAATTCATTGTGGCTCCTCCGTGGCGACAGCCTCCCCCCTGGCCAGCCGCGAGTGACGGGCGCTGTACGTGAAGTAGATTATGGCTGCGACCCCGAGCCACACCGCGAACAAAGCGAACGTCGAATAAGGCAGCTGGGAGATTATGTAGAGGGCAAACCCCGCGCTGAGGATAGGCGTGACTGGATAGCCT
>Ga0081538_10002431_pt1 | contig 18247 bp, 13 predicted proteins | sample TabmetS5T2R1_FD_71022 | JGI IMG/M metagenome (GOLD analysis project Ga0081538, IMG submission 71022) | Tabebuia heterophylla rhizosphere microbial communities from the University of Puerto Rico - S5T2R1 | ecosystem: Host-associated > Plants > Roots > Rhizosphere ... | reverse complement strand
TTGAGCTTGGTCCCCATGCCGGGGTCGACCGCGCTGCCCCAGTCGTAGGTGAAGAACTCGGACACCAGCCACGGGCCCGTCCAGCCCGCGCTGCGCAGGTCCTGGGCCGCCGTGCTCAGGCCGCTGTCGCGCGGCGTCGCGGAGCCGAAGTGACCCCAGTAGGCGTCGATGCCGAGCCAGTCCAGGTTGCTCATCGACCGGAGAGCGCTGACGCGACCGGTGTCCGTGCCCGAAACGCTCCAGGTGGCGTGCATCACCGGCCGGCAGCTCGTCGGCGTCATCGTCGCCTTCAGCGCGCCCATCAGGCCGTTCAGGTAGCCGAACAGGCTGGGGTCGACCTCGTAGCCGACCACCCAGCCCAGCAGATGGGCGAAGTTCGGATCGCCGGCCACGTCGTTCGCGATCGCGGTGACGTCGCCCTGCGTGGTACTCGAGTCAAACCCCAGCGCGTAGATGCCGGCGAGCACCCAGACCTTGCGCTGGGGAGTGGAAGCACGCTCCGCGGCCGCGAGCATCTTGCCGATCGTCTCGGCCTGCGAGGCCGCGTCCCCGGGCGGGAACACGCTCCCGCGCGGGACGCCGTAGGTCCGGATCACGTTCGCGCCCGAGGCGCCGATGTCGGAATCGATGTAGGAGAACCAGTCGCCGCTGTCGTACGTAGGCGCGCTCCAATCGAAGCCCGGCCCGGCGTAGTCGTAACCAACCCCCTGGACTAACAGCGGCGAGCCGTCGGCAAACACCTGCCAGCCGCTCATGGCCTGGCGTAACTGGACCGGTCCGTCCGGACACGTGGTCGCGGCGGCCGCCCCAGCAGGCGCGCCGACCAGCACTGCGCCCGCCACCGCAACGATCAGCCAGAGCATGCGGCCCACCGCCGGACACCGTACCGGAACGGGTCTGACCATTTCCGGCCGAGCCACTCGAAAAGGACCTGAGCGCGCACCTCGTCTTCGGAACCGCCACCGCGGCCGCGTACTCGCTGCTCGCCCACGTCGAGCTCGAGAAGTGACGCCCGTAGGGTTACGGCCATGAGCCCGAGCGTCTCGAGAGCGAACATCGGTGTGAGCGGCTTGGCCGTAATGGGGTCGAACCTGGCCCGCAACCTGGCGAGTCGCGCGGGGAACACGGTTGCCGTGTACAACCGCTCGCCAGAGCGCACGCGTGCGCTCGTGGAGTCGCATCCCGAGGCCGGCTTCGTGGCGTCCGAGAGGGTCGAGGAATTCGTCGACTCCCTGAGCAAGCCTCGGACCGCGCTCATCATGGTCCAGGCAGGAGCGGGGACCGATGCCGTGATCGAGCAGCTGGCCGGTCTGTTCGAGCCGGGCGACATCATCGTCGACGGCGGCAACGCCAACTTCCACGACACGATCCGTCGCGAACGGGAGCTGCGCGAGCGCGGGCTGAACTTCGTCGGCGCCGGCATCTCGGGCGGAGAGGAGGGCGCGCTCAACGGCCCGTCGATCATGCCCGGGGGTTCGGCCGAGGCCTACGCCACGCTCGGGCCGATCCTCGAGTCGATCGCCGCTGTGGCGGAGGGCGAGCCGTGCGTCACGCACGTCGGGACCGACGGCGCCGGCCACTTCGTGAAGATGATCCACAACGGCATCGAGTACGCCGACATGCAGCTGATCGCGGAGTCCTACGACCTGCTGAGGCGCGTCGGCGGCCACGACACCGACGCGATCGCCGACGTCTTCGCGGCCTGGAATGAGGGCGACCTCGAGTCCTACCTGATCGAGATCACCGCCGAGGTCCTGCGCGAGCGTGACGCCGCGACCGGCCGGCCGCTGGTCGACGTGATCGTCGACGAGGCCGGGTCGAAGGGAACCGGCGTATGGACGGTCCAGAACGCGGTTGGACTCGGGATCCCGGTCAGCGGGATCGGCGAGGCGGTGTTCGCGCGCGCGGTATCAGGCAAGCAGGACCAGCGGGCGGCGGTGCAGGAGACGATCGAGTCGCGCCCGGATGTCGCGGCACCCGGTGAAGGCTTCGAGGACGACGTGCGCGCCGCGCTGTACGCGTCAAAGGTCGTGGCCTACGCTCAGGGCTTCGACGCGATCATTGCCGGGGCGCACGAGTACGGCTGGGACATACACCTTGGCAACATCGCGAAGATCTGGCGCGCGGGCTGCATCATCCGGGCGCGCTTCCTCAACCGCATCGTCGAGGCCTACGCGCGGCACCCCGGGCTGCCGACGCTGCTGGCCGACCCTTACTTCGCCGCGGCGGTGCGCGACGGCGAGGCGGCGTGGCGGCGAATCGTCTCGACCGCTGCGCTGTCGGGCGTCCCGGCATCCGGCTTCTCGTCGGCGCTCGCCTACTACGACTCGCTCGCCGCTCCCCGTCTGCCCGCGGCGCTGATCCAGGCTCAGCGTGACTTCTTCGGCGCGCACACCTACCGACGCGTGGACAAGGACGGGAGCTTCCACACGCTCTGGTCGGGCGACCGATCGGAGGTCAGCCGGTAACGAGTAGGTTCCCGTTATCAGGGAAACGAGGAGGGGTTCGATGCTGCGGGTTCGATCAACGACGGTTCTGCGTCTCGCTCTGGGCATCGTCGCGCTGTTGATTGGTATGGGTTCCACCGCGAGCGCCGCGGAGCCCGACCTCGGTCCGAATGTGACGACCTTCGATCCGAGCATGCCGGTCAGCGAGATCCAGGCAGCGGTCGACGCGATCCACGCCCGGCAGGTCGACGACGAGATGGGCTCGAGGCGTTACCTGCTCCTCTTCAAGCCGGGCGTCTACGGCAGCCCGACCGAGCCGCTGCAGATCAAGGTGGGCTACTACACCGACGTCGCCGGCCTCGGCGCATCGCCGGAAGACGTGACGATCAACGGCAAGATCGAGGTGTACAACCGCTGCCTGGACAACGGCGGCACGAGCAACTGCGTCGCGCTGGTCAACTTCTGGCGCTCGTTGTCCAACCTGTCGCTGAACATCAACCCGGCCGGACAGGACGGCTGCCGCGCCTCCGCGAACTTCTGGGCGGTCTCCCAGGCCGTGTCCATGCGCCGGCTCGACATCGCCGGCGGCAACCTCTCGCTCATGGACTACTGCACCGCCGGGCCGCAGTTCGCCAGCGGCGGGTTCATCGCCGACTCGCGTCTCCCTGACACCATCAACGGCTCGCAGCAGCAGTGGCTGACCCGCAACAGCGAGATAGGGGATTGGTCGAACGGAGTCTGGAACCAGGTGTTCGCGGGCGTAGAGGGCGCGCCCGACGACACAGACTTCCCGAACCCGCCCTACACGACCCTCGAGACGACGCCCCTCAGCCGCGAGAAGCCCTACCTGTTCCTCGATGCGCAGGGCAACTACGTCGTCCGCGTGCCTTCGGCTCAGACGAGCTCGCGCGGAGTGACCTGGGACGACGGTGAAACGGCGGGACGCACAATCCCGCTCCGCCAATTCTTCGTCGCGAAACCGTCGGACTCGGGCAAAGCGATCAACAACGCGCTGGCCCGCGGCATGAACCTGCTGCTGACTCCCGGCATCTACGACGTCGGGGCGAGCATTGCCGTCAAGCGCGCCAACACGGTCGTGCTCGGACTGGGGCACGCGACGCTCACTGCGTCGGGCGGCGCGATCCCACTGACGACCGCCGACGTTCCGGGGATCGTCATCGCGGGAGTCACGATCGATGCGGGTCCAGCCGAGTCCCCGGCACTGCTCCGCGTCGGCAAGGGCCATGGCAACACCGGCGCCAAGAAGAGCGACCCGTCCAACCCGACGACGCTCTCGGACGTGTACTTCCGCGTCGGCGGGCCACACGTCGGCAGGGCTGACATCGCGCTCGAGGTCAACAGCGACCACGTCCTGATCGATCACACCTGGGTCTGGCGTGCCGACCACGGCGTCGAGGGATTCTCCGGCGACACCGAGCGCTGGAACACCAACACCGGCCGCAACGGCGTCGTCGTCAACGGCGACAACGTGACGGCGACGGGCCTCTTCGTCGAGCACTTTCAGCAGTACAACACGGTCTGGAACGGCGACAACGGCGTCACGATCCTGTACCAGAACGAGCTCCCGTACGACCCGCCGACCCAGGCCGACTGGATGCACGACGGCACCGAGGGCTGGGCCGGCTACAAGGTCGCCGACCGCGTGGAGACGCACAGGCTCTTCGGCGGCGGTGTCTACGTCTTCAACCGAAACGACCCGTCGATCCACACCGAGAACGGCTTCGAGGTCCCCCGCGCCCCCGGCGTCCAGCTACACCACATCATGACGGTGAACCTCGGCGCCGGCACGATCGACCACGTGGTCAACGGGGTGGGTGACCCGGCCGACACGACCAGGATCGGCATTCCGGTCTACATCGTGGATTACCCGTAGCGATTTCGCACATTCGTCCAAGACGGCGGCGCGATCGGCGGGCAGACTCGTCGCATGGAAACGACCCACGAGCAGTTCATCAACGACAGCACCGACCAAGGCCTCCAACTCGCTCGCGCACGCAAGGGACAGCCATGACCGGCCGTCCACCCGCGCGGATAGTCCCTTACCCCTCCGGACGCGACATCACGGCCTCCCGAGACTTCTACGTCGAAGCGCTCGGGCTCGAGGTCACGATGGAGAACCCGGTGGTGTGCCTCAGCTCACCGGCCAACCCGTCGGCGCAGGTGATTCTCTCGCCGCCCGGATTCGAGGACCCACAACCGAGCTTCGGCGTGGACCTCGGCGATCCGGAGGCGGTCGACGCCGCCCACGCCGAAGCCCTAAGACTCGGACTGCGCATCGTCTATCCCCTCACCGACGAGCCCTGGGGCGTTCACCGCTTCTTCGTCGAAGACCCCGGTGGCACGATCGTCAACGTGCTCGCCCACATTTCCTGACCGAGGCGCGCGGCTTAGGGTTGCTCGCTCTTTTTCGGCGCCTTCGGCGCGCTCTCGGGCGGCGCCTCCCGCGGGGCCGCCTGGTCAGCTCCCGGCGCGGCAGGCGGCGCCGCCTCGACCGTGACCTTCTTCGCCCTTCGGTGGGCGCTCGGCTTCGGGTCGGGCGGGCCACGCTTCACCGGCGCCTGGGCCAGCGGGGCTTCGATGGGGCCGCGGCCATTGGCGCCGGGCTCGCGCTCCATGTTGGCCGTCGGATTCGGCTTGCCGTCCATCTTGGCCGTCGGCTTCGGTTTGCCGTGCGCGATCGGCTTCTGGTTCTCGCGCAGCTCCGCCGTCTGTCGCGGCTGAACCGCCCTCGGCTTGGTCCGGGCGGGTGTCGATGCACCAGGGCCCTGCTCCTTCTCGGCGCTTCGGGTGCGCCGCTGCACGCCACCCCCGGTTGCCCTCTCGGACTTCGGTGCGAGCTCGGGGCGGCTGATGCGCTGGGCAGGCGCTTCAAGAGCCGGCGAACGCCCGCCGTGCGCGATCGGCTCGGCGCGGGTCGCCGGCGATTCGGCGGCCGGGGCGGCCGACTGTGACCGGGGGTCGGAAGACCGGCGGGGCTCGTCGAAGGCGGTCTTGCCGGCCACCACGCCGCCGCCGGCGAGCACGCCCACAAGCGCCACCTTGGCAAGGGCGGCGCTGCCATAGGATGAGGAGGCGGCCGCGCCGAAGCCGGCCGCGAGGCCGCCTCCCGCCGAGCCCCCGCCCAACCCCACCGTGGCGAGCACGCTGGACTTCAGCGCGAGCGAGGGCACTACCGGTAGGGCGGCGGCGAGCATCCGCCGCTGCTGCTTCACGTTCTCGCGATAGGCCCGGCAACCAGGGCAGGCGCGCAGGTGGTAGCCCAGCTCGCGACGGCGCAACGAGCCACCCCGGAGGTTCGCGAGCTGCTCACGGATGGCGTCGCACGAGGTCTCGCGGGCGGCCCGTCGCTGGATCAGCCCGCTGCGTGCCCGGAACACAAGGGCCTTCACCTTGGATCCCTCGCAGCCGAGCACGGTTGCGATCTCCGAATGGGAGAGCCCGCCCGCCTCGGAGAGCAGCAACGCCGCGCGCTGACTCTCGGGCAGGTCGCGGAGGTCGCGCAGCAGGTCGAGCAGCTCGCCACGGCGCTCGACCTGCTCGGCCGGCCCCGCCGTGAGCGGCTCCGGCTGCTCGGACGCCCGCTCGCGGCGCGAGCGCAGCAGGGAAACGCAGCGGTTTCGGGCAACCGCGTACAGCCAGGGCCTGAGCGCGAGGGGGCGCTCACCGCGGCGCTGGAGATCGCGGAAGGCGGCCGCGAAGGTGTGCTGGACGGCGTCTTCGGCCTCTTCGCGAGACCCGAGCATGTGCCGGCAGAAGGCAAGTATCCCGGCTCCATGGCGCTCGAAGGCGACCTCGAAGGCGGCCTCGTTGCCGCGCCGGATCTGCTCGACGAGCGTCTCGTCGCCGACGAGGGCGAGCAGCCGTTTGGACCGGAAGGGCCCGAGCGGGGCACGGACTGGAATACCCGCGGCGCGCATACCGTGAGAGTTCTACCCTACGTTGATCGAGACGTGGGCGGGGCGGCCCGAACGCCGCCCCGCTGCGACGCCGCGACGGGCCTCAGCCCGTCACGTCACGTATCTCCATCAGGTCGAGCTGTGCGTCCTGGATCAGGCCAACTTCGCGGGCATAGACCTTCGTGCCCGTACTCCCATCGAGCGGGTTGAAGTCGCGCACGGTGATGGTCTCGACGACGGTCCCGTCGGGCAGCGTTGCCCGCCCCCCAGTGTGCACGACCGTTGCCTGGTCCTCGGCGACGCCGGGCGCGACCTCCTGCTGGAAGGTCATGCCGTCCTGCGGGTCCGCGGGCATGAAGATGCCCGGAGCGTTGCCTCGACGGTCCGCGCGCCAGGCGCCATCGTGGCTGACGATCACGCCGTCCTCGTAGATGTCGACGGCCTCGCCGAAGTAGCAGACTGTGCCGTCCTGCGTCTGTGCGAAGTAATTGAGGGAGACCTCGATTAGGTTTTCACCCGGATCGATCTCGCCGTTTGCGATGGTGTCCTCCCACTCGACCTCCTCGACCACGCGGGTGATCACCCTCACCCCGCGGCGGAAGCGGAGGGTCTCGGTCTCCGGAAGGACCGTTACCTGAAGGCCGATGTTCTGTCCCTGCTCCTTTCCGCCGTAGACCCACTGTCGGTGGACCGGCAACGGAAAGTAAGGGTTGTCGATCTCAAGGGTGAACGTGTTGCCGTCGGGCGCGCAGAGGGTCAGGTGGTCGAGCGGCTCTTCGGGTGGAGCGCTCGCGGCCGACGGCGGCCCCACCATCAGGGCAGCAAGGCATAGCGGCGTCGTAGCTGCGGCCCAGGCTCTCTTGCGTCGCAGACGCTTCATCTCGCACCTCCTCCGGGCGAAAGGCAGTACCAATCGCGTCCCTATTATCCGGTTCGCGGCTCAAACACGTCATTCATCCGCGCGGGGTCGGGCATAACTGTCGAACCTTTGCCGTCGGCCGGCGTTTCAAGGGCATGAAGCGGATCACCGTGGCCGCCTGGCTTGTCGCTGCGCTCGCGCTGCCGGCCGGCGCGTCTGCCCAGCCCAGCGATAACGACATACGGGCGGCGCAGAAGCAGTGCAAATCCGAGCGCGGGAAGACGAAAGCCACGCGCGAGGCCTTCAGGGCCAAGTACGCCAGCATGAGCCGGTGCGTGCGCCAAAAGGCGGCCGAGGAGGCGGCCGAGCAAAAGACGGCTCAGAAGAACGCAGCGAAGGAGTGCAAGGCCGAGCGCGCCGCGGTCGGCTCTCAGGCGTTCGCGGAGAAGTACGGCACAAACAAGAACGGCAGGAACGCCCACGGCAAGTGCGTCTCGGCAAAGGCCAAGGCGAAGAAAGCCGAGATGGACGCCGAGGACGATCAGGCGGCCGCCGAGTTCAGAAATGCGGCGAAGGAGTGCGACTCGGAGCGCACGAGAATGGGTGAGCAGGCGTTCGGCGAGAAGCACGGGAGGAACGGGACGCGGCGGAACGCCTTCGGGAGATGCGTGTCGAGCAAGACGCACGAGGCGTAGCCGACCCCTGAGCGGGGGCGAACTCCGGCGGCGCTGCGAGTCGCCGCCGGTGGCCAGGAGGGAGGGTTCCTGGGGGGGCCCTCCCTCGCTTGTCAGGCGATGCGCGCCGCCGCGTTGCGTATCGTGGCCGCGCGGCGGCCGGGTCTTGATGGGGGAAGCGCACCGGAGTAGCGTCCGGACCAGGCGCCGATCGAAGGGCTACGCCCGGTAACTGCCGACGCTTTGAACACGACTCGACGCGGCCCACGAATCGGCTTAGGCCTGGCCCCGGGCGTCGGGGCGCTCACGGCCTCGTTCGGCCTCTTCTCGTTGTCGTATGCAACGGTCACGCTGGCGCTCGCGATCTATGGCTTCGGCGAGGCCGGCGCCCTGGGGGCAGGGCTTGCCGGGGCACGGGTGATCCCGGCCGCCGCTGCGGGAATCGTCGGCGGGCGGGTGGCCGCCCGCGCCCCGCCGGGCCTCGTGCTCCTCGGCGTGACGACCAGCGAGGTGCTGCTGCTCGGCGCCGTGGGTGCGGGGGTGCTGGCGGGCGCACCGTTCGGCGTCGTGCTGGCGCTGGCAATCGTGGACGCCGTGGTGGTGATGGCGTATCAGCCCGCGCAGGCGCGGCTGCTCCCCGCGCTCGTGAGGACGCCCTCCGAGCTCACGGCGGCGGCCGCCACGCTGAGCAACGTCAAGGGGGTCGGCCAGGTCGCAGGCGCGCTCGCGGGCGGGGTGCTGATCGAGACCGCGGGCGCCGCGGCGACGTTTCTGCTGGCGGCCGTAGTGGTCGCGGTCGCTGGGGGCGTCATGGTCTCGGTCGTCAGGCGTGTGCGAGGAGGCGAGGTGCCGATCGGCGCGCGCGCCGCGGATCCCCCGGACCTGCCCCGCCTTGGGATTGATTCCGGCGTCGCCCGCGTGATGGCGGTATCGGGAATCCGGTCGTTCGTGCGCGGTCTCTGGACGACCCTCACGACGATCGTGGCGCTCGATCTCATGGGTCTGGGCGAGTCCGGGGTGGGCTTGCTGATGGCCGCAGCTGGGCTTGGTGTGTTCATGGCTCTTCCGGCCAGCGGACTGCTGGTGGGCCGCCACTCGCTGCTGGCGCCGCTCGCGGCGGCGCTCGTGCTCTTTGGGGCGCCGCTTCTCCTGATCGCAGCCGTCCCGGAGCTCTGGTTTGCGCTCGGCCTCCTTGCGCTCTGGGGCCTGGGAGCGGCGCTCGCCGACGCGACCGTGAGCTCGCTGCTGTTCCGGATCGTGGCCGGCCCCGAGATCGCGCGGGTTGTGGGGGCTGTCGAGAGCCTCAAGCTTGCGCTGGGCGGCGCCGGGGCGCTGGCTGCGCCGCCCCTGGTCGGCGCGTTTGGCGTCCGCGGCGCGATCGCGTTCACCGGCGCCGTGCCGTTCGCGCTGCTCGTCGCGGAATGGCACGGCCTGCGACGGGTCGACGCGGTCGCCGGGCGGCGGGTCGAGCGCCTCGAGCTTTTGGGGAGCGTCCCGCTGTTCCGGGCGCTGCACGTGAACGCACTCGAGCAAACCGCGGCGGCGTTCATCCCGGTGGAGGTGCCGGCCGGCGTCGAGGTGGTGCGTCAAGACGACCCCGACGCGCGGCGGTTCTTCCTGGTCGAGGACGGGATCGCCGACGTGCTCGTGGACGGGTGGCACGTGGCGACGCTCGGTCCGGGTTCGTCGTTCGGCGAGAAGGCGCTGCTGCGATCGGTCCCGCGGGCGGCGACGGTACGGGCGCGCACCCAGCTGCGGCTGCAGGCCCTCGACCGTGCGCACTTCCTCGCCGCCGCCACGAGCGCGCCGGACGGCGCGGTTCCCGATCCCGGCCAGGAGCCGTTGCCCGCGCCGGCGGAGCCGGCCGAGTTGCTGCGGGTCGTGCCGCTATTGACCGGCCTCGAGCAGAGCGCGCTCGAGACGATGGCGGCGCTCGGCCACAGGCACACGGTGCGCGCCGGCGACGACGTGGTTCGGGAGGGGGAACCGGGCGATTGCTTCTATGTGCTGCTCGAGGGAACCGCCGCCGTGTACTCGGGAGAGCGGCTCATCCGGACGCTCGCACGGACCGATTACTTCGGCGAGATCGCGCTGCTCCACCAAGTCCCCCGCACCGCGACGGTCCGCAGCCTGACTGACGTGCGTCTCCTCTCCCTCGACCGCGAGGCGCTCCTCAGAGCGAGCCCCGACGGCCTGCCCACCGAGCAGCTCGTCTGATCCTGATCGGGCCCACGCGCGCGGCTAGCCGCGTGCGCCGGGGCCTGCCGCCGCGCGCGCGGAGCGAGCGAGCTGCCGGGCGCGGCGCAGCGGCTCCGGGGTTCGGGCCCGTCGGGTCGCGGCGCGCACCACGGTGGTCGCCGTGTCGAGGTCGGTCTGCCAGCCCGGGTGGACCACGACCGGGCGGGCGCCGGCGCGCGTTCGGAGCATGCGCGCGACCTCGACGCCCCCGAGCAGCAGCTCGCTCGTGTCACCGCGTCCGGCGCCCGGCTCTCGCCCCTCGGCCAGAAGGGGCCGGTCGGTCACGCCCACGCTCGGCCGGTCGAGCGCGGCGCCGAGGTGGAGGGCAAGCCCGGCGGCGCGCGGGTGGTCGCGGCCGCTGGCATTGACGAGCAGCACGTCCGGGGCCTCGGCGAGCAGCCGCAGGGCGGCCTCGAGCAGCGGGCCTTCGCGAAGCGCCAGTAGGCCAGGCTCGTAGGGCGCGCCGGCCGCGCCGACGGTGACCGCGCTCTCGACCAGCCCGCGGTTTCCCCGCATCAGCACGGCGGCGGCCCAGCCGCACTCGCCCGCCCGGCCACGGCCCGCCTGTCCGCGCGCGAAACAGACGTAGCAGCCGGCGACCATGGGGAGGGCTGACAGCGGTTGCCAGACCGGCCGCGCGAGGGCCGCGAGCTCCCGCTGGGCACTCACGAGCTCGGACGCCGTCCGGGGCCACATCCGCCGGAGTATGCGCGGCGGTCTTCGCGAACGGCCCCTACGAAGGAGCGTCCTCAAGCGCAGCTGAACTGCGATGCGCCGGCCAGCGCGGCGGGCGACCCCCGACGTTCACCACCCTTGCTGCCAGGCGATGATCAGCAAGCCGAGAGCGATCGCCCCAGCGATAACGACCACCACGATGTTCGTCACGATCGCAGCGCGCATCCACTGTGGTTGCGTCCGCGTCTCCCGCCCGTCTGAATGCCACTGCTGGGACGCCGCGAGCGTATTGGTGATGAACTGGTTCAGGCTCACCTCCTCGCGCTCGGCCGCCTGCGCGAGCTCCGTGTGCAGCGACTGCGGCATGCGCAGCATGAGCCGCCCGCTGTGGCCGGCGCGCCCCTTCGCGCCGGAGACCTGCGCCGGCTCATCCGCCCGGGTCTCACGACCGTGGGTCGGCCGAAGGCCCGGGTCCGGCTGGGGAGCCTGCTCTACTGCCGCGCCGGGGACCAGCGCCGGAGGCGAGCTGCCTCGCTCGAATGCGCGGTCCTCGAGCTCGGCCCGCAGCTTGGTGAGTGCGGTGGTTGTGCGCCGGGCCAGCGCGCTCTGCGACATCTTTAGCTCCTCGGCCGTCTCCCTGCGGCTGCGCTCGCGAACGAAACGCAGGTAGATGATCGTTCGCTCAGTCTCGTCCAGCGTGCGAAAGGCGTCGGCGAGGAGCAGACGGGCCTCGCTCGCGTCGAGCTCTCTGGCGGCGGTATCCGAGGCACGGTTATCGACCATCCCGTTCGTTCTGTTCTCGAGCCGCGCGAGGTCGTCGGCGGTAACGCCCAAGGCCTCGGCGAGCTCGCTCGGACTCGGTGCCCTGCCGAGTCGCGCGGTCATCTCCTGGCGCGCCTCTGGCAGCCGGATGCTCACCTCATGGAGGCGGCGCGGCAGGCGAACAGTGCTCGTGCGATCGCGGATATACCGTTTGATCTCGCCGGCGATCGTCGGCACGGCGAAGGCGGCGAACTCATCGCCGCGCGTCCGGTCGAAACGCTCGATTGCGTTCAGAAGGCCGATCGAGCCGGCCTGGACGAGATCGTCGTGGTCGGCGCCGCGCCTGTCGTGCCGTTGCGCCAGCATCTCCACGAGTGGCAGGTACAACTCCACCAGGCGCTCTCGCGCGCGCCGGTCGCCCTGATCGTGATATGCGGCGAGGAGCCGACCGGTCGCCGACTCTCGGTCGTTGCGTGCTTGCGGTGCCGTTCGCCTCAATCCCCCGGAAATGGAGAAGGTTCGGTAACACGAGCTTAACCTGATATCGAGGTTTGGACTAGGCGCCGACGCGAGAGGCGAACGCCGCGGCGAAGCGGTCTCTCAGGCCGTGCGCTTGGGGATCCGCCACGAGCGAGGGCGGTGGCAGCGCACCGTAGCTTGCCGCCGCCACGCCAAGCTCGTGAAGGTCGACGAGATCCACGCCGAGACTGGCCGCCACCTCGCGCACCGCCTCCTGCTGACGCCGGCTCCAGCGACGGTAGATGCCGAGCGCCTCGACTCTCGCCAGCTGGGCCCGCATCTCGTCGCGATCGATCTCGATTCTGCCCCAGAGGGTCACGATCCCGGAGACGGCGCGATAGTCGACCTTCGAGAACTCGCTCGTCGGCGCGCGGTATGCCCGGATGCCGCAACCGCAGTCGGGGTCGGGGGCTGTGTGCGGCGTCCTGAGCAGATCATCAGCGCTGCGCCAGCTACGGCACTCGGCGCGCACGACGCGCTGAGCCCATGAAACTGGGAGGAAGGGCGAGCTGAGCGCCCCAGCCGCCGGCCCGGTCTGGAAGATCCGCCAGTTGCGAAAGCCGACGATCGGCTCGATCAGGTCAGGGAGCCGGCTCTCGCCAGGACGGGCCGCGGACTCGACCGTGATCGTGATCAGAGACATCGTCTCGGTTGGGTGATACCGCGAGGCACTCTAGATCCGGAGCCTCTCATTGCCTGGTATTTCCTTGTTAAGTACCCAGCGCGCCATGCCCGACTCGAGCTTCTTGGCTCTACGCCTGCGCTCGCGCTCCCCGTCGCGGTCGTCGAGCCCAGTGATATCAAGCTGGCGGCGCGTGATACCAGAGTCTTGCATGCGCTGATTTGAGGGGCCTCGGGGGTACTTGGTGGGTGAGTACCGGACTCTTGTCATGACCTTTTCTCCCTGGTCCTCTAGTCGAGCCTCAGCGCTGGGGGCGGCGCTGTTCGCGGCGGCGGTGACGGTGGCGCTGCTGCTCTGCCTTCCCGCAAGCAGCTTTGCCGATGAAAACCCCCGCGCGGCGACCTCCCGGACCGGGCAGGGCGAGTCCTCCGAGACAGCCCTCAGATCCGCCGGCTTGCTGGCCCGGGGCGCAGGTTATGACAACCGGGCGCGCTCGAAAGGGGTGCGGGAGCTGCAGCGACGCCTCCGCAGGCTCGGTCACCGGCCGGGACCAATCGACGGCATGTTCGGTCCACTGACAGAAGCTTCGGTCGAGCGCTTCCAGCGAGCGCGTGGCCTGCAGGTGGACGGCGTGGTCGGCCCCCGGACCCGGGCGCGGCTGCTAGCGCTGCGGGGAGGACGGCCCGCCGCGCCGGACGCTTCGGCGGCGCCCAAGCCCGGCACGCCGGACCGCCCGGCCCCGGACCGTGCCGCACCGGCCACTGCCGCGCCCCCGCGGGATCCCGCTCCCGAGGTCGGCGCCGCCCGGCCCGCCGCCCGCGAGCCCGACTCGGCAGATGGCTTGGAGCCATGGCTGGCGGCCCTTCTGGGGGCGCTCGCGATGGGAGTTCTGCTGGCCGGCCTTTCGAGGTTCGGCCGCCCGCGGCGGGGCACGTCCGTCGCGGAGCGCCGAGGCCCAGCCCCTGTGTCGACGAGGAGCCGACTCAACCTCGGGATGGCGTGGGCCGTGCTGCTCGCGGTGTTCGCCCTGGGGGCGGCGAGCGGCGCGTTATTCGCGACTCAGGCCGCTCCCGACGAGCGGGACAGGGCAGAGGTCGCCAGCGGGGCCGTGCTGCCGCCGGTCCAGGAGGCCGGCGGCACCTACGCGGCGCGACCCGCCGATTCTCAGCGTCCGAGCGCCACAGGGCAGCTCGTCGCGGACGGCGCCCGGACGGAGGTGGCGCAGCGCGTCAGGCGCCTGCTCGACGTCGATCTCGAGGAGAGCATCACATCGGGCGATCCGGATCTGCTTACGGCCGAAGCTCAGCTGAGCGGCCCGTGAGCACGCAGTTCCGGCAGACAACCGAGCCGCCGGCGGACGGATCCGAGGCCGTCGTCGCGCTCATGGGCGTCGGTCAAGCAATTGCGAGCCTGCGCCAGACGGTCTCGATTCCGGCGCTCTTTCGCCACGCCACGTGCGCGCTGTGCGAACAGATCGGGTTCGGGCGCGCCGCTGTCTTCACACTTCGCGACCACGCGCTGGTGCCCGAGAACGTGTATGCACACGGTGCGCCCGAGGAAGGCGATCGGCTTCTGGCGCGCATCCGCCGGGAGTCGTTCCCGCTGGGCCCCTGGCTGCACGAGTCGGAGGTGCTCCGTCGTCGGATCGCCGTGCTGGTGAAGGACGGGGCAGGAGACGCTCGCGCGCTTTCCACGCTCCCCGAAACGCGCTCCTACGTGGCCGCTCCGGTGGTCTGCCAGGAGCGGGCAGTTGCTCTGTTCCACGCCGACCATGGCCCAGGCGGCCGGGCCGTCGCCGATTTCGACCGCGCGGTGCTGTGGGCCTTCGCCGAGGGGTTCGGCTATGCGCTCGAGCGCGGCGTGCTCGCCGAGCGCCTGCGCTCGCACTCGGAACGAGTCCTCGCCCTCGCCCGCTCGACCGAGGCAAGCGTCGAGGAGCTCACCAGCTCAGCCGTCGAACTGCCCACTCGTGTGCGGCAGATCTCGTCGGCCGCAACCCCGTCGGCGACGGACCGTGATCTCCTGGACCGGCTCACTCCCCGCGAGCGGGAGGTGCTCACCATGCTCGCCGATGGTGAGACGAACGCCCGCATCGCGCAGCGACTGGTCGTAACCGAGGACACGGTCAAGACGCATGTCAAGCACATCTTGCGCAAGCTCGGGGCACGGAACCGCTCACAAGCCGTGTCGCGCTACTACCGCATCCACGCCTCGGCTGGCGGGCATCCACTCGCAGCGAGCGGATTCGGATAGGGGCCGACAAAAGATGCCCCCTTCGGGGCACAAGAATCACCCCTTCCTCGGACGCGAGCCGAACGAAACCAGGACTACGCTCGGAACTGTCGGGCACGGGGCGCCTCTCGACCAGGAGGACGGGTCGGTGGAACGAAGTTCCCTCACGTCCGAAAGCCAACAACCCACCGCGACCGCGAACGGCGTCCCCCCGGCGCGACCGCTTCTCTCGATTGTCGTTCCGACCAAGAACGAATGCGACAACGTCGGCGGCCTTGTCGAACGACTCGAAGCCGTGCTCCCGACTGTCGCGATGGAAATCATCTTCGTCGACGCGAGCACCGACGCCACCCCGGACCTGATCGCGGAGCTGGCGCTGCGGTGCACGCACGACGTCGTGCTCCTGCGCCAGGTTCCCGATCGCCGCGCGAGCGGCCTTGGCGGCGCCGTCGTGCAGGGGCTTCGCGCGGCACGGGCTCCCTGGGTCTGCGTGATGGACGCCGACCTGCAGCACCCGCCCGAGATGATCGCGGCACTGGTCGAGGAGGCCGAGTCCCGCGACCTCGACCTCGTTGTCGCCAGCCGCTACTGCGACGGCGCGAGCCCAAGCGGCCTCGGGTGGGCGCGCGCGATGGCCTCCCGCTCGACGACCAGCGTCGCGCGGCTGCTGTTCCCGCGCCGCCTCCGGAACGTCACGGATCCGATGAGCGGCTTCTTCCTCGTACGCCGCGACGCGATCAGGCTGGACACGCTCCGGCCGCGCGGGTTCAAGATCCTGCTGGAGCTTTTGATCCGCCACCCGGCGCTGCGGTGCGCCGAGGTGTCTTTCACCTTCGGGGAACGGCGCGCCGGCCGCAGCAAGGCCACCATCCGAGAGGGGCTGCGCTATCTGGCGCTGCTAACCCGGCTGCGGTTTGCGCGGTTCGGGGCGGTCGGCGCGTCGGGTCTTGTGGTCAACACCGTTCTCCTGGCGGCGCTGACCGACGTCGTCGGGCTCTTCTACGTCGTCTCAGCGGTCATCGCCACCCAGGGGTCGACGCTGTGGAACTTCTGCCTCACCGAGCTGTGGGTCTTTTCCGATCGTGACCACAAGCGGGGCTTCGGCGCTCGACTGGCCCTGTTCTTCCTCATGAACAACGCGGCCCTGGCCGTCCGCGGGCCGTTGCTCGTGCTGCTCACATCGGGACTCGGCATCCACTACGTCGTCTCGAACATCCTCTCCCTGCTGGGCCTAACCCTCGTGCGCTTCGCGCTTGCCGACACATGGATCTGGGCCAAGGCCGCGCCAAGGGAGCTCGATTCTCGCTCTCGCAGCTACGACATCCACGGGATTGTCACCGTGCTGTCCGATGCCCGCCTGCCCGAGCTGGAGCGCTTCCGAGTCGGCGGGCTGATCGGAGAGCCCGACATCAGGGTGCGCATCGGGCCGGTCGCCACGAAGGGGTCCGGCCTCCGCTACCACGAAGGCCCGGGCGGGCTGGGGTTCGCGGTAGCCATCGATCTGGGTGACCGAGTCGAGGCGACGGCATCGCCGCTCCTGAGGCGGTCGCCGCACGTGCTCTACACGAACGTCGTGGAGCCGATCCTGCGCTGGACCTTCGCCGCGCGCGGCTACGCGCTCGTCCACGCCGCCTGCCTCGCGGCCGGGGAGGACGCTTTCCTGGTCACCGCCAAGACCGATACGGGCAAGACGACCACCAGCCTGCGCATCCTCGATCGGCACCCGTACTCGTTCCTCTCGGACGATCTCACCCTGGTGAGCCCCCACGGATGGGTGCTCACCTATCCGAAGCCGCTGACGATCAGTCGGCACACCTTGAAGGCGGTGAAGACCCCGCTCCTTTCGCGGCGGGAGCGCATCAGCCTGATCGTCCAGAGCCGCTTGCACTCCCGTTCGGGGCGACGACTCGCCCTGATCCTCGCTCGGACCCACCTTCCGGCGGCGACGATCAACGCGATCGTCCAGATGATCGTGCCGCCGCCGAAATACCACGTGGAGCGGCTGGTGCCGGGCGTCGAGCTCGTACCCGAGGCCCGGCTGGCGGGGGTGGTTGTGATCCAGCCTGGAGTCGAGGGAGCCGCCCATCTGGACGAGCGCGAGGCGCTCGAGACTTTGATGCGCAACTGTGAGGATGCCTACGGGTTCCCGCCTTACCCGGCGATCGAAGAGTCCCTGTGCAGCCAGAACGGCAGGGACCTGAAGCGGGTCGAGCGGACCATCGTGGCAAGCGCGCTCTCCGGAGTCCCCGCCGCCGTGCTGCGAAGCGAGACGATGGACTGGTGGCGGCGGGTTCCCGCCGTGGTGAGCCGTTGGACTCCCTCGGCGCCGTCGGGTGAAGCAACCCCCCAGGCTCCACGCGTCCTCACGGGAGGAAATGGCGGAGCCCGGGGTGGGTCGGCCACAGACGCTTAGCCGCGCCGCGCCGGCGGCAGAGCTTCGTCCGGCCGCGCAGCAGCCACGGCTCGAGCGGCTCCCGCCCACGACGCGGCGCGGTCGAGCTCCGGTCGCCGTGTACCTCGTGCCGGTCCTTGGCGCGGCCGCGGTGCTGAGGGTCTGGCAGCTCGACAGCACGGGGTTCAACAGCGACGAGGCGGTCTACGCCGGCCAGGCGGCCGCGATCGCGGACCATCCGGAGCTCGAGGAGCTCTTCCCGATCTTCCGCGCGCACCCGCTGCTCTTCCAGGCCATGCTGTCGCTCGGCTTTCGGCTCGGCCTCGGGGACGGCTTCGCACGCCTCACCGTCGCCGTCCTGGGCGTGGCGACCGTCTACCTGGTCTACGAGCTCGGGAGGCTCCTCTACGGGCGCAGGGCGGGCCTGTTCGCCGCCCTTCTCATGGCGCTGATGCCCTACCACGTGGTTGTCACGCGTCAGGTCCTGCTGGATGGACCGATGACGTTCTTCGCCACGCTCACCGCGCTTCTACTGACCCGGTTCGTGTTCAGCGCCCGACCGGTGTGGCTGTACGGCACCGGCGCCGCGATGGGTCTCGCGATCCTCTCGAAGGAGACCAGCATCGTCCTTCTCGGGGCGATCTACGCCTTCCTCGCGCTGACGCCCGAGCTCCGGGTGCGGCTCCGCGACCTGGCGCTCTCCGCGGGCGTCATGGCGCTCGTGGTTTCGCCGTTCCCGCTCAGCCTGATGCTCGCCGGCCGGACGGGGACGGGGGAGAGCTATCTCACCTGGCAGCTCTTCCGGCGCCCCAACCACGACCTGCTCTTCTATCCGGCGACGGTGCCCGAGGCCGTTGGCCCGCTCGTGCTGCTCGCGGCCGGGGCGGGCCTATGGCTGCTCCGGCGCCGG
>Ga0081538_10002430_pt1 | contig 18257 bp, 19 predicted proteins | sample TabmetS5T2R1_FD_71022 | JGI IMG/M metagenome (GOLD analysis project Ga0081538, IMG submission 71022) | Tabebuia heterophylla rhizosphere microbial communities from the University of Puerto Rico - S5T2R1 | ecosystem: Host-associated > Plants > Roots > Rhizosphere ... | reverse complement strand
CCGCCCCCCGGCCCCTGGGTTGGTTTCCGCGGCCCCGCCCCCCCGCGCCCGCAAACGCCGGGGTTGCGGGGCGGGGGGCCGCCCCCGCCCCCCCGCCGCTACCGCGCGAGCCTCCTGGTGACGCGGCTCGTCGCGCTCGCCGGCGTGCTGCTCCTGAGCCCCCTCCTCTACGTGGCGCTCTGGATCCTCATGCCCAGCGACCCCTAGAAACGCAGCGAGCGGCCTCAGGCGGCCAGTGGCCGCCGGGGCCGCTCGCTCCGCGCCCGCCACGTCGCCACGAGGAGCGCGCCCAGCCCGACCACCGTCGCGACGAACCACACGATCCCGCCCAGGATGGGGATCAGCGCGAGGACGCGAAGGATCGCCAGCCCGGCGAGAAAGGCGAGCACGCGTCCGGTCGGCGGGCGGACGAGCCGGCGGCCGAGCAGCCAGGCGCTGGTGGTGTACCCGAGCGCGTACAGCGGCAGGAGCGCGAGCAGCAGGCCGACTCCGAACGGGATCCCGACCAGCGTGACGAGGGCGATGACGGCGAGGATCGGGAGTCCGAAGAAGAGCAGGAGGCCCCAGCCGATCGTCGCGCCCAGCCGCGTACGGGCCGCTTCCCAGGCGGCGCCCAGCGCGCCCGGTCCCAGCCAGAGCAACAGCAGGCCGAGTATCAACGCGGAGACCGAGACCGCGATCCACACGGCGGCCGCCCCGACGAACCCGAGCGGATCGGAGATGTCTCCGGCGTCTACCCGCTTGACGTCGCCCTCGACCGTCGCGCCGCGCGCCACCACCGGGCGCTCGTCGCCGTAGACGAGGTCTCCGCCAACCCGCGCGCCGGCTAGCACGGTCGCCCGTTCGGCCACCGAGTAAACGTCTCCGTCGACCACGCCCGCGATCCGCACGACCCCGTTCACGACCACGAGATCACCGCGGACCCGGCCCGCGACGAACACCCGCCCGTCGAGCACCACCACGTCGCCAGCGCTCTGGCCCCGCTCGATCACGACCGGGCCGGTGATGACCACGCGGTCGTCCCCCGAGTCATCCGCCGCTTGACCGGCCGCGCTGGCCGGCGCGGCCATGAAGATCAACAGCAAGACAAACGCGAGCCTTCCCATGGGCTGCGGCGACCCTACCGCTTCAACGGGGCGGCTGCTCAGGGCCAACCGGCGCCGGGACTCCGCGACTGAGCGCCTGACTCAGAGCTCGACCGCGCCGCGCTGCGGACCGCCGCCGGGCGCGACAATGCCCCAGCGCACGCGGAGCGCGGCACGCAGCGCGCGCGGCCCGGCCATCCAGACCGTGATGCCCACGGCGAGGGCCACCCCGACCAGCGTCAGCGTGGTGCTCGTGCCCACGACGAAGCCGGCCAGGGCAGCGGCGCTCACATCCGCTCCGGTGGCGCTTGGAAAGCCGGCGGCCAGGACCGCGACCGTCGCCGCCAGCGAGGCCGGGGCCAGCGGCAGGACCCGGCCCCCGCCCTGGGCGACCATCACGAGCGCCACCGCCTCCGGCGTGGCCGGCAGGCCGAAGGCGACGAGGAAGCACATCAGCGACGATGCCCGCATCAGGCGGCTCGTGAGCTGCCACGGCAGCACGGCGCGGGCGTAGACCCGCGGCTCACCGAGCGCCGAGCAGCCTCGCCCAAGCTCGGCGATCAGCCGCCGGAGCGCGCTCCAGCGCGATCGCAGGGCCACGGCCGCGCCCACGCCCGCGAGGGCAGCCACGAGGATCCACCCGAGCGCCGGATCCCCGATGGTCGGCCCCGGTCCCAGGCCGCCGGCGAGGAGAACGAGCACCAGCCCCACCCCGACGGCGGTCTCTCCGGCGGCCTCGGCGACGAGCGTGCCCGCAAGCCGCGGGTAACGGACGTCGGGCAGGCGCTGGCGCAGCAGGACGACGCGGACGGCATCCCCTCCGCGGGCGGACAGCACGCCCCCCATACCGGCGCCGGCCACCCAGGCCCCGATCGCGTCCCTGACCCGGAGGCGTGAATCCCCGGGGCAGGCGAGCCCGACGATGACGTGCCAACCGCGGCCGCGGGCCAGCTGGTTTAACAGGTGCAGGGCGACCGCCAGCGCGAGCCACCCCGGCGCCGCGCCAGCGATCGCCTCCACGACGCCCACGGCCGCGCGCTCGGCGGCCTGGGCCAAGCCGTTCGCGGCGTCGAGCATGCGCGGCGCATCCTACGCTGTCTCGTCCTCACCCGGGCGGCTGCCGCCCTGACCCGCAAGCGTTCGGGTAACCGCACCCAAAGACGCGTGCAGGCCGCATCGGAGGACGGGCACGGCGTTGCCAGCCTCACGCTATGACCGATTTGCGCCCAGCCAGAGGCGGCCGCGCCAGCCCACAGGTCATCCGCCTCCTCGACCGCATCAGGGAGCTCGTGGCCGAGCAGCGCCGACTCGGCGGCCGCGCGAGCCGTGAGCGGGTCGAGGCGAACCGGCGTGAGATCAACCGGTTGCAGTGGCGCCTCGCGAACGTCCTCAGACGCGACCTGAGCGGGGGCCTGCCCTAGTGGACCTCCTCGCAACGTCGGCGCCCTAGCCAGTCGATGTCGGCCGCCGCCGCCACCGTCAACGGTTGGGCCAGCCGCGCGGCCGCCGCGGGCAGGCTGGCGGGTCGCGGTTGGCGGACCGAGCTGCTCGTCTTTCTGGCCGCCTACGTCGTCTACAACCTCGCTCGCTGGATCTTCGTCGGCGATCTGGCCACGGCGCGGGACCACGCCCGCTGGATCTTCGAGCTGGAGAAGGGGGCCGGCGTGGCGGTCGAGGGCTCCGTGCAGCAGGCGCTCGACTCCGCCCCCGTGTCGTTCCTGCTCAGCAACCTGTACCTGGCGGCCCAGCTCGTCGTCGTGCCGGTGACGCTGGTCTGGCTCTACCGTCGCGCGCCGCGCGTCTACCGCCAGCTTCGAAACACGATCGTGGCCACCTGGCTCATAGCGGTCCCGGTCTTCGCCCTGTTTCCCGTCGCCCCACCGCGGCTGGCGGACATCGGGATCGCCGACACCGTGAGTCAGCAGGCGAGCGTGCAGCTCACCGGCCGCTCGACGATCTTCTACAACCAGCTCGCCGCGGTCCCCAGCCTGCACGTCGGCTTCGCGGTCGCGGTCGGGGTTGCCGCGGCTTTCGTGCTGAAGCGGCGCTGGGCGAAGCTCCTGGCCGTGCTGTGGGGACCGGTCGTGTCGCTCTCCGTGGTGGCTACCGGCAACCACTACCTGTTCGACATCGCCGCTGGTCTGGCGGTCACCGCCCTCGGCTTCGCGGCGGGACACCTCGCGCTCAGGTCCCGGCGCCTCGCGGTGTCACATGGTTGATTCGAAATGGCGAGCACCACACCCTTGGGGTATGGTCGTTTGAGGTCTCGAAATCCGTGCAGGGGGGTCCCTTTCTCCGTAGGGGACAGGTGGTGTCGGAAACAGTCAGCCATAGGGGGCATTCATCGCCCGACGACCGGCGCTCGGGCGCGACGCGCGGCCAGCTGCTCGCCCGGGGGGTGGCGACCGCCGGAGCGCTGACGGCCGGCGGGATCCTGGTCGGCGGGCTGCCGAAGCTGGCGGCGTCGAAGCCGTCGCCCGAGCAGGACGAGCGGGTGCTTCGGTGGCTGCTGGAGGTGGAGTACCTGCAGGCGGCGTTCTACGGCGAGGCCGAGCGTCGTGAGGCGTTGCGGGGCGAGCTGCGCGAGTTCGCGGCCCGGGTGGGAGAGCACGAGCGCGCGCATGTCGACTCGCTGGAGAAGACGCTGGGCGGAAACGTCGGGCAGCCGCCGGGGTTCGACTTCAAGAGCGCGACCACCGACCCCCGCGAATTCGTCTCGACCGCCGTCGACCTCGAGGAGATCGCCGTGGCGGCGTTCAACGGCCAGGTGCCGAACCTGACCACCCGCCGCGTGCTGACCACGATGAAGATCGTCTCGGTGGAGGCCCGTCACGTCGGGTGGGCGCGCGACCTGGCCGAGCGCAACCCGGCGCCGCAGCCTGCCGACGAGCCCGCGACCCAGGCCCAGACCACGGCGGCGATGCAGAACACGGGGTTCCTAGAGTAGGCGATGTCCGATCTCACCCTTGAAGCGGTTGACCGGGACGGCGTGATCGCAGAGACGTTCGACCGCCTTACGGGCGGCACCCGCGCCGACTTCTTCGGCAAGGCGGTGGTCGGCGGAGCGGCGCTGGCGGCGGCGCTCGAGACGACCGCGACCGCGCAGGACAGGCACACCGCGAACGACATCGCCATCCTGCAGTTCGACCTGGGCCTGGAGTACCTGCAGGCGGCCATGTACAGCGAGGCGGAGCGCCTTCGAGAGCTCAGCCCGCGGACGCTGGAGTGGTCGCGCGTGGTGGGCGCCAATGAGCGCGGGCACGTGAAGGCCATACGCGGACTTCTGGGACGAGACGCCGTGAAGAGCGCCAGCTTCAACTTCCGCGGCGTAACCGAGGACGATCGCGCCTTCACGGAGACCGCGGTCGCGTTCGAGGACCTGACCGCGGCCCTGCTGAAGACGCAGGCCACGCAGGTCGATTCGCGCCGGGTGCTGGCGGCGCTCGTGTCGCTGCACTCGGTAGAGGCCCGCCACGCCGCGTGGATCCGGCACATCGCCGGGGTCGTCCCGGCTTCCGACGCCTTCGACGAGCCCACGTCGAAGGCGAAGGTGGTCAGGCTGGTCGACTCCACCAACTTCGTCACCTCGACCCCCAGGACGAAGGGAAGGCGGAAGCCTAGGTTCACGGGGTGAGCGCCGGCCCAAGCATGCGCCGCCGCCGGCTCCGCGCCGCCGTCGCGCTGGCGGGCGTGTTGATCGGGGCGGCGGTCGCCGTCGTGCTGGTCGCCGGCCCGTCGACGCCGTCCCCGGCCGAGTCGGCCCTTCCCGCCTCCCCGCGCTCGGCGCTGGCGCCCGAGAACGTGGCGCTGGGGCCGCGTCCCGCCGCCTACTGGGCGCCGGTGGTCGCCGACACCGTGGCGCGCAGCCGGCCGTCCGGCGAGGTCGCGGTCGCCGCCGTCCCGCGACGAACGCCCGAGGGAACCGCGAACATCGTGCTCATTCTGGGGGGCGCCGAGCGGCGGTCCGGGACGCTGTGGGTGCGCGTGCGGGCGCCCGGATTGCCCGACGACGTACGCGGCTGGGTCCCCCGCTCGGCGTTGGGGGGCTACACCGCCGTGCGCACCCGGCTGGTCGTCGATCGCGCGCGGCTGACCGCCACCCTTCTACGCGATCGCCGGCCGCTGCTGCGAAGCCGCGTCGCCGTCGGCAAGCCGTCCACGCCGACGCCGAGCGGCGACTTCTACGTGCGCAATCAGCTCCGCAAGTACGAGAGCCCGTTCTACGGTCCGGTGGCGTTCGGGACCAGCGCGCGCTCCGCGGAGGCGACCGACTGGCCCGCGGGCGGCTTCGTCGGCATTCACGGCACCGATCGGCCCGACCTGATCCCGGGCCGGGTCTCGGCCGGCTGCATTCGCATGAGCAACCGGGACATCGTGCGCCTGGCGCGCCTGATGCCGGTCGGCACGCCGGTGACCGTGCTCTGATGGGACGGCACAAGCTGGGCGCCCGACTCGTGACGGTGCTGGCGGTGTACGGCGGCCTCGCCGCCGCCGGACCGCCGGCCGCGGCCCAGCCCGAGGATCAGCCGCCCGGAGACCGGGTTCGGGAGCCCCGCGAGCTCCTGCGCGCGTACCCGTTCGAACAGGGGCGGCTCCGCAGTCGGGCGGGCGCGAGCCCCGCTGATGCGGCGAGGCGAGTGACCCCCGCCCAGGCACCGGTGCCCGGGGAGGACGGCGACGGCGGCTGGCCGGTCGCGCTGCTGGTGGTGCTCGGGATGGCCACGGCGCTGCTGTTGCTCGGCGTCGCCGGGCGCCGGGTTGTCCGCGCGGGATCCGGAGGAGGCGCCGAGGGCGGCACGACGCCGGAGCCCGCACCGCCTCCCCCGGCCCGGGCGCCGTCCGACTCGGGGCGGCCAAGCCGCCCCGCGGCCGAGAGACCCAAGCACGGCTACGCGGTCGCCAACCAGAAGGGCGGTGTGGGGAAGACGACGATCTCCCTCACGCTCGGAGCGGCCGCCGCTCGCCGGGGCCGCCGCGTGTTGCTCGTGGACCTCGACCCCCAGGCCTCGGCGACCACCGTTGTCGGGGCACACGTCGAGGACGGTCCGACGCTGGCGGACGTCCTGGTCGGCGGCAGCTGCTCGCTCGAGGAGGCCGTCGTGCCGACCCGCTGGGGACTCGATCTGGTGCCCTCGGAGCCGGCGCTGCGCGCGGCCGACACCGGGATCCCCGCGGATGACGACGCGGCTCTGGCGCGTGAGCTGGAGACGGTCGGGGACTACGACCTGGTGCTCATCGACTGTCCGCCCAGCCTGGGGATGCTCACCATGGGCGCGCTCAACGCGGTGGCGCGCACCCTGGTGGTAGTGGAGCCGACCTATCTCGCGCTGCAGGCGATGGATGAGCTCCTCGACACGCTCCGGCGCATCGCCGACCAGCAAAACCCATCGCTCGAGCTGGCCGGAGTGGTGATCAACCGGTTGGAGCCGATCTCGGAGCACAAGCGCAGCGTGGCGGAGCTCGAGTCCATCTTCGGCGAGCGCGTGTGGGAGCCGCACATTCCCAAGCGGGCGGTGTTACAGGACGCCATGCGCCAAGGCGTGCCGCCGCAGGACCTGCCGACCCACTACGCCGGAGAGGTCGCCGAGCTCTTCGACTCGCTCGTCGAGCGACTCGAGCGCCGGACGCCGGCCTGATCGGCCGGCGTCGGCGGCCGGGTAGATTCGGTCGGGTGGCAGAGCCGGCGGCGCTACCCATCCGTCGCAACACGATCCTGCTCTCGGCGGCGCTGGCGGCCAACTCGGCGATGCTGCAGCTGTCGGCCGCGGTGGCGTCGATCACCCTTGCCCTGGTGCTCGACGTCGAGGGACTGCTGGGGCTGGGACCGGCCATCGTCCTGGCCTCGGGGGCGCTCGCCGCGCTCCCGGCCGGGCGCGCCATGGACCGCTTCGGACGCGTGCCGGTCCTGGCCGGCGGCTACGGCGTGGGGACGGCGGGCTGCGTCCTGGCCGCGGTGGGCTCGAAGCTGAGCTTCGCGCCCCTCGTGCTCGTCGGCCTTCTGGGGGTGGGCACGGCCAGCGGGGTCGCGCTGCTGGCGCGGACCGCCGCCGGGGACATGTACGGGCCGCGGCGGCGCGCCCGCGGCATCGCGCTCGTGCTCTTCGGCGCGGTGTTCGGGGCCATTCTCGGCCCCTCGGTCTTCAGCCCGCTGCTCGCCGGCGAGGAGCTCGACGGCGACTCGCTGGCCCCGCTGTGGCTGGCCGCCGGCGGGTTCATGCTGATCGGGCTCGGCCTAGTCGCCGCTGTGCGCCCCGATCCACAGCGGATCGCCCATTTGCTCGGCCATGAGCCGGCCGACCGCCCGGCGGCTCGCACCGGCCTGCGCCCGCTCCTGGGGCGGCCGGGCGTGGTGCCGGCGCTGCTGGCCGGCCAGGCCAGCTTCGCGGTGATGGTCGCGGTCATGACGCTCACCGGCGCGGTCGTGGTCGACCATCACGGCCACGAGGGCCATCACGTCTTCCCCATCGTCGCCGCCCACGTCGTCGGCATGTACGCCCTGGTGCTGGTCGTGGGCGACCTCGTGGATCGACTCGGCCGCACCGCGTCGCTGGCGGGCGGGCTGATCGTGATGGCGGCGTCGGTGATCAGCCTGCTGTGGATCGACAGCGTCCCGGCGACCGCGGTGGCGCTGTTCGGCCTGGGCCTCGGCTGGAACTTCTCGTTCGTCGCCGCCACGGCGGAGCTGGCCGACAGCACCCACGCGGACGAGCGCGGCCGGCTGCTCGGTTTCAACGACCTGCTCTCCGGCCTCACCGGGGCGGCGCTGGCCCTCCTGGGCGGCCTCGCCCTCGAGGTCCTCGGGGTGGCGGCGCTGGCGATCGGGGCCTGCGTGCTCGTCGTCCTCCCCGCCGCCTGGATCCTCCGTCACGGCAGCCCGGTGGCGGCGGCGAAGACGTGACCACGCGCGGCTGACGGCGGCGCGCGTCGAGGAGGCGAAGCCTCCGCGGCGAACCTTGCCGTATGCGCCAGCGCCGGCAGCCGGCGGCGATGCAAGGCGCGTCGACCTGGGCGCCCGTGCTCGCCTGCGTCGCGATTGCCGGTCTCGGCGGCTGTGGGCCGTCGGAGCGCGCCCCCGATGCCGCGTCGGTCGCAGAGCGCTTCCACGCCGCGCTGGGGCAGCGCGACGGTGAGGCGGCCTGCGACCTCGTGGACGAGCACGCCAAGAGCACGCTCGAGCAGGAGAAGGGCGAGCCGTGCGCGGAGGCGATCCTCATGCTCGAGCTGTCGAGCGACGGCACCGCGGCCGAGACCAGCGTCTACGTGACCAACGCGTCGGTCGCGTTCGCGGAGGGCGGCGTCACGTTCCTGAACGAGGGATCGGACGGCTGGAGCGTCGCGGCGGCCGGCTGTGTTTCGACGGCTCCCGGCCAGCCCTACGACTGTGCCCTGGGCAACTGAGATGCGCGCCATGTTCATCGTCTACCTGGTGGTGATCGTCGCCGGGCTCGCGCTGTTCACGACGATCGGCCTGCTCCACAACTAGTGGTGCGCAAGTTCCTGAAGCACAACGGCCTCTCGCTGGCTTTCCTCGGCCTGTTCCACGCGGCCCTGTGCTTCCAGGCGGCCGCGGGGCACGCCGATTTCAACGAGGACCAGGACCGCCACGGCGACCCCCGCATCTCGCTGACCCGCTACGTCACCTCGTCGGAGTTCGGCAGCGCCGTGATGGAGAACTGGCAGTCGGAGTACCTCCAGTTCACGCTGTTCATCCTCGGCACGGTCTGGCTGCTTCAGCGCGGCTCGCCGGAGTCGAAGCGGCTCGACAAGGCGGGGCGGGAATCCGACGAGGAGCAGAACGTCGGCGAGCACGCCGGGCCGGACTCGCCCGGCTGGGCCCGCGCGACCGGCGTCCGCCGCGCCATCTACGAGAACTCGCTGCTGCTGGTGATGGCGGCAGTCTGGATCGGGAGCTGGTTCGCGCAATCGGTCGTGGGGGTGACCGAGTACAACGCCGCGCGCCTCGACCACCGTCAGGACTCGGTCTCATGGGCGGTCTACCTGACCAAGGCCGACTTCTGGGAGAAGACGCTCCAGAACTGGCAGTCCGAGTTCCTGGCCGTCGGCTCGATGGTCATTCTCAGCGTTTACCTGCGCCAGCGGGGTTCCCCGGAATCCAAGCCCGTCGGCACGCCCCACCACGCGACGGGGGTGGAGGGGTAGCGGCTGCGGTCAGCCGGCCGCGCCCGACCGCTCGGCCGCCTCCCAGCGGGTCCGCCGGAGCGTGGCGGGCGGCAGACCCGTCGCCTGTCGTACGCGACGCGAAAAGTGATGCACGGTCCGGAAGCCGCAGCGCTCCGCGACCGCGCGCAGCGGGAGCCCGGTGTTGGCGAGCAGGTCGACCCCGTGCGCGACGCGCCGCTGCCAGAGGTACGCCTTGGGCGTGACGCCGTGCTCGGCGCGGAAGCTCCGAATCAGGTGCGCCGCGGTGACGTGCGCGGCGGCGGCGATCTCCGTGAGTGACAGCCGGGGGTCGTGCATCGCTCGCACGCCAACCGCAGCGCCTCCCGCTTTCGGCGTTCTTCGTCGCCCACTACTGCAACGCCCGGTCATACGTCCCCTGGGACGACGAGCCGCTCCGTCACGGCGAGACGGCCAACGGTCGCCACATCCTCGCCCGCGGGCGGACGCACTTGCCGTTCGCCCGGCCGCGGTTCGGCACCCCGTGCGCCGCCAAGGGCGGGCCCGAGGCCGCGGCTCAGCGGCGAACGTCCAGGGAGTAGTCGAGCCAGCGCTCGTCGCGGTCCGCCCCCACGCGCTCGTACAGGCGCTGCGCGCGGTGGTTGTCACGCGCGGTGGTCCAGTCGAGCGAGGTGGCGCCGCGCTCGCGGCAGAGCCGGGCGCACTCCTCGATGAGCGCTTCGGCGACGCCGGTGCCGCGCGCGGCCTCGGCGACGAAGAGGTCGTTCATGATGCCGATGCGCGAGCCGCTGAGGGTGGACCAGGTCCAGAAGACCGTCGCGAACCCGGTGGGCCGGCCGGCCTCGTCGCGGGCGATCACCTGCGTGCCCTCGCGCTCCGGGTCGGCGATCAGCGCGCGCGACATCGCGAGCAGGGCCTCGTCCGCCGGGTCCACCCCGTAGAAGTCGCAGTACGCGCGCATGAGCGGCAGGAGCTCCGGCAGGTCCGCGTCGGTGACCGTGGTGATCACGTCCGCGCACGCTACCGGGCGGCCGAGCCCGCTCACGCGGTCGGTGTCGCTGCGGGGCGCGGGGCGGGCTGCCCACGGCGCGCCCCGGCGGCGAACACCAGGGCCAGCCCGCCCAGCGCCCAGATGGCCAGGACCACCACATGCCCGGCGGCGCCGGCGCCGTCGAAGAAGCCGGTGCTGCGCAGCAGATTGCCTCCGGCCCCCGGCGGCAGGAGCTGACCGATCGCCCCAACCGGTTCCGGCAGGAGCTCGGGAGCCGACCCGACACCGGAGAAGGGGTTCCCGACCAGCACCATGAGCAGCGCGACCACGATGGCTCCCGGCGAGCCGAGCACGGCGAAGCCGCCCGCCACGGCCGCGGCGATCGCCAGCACCGTGAGGCTCAGCGCGGCGGCGTTGGCCAGCCAGTTGCCCTCGACGACATCGAGCCAGCTCTGCACCACCGCGGTCGCCGCGAGCCCGGCCAGCACGGCGCCGACGAGGAGCAGACCGGCGCGGGCCCGGCTTCTCGAGACAAGGTGCGCGGCGAGCGCCCCCGTCAGGAGACCGGCGAGCACGAGCGGCAGCACCGACGAGGCCAGCGCCGCGCCTCGGGGCGCCGGCACCACGTCCTCCACGGCGACCTCGGCGGCACCCCTGGGCGCCGGGACCTCCCGAGCGGCGCCGGTCAGCAGCTGGGCAACCGCCTGGCTCGCGCCCGCTGCGGTGAGGACCCGGGGGCCGGTCGGGGTGATCACGAACGCGCCGTAGACCTCCCGGTCCTCGATCGCCTGCCGGGCGGCGGCCGCGTCCGCGTACCGGTGCAGCTCGAACGCTCCCTCCTGGCGCGCGAGCCTCGCCTCGATCGCCTGCGCCGCCGGCGCCGGGCCGGCGACCCCGATCGGCAGGTCGCGTGGCTCGAGCCGCGCGCTCGGCCAGGCGAACAGCGTAAGCACGAGTGCGACGGCGAGCGGAACGAGGAGGATGGCGGCTGGAGGTGGGCGGTGCGCGGTGCTCATGTCAGCCCTCCGAGTCGTTTCACGGGATCTTGACCTCGCCGACCCTGACCGCGGTGGCGCGCTGGGCGACGTAGAAGGGCAGCAGGCCGAGCGCATCGGCCTCGGTGGCCGCCTCGACCGACCACCAGATCCCGTGGCCCCCGTAGGCGCACGAGGCGAGTGTCGCCTGGTGGCGAAGCGGGCTCTCGTGTCCCCGGAAGGCGGCGAACACGACGCCGCACTCCGGCGGCTGGTGGCTGTGGCAGATCAGGAAGCGAGGCATGGGTGGAGCTTCCCAACGGACGACCACCGCGACATCGGGACGCCACCCTGATTCGACACCCTGATCCGCGGGTCACCGAGTTATTGTCCGTCAGGGAGTCGACCATGGCCCAGCCTGCCGACCAGCTCGTCGGGCGCACCGCTGAGCTCGGGTCGCTCGACCACGCCCTCGCCGACCTCGAGCGTGGGCAGTCCCACGCGCTCGAGGTGGCCGGCGAGCCGGGCATCGGCAAGACCCGCCTACTGGCCGAGCTGGGCGCTCGGGCCGACTCCCGGGGACGGCTGGTCCTCTGGGGGAGCGCGTCGGAGCTCGAGCGTGAGCTGCCCTTCTGGGTGTTCGTCGACGCCCTGGACGAGTACGTCCAAGGGGTGGAGCCGCGGCGCCTGGAGCCCCTGGGCGAGGACGTGCGCTCGGAGCTCGGGCACGTCCTGCCCTCGCTCCGGGCTCGGGGCGACGCGGACGGCGGGGCGCGGCCGGACGAGCGCTACCGCACCCACCGCGCCATTCGCCAGCTGTTGGAGCGGTTGGCGGCGCCGAAGCCGCTCGTCCTGCTCCTCGACGACGTGCATTGGGCCGACTCCGGCTCAATCGAGCTGCTCGGCTCGCTGCTTCGGCGGCCGCCGGCCGCCGCCGTGCTCATCGCCCTGGCGCTGCGCCCGCGGCAGGTGCCGGAGCGGCTGTCGGGCCCGCTCGAGCGGGCCGCTCGAGCCGGCGTCCTGACCCGCGTCGAGCTCGGGCCCCTGAGCGCGGACGAGGCCGGCGTGCTCCTCGGCGGCGAAGTCGGCGGCGCCCTGTACCGGGAAAGCGGCGGCAACCCGCTCTATCTCCAGCAGCTCGCCCGGGCGCCGCACCGCCCCGAGGGTGAAGTGCCCGCCACCGTGGAGGTCTCGCTGGGCGGTGTCGAGGTGCCGCGGGCGGTGGCCGCGGCGCTGAGCGAGGAGCTCGCGCTGCTTCCCGACGCGGCCCGCGGGATGCTGGAAGCGGCCGCCGTGGCGGGCGACCCGTTCGACCTCGAGCTGGCGGCGGCCGCCGCGCGGGTGCCCGAAGCGTCCGCCATGGAGCAGCTCGACGAGCTGCTGAAGCGCGATCTCGTCCGCCCCACGGAGGTGCCGCGGCGCTTTCGCTTCCGCCATCCGCTCGTCCGTCGCGCGGTGTATGAGGCGGCGCCCGGCGGCTGGCGTCTGGGCGCGCACGAGCGCAGCGCCGAGGCGCTCGCCGCCCGCGGTGCCCCCGCGGTCGAGCGCGCGGTGCACGTCGAACGCTCCGCCCGCCACGGCGACCTGGGCGCCGTCGCGGTGCTCCGCGAAGCGGGCAAGACGGTGGCCCCGCGCGCTCCGGCGAACGCGGCCCGCCTCTTCGGAGCGGCGGTGCGGCTGCTCGGGCCGGCGACGCCTGCGCCGGAGCGGGTGGAGCTGCTCGCCGCGCTGGCCGGCGCGAACGCCGCGGCGGGGCAGTTCCGCGAGGCGCACTCGGCGGTGCTCGAGAGCATCGAGCTGGTGCCCAACGATGCGCTGGCGCTGCGGGTGAGACTGGCCGCGACCTGTGCGGGCCTCGAGAACCTTCTCGGCCGCCACCGCGAGGCCCACAGCCGCCTGATGACCGCGCTGGAGGGGCTCGCCGACACGACGTCCCGTGAGGCGGTCGCGCTCATGCTGGAGCTGGCGGTCGACGGCTTCTACCGCATGGAGTATGCGTCGATGCGGGACTGGGCCGGGCGCGCTCTGGCGGCCTCGAGACCGCTCGCGGAGCGCCCACTGACCGCCTCCGCGCTGGGACTGCTGGCGCTCGCCGGCGTCTTCGACGGCGCGGTTGGCGACGCCGAGGCGGCTCGCGTCGAGGGCACGGCGCTCGTCGATGCCCTGACCGATGACGAGCTTGCCCCGTGCCTCGACTGGGCCGTGGACACCCTGGCGGCGGCGGACTTGTACCTCGACCGCTTCGAGGACGCCGGGGCGCGTGCGGCGCGCGCGCTGGACATCGCCCGCGCGACCGGACAAGGCCAGGTGCTTCCGATTCTCTTCTGGTCGGGGATCATCCGAACGAGGCGCGGGCAGCTCTCGGGCGCCGCCGAGATCCTGGACACCGCCATCGAGGTCGCCCGCCTGTCGGGCCACGCCGAGGGGCTCGCGTGGAACCTGTTCGGCCGGTCCCTGGCGGCGACCGCGGCCGGAGATGTCGAAACGGCCCTGGCGGCGGGCGAGGAGGGAATGGAGGCGCTCCGCGACCTGGACAAGAGCTTCCCTTCGCTCGGCGTCGGGCTTGCGCTGGCCGGCGCGCTGCTGGCCTCCGGTGACCCCGCGAGGGCGGTGGACGAGCTCGTGACGGCCGCCGGCGGCGAGGAGCTGCCACTCATGCCCGCCTGCTGGCAGCCCGGGAGCTTCGAGCTCCTGACCCGATGCCGGCTCGCGCTCGGCCGCCGCGACGAGGCGGCGGGCGCGGCCGCCCGCGCGGAGGCCGCGGCAGAGGCGCTGGGCCTGCGCATGCCCGCCGCGATGGCCGATCGCGCCGCCGCGGCCGTCGCGCTCGAGGCCGGGGATTCGCCCTCCGCCGCCGAGCGGGCGCTCGCATCGGCGGCGACGGCCGAGGCCGTCGGCGCGCCGGTGGAGGCGGCACTGTCGCGAGCCCTTGCCGGTCGCGCCCTCGCGCAGGCCGGAGAGCCCGGGCGGGCCGCATCCGAGCTGGAACGGGCGGCAGCGCAGTTCGAGGCGTGCGGGGCTCTGGGGCACCGCGACGCTGCCGAGCGCGAGCTCGGCAGACTCGGCCGCCGCAAGCACCGGCGTACTCGCCCGGGCAGGGGCGACGGCACCGGGATCGAGTCGCTCACCGAGCGCGAGCTCCAGGTCGCGCGGCTCGTGGTCGACCGCAAGACCAACTCCCAGATCGCCGCCGAGCTGTTCCTCAGCCCCAAGACCGTGGAGACCCACATCCGCCACCTGTTCCAGAAGCTCGAGGTGTCGTCGCGCGTGGAGGTCGCGCGCGCCGTCGAGCGCGCCGACCGCTCCGCACACTAGGGCCGCCTCGCACCCCCCTCATCGGCGGCACGGTTGCGAATCAGGGTGCCCAATCAGGGAGTCGTCCCGATGTCGGGGCTGCCGGCAGACGGGAAGCTCGCGGTCAACGCAACCGGACCCTAGAGGGGGACAACAAATGGCTACCTACCTGTATCGACTCGGCGGCTGGGCGTTCGACCACCGCCGCAAGGTCCTGCTCGGCTGGATCGCGGTGCTCGCGCTCGTGACCGCCAGCGCCGCGGCGTTCAGCGGCCAGTTCTCGACCAAGTTCGAGGTGCCCGGCACCGAGTCGCAGCGGGCTCAGGACCTCCTGCACGAGAAGTACCCCGGCGCCGGAGGAGCGTCGGCGCGGGTCGTGTTCGCCGCCCCCGAGGGCCAGAAGCTCACCGACCGCGAGAACCGCGCCGCCGTGATGGAATCGGTGGCGGAGGCCGGGAAGGCCGACGGGGTGTCCCTGGCCATCGACCCGTACCGGGCCAAGGCGATCTCGGCGGACGGGCGCATCGGCTACGCCGACGTGATCTACCCGATGCCGGCGGACGAGGTCGGCGACGCCGCCCGTCACGAGCTCGAGGAGTCGGCCCGGCCGGCGACGAACGCCGGCCTGCAGGTGGAGTTCGGGGGCGGGCTCGTGACCGACGAGTCGGAGGCCGGCTCCGAGAGCGCCGGCATCGTGATCGGGTTCCTGGTCCTCGCGATCACCCTCGGATCGCTCGTCGCCGCCGGTCTGCCGCTGTTGACCGCACTGATCGGCGTGGGTATCGCCGTGGGCGGAGTGGTGGCCCTCACCGGGACGCTCGAGCTCACCGAGACTGCTCCGACGCTGGCAACGATGCTCGGCCTGGCGGTGGGGATCGACTACGCGCTCTTCATCCTCTCCCGCCACCGCCAGAACATGGGCGACGGCATGCAGCCGCGCGAGGCGGCGGCCCAGGCGACGGGAACCGCGGGCAGCGCCGTGGTGTTCGCCGGCGCGACCGTGGTGATCGCCCTGGTCGGGCTCCTGGTGGTCAATATCCCGTTCCTGACGGTGATGGGCCTGGCCGCGGCGGGCGCCGTGGTGATCGCGGTGCTGATCGCGACCACCCTCCTTCCGGCGCTGCTCGGCTTCTTCGGCACCCGCGTCGCGCGGGTCAATCGCGTGGTCACCTGGCGTCCGCGCGGCCGCAAGCCGGGCCGCGAGACGGCGAGCGTGCGCTACGCCCGTTTCGTGACGCGGCGTCCGCTGGCGGTCACGCTCGTCTGCGTGGTCGGCCTGGGTGCGGTGGCGCTGCCCGCCATGCACATGAAGCTCGGCCTGCCGGACGGCGGCTCCAAGCCGACCGACAACACCGAGCGCCGCGCCTACGACCTCCTGAGCGAGGGCTTCGGCCCCGGCTTCAACGGCGTGCTGACCGCGGTCGTGGACGCCCCCGATCTCCCTCGCGACCAGCAGAAGCAGCTCGCTGCCGACGTGGCAAAGGAGATCGAGACGTTCCCGCACGTGGCCGCCGTCTCGCCACCGGCGCAGAACGACCGCGGCGACGTGACGATCGTGAGCGTCACGCCCACGAGCGGACCGGCCTCGGACGAGACCAGGGAGCTCGTCGACTACATGCGCGCGAGGGCCGACGAGATCCCGGAGCGCTACGGCATCAACGCCTACGTGACGGGGACGACGGCGCTCAACATCGATACGGCCGACACGCTGGCCGCGGCGCTGCCGAAGTACATCGCCGTGGTGGTGGGACTGGCCCTGCTGCTGCTGATGGTGGTGTTCCGCTCGGTGCTCGTGCCGATCAAGGCCGCCGCCGGCTTCCTGCTCAGCATCGCCGCCTCCACGGGGCTCGTCGTCTGGGTGTTTCAGGACGGCAACCTGGCCGACCTGTTCGGTGTCGCCCAGGCGGGGCCGATCGTCAGCTTCTTGCCGGTGCTCCTGATCGGCATCCTGTTCGGGCTGGCGATGGACTACGAGGTCTTCCTCGTGTCCCGCATGCGCGAGGCGTACGTGCACACCGGCAAGCCACGCGAGGCGATCGTCACCGGCTATGGCCAGAGCGGCCGGGTGGTCACCGCCGCCGCCGTGATCATGACCGCCGTCTTCGCCGCGTTCCTGCTCGACCCCGACCCGGTGATCAAGTCGATCGGGCTATCGCTCGCCTTCGGGGTGGTCGCCGACGCCTTCGTGGTCCGCATGACGCTCGTGCCCGCCGTGATGGCGCTGCTCGGGCGCAGCGCCTGGAAGCTGCCGCGGCGACTCGAGCGGCTGGTGCCGGACGTGGACATCGAGGGCGAGCAGCTCGTGGAGAGCCTGCAGCCGTCGGCATCTCGGCTGTAGACGTCCGGGCCGCCGGCCGGCGCCCTGCGCCGGCCGGCGGCCCGCGCCGCTAGGAGCGCCTGATCGTTCTCACGCCGCGCTCCGGCGTCCACACCTCGATCACCAGGCCCTTCCGGTCCCCGTCGAGCTCGACGGTCGAGACCTCGCGCAGGTCAAGCCGGAAGAGATGCGAGGGGCCCGGAGGTGCGCTGTCGCCGTTGATCGCGCGCACCCGCTCAGGGTCGGTGATCTCCTCGGCGATACCGGCGAGCTTGGCGTCGCCGGTCCAGGTGGACGGCTCGTCTGAGCCGCTGTGCAGGGCGAAGCGCGGATCGCTCTGCAGGTCGCGGGCTTTCCGGGCCTGCCACATCGATCCGATCCACAGCTCACCCTCGACCAGCGCGGTCTCCGTGCCGGAGATGCGCGGCGAGCCATCGCGGCGCACGGTGGCGAGCGTCTTATGGGTGTGGGCGTCCAGGCGGGCCCGAACGCGCTCGGCGAGCTCAGGCGCGGCGGCTTCGAAATCGGACCAGGTCGGCATGCCCCCGATGATCGCGCGCCGCGCGCCCCGCGTCGACAAGGAGGTCGAATCCGATCAACCGGCACCGACTATGCGCGCTGCGATAGCCAGGATGTGCCGGGTGGCCGACCGCCTGCGCGAGCTCGTCGACCTCGCGGCGGTGGGACGACGCCTTCGTGGACGCCCTCTGCCAGCCGCCGCCGTCGTTCACCTACGGGGGCGTACTCGCCAACGTGCTCAGCTCCGGGGCCGTCCGAGGGGCTCTCCGGCGTGCTGGCGCAGTTGGGCGCATGGGTGTACTCCTCCGGCGACCCGATCGAGTGGGAGGCGAGCCGGTAGCGTCCCCCCTGTCCGCCATTCGAAGACTGAGAGGCGACGAGGGATGAAGATCGAAGCCACGGTAGTGCTCAAGCTCCAGGCGAGCTCACTCTCGGAGGCCGGCGCCGTACTGGACGATCTCCTGGGCCGTACGCGCGAGCGCGACGACGTCGACGTCGCCCAGGTCACGGTGACCACCCCGCCGGGCGCCACGCCGGTGAGCCTGCCGGCGGTCTCCGCGCCGCGAGAGTATCCACCGGGCGTGCCCCGCCCGGGCAGCATCGACGGCGCGTAATCCGGCGCGGGCGCGCAAGCCAGGCGCCGTAGGCTGCACCGGCTATGAAAGCCGGCGCGCAGTTGCGGGCGGCCACGCTGGTCCTGTGCGCCGCCTGCATCGCCGGGTGGCTGAGCGACCTCGACGAGGGCGTGCTGGCGGTGGCCCTTCCGAGCATCGACGCCGAGTTCGAGGTCGAGGTCCAGGCGCTGCAGTGGGCCATCAACGGGTACCTGCTGGCCTTCGCGGCCCTGCTGGTCCCGGCCGGTCGGCTGGCGGACGCCGTGGGCGGTCGCCGAGTGTTCCTCGCGGGCGCGGCAGTGATGGGCATCGGCTCGCTCATAG
>Ga0081538_10002429_pt1 | contig 18262 bp, 19 predicted proteins | sample TabmetS5T2R1_FD_71022 | JGI IMG/M metagenome (GOLD analysis project Ga0081538, IMG submission 71022) | Tabebuia heterophylla rhizosphere microbial communities from the University of Puerto Rico - S5T2R1 | ecosystem: Host-associated > Plants > Roots > Rhizosphere ... | reverse complement strand
GGCGGGCCGCGACCTCGGCGCACACCGCCTCGAGTACCTCCCGGCGCACCTCGCCGGCGTCATCCGCGACGATGCTCGAGCCGAGCTTGACGACGATTGTCGACATGGCGCAGAGGTTAAGCCGCTAAGGCGCGCCACCGGCGAGTTTCCACCGTCCGTCCTCCTGCTCGAGCCGCAGCGTCCTGGTTGCTGCCTGGCCCTGCGCCCGGATCACCGCGCGTACGCGCGCCTCCTCGCCGTCGATCTCGGTGCTGTGGATCTGGACGAGCTCGGCCTCGACGCCCGCGCTCTCCTCGAGCTGGCGGCGGCATTCGTCCGCCGCCCGGTCGCCCGTCGCGCCGGTCGCCTGCTCGAGGAACTCCTGGGTCACGATCTCGCCGCAGAAGGCATCCGGATCGGGCTCGCTCGAGGCGCTCACGAAGTCGCGCACCGTCTGCTCGATGTCGTCCTTGTCGTCGTCGCCGCAGCCAGCCGGCGCGAGCACCGCGACGGCGAGCGACAGCATTAGGGCGGTGCGCAGCATCGGGCGCGTCTGTTCTATCAGCCGAACGGAGCACCGGGATCGAGCTCGAAGGTGATCCCACCGATCTCGACGTCGTCGCCCGGCTCGAAGCCCGCGGCCTCGAGCGCGCGGATCACTCCGAGCACGCGCAGGCGCTCCTCGACGTAGCGGAGGGCCTCCTCGTTGTCGAGGTCGTGGCGGGCGATCAGGCGCTCGACGCCCTCTCCAGCCACCCGGAACCCGCCGCTCGGGGCGCGCTCGACCCGGAAGGCGTCGCCCCGGCCCGGGCGGTAGACGCGATGCGTGGCCGGGGTCTCCGCCGGCTCTTCGGCGCCCCTCTCGGGAGCTGGCACGTGGGCGAAAATCGCGGCCTCGAGCTCGCCGAGTCCCGCGCCGGTGGCGGCGGAGGTCTGGATGACCGCGCGGACGTCCGAATCGCGCAGGCGCTCGCTCCACTCCGCCAGCGCGGCGCGCGTGGTCGCCTCGGGCACGAGGTCTCCCTTCGAGAGCGCGAGGATGCGCGGCAGGTCCCCCAGGCCGTGGCCGTGCAGACGCAGCTCCTCCTCGACGGTGGCGAAGTTCTCCGCCGGGTCCGATCCGTCGAGCGGTGCGATGTCGAGCACGTGCACGAGCAGCCGGCAGCGCTCCACATGCGCGAGAAACTCGTGGCCGAGGCCCGCGCCCGTGCTCGCGCCCTCGATCAGGCCGGGAATGTCGGCGAGCACGAGCTGGCGGTCGTCGCGCTCGAGCGTGCCGAGCACCGGCTCGACCGTCGTGAAGGGATAGTCGGCCACCTTCGGCTGAGCCCGGGTGAGGCGTGCGAGCAGCGACGACTTGCCTGCGTTCGGAAGCCCGACTAGCCCGGCATCCGCAAGCAGCCGCAGGCGCAGCTCGAGCCAGCGCTCCTGGCCCGGCAGGCCGCGCTCGGCGAAGCGCGGCGTTTGGCGCGTCGAGGTGGCGAACTGGCGGTTGCCGCGGCCGCCCGACCCGCCCCGCGCGACGACCGCGCGCTGGCCGGCGTGGCTGAGATCCCAGCGGTCGCCGGTCTCGGGGTCCTCCACCACCGTGCCGGGCGGCACGCGCACCTCGAGGGCGGCGGGCGTGGCTCCGTGCTTGCCCGAGCCCTGGCCATGTCCGCCGCGGGCTGCCTTGAAGTGCGCTCCGCGCCGGAACGAGGAGAGGTCGCGCAGCGACGCGTCGGAGACGAGCACGACCTCGCCACCGCGCCCACCGTCGCCGCCGTCGGGGCCGCCCTTGGGGACGTGCGCTTCGCGCCGGAACGAGACGACGCCGTTGCCGCCGTCCCCTCCCTTCACGTAGATGCGGGCCCGGTCGTGGAACACGGGCGTGAGCTCAGATGGTTGGTCGCGGCCCTGGCGGCGCCGACTCGGCGCGCGTGCCGATCAGGCGCGCGATCAGCTGGCCGTCGTCCGGGAAGAGGCCCGCTGCGGGGAGGCGCTGGAGCAGATCGGCATAGCCGGGCCGCTCTTCGAACACCTTGCGCAGTATCGGAATCGCCTCCTGCTCGTTCCCGCCGGCGGCAAGCGCGGCGCCGTGCCAGAAAGCGAGCTCCGGGTTGTCGGGCTCTGTGGCGTGGGCGGCGGCGTACTCGCGCAGTGCGCCCGCCGAGTCGCCCTCGGCGGCGAGGTGATCGCCGACGTCGGCGCGCGCATAGGCGCGCCGGAGCCGTAGCAGGCGCCGAAGCTCTCCGAGCGGGTCGGTGTGATCGTCGACGCGCAGGTCGACGAGTGTGTCCTCGCCGGGCCGCCCGCTGCCGCGGGCCGCGACCACGAGCAGCGCCGCCGACTGACGGCCGCGCAGGTCCCCGCCCTCGCCCTCCGCCGCGTCGAGCGCGGCCAGCAGGCGCTCGGCGAGCTCGCCGCGGGCGGCCTCGTAGCCGCGCACCATGGCTGCCGGCACCGTGTCGCGCTCCATGATGTTGGCCTGGGCGCTTACCTGGTTGCCCAGCGCGTGCCCGGCGTGGTCGATGCAGCCCTTGCCGCTATGGACTGCCACGCGGCCGGCCCGATCGACCATCGCGACCTGTCTCACGTTCTGCTGCGAATCCGCGGAAAGGAGCTCGTGCAGGCTCTCTGGGGCACTCTTCCCTGAACGCATCAGCTCGAGCCCGCGCGGCCCGTACGCCGGGTCGACGACCGACTGCGTCGCCACCGCGCCCACGCCCGCCTCGGCCCAGCTCACGAGCGCGCCGACGCCGAAGAAATGGCTCTGGACAGCCACGCCGAGCGTCCCGCTCGACGGGTCACGTGCGACGATCGAGTAGGTCAGATGCGGGAGGCTACGGGATCGCTCCGGCGCCGGCCGAGCCAGCGCCCTCGCGCACTACTCGGCCGGCTCGACCGAGATGACCCGGCCGCGGCGGCCGCTCGCGAACTGCACGGTGCCGGGACGCGTGGCGAAGATCGTGTCGTCGCGGCCGAGGCCGACGCCCTCGCCGGGCTTGAAGCGGGTACCGCGCTGGCGGACGATGATCTCACCGCCCGTGACCTGCTCGCCGGCGAACACCTTGACGCCAAGGCGCTTGGCGTTCGAGTCGCGGCCGTTGCGGCTGGAGCCGAGGCCCTTCTTATGAGCCATCCTCGTCCTCCTTCTTGGCGGCGGGCTTGCGGGCGCTCGCCTTGATCGAGTTGATCTCGAGCCGGGTGAGCTGCGCGCGGGCGCCGTAGCGGCGCTTGTAGCCGCGCTTGGGCTTGAACTTGAGCCCGTGGATCTTCTTGCCGAGCTCGTGGCCGGCGACGGTCGCCTGGACCTTGACCTTCGCGAGCTCGTCGGAGCCGAGCAGCGATTTGTCACCGTCGGCGAACAGCAACGGCTCGAGGTCGACCTTGTCGCCCTCGCCCGCGGGCAGGCGGTCGACGACGATCGAGTCGCCCTCCTCGACGCGGTACTGCTTACCGCCGACCTTGACCACTGCGTAGCTCATGACATGGAAACGGCGGCCACTCGTGTGGACGCCGACTGGCGAGTGTAGCGACTGCCAGGCGGACTCAGCCCGACCCGCCTCGGCCCGGGGCCGCCGTTGCAAGCGCGGGCTCGGCCTCGGGCCGCGCGGCCGGGCGCCGGGCCTGCGCGATCAGCAGCCCGGCCGCCACGAGTCCGGCGCCCGCAAGTGCGCGCCAGGTGATGGCCTCGTCGTAGAGGACGGCACCGAAGACGAGCGCCCCGAAAGGCAGCAGCATCGCGAGGAAGGACATCGCCTGAGCGGTGAGGTAGCGCAGGAGGATCGTCAGGACGACGAACGTGACCGACGATCCGAGGATCGCCAGGTAGAGGATCGAGCCGATCGACTCGGGCGTCCACGCGAACTCTCCCCAGCTCTCGCCGACTGCTGACAACGCGAGCAGCAGCAGCCCGCCGCCGAGCATGCCCCAGCCGTTGAGCACGACGGCGTCGAGCTGGGCGGCGCGCAGCTTCTGGCCGATCTGGCCGACGGCCGCCCCGAGCGGCGACAGTGCGAGCGCCGCGGCGCCCGCCAGCGCGAGGTCGTCGTCGCCGAGCTCGAGGCTCTCGGCGAATGCCAGCGCGAGCCCGCCGATCGCGACGAAAACGCCGAACACGAGCCGGCCCCGCAGCGGCTCCTCGGGCAGGAAGATCCCCGCCAGCACGGCCGTGTAGAGCGGCAGCACGCCGAAGAGGACGGCGGCCAGGCCCGACGGGATGTGCTGCTCACCCCAGTAGACGAGCCCGTAGGCGAAGGCGAACGGCGCGATCGCAAGCAGCGCGGCGAGCACCCAGTCCGTGCGCAGCGAGCGGCGCGCGAGCAGCGCAAACACCAGCAGCACGGCCCCGGCGAGGGCGAAGCGAACGCCCGCTCCCAACAGCGGAGGCGAGTCCTCGAGGCCGAACTTGATCGCGACCCATGTGCTCGACCAGATCAGCACGAGCAGGGCGTAGAGCGCATAGACGGCTGAGCGACTCACGCTGATCGAGGCTACTCAAGACCTTCCACCTGCCCTATGTCCCACAACGCGCGCATGTATCGCGCGCCCGGCTGCTTCAGTCCGCGTCGCGATGCACCGTGTCCGGCGAGAAGGCCGGCAGGCAGACAGCCACGTACTCGGCACCGGCCGGCGTCGAGTAGCGGACCCACTCGCCGGCCCGCACGAGCACGGCCTCGCCCGCCAGGACCTCGAGCGTGTCGTTCTCGGTGTCGACCTGCAGCGCGCCGGCCAGCACCACGGTGTACTCGTCGAACTCCGGACGCTGGCCGGGCTCCCGCCAGCCCGCCGGCGAGCGCATGCGGGCGACGCTCAGGCGCTCCTCGCCGTTGCTCGCTCGGCCGGCGAACTCGTCGATCAGCTTCGGCGGCTCGCCCGCCGCCTCGACGCGGACGGGCGACGAGATCAGCTCCGGCATCGCGCGCAGCCTACGCGACCACGCGCAGGTGCCGATAGGGACGCCCGCGCAGCTCGCGGATGACAACGTCGACGAGCTTCTCGTCGTCTTGCACCTGGCCGTCGGTGACCGCGTCGATCAGGCTGCGCTTGCGCTCGAGCACCCCCGCCATCGTCTCGTCGATCGTGTCCGGCGCGAGCAGATACCAGGCCGTCACGGCGCTCTCCTGGCCGATCCGGTGCAGGCGGTCCTCAGCCTGGTCGTGGCGCGCGGGTGTCCAGTCGAGCTCGAGGAAGGCCACGTTCGACGCCCGCGTCAGCGTGATGCCCTGCGACGCGGCGCGCATCGAGCACACCATCAGCTGCGGCCCCTCCTCGCTCTGGAACGCGTCGACCGCGCGCTGGCGCTCGATCGCCGTGTCAGCTCCCATGATGTGCACGGCGTCGGGGAAGCGGTCGAGCACCGCGCGCTGGGTGGCGATGTGCTCGGCAAACACGACGAGCGCCTCGCCGGACTCGAGGAAGTCGGCGATCCAGGCGAGCGCGGTCGGCAGCTTGCCGCGCGCCGCCAGCTGGCGCAGGTTGTTGAGCCGGACCAGCTGCTCGGCCCGCAGCGCCGCGGCGATCTTGGCGTCCATCGTGCGCAGGTCCAGCGGCAGCGTGTGCAGCCAGGCGATCACGTCGTTCTCGGCGAGCCGGTACTCGTGCTCGTTCGAAAGCAGGATCGGCACCGTGTCGTGACGCTTCGAGGGCAGCTGCGGCAGCACCTGCTGCTTCGTGCGGCGGACGTAGCAGCGCGCACGCAGGTTCCAGTGCAGACGGTCGTCGCTGCCGGCCGAGCGGAAGCGCCGGGTCAGACGCGCTCCGCTGCCGAACTCCTCGAGCCGCCCGAGCACGCGCAGCTGCGAGACGAGCTCCTCGGGCCGGTTCAGAATCGGCGTGCCCGTGAGCGCGAGCCGCAGCGCGCCGTCGGGCAGCTGGGCGGCCAGCTCGAGCGCCGTCTTGGTCCGCTGAGCCCCCGGGTTCTTGATGTAGTGCGACTCGTCAAGCACGAGCGCCCGCGGCATCCGTTCCATGAGCCGCTCGGCGTGCGCCTCGAGGATGTCGTAGTTCAGGACGGTGATCTCGGCGCTCTCAGCCTCCGGCGTCCAGGTGGCGTCCGTGCGCCCGTCGAGGACGGCCACGCTCCGCCCCGGCAGCCAGTGGGCGCTCTCGCGCGCCCAGGTCAGCTTCATGCTGGCCGGGCAGACGACGACGGCCGGGAACGCCCCGTCCGCCTCGAGTGTGGCGAGTGCCTGCACCGTCTTGCCGAGCCCCTGCTCGTCGGCGATGAAGGTGCGCCTGCGCTCGAGCGCGTAACGGACCCCCGCGCGCTGGAAAGGATGCAGCTCCCCGCCGAGGACGAGCCCGTCCAGATCCGCGTCCTCGGCGTAGGAAAGCGCCACCGTGGCCGCGGCGCGATCGTGCTCGGCGATCAGCTCGTCGAGCAGCTCGCGCACGGAGGTGTCGATGCGAATCGCGGGATGGTCGGCGACGAAGCCCGCGAGCGCCGGGGCGAACGACGGGTCGGCCGGCACGCCCACGCCCCAGGTGGCGTCGCGGCGGAAGTAGCGGCCTGCGCGGAATACCGGGCGCTGCTCGGGCAGCTTCTTGAAGTCGCGCGCGGGCAGTGGATCCCAGACGCTGAACAGGCATAGCTCGGGCTCGCCGCTGTCGCCGATCTCGAGCGTCATCTCGGCGGGCGCAGGCGTAAGGCCGGCGCGGAGCTCGCCCGCGCAGGGCTTCGCGAGGTCGTCGAGCTCGACACCCTCGAGCGACTGCAGCAGCGTCGCGGTCTCGGCGTCGAAGGGCAGGATCAGCCTGCCCTCGCCGAGGCTCGTGTCGCCATCGAGATCCTCGGGCGGTTCCCCCGAGATCGTGCGCAGCACGAAGGCCCCGGTGCCGTTCTGCGCGACGACCGTGACGAGCGCACGCCAGCGGTCCGAATCACTCAGCCAGGCCAGCACCTCGGGCGAGGGGACCAGATCGGGGAAACGGACCAGCAGCCTCTCGATCGTCTTCCCAAGCCGGGCGTCGGCAGGCACGCGCCAGTTGCGGCGGCGCCAGTCGAACCAGCGCCGCGGCAGCTGCTTGACCGCTTCGTTCAGCTCCTCGTTGAACGGGAAGTCGAAGACGAGCTCGGGCTCGCGCGGGTCTTGGAGCAGCCAGACCCGGCCCTGGGCAGGTGCGGAGTCGGTGCCGGGCTGGTCGCTCATCAAACCATCGAGACTAGCCGCCCTCCCGGCACTTCGTGGCGGGACTCGGTCAGCTTCGCGACATCATTCCGCTACGGACGGCCGCGAGCGGTCGCCACACGCTCCACCTCCAGCCGCGGCAAGATCTGCTCGAGCCAGTTGGGAATCCACCAGTTACGGTCGCCGAGCAGCTGCATCACGGCGGGCACGAGCACCATCCGCACGACCGTGGCGTCGAGGAAGATCGCCGAGGCGAGCCCGATCCCGAACAACTTCAGGAACGTGTCGGGCGCGGCGAGGAAGGCGAGGAAGACGACGACCATGATCGCGGCCGCCGCAGTGATCACCCGGGCCGTCTTGGCCAGCCCGTCCGCCACCGCCGTTCTGGTATCGCCGTGCTTCAGGTACTCCTCGCGGATGCGCGACACCAGGAAGACCTCGTAGTCCATCGAGAGCCCGAACAGAATCGCGAACATCATCACCGGCATGAAGGGCGCTATCGGCACCTCGTGGTCGATCCCGATCAGGTTCCCGACGGCGCCGCCCTTGGCCACCATCGTCATCACGCCATAGGCGGCGCCCACCGACAGCAGGTTCATGACGCCGGCCTTCAGCGAGATCAAGGGGGAGTGGAAGGCCACCAGCAAGAGCAGAAACGAGAGTCCCACGACGCCGGCGATGAAGACCGGCATGCGGTCCGTGATGTACTCGCTCTGGTCCTCGAGCGCCGCGGTCACCCCTCCGATCTCGGCGGTGATGCCAGCAGGTCCCAGCTCCTCCGGAACGATGTCGTCGCGTAGCCGGTTGACGAGCTGCTCCGTCTCCTCGTCCTGTGGCGAGCCGTCCGGGACCACGGTGATCAGCGCCGCGTCGCCTGCCCGGTTGATCGTGGGCGGCGGGACGAACTCGACTCCTGGCTCGTCGCGAAGACGCTCTGCGAACTGGTTGATCTCACCCGCGGCCGAGCGATCGGGGAGCTCGGCGGCGATCACGAGCGGACCGTTGGTGCCGGGCCCAAAGCCCTCCGTGTTCAGGTCGTAGGCCTGGCGGGTCATGGTGTCGGGCGGGTCGTTGCCGGCGTCCGGGAAGCCGAGCCGCATGCCGAGCGCGGGAGCGGCCAGCGCGAGGAGCAGCGCCGTGGCTGCGATCGCGTAGGCCCACGGCCGGCGTTGCACCATGTGACTCCACCTTGCGGCCGGCGACTCGCCGTTGCCCTCCGTCTTAAGGGCCCGCCCGAGGAACGGAATCCGCAGCCGATCGACGCGGCGGCCGAGGTACGAGAGGAGCGCGGGCAGCAGCGTGACCGACGCCAGCATCACGACCAGGACGGCCAGGGAGGCCGCGATGGCGACGCCGTACATGTAGGGCAGGCCGGTCAGCGCGAGCCCGAGAACGGCGATGACGACCGTGGCGCCCGCGATGATCACGCTGCGCCCGGCCGTGGTCACGGCCTCGACCACGGCGTCGTGAACGTCCTTGCCCTCGCTCATCGCCGCGCGGAAGCGCGTGAGCACGAGCAGCGCGTAGTCGATCCCGACTCCGATCCCAATCAGCCCCGACACCGCAGTGGTCCAGTCGGGAACGTCGATGACGTTGGCGAGCAGGACGATCAGGCCGCCGGAGGAGATTCCGAGGCCGATCAGCGCTATCACGAGCGGCAGGCCGGCAGCCACAACCGAGCCGAACGCGATCAGCAGCACGATCGCGGCGCCGAGGAAGCCGATTCCCTCGGGACTCGACTGCGATTGAGCGGCGTAGATCGGGTCGCCGCCGAGCTTGATCTGGAGGCCGTCGCCGTCATTCGCCTCCGCGGCGTCGATGAGCTTCTCGCCGTCCTCCTTGGGGACCTCCCACCCGGGAACGGTGAGCGGCAGTGTCGTCGAGCCGATCGTGCCGTCTTCGGAGACTCGGATCGGCGTATGCCTTGCGACGTGCGGAACCTGCTCCGCATCGTTCAGGAAGGAATTGACACGCTCGCGGACCGCGGGGCTGCGAGCACCAGCCTCGTCCTTCCAGACAACGTAGATCTCCTGGCCGGAGTAGCCATCAAAGCGCTCGCTCGTGATCTCGCTGGCCCGTTCTGACTCCGAGCCCGGCGTGTCGTAGTCGGCTTCGAACTCACCCGCCAGCGATGAGCCCACGCCGATGATCAGGATCGCCGCGGCGATCCACGCCAGCACCATTCGGCCCCGACGCCGGTAGGCGACGTCCGCGAGACGAGCAAGACCACGCGTCATGAATCGAACACCCTCTTTTCGTTGCTATCCGGGTTCCGAGCGCAGGCCCGACACGTTGAGCACGCCTGCCTGTCGGTTCAATCCGGCTCTCCGAACCATCCGGGTACGGCTAGCCGCACCCCGTCGTGTGATGTCTTCTCACCGCTAAGACGTTCGGGCGTGCAGAAAAGTGACAGCCGGCCGCGATCAGGCGAGCATGCGCTCGAGATTGGCGAAGGCCTCGCTCCAGCCTTCCTCGTGCGAGCGCACGGCCTCCTCGTCCCACAGGTTGCTGTGGGTGAACCGGACGAGCGTGGCGCCGCCCTGCTCCTCGAAGTCGAGCTCGATCAGCTGGCGCGTGTCGTTGCCGTCCCAGATCCAAGTGAAGGCCAGACGATGCGGCCGATCGATCTCCGTGTATTGGCCGCCGCCGCCGTACTCCACGTCCTCGTGCGGATTGCGCATCACCACCCGTACGGTGCCGCCCACGCGCAGGTCGACCTCTGCAACGGTCGTCTCCCAGTCGTGGGCGGCGTGCCACCAGCGCCGCATGACCTCCTCGCTGGTCCAGGCGTCGAAGACGGCCTCGGCCGGCGCGCTGAAGGTGCGCTCCATGCGCAGCGTGGTGTTCTCAGTCAACTCCCGAATCCCGTCGGCGCTGGAGACGCAGCATTATCCATGCGCGCACCAGCGTCAGCGCTGCGCCTGCGCCCAACACCGACGGGACGAACTCCTCGAGCGGCACGGCTCCGACGTGGGCCGTCACTTGTCTTCACCGTACGCGTCGTGGTAGTCCCACCACTCGTACGGCGCCGACTGCGGGTAGCCCTCCGGTGAGTCCTCCCACTGCTCCTGGCGGCCCAGCGCGGTCATGTCGAGGTAGGACCAGGTCGTGCCCATGGCCTCGTCGCCGCGGCTGTTGATGAGGTAGGTACGGAAGATCTTGTCGCCGTCGCGGATGAAGGCGTTGGTGCCGTGCCACTCGCCCACGTCGTGATCGGCGTCGAAGTCGTCCATGAGGCCGTACCAAGGGATCAACTGCCAGCCCATCCGCTCCTTGAGCCCCTGGATCTTGTCCTGTGGAGCGCGGGAGACGAATGCCAGGGTGGTATCGCGCGCGTTCAGGTGTGCCGGGTGCGCCACCTGGTCGGCCAGGAAGGAGCAGCCGCCGCAGCCGCGCTCCGGCCAGCCCCGCACGTCCGGGTCGTAGAAGAATCGGTAGACGACCAGCTGGCGCCGCCCCTCGAACAGGTCGAGCAGGCTCGCCTTGCCGTTCGGGCCGTCGAAGGAGTAGTCCTTCTCCACGGCGAGCCACGGCGCGCGCCGGCGTTCCGCTGCAAGCGCATCGCGGGCGCGGGTGAACTCCTTCTCCTTCGACAGCATCTGCTCGTGGGCCTTGTCCCACTCTTGCTTCGAGACGACGGGCGGCGTGTTCATCAGGACTCTTGCTCCTTCAGGTACTCGTCGACGACATCGAACATGCGGCCCCACAGGGCGCGCTGGCGATCCATCCAGTCGGCGGCCTCGCTCAGCACATCGGGCTCGAGCGAGATCCGATGCGTTCGGCCCACGACCTCCCGCCTGATGACGCCGGTCTCCTCGAGCACCTTCAGGTGCTTCGTGATCGCGGGCTTCGAGACGCCGAAGCCGGCGGTGGCGTCGCCGACGGTCGCCGGCCCGGTGGCCAGGCGCTCGACGATCCCACGCCGGATCGGGTGTGAGAGGGCCTTGAATGGATCGTTAACCATCAGGTTAACGGTAGCAGCCCGGCGGAGCGTCCGAAATCTTCAAGACACACGGGGAACAGCCGTCGATCATCCGCCCACCTCAAACCCGAACGAGAGGCGGACAAAGTGAAGGCTCAGCTCGACCTCATCGGCATCGTCGTCGAGGACATGGGACGGGCGCTGGCGTTCTATCGGGAGCTCGGGCTCGAGATCCCCGAGGACAGAGACGAACAGCCGCACGTCGAGTCGACGCTGCCCGGCGGGCTGCGGCTCGCATGGGACACGGCAGAGACGATCCGGTCCTTCAACCCTGAGTGGCAGCCCGCGACCGGCGGCCCTCAGATCGGCCTGGCGTTCCTCGTCGACTCCCCCGCCGACGTCGACGCCACCTACCAGCGGCTCGTGTCGCTCGGCTACGACGGTCACAAGGAACCGTTCGATGCGCCCTGGGGCCAGCGCTACGCGCTCGTGCACGACCCCGACGGCAACTCGGTGGACCTGTTCTCTCCGCTCTAGGTCAGCTGGATCAGGGCGACCCCGGCCAGCAACAGGACGACGCCGGTGAGACGCGCTCGCGAGATCGGGCGTCTCGGCAGGCGCAGCAGGCCGTAGCGGTCGACGAAGACCGAGGCGATCTGCTGCCCTGCCACCGTGAGGGCGACTGTCGGGGCCACGCCGATCTCCGGAATCAGCACGAACACCGAGGTCACGTACGTGGCGCCGCACGCGCCGCCGAGCCATCCCCACCAGGGAACACCACCCAGGCGGGTCCCGGTGGGCCGGCCGGTGCGGCCCAGGGCCAATGTTGCAGCGAGTATGACGGCCATCGTCGCGGTGGCGACGAGGAACGAGAAGGCGCCGACCGCGATCGGGGCATCCACGTCGGCGCGAAGCTGTGCGTTGACGGCGCCTTGCACCGGCAGCACCGCGCCGGCCGCGAGGCCGACCGCCAGCCAGCCGCCGCGGTTGCGCAAGGCCGCGTCGAGTGAGTCGGCACTGGCCTGTGCCCGCACGATCATCCACGTACCCGCCACCACGGCGAGCCCGCCGGCGACGGCCGAGAGCCCGAGCGACTCGCGCTCGACCCCCAGCCAGCCTGCACCGTCGAGCAGAAGCGACGCGCCCATCTGCCCGGCTATGAAGAGCCCGACCGCGACCAGGGCGCCGAGGCGCGGGAACAGCAGGATGCCCGCGGTGATGTAGACGGCGCTGCCAATGCCGCCCCAAAGGTGCTCGGGCTCGGCGTCGGCCAGCGCACTGAAGGCGCCGAGTGTCCCGGCCACGGCCGTGAGCGCGAGCAGCAGGCCCGCGCCGATCGCGAGCTGGAGCGTCGACGCACCGATCGGGCTGCCGACGGCGCCGGAGAGCTGCACGTTCGCGCCCGCCTGGAGCGCCAGCAGGCTGCCGACGAAGAGGAGGAAAGGAATTGCGAGGGCTTCCATTCGAATCGTCCGGGTAGTGAGCTAACTTGACTGTAGTCAAGTTAGCACCCGGCCATGCAGGCCCGAGAGCTCCCCACCCCCGGTCCGCCGCCCGAGCGCGCAGACGCCCGCCGCAACCGCCTGCGCATCCTCGAGGCGGCGGCCCAGCTGATCGCGGAACAGGGCCTCGCCGAGGTCACCGTCGACGACATCGCAAAGCGGGCCGGCGTCGCCAAGGGCACGGTCTTCCACCGCTTCGGCAACCGCGCCGGCCTGGCGGTGGCATTACTCGACGAGCGCGAGCGCCGACTCCAGGACAGGCTGCTCACCGGCCGGCCGCCGGTTGGCCCGGGCGCCCCGCCGGAGGAGCGGCTGGTGGCGTTCCTCGGCGCGCTGATCGACTTCACGGACGCGAACGTCGATCTGCTTATCGTCAGTGACCACGACGAGCCCGGAGGCCGCTACCACACCGGCGCGTACGCGGCCTGGCGCCTCCACGTCGCGTCGCTGCTGGAGGAGCTGGGCGTCGAGGGCCGAGACGCCGCCGGCCTTGCCGACTCGCTGCTGGCTCCGGCGGCGGCCGACCTGGTGCGCCACCGGCGCAGGGCCCTGAATGTCCCGCGGCGGCAGATCAAGCGCGAGCTCGAGCTGCTGGCTCGCGGCCTGGTGGCTGAGCTGGGCGGAGCGGGCTGAGTCGGGTTCTTGTCACCCTTCTGGGGTTTGCAGCTATAGCCGATTCGGGTTAGCCTGAGCGGCCAGGCCCGGTGACTCGCGCGACGCCAAGCATGGATGTGGAGGTAGAGCTGGAGGAGCTTCCGGGGCACGACCCCGCCTTCGTGCTCCGTTCCCAGTACCTGCTCGTCAGGGCACTCCTCGTAATCGCGACCATCGCGGTCGCTGCGCTGACCGTCACCGTCGTGCTGCTCGCGAAGGCCGGTCAGGAGGCGGACGTCGCGACCGCCGGCAGCGCGACGGCGGACCTCGACTACGGCGGCTTCAACCCGAGCACCGGCAGGCCCGAGTCCGCGCCGCTGCCGTAGGCCGAGCGTCAGTGGGATGAGCCTGTACGCCTGGCGGTCGGCTCACGGCGCCGCTAGGGCGCCCGCCATCTGCGCGTTAGCCCTCGTCTGGTAGCTTCGCGCGTCGACGGGTCTTGTGGCCGGTTTGGGCTGGGTTTGGCGCGGTCGCAGGGCGGCAGTTCGAGCTAGGAGGCTTGGATGCTCGCAGTTGCATTCCCGCGCGCCGCGCGGGTCGTTCTAGCGGCCTCGGCTACGTTGATCTGTGTCGGGGTGGCCGCCCCGGCGGTCCCGGCGCAGAAGCTGGGCAAGAAGGCACTCGCGGACCTGCTGCTCAAGCGTGATCCCGGCGCCCGGGTCGGTGGTCTCACACAGGTGTCGACGCAACCGGAGGCGGTGCTCATGGGGCCGCCCAGCCGGACCAACTTCATGATGAGTCTGGCCGCCGGCCAACGGCTCATCGGCGGCCAGGAGCACGACCAGCTCGGTGCCCGCCTACTCGCCCCTCGCACAACCGAGGCGTCGGCTGCCGGACTACGCGGCGTCGGCACCCGCTTCCATGGGCGCGGCGGTCACGACCTGATCCACGGCGGGGGTGGCCACGACTTTGTCATCGCCGGCCGTGGGCACGATCACGTGCTCGGCAAGGGGGGCCATGACCGGCTCGTCGGCGGCCACGGTCACGACGTCATCCGCGGCGGTCCCGGCCACGACCGGCTCCATGGCGGCCACGGCAACGATCGCTTCATCGACAAGCAGGGCAACACGACAGTGGTCCCAGGGCCGGGTAGGCACCACATCGATGTCTCCGACGGCGGCACCGACCGCGTGCTCTGCCATCCCGACTCTGTCAACCGCATCGTCGTCGACCGCGGCGACCGGCTCCACCGCCACTGCCGCAACGCCCGCTCGAGCGTGAGCTACGGGCGGCCCGCGAGCGAGGCACCGGCCGCCCGCGCTGCCCAGCAATCAGTGATCGGCGACGGCACCAACGACAGCCCCTTCACGGCGGAATGCGCGGACCTGCAGAACGTCGACTGCACCGTTACCGCATTTGCGCGTCGCACACTCCACGGGCTCTGGGACAACGAGTACGTGCCCGCTTACCAATGCGCCACATCACACCCCTACCTGGTCAACAAGAGCTACGCACCCGGCGGCACCTCGCTGCCAAACGGCGTCGCCGCCAATGGGCTGGGCGCGATCGGCATGTTCATCACAGGGATCAGGTCGTCGGAGGGGGTCTTCACCTTCGTCGACAGGTACGCGATCGGGACAAAGACCGGTTTCCCGGACTCGAGCGTGACCAACTGGGGGTTCGGCAGGAGCTCCTACCAGGTCCAGCTCCACTGCTCGAACAACGACGACAACGGCTACACCCTGGGGTCCCGACTCTGATAGCGCACCTGACCTGAGCGGCCCGCCTCGGAGCGGCGGGCCGCCGGCATGTGTCTAAGGTCTGGCGTACCGTCCGTCTCTTGAGTCGCGCTGCCTGGCTCACCCCATCGGAGCTCCGCATCGGCCTCGGCTGCATGCGGCTCTCGGCCGCCGAAGATCCGGACGAGGAGCGTGCGCTCCAGACGATCCGGGCCGCGCTGGACGCGGGGGTCACAGTCTTCGACACCGCCCGCGCGTACGGCGACAACGAAACGCTGCTGGCGCGCGGGCTTCGGGAGGCGCGAGCGGAGGCAGGCGCCCGGATCGTCACGAAGGGCGGCATGAAGCCAACGGAGGGCCGCTGGATCCCGGACGGACGCGCGAAGGCGATTCGTGCCGACTGCGAGGCGAGCCTCGCCGCGCTCGATGGGTTGCCGATCGACCTTTACCTGATCCACGCACCCGATCCCCGCACGCCCTGGCGCACGTCGGTTCGCGCGCTGGCCCGGCTGGCCGACGAGGAGCTCGTGAGACGCGTCGGGCTGTCCAACGTCAACCGGCAGCAGCTTGACGAGGCGCTAGAGCTCGCGCCTGTCGCAGCCGTCCAGGTCGGGCTCAGCGTGCTCGACGACCAGGCGCTGCGCGGCGGCGTGGTCGAGCGCTGCGAGCAGGCCGGGATCACGGTAATCGCTCACTCGCCGCTCGGCGGCCCGCGCCGGGCCGGCGGGCTCGGGCGCCGACCGGAGCTGGCAAAGATCGCCGAAGCGCACGGCGCGACCTCCGCAGAGGTCGCGCTCGCGTGGCTGCTCCACCTGTCCCCGACGCTGGTCGCGATCCCCGGAGCGCGCCGCCCTGACACGGCGCGCTCCGCCGCCCGCGCCGCGACTCTCGAGCTCGAGGCCCGCGAGATCGAGAGGCTCTCAGCCGAGCCTCGTTCAGCCCCTCGCCGTGGTCGGCCGCGGGAGAAGGACGGCGACGTCGTCGTCGTAATGGGCATTCCCGGCGCCGGGAAGAGCCGCATCGCCGAGGAGCACCTCGCACGCGGGTATCGCCGCCTCAACCGCGACGAGCGTGGAGGGTCGCTGCGCGGGCTGGCCGAAGCGCTCGACGAGGCGCTCTCGTCAGGGGAGCGGATGGTCGTGCTCGACAACACCTACCTGACGCGCGCCTCGCGCAGCTACGTCCTCGAGACAGCGACCCGGCATGGCGTGCCGGCCCGCTGCGTCTGGCTCGACACGCCGCTCGCACAGGCGCAGGTGAACATGGTCGAGCGCCTGCTCGACTCCTTCGGCAAACTCCCAACCCCGGGCGAACTGCGCGAGGCAGCGAAGCGCGTACAGGGGCTGCTCGCCCCGACCTCGCAGATGCGCACCTTCCGCGAGCTTGAGCCACCGACCGCCGACGAGGGCTGGGCGGCCCTGGAACATGTGCCGTTCGAGCGCGCGCCACGGTCGGGTCGGCCGGGCGTGCTCGTGGGCGCGGCGGCGCTGCTCGAGCCGGGCTGGCAGGAAGCGATCGCGCAGGCCGCCCCCGAAGCTCCCCACCTCGTCTACGACTGGAACCCGGACGGGCGCCACGAGAGGCTCGAAGCCGCAGCGGCTACGCTCTCTAAAGAGGTCTCAGGCCCGCTCGAGTCCGCCCTCTGCCCGCACCCCGCCGGCCCGCCCATCTGCTGGTGCCGTCCGCCGCTCCCGGGCCTCGCGCTCGCATTCGCCCGCAGCCACGGCGTCGACCCGGCGAGGTCAACGCTCGTTGGCTCGACGCCCGCCCAGCGTACGCTCGCCGCGACGCTCGGCGCTCGCTACGTGGCGGCCTGAGCGCCCAGCCGTCCTAGGTTGCATACCGAAACGGTATGCAGAATCGGACCCGTTCGCCTGCCGTCCTTGCTACCAGACGAATTCGTCGATGACCCTCGCCACGTCGGAGCCCGGGACCGGGCCCACGCGCAGTTCCCACGCGCGGCCGTCGAGGTGCTGGGTCAGCCGCGCCCGGATACCCGCCTCCTCGAGGAGCCGCCGGACCACCGTGGCCCGGCGGTTGCCAAAACCACCGGACCAGCGCACATCGATGCCGAACCCGCCGTCGTCGAGTGGCCAGATCGTGACCCGGTCGGGGCGTGTCGGGCCCAGCTGCGTCGCCATGCTCGAACAATCGGCACGAGCCGAAGCTTGCTCAAGCGGCGCTCCACGCGCGGGTGGCCGCGGGAAGGCAAACTTTCGCGGCCCCGAGCGAAGCGAAGGGGTCCGAAAGGAAACTTCCCCGGACAGGACCCGCACCCTGGACAGCGGGCCCTAACCTACTCCGACGAAGCCGCCGCCTTCCGCCGCCGCCCGCGCCCGCCGCGCCGCCCGCGCCGGCGCCGACGGCCGTTCGACGACGACTCAGCCGAGCCGTCCGCACTCACAGCCACGCCTTCCGGTGGGTTCACCAGGGACGCCTGGGCCGCCTGGCGGCCGACCTTGTCGATCCGCACGAGCGTCTTCTCGCCCACGAGCGGCGCCGCGCCGAACACCGAGACGATGTAGCCGTCGAGCTTCGCGACAGCGTCGTCGTCGTTGTACATGTGCGGCTCCTCGATGTGGACGAGCACCTCCTCGCCCTCGCGGAACGGCAGGGCGCGCTGCTCGACCTCTTCGCGCGTGCCCTCGAGCACGACTTCGAAGTGGTCGATCGGCAGCGCCTCGGTGCCCTCGAAGTGGAAGTGCTTGCCCGTCTCCTGCTCGATCTCGTGGATCGGGCCCTCCACCCCGTGGCCACCCACGAGAATCGATGCCACCGAGGGGTGCACGCGGATCAGGAAGGCAGGCGAGTCGGGCCGCTCGAGGGCGAGGTCGCGCAGCCAGCGGTCGACCTCGATCGCGACGGTCTCCTCGGAGAGCACGACGCCCTCGCCCTCGCACGTGGGGCACGTCTTCGTGAGGATCTCGCGAACGCCGTCGGTGACGTTCTGGCGCGTCATCTCGACGAGCCCCAGTGGCGAGATCTCGACGACGTAGGTCTTCGTGCGGTCCTCGTCGAGCGCCTTGCGCAGCGTCTTCAGGACCGCGTCGCGGTTGCGGGCCCGCGACATGTCGATGAAGTCGATGACGATGATGCCGCCGATGTCGCGCAGCCGCAGCTGGCGGACGACCTCCTCCGCGGCCTCGAGGTTCGTCTTGGTGATTGTGTCCTCGAGCTTCGCGCCCTTCCCGCGACCGGTGAACGAGCCCGAGTTGATGTCGATGACCGTCATCGCCTCGGCGTAGTCGATCATCAGGTAGCCGCCGCTCGGGAGGTCGACGCGGCGCTTGAGCACCGACTGAATCGCATCCTCGACTCCGTAGCGCTCGAACAGCGGCTCGTCCGGGTCGTCGTAGAACTCGAGCCGCTCGAGCAGCTCCGGCGCCGGCCGGTTGAAGAAGGACTCGAGCCGGG
>Ga0081538_10002428_pt1 | contig 18267 bp, 18 predicted proteins | sample TabmetS5T2R1_FD_71022 | JGI IMG/M metagenome (GOLD analysis project Ga0081538, IMG submission 71022) | Tabebuia heterophylla rhizosphere microbial communities from the University of Puerto Rico - S5T2R1 | ecosystem: Host-associated > Plants > Roots > Rhizosphere ... | reverse complement strand
GCTGAAGAGCTTCCTCATGCCTCTCTCCTCTCCCGACGAGGTTGCGGTTGTAAACGGCTGTTTCCAGTTGGCGGCGGCTGTAAACCCCGCGAGAAGCTCTTAACCCTCGGCGAGGCGGCTGCGGGGACGACGCTCGAGGATCATCGAGCCGGCCTTCGCCAGGAGCTCACGCGGGCTGAAGGGCTTCTTCATGTAGGCGTCCGCCCCGGCCTCGAGGGCCACCGCCGTCTGGCGGTCCTCCGCAAACGCCGACAGGATCAGGATCGGAAGCCGATGCCCGTTCTCCGTCGCCCGGATTCGCCGCGTGACCTCGCATCCGTCGATGCCCGGCATCATCAGGTCGAGGACGGCCAGATGAGGCTCTCGCTCGGCCGCGAGGCGGAGGGCTTCCTCGCCGTTGCGCGCCTGAAGGACCTCGTAGCCGTCACGTTCGAGCGTCAAGGAGACGAGCTCGAGGATGTCCGGATCGTCGTCCGCGATTAGGACTACCGGGAGGAGCGTCACGCCGCCACCTCCGCGGTGGCGCGCTTCTCGCTCCGCACCGGCAGCCGGACCCGCACGGTCGTGCCCTCGCCGGGCGCGCTCTCGACCTCGATCGACCCGCCATGACGCTCCACGATCGCCTTCGCGATCGTGAGCCCGAGACCCGTGCCGGGGATGGCGCGCTCAGTTGCCTCGCTGCTGCGGAAGAAACGCTCGAAGAGCTGATCCTGCTCTTCAGGTGAGATGCCGATCCCGGTGTCTTCGACCTCGACGACGGCTTCGTCGTCGCGCGTCGCCATCCGGACGCACACGGATCCGCCCTCGGGCGTGAACTTGAGCGCGTTCGAGACGAGGTTGTCGAGCACCTGGCCGAGCCGGCCGCGGTCGCCGGTCATCACCGGAGTGGGCTCGAGGACGGCGGTGAGCTCGATTCCCTTCTCATCGGCGATTGGCTTGGCGGCCTCGACGCACTCCGCTACGAGGTCGTCGAGGTCGACGTCGCCGAGCTCGAGCATGAGCTTGCCCGCCTCGACTTGGGCGAGGAAGAGCAGGTCGCCGACGAGGTGCATCAGGCGCTTCGAATTGCGGTCGACGACGGCGAGGAACCGGGCCTGGTCCTCGCTCAGCTCACCGCCGCCACCATCGAGCAGGAGCTCGAGGTAGCCGCGGATCGACGTGAGCGGTGTCCGGAGCTCGTGCGAGACGAGCGAGATGAACTCATCCTTGAGCCGGTCGAGCTCGCGCAGCCGTTCGTTCTGCTCGGCGAGCGCTCGCTGCGCGGCCTCGGCGTCCGCGCGCGCGACGCGCTCCTTCGCGAGCAACGCCTGCAACTGGGATTGATGGCGCTTCATATGCGTGATGTCGCGCGCGATGACCGCCGTCCCGGTGACATGCCGCCGCGAGTCGCGAATCGGCGAGACGGTCAGCGAGACGTCGACCTCGGTGCCGTCCTTCCGAAGGCCGCGCGTCTGGTGCTCCTCGATGCTCTCGCCGGCGTTGACGCGGCGCGCCACGCTCTCGAGCTCGTGCGTCCGGTCGGCGGGGACGAGCAGGGCAACCTGCTGGCCGATCATCTCCTGGGCCGAGTAGCCGAAGAGCTGCTCGGCGCCGCTGTTCCAGCTCAGAATCTTCCCCTCCGGCGTTGTCCCAGCGATCGCGTCCGCGGACGACTCGACGATCGCTGCAAGCTGGACGACCGCCTCCTCGGCGCGCCGGCGCTCGGCGAGCGCCTGCTCGAGCTCGGCCGTCTGAGCGGCCAGGCGGCGGTTGCGGTCATGCAGCTGCGCGGTTGAGCGGCGCAGGATCGGGATCATCGAGCCCCACAGCGCGAGCAGCGCCAGGAAGAGGACGACGGCTGTGTGGCGGAAGGCCTCGGTGATCTGGACGTCGATCGCGGAGTAGTCCTGAGCGAGCGACAGCGCGCCGATCGGACTGCCGCCCGGCGCAAGCCGGACCGGGACTGCGGTCCTCAGGACCTTCATCTCGCCGATGTGCTCCTCAGCGCGGGCGGCGTTGCCGTCGAGCGCCATTCCGAGCGCGGCACTTGTGAGCTGGGATCCGATCAGGCGAGGATCGGTCGAGTACGTGGCTCGCCCGTTGCGATTCACGAGCGTCGCGCGAACAAAGCCGCCGACGACGATGTCCTGGAAGAGATCATCGAGCTCCGCGCGGCGGCGGCCGTCTACGCGCCCTGCGAAGTCGGCGGGGCGGAGGTGCCGGCGTAGGACCGCCTCGGCGACCTGCTGCGTCTGCGCCACGGCGCGCTGCTCAGCACGCGTCTCGACGTCGCGCTCGAGTACCCAGAGCATCGCCACGCCGACGACGACCAGCGCGATGCCGGTGTAGACGGCGAAGCGCAACGCGAGGCGCGGCGGCCTGGCGGCAGCCGAAGTCCGCGCAGAGGTGAAGACCGACATCCCGAGCATGGCGTCATCCCTCTTATCGGGGATTCAGCCGAAACCCTGAGGCCTACTTACAATCTGACGAATGGCGACGACCGAAGACCGTCCGGAGACCCTCGAGGGGCTCGCGGAGTGGCGCCGGGCGCTCTACGAGGCCGCCGCGGAGCGGCAGGGAGAGCTCTTCTCGACGATCTCGGGTCTCGACGTCGATCCTCTGTACACGGCGGAGTCGGTCCAGGTCGACGACGAGCGCGATCTCGGGTACCCGGGGGTCTTCCCATTCACGCGTGGGGTCTACCCGTCGATGTACCGCGGGAAGCTCTGGACGATGCGGCAGTTCGCCGGCTTCGGCACCGCCGAGGAGACGAACGAGCGATTCCGGTACCTGCTCGACCACGGACAAACGGGACTGTCGACAGCCTTCGACATGCCGTCACTCATGGGCTACGACTCGGACCACCCCCGCTCGCTCGGCGAGGTCGGGCGCGAGGGGGTCGCGATCGACACGCTCGATGACATGGGGACGCTCTTCGCGGGGATCCCGCTCGGCGACGTCTCGACGTCGATGACCATCAACTGCACGGCGCCGATCGCGCTCGCCTTCTACGTCTGTGTCGCGGAGAACCAGGGCGTTCCCCGCTCCGAGCTCCGCGGGACGATCCAGACGGACATCCTCAAGGAGTACATCGCGCAAAAGGAGTGGATCTTCCCGCCCGAGCCATCGATGCGGCTCGTGACGGACATGATCGAGTTCTGCTCCGCCGAGATGCCGAAGTGGCATCCGATCTCGATCTCCGGCTACCACATCCGCGAAGCCGGCTCGAACGCCGTCCAGGAGCTCGCCTTCACACTCATGAACGGGTTCACGTACGTGGAGGCCGCGGTCGAGCGTGGCCTCGACGTGGACGATTTCGCGCCCCGCCTCTCGTTCTTCTTCAACGCGCACATCGACTTCTTCGAGGAGATTGCGAAGTACCGCGCGGCCCGGCGAATCTGGGCGCGCGAGCTGCGCGAACGGTACGGAGCCAAGAACCCGCGCTCGTGGCTGATGCGGTTCCACACGCAGACCGCCGGCGTCTCGCTGACCGCCCAGCAGCCGGAGGTGAACATCGTCCGGACCGCGCTGGAGGCGCTCTCGGCCGTGCTCGGCGGGACCCAGTCGCTGCACACGAACTCGTTCGACGAGGCACTGGCGCTGCCCACCGAGAATGCCGTCCGCCTCGCGCTGCGAACGCAGCAGGTGATCGCGCACGAGACAGGGGTCGTCAACACGATCGATCCGCTCGGCGGCTCGTACTTCGTGGAGGACCTGACGAACCGGCTCGAGGCCGAGGCCTACGACTACTTCGAGCGGATCCGCGCGCTGGGCGGCGTCGTCCCGGCGATCAAGGACAACTTCTTCCAGCGCGAGATCGCCGACGCTTCGTTCCGCTACCAGTCGGAGCTCGAGGCGAAGCAGCGCGTGATCGTGGGCGTCAACCGCTACCAGTCCGGGGACGAGGGAGAGCTCGAGATCCTGCGCATCGACCCGGCCCTCGAGGAGAAGCAGATTGCGCGCGTTCGCTCCGTGCGCGAGCGGCGGAATGCGGCAGAAGCCGACGCTGCGCTGGCGAAGCTCAAGGAAGGCGCGGCCGGCGATGCGAACCTGATGCCGCTCATCATCGACTGCGCGAAGGCGGACGTGACGATGGGCGAGATGTGCGACGCGCTCCGGGACGTCTGGGGCGTGTGGCGCGAGACTCCTGTTTTCTAGGCCCTAACCTCGGTCTCAGAAACGTCGTCTAATCTGTGACGTAGTGAACCCCTTCCGCGGAATGACGAGTTCGCGCGGGTTGAACCGCGCGTTGCCCTGGATTGCAGGCGCCGTCCTGCTTATCGGCGTGTTCGCGTTCTGGCAGACGATGGTCAACCCGAACGAGAACCGCGAGACGTTCTCGAACGAGCGGGTTCAGAACCAGTCCACGCCGGAGACGGTCCCGCTTGCGCCGGAGGCACGGCAGGTCGTGGTGCAGTTCATCAAGACGGCGGTGATGCGGCAGAACCTCCGTCAGGCCTGGACGATCTCGGGCCCCCAGATCAGGCAGGACATGACGCTCAAGCAGTGGCTGACGGGGAACATCCCGGTCGTGCCCTACCCGGACGCGGCGGTGAATCGCTCGCCGGTGAAGATCACCTGGTCGCACCCGACGGAAGCGGGGCTCGAAGTCGTGCTCCAGCCCAGGCCGGGGTCCAAGGAGAAGCCGCAGCTCTTCTTCGTCGGAGTTCTCAAGCAGGGAAGCGGCTCGCAGGCGAAGTGGGTCGTCGACTACTGGGCGCCCTACGCGCCTCCGCCGATCCCCAGCAACCCGGGCTAGAGGACTAACCGGGACGCGGTCTATCGTGCGAGCGTGAGGTTGCTGAACTCACCTCGCCGGCGTCGCCGGCTCGCGTGGAGCCTCGGAGCACTCACCCTCGTGGGTGCGGCGGTCGCGATCGGGGTCATGTACCCGAACACCGCGAACGAGACCTCCGGCGCGCCGAGCGGTGAACAGGCGAGGGTCTACAAGCCGCCCAAGCACATCGAGCTCACGCGCGAGCAGCGCGCTCGGGTACTCGCAACGGCCGCGAACTTCGTCACGCACGCCGTCGCACGCCGCAAGGTCGAGCAGGCCTACGACCTGACGCATCCGAGCCTGCGAGGCGGTCTAACGCGGGAGCAGTGGCGCTCGGGGACGATCCCGGTCGTCCCGTTCCCCGTCGAGGAGGCGCGCTGGAAGCTGGACTACACAGACGCGGACGCGATCGGACTCCAGGTCCTGCTCCTCCCGACGGCCGGCTCGGGTATGAAGCCGGAGCTCTTCAACATGGAGCTCGCCGCGTCCGGTGAGGGCGCAAAGCAGCGCTTTCTCGTCACATCGTGGAGCCCGACCGGCCTGGCAGGCGGCGGCGTGCCAGCCGCGGCTTCGTCTGGGCCGGGCGGCGTTCCGAACCTCGGCGACTCATTCGGCGGCCAGGCGCGACTCGGCAGCAAGTGGCTGCTGGCCCCGATCATCCTGATCGGCCTCGTGCCGATCGTGGTGATCGGGTTCTTCGTCCGCGGCTGGGCGCGAGGCCGCCGGGCGGCAGCTGCCTACGCGGCGTCGTCGCCCGCGCGCGAGCTACCCACGCTCAGGCGCTAGACGTCCGTCTCGTAGCCGTCGTGCACCTGCTCGAACTCAGGCTCGAGCGGGCGCTCCTTGGGGCGGTGCGTGAGCAGCAGGCGCCTGGCGCCTGACGCGTCGAACGCAGCCTTCGCCTCGCCGGCCGCGAGGTGACCGCGGGTTCCGCCTTCGGGGTTCGGTTCGTGGAGCGTCGCCTCGCAGAGGAAGAGATCGGCGTCGCGCGCGAGCTTGACGAGCTCGTCGCTCGGGCCGCTGTCCCCGGAGTAGGCCAATGTCTTGCCGTTGCACGAGACTCGGAAGCCGAACGCGAGCAGGTCGTAGTGGAGCACGTGGCGCGGCGTGATGCGAAAGCCAGCGGTCTCGAACTCCTCGCAATCCACGTACTCCCGCAGTTGGAAGGACTGCTCGAACATGTCGGGAGTGCCGAGCCGTTCGCCGATCTCTCTCAGCATCCGGATTCCGTTCGGAGGCACCCAGAGCTCCGGACGGGGCTGCTCGGCCGCCGGGCCGAACCAGAGCGCCCAGACCCACGGGATGATGTCGCCCCAGTGGTCCAGGTGGAAGTGCGTGAGGCAGATCGCGTCGACCCGCGGCCAGTCCTCGAGTTGACGGAGCTTCGCGAGCACGCCGGCACCACAGTCGAGGAGGACCCGCTGTCCCTCGACCTCGACGAGGTAGCCCGACTGCGCCCCGCCGGGATTGGGCCAGGCCGGCGAGCATCCCACGACGGTCAGCTTCATTGCCATAGTCTCGCCTATACCTCGACGCGAGTCACCGTTCGGTTGCGAACCCGTTCCTATACTCACGCCGTGGCGGGGAAGATCCGAGTCGTCATCGCGAAGCCCGGGCTCGACGGGCATGACCGCGGCGCCAAGATCATCGCGCGGGCCCTGCGCGATGCGGGGATGGAGGTCATCTACACGGGGCTCCACCAGACGCCGGAGCAGATCGTCGAGACGGCGATCCAGGAGGACGCTGACGCCGTCGGCATCTCGATTCTCTCCGGAGCGCACATGACGCTCGTCCCCAAGATCCTCGAAGGGCTGAAGGAAAACGGCGCCGAGGACGTGGTCGTCGTCGTCGGCGGCACGATCCCGCGGGAGGACTCCGACGAGCTCAAGCGGCAAGGCGTCGCCGAGGTCTTCACGCCGGGGGCGCCGATGGCCGAGATCGTCGACTTCCTGCGCGAGAAGGTTCCAGTCAGCTGATCCAAGTCCGCCACGAGGGCAGCGTCGCCGTTGTCACGGTCGACCGGCCCGACGCGCTGAACGCTCTCGACCTCGAGACGTTGACCGCACTGCGCGACCGGCTCGCGGAGCTAGCCGAGGACGCCGACACGCGGGTCGTCGTCCTCACGGGCGAGGGGGACCGCGCATTCATCGCCGGCGCCGACATCAAATACATGAGCGGTCTCGGCGTCGAGGAGGCCAAGGCGTGGGGGGCGCTCGGGCACGAGGCCGCGAGCCTCCTCGAGACGATGAAGCAGCCGACGATCGCAGCGATCAACGGCTTCGCGCTCGGCGGCGGCTGCGAGCTCGCGCTCGCGTGCGACCTTCGCTATGCGTCGTCGCGCGCGAAGCTGGGGCAGCCCGAGATCAACCTCGGGATCATCCCCGGCTGGGGCGGGACGCAGCGGCTCGCGCGGGCGACGACGCTCGGGTTCGCGAAGGAGCTGATCCTCACGGGCCGGACCGTCGACGCCGACGAGGCGCTTAGCCGCGGCCTCGTCAACGTCATCACCGAGCCGGAAGAGCTGATGACGCGCGTGATGGCGACGGCGATCGAGCTGGCGTCGAAGAGCCCCCTCGCCCTGGAGGCGGCGAAGGAGGCGATCAATCGCGCACTCGGCGGCGACCACGCCGAAAACCTGCGGCGGGAAGGCGACCGGTTCGGCGAGCTCTTCGCGAGCGAGGACGCGAAAGAGGGCCTGACGGCGTTCGCTGAAAAGCGCGAGCCGAAGTTCGTCGGCCGCTAGAGGAGTTAGCGCGCCGAGAGGAGAATCCGCTCGGCCGTGATCGCGCCCGGCTTGCCGAGCAGCGCGTCGAGCGTCACCGGCATGACCTCCGTCCACACGGTGGCGCGGGTGTTCAGCAGCTTGCCGAGGGCGCCCTCGATCGTGGTGAGCGGGGAGACGCCGAACTGCACCGGTCGGCTGATGCCGTTGAGCTTCAAGCCGGTCGTTCGGACGCCCAAGCTGTTCACCTGAACCCGGAACGCGTCGGGCAGGCGTTCGAGAACGCTGCCCCTGAGCCAGAGGGACGTCTGGATCTTGGGCGGCGCGGCGAAGAGGAGGCGGTAGCCGCGGTTCAGGAACGTGAACGGGTTGACCGACGCGCCGTCGTTCGGATGCACCTCGAAGTGGAGGTGCGGATGGATCCCGTCCGCGTCGCCCGAGTCGCCGACGAAGCCGACAGGCTCGCCGGCGGCGACACGCATCCCGCTCTTGAGCCCCGGCGCGAACGCCGTGCCCGGAGCGCAGCGCCCCTGATTGTCGTTCGTCATGCCGAGGTCGTTGTTCAGGTGGATGTACATGTAGGTCGTGCCGCTCTGTCCGTGGAGGTACAGCATGCAGCCGGCCCGGCCTGAGGTGATGTGGAACTTCACGCGCCCTGCTTCGGCGGCAACGGCGAGCGCCTTGCGGGGCGCGACGATGTCGATGCCCTCGTGGCGGCCCTGGGATCGCGCGTCGCCGTAGTCATTCGAGTACCGAGAGCGGCCGAGCACGGGGAAGATGATCCGGCCGCCGCCCAGCGGTGTGATGACGGTCTTGCCGGTCCCCTTGGCGACCGGCTTCGGAGCGGCGCCGACGAGTCCGGGGTCGGGAAGAGCGGCCGCCTGGCCAGCTGTGAGGGCCAGGGCTGCGGCTACGAAAATCCCTCGGGCTATCGTCCGGCGGCGTCTCATGTCCTGGGCGACTCGCGCTCCGGTTCGCGCTCGAAGGGCGAGACCCTAGCATGGCTTTCGGCCGCAAACAGCTCCGGCATTAGGTCCGTGAACGCCCATTAGAGTTCTGCACCCGTGAAGATCGCCGTCTGTGTCAAGCACGTCCCCGAGGGGACGACCCACGCGCGGATCGACCCCCAGACGAAGCGGCTCGACCGCTCCGGTGAGGGTGCGATCAACCCGTTCGACACGCACGCCGTGGAGGAAGCGCTGCGGGTGAAGGAGGCGTCGGGCGGCGAGGTTGTCGTCGTGACGATGGGCCCGCAGAGCGCCCAGGACTCGGTCCGCAAGGCGCTCGCGATGGGCGCCGACGGCGCGTTGCTCGTCACGGACGACGCGGCCGGCGGCTCCGACCTCGTCGGCACGACGAACGTGCTCGCCGCGGCGCTCGAGCCCGAGGGGGCCGACCTGATCCTCTTCGGCCAGCAGGCCGGCGACTCAGACGGGGCCGTGCTCTGGGCGGCGGTCGCCGACAAGCTCCGCCGTCCGGTGATCTCGCAAGTTGCCGAGCTCACCGTCAGCGACGGCAAGGTCACCGGCAAGCGCCAGACGGAGTTCGGCTACGACACGATCGAGGCACCGCTCCCTGCCGTTGTCGCTGTCTCGGACGCGATCAACGACCCGCGCTATCCGTCGCTCAAGGGGATCATGGGCGCGCGCTCGAAGCCGCAGCGTACGGTGACGACGGCCGAGCTGGGCGTCGACGCCGGAAGCGTCGGGGAGGCAGGGTCGAAGACAACGGTCGAGGCTCTGAGCGATCCGCCACCGCGCGGCGACACCGTCAAGATCGAAGACGACGGCAGCGCGCCCGAGAAGATCGTCGAGTACCTCACGGAGAAGAAGGTCATCTAGTGGCAACGCTCGTCTTCCTGGAGCACCACGAGGGCGAGCTGCTGAAGCCGTCTCTGGGCGTGCTCTCGAAGGCGGCCGAGCTGGACGACGACGTCGCCGGCGTCGTGCTCGGCTCGGGGGTGCGCGAGGTCGCTGCGAAGGCCGGGGCGTTCGGCGCTTCGAAGGTCTACGTCGCCGACAAGCCCGAGCTCGAGCACCCGCTGCCCCAGCCTCGGGTCGATGCGCTCGCGAGCCTGCTCGGCTCCCAGTCGTTCGACAACGTGCTCTTTGGCGCGACGGTGCTCTCCGCCGACGTTGCGGCGGGGCTCTCGGCTCGGCTCGGCGCCGGCCTCAACTGGGACCTGACCGACCTTGTGAAGCAGGACGGGTCGCTCGTCGGCAAGCGGCCGGCGCTGGGCGACTCCGTCTACGTCGACGTCGGCTGGACGAGTGAGCCGCGCCTTGCCCTGATCCGGTCCGGCACCTTCGAACCGCGGGAGTCAGGGGGAGAGGCTGAGGTCGAAGAGTTCGACGTGCAGTTCGAAGACTTCTCCACCGCGGCAACGATGCTCGAGCAGGCCCACGCAGAGAGCGAGGGGCCGTCGATCGAAGACGCCGACGTGATCGTGGCGGGAGGACGTGGGCTCGGTTCCCCCGAGAACTTCAAGCTTGTCGAGGAGCTCGCCCAGGCGCTGGGCGGCGCCGTCGCCGCGACGCGGGCGGTCGTCGACGCCGGGTGGTACCCCTACGCGACCCAGGTCGGTCAGACGGGCAAGACCGTCTCGCCGAAGCTCTACGTCGCCTGCGGGATCTCCGGCGCGATCCAGCACAAGGTCGGCATGCAGAGCTCCGGTGTGATCGTCGCGATCAACAAGGACCCGAACGCGCCGATCTTCGAGTTCTGCGATCTCGGCGTGGTCGGCGACCTCCACGAGATCGTCCCGAAGCTGACCGAGCTCGTCCGGGCCCGGAAGTCTTGACGAAGCCGTCTGACAGCCCGCCTCCCTACGACCCGCGGGAGTTCGTCACCGCGCCGAGCGACCCGCCCGAGGAACGGATCGACGTCGGCGTCCTCATCGTCGGCGCCGGGCCGGCGGGCCTCGCCTGCGCGATCCGGCTCGGGCAGCTGCTGGAGGAGAACCCCGAGATGGCAGAGCGCCTCGGCGAGGTGCCGATCGCGGTGCTGGAGAAGGGAAAGAGCGTCGGCTCCCATCTCGTCTCCGGTGCCGTCGTCAATCCGCGCGGGCTGCGACGTCTGTTTCGGGGCCGCGACGTCCGCATCGAAGACGTTCCGCAGTTCGGGCAGGTCGAGCACGAGAGCGTCTACTACCTGACGTCCAGCTCTGCACTGAGGATCCCGACGCCGCCGACGATGCGCAACGACGGGAACTTCGTCGCCTCGCTCTCGCAGCTGTCTCGGTGGCTGGCCGATCACGCGGAAGCGGCCGGCGCGGCCATCCTGCCCGAGACGGCAGCCGAGAAGCTGCTCGTCGAGGGCGCAAGGACCGTCGGCGTGCGAACCGGCGACAAGGGACGCGGACGCGACGGCGAGCCGCTACCGAACTTCGAGCCCGGCTCGGACGTGACGGCCAAGGTCACGGTGCTCGCCGAAGGGACTCAAGGGCACCTGACCGGGATCGCGATCGACCGCCTCGGGCTCGCCGGCGAGAACCCGCAGGTCTGGGCGCTCGGCGTCAAGGAGGTCTGGAAGGTCGCGAAGCCGCTCGATCGCGTGATCCACACGATGGGCTGGCCTCTCCGCGGCGGCCGCAAGTACCGCGAGTTCGGCGGCTCGTTCATCTACCCGATGGGCGAGGACATGGTCACGATCGGGATGGTCGTCGGGCTCGACTACCGCGACGTCGAGCTCTCGGTCCACGACCTGCTCCAAGAGCTGAAGACGCACCGGTTCGTCCGGCGGATCCTTCGGGGCGGCGAGCGGATCGGCTGGGGTGCGAAGACGATCCCCGAAGGCGGCTTCGTCGCGCTGCCGCGTCGGCTCCATGCACCGGGGCTTCTGCTCGCCGGCGACGGGGCGGGGCTCGTCAACGTCCCCGCCCTCAAGGGCATCCACTACGCGATCGAGTCCGGCCGCCTCGCGGCGGATGCGGCGTTCGAGGCACTCAAGCCGGGCCGCACGCCGTGGACGCCGGGCGCGCTCGCCTCGTACGACGCGTCGCTTCGCGACACGTACGTCTGGAAGGACCTGCAGCAGGTGCGAAACATGCGGCAGGCGTTCGCGCACGGGTTCCTGATGGGCGGCGCGATGGCCGGGGCGATGACCATGAGCTTCGGCAAGTTCCCGCCCGGCGAGCTCGGAACCGAGCGCGACAGCGACCACGAGCTCTTCCGCACCAGGCGCAGCTCGCGGTACCCGGCGCCTGATGGAACGCTCACCTTCGACAAGCTCTCGTCGGTCTACCTGTCCGGGAACAAGACCAGGGACGACGCGCCGAACCACATCCGCGTGCGCACCGACGTTCCGCGCGAGATCGGCCTCCTTTGGGAGCGGATGTGCCCGGCGCAGGTCTACGAGGTCTCGGACAACGGCGGCGAGACGACGGTCGAGGTGACGCCGTCCAACTGCGTCCAGTGCGGCGCGATCACAGCGAAGGGCGGGCGGCTCACCCCGCCCGAGGGCGGCTCGGGCCCCGAATACACATTGACGTGATCACGCCCGACGACGTCCGCGCAGCGCGCGAGACGATCGGGGGCGACCTGCACCGCACGCCGGTGTTCAGCTCGGCGACGCTCGGCCCGCGTGTCTCTCTCAAGGCCGAGCTCTTTCAGCGCACTGGATCGTTCAAGCCGAGGGGGGTCCTGAACAAGCTGCGGTCGCTGACCGCCGAGGAGCGCGAGGCCGGGGTGATCGGCGTCTCTGCCGGGAATCACGCGCAAGCCCTCGCCTGGTGCGCTCGGCGTGAGGGGCTCGACGCGCTGCTCGTGATGTGGAAGACGGCGAGCCAGGCAAAGGTCGACGCGACGCGGGCCTACGGGGCCGAGGTCGACCTCAAGGCCGAAGGCCCCGACACGGTTTTCGACCGGCTCGAGGAGCTGCGGGCCGAGACGGGCCGGACCTTCGTCCCCCCGTTCGACGACCCGCTCGTCGCTGCCGGCCAAGGAACCGTCGGTCTCGAGATCGCGGAGGACGTCCCCGATGTGGACACCGTCGTCGTGCCGGTGGGCGGCGGCGGCCTCGTCGCAGGCATCGCCACCGCGCTGCCGGACGCGCGCGTGATCGGCGTCGAGCCGGTCGGTTCCAACGCGCTCACGGTGGGCCTCGCCGCGAACGAGCCGACCCCTGTTTCCCCGCGATCGATCGCCGACGGCCTCAACGCCCCCTTCGCCGGCGGGCTCCCGATCCGCGTCGCGCGGGAGCGAGGTGTCCAGATCGTCCTCGTCGAGGAGGAGGAGATCGAGGACGCGATGCGCTTCGCCTATGAGCGCGCGAAGCTGGCCTGCGAGCCCGCCGGTGCCGTGGGGATCGCAGCGCTCCGCGCCGGCCGGATCCCGCTGGAAGACGGAGAAAACGTCGTCGTTGTCGTCTCGGGAGGCAACGTTTCGGCCGATACCGCCGCTGCTATCCTGGCCCGACGATGAAGCCCGATATCCATCCCGAATACGTCCTTGCGACCGTCCGCTGCTCGTGCGGCAATGAGTTCGAGACCCGCTCGACGAAGCCGGAGCTGCATGTCGAGGTCTGCTCGAACTGCCATCCCTTCTACACGGGCAAGCAGAAGCTGATGGACTCGGGCGGGCGCGTCGAGCGGTTCCAACGTCGCCTCGAGCGCGCCGGTGGCGCGCGCCGCGGATAGCACTACTGTAGGTCTATGAGCGCACCGATCGGGGGTCAGGCCGTCCTCGAGGGCGTGATGATGCGCGGCCCCTCGAACTGGTCGCTCGCCGTGCGCACGCCGAACGGTGAGATCGCGCAGGTGAACCGCGAGATCAACTCGGTGATGGCCCGCCACCGGGTCTTCCGGCTGCCGGTGATTCGTGGGGTGATCGCGCTCGGCGAGTCGCTCGGCATCGGCTTTCGTGCGCTCGCGATCTCCGCCAACTACGCGGCTCAGGAGGAGGGCGACGACGAGGACGTCTCGACCGAGATCGGCCGCGGAGCGATGATCTTCGCCTTCGCCGTCGCGATCGGCTTCGCGCTCCTGCTGTTCAAGGTGACGCCGGCGCTGCTCACGAGCTGGCTCCCGGTCGACACGACCGGTGCGTTCGTCGTCGTCGAGGGGCTGATCCGCGTGACGATCTTCATCCTCTACCTGGTGCTGATCTCGCTGCTGCCGGACTTGAAGCGCGTGTTCCAGTACCACGCCGCCGAGCACAAGGCGATCAACGCGTACGAAGCGGACGTGGAGCTCACGCCGGAGAACGTGCAGCGCTTCAGCCTCATCCACCCGAGGTGCGGCACCGCGTTCCTGCTCTGGGTGATGGTGATCGCCATCTTCGTCTTCGCGTTCATCGGCCAGCCCGACTGGCCGTGGCTGATCGCGAGCCGGATCCTGCTGCTGCCCGTCATCGCCGGGATCGCCTATGAGCTGATCCGGTTCGCCGGGCGGCACTCGTCCAACCCGATCCTGATGGCGCTGCTCGCACCGGGCCTCTGGCTACAGCGCCTGACGACGCGCGAGCCGTCCCTCGACCAGGTCGAGGTCTCGATCCGCGCCCTCAAGGATGTCCTCCGCCTCGAGGGGCGGATCACGCCTGAAGAGCGCAAAGTCGAAGTCATGGCCTGAGGGCACGGGGGAAACCATGTTTCCCCCATGAACCCCCTTCTTTACAGGTTGCTTCTTGATTAGCGGGCCCGGCAAAGCCGGGCCCTCTTTTCATCTGCCCGACAGGCGAGTCGGCACTACCCTTCTCTCATGGCAGGGATCGAACAGCTGGTTGCCGATCTCGAGCGCTCGTATACCGAGACGCAGGAGCGCATGTCCGACCCTGCCGTCTACAACGACCACAAGCAGGCGGCCGACATCGGGCGGCGGCTGAAGGAGCTCGAAGGCCCGTACAAGCTCGCCCAGGAGTGGCGCCGCGCCCAGGAGGACCTGCAGGCGGCGCGCGACGATCCCGAGCTGGCCGATCTCGCCCCCGATCCTGCCGACGTGGCGCGGCTCGAGGAGGAGCTGAAGCTGGCGCTCGTCGAGGCCGACCCCGCCGACCGAAAGGACGTGTTGCTCGAGGTCCGCCAGGGCGTCGGCGGCGACGAGGCGGCGCTTTGGGCCGGCGATCTCTTCCGGATGCTGACTCGGTACGCGGAGCGGCGCGGCTTCTCGACCGAGCGCCTGTCGGCGAGCTCGAGCGAGGGCGGCGGCTTCAAGGAGGTCGTGTTCGCGGTGAAGGGCGACGGCGCCTACTCGATCTTCAAGTGGGAGGGCGGGACCCACCGCGTCCAGCGCGTGCCGGTCACCGAGTCCCAGGGGCGCATCCACACATCCACGGCGACTGTCGCGGTGATGCCCGAGGCCGAGGAGGTGGAGATCGAGATCGACCCGGGCGACCTGAAGATCGACGTCTACCGCTCGACCGGGCCGGGCGGCCAGAGCGTGAACACGACGGACTCGGCGGTCCGGATCACGCACCTCCCGACGAACCTCGTCGTCTCGATGCAGGACGAGAAGTCCCAGATCCAGAACCGCGCGAAGGCGCTTCGCGTGCTGCGCGCGCGGCTGTACGAGCTCGAGCGCGAGAGGCAGCGTGCAGAGCTCGAGAGCGCGCGGCGCTCGCAGATCGGGTCAGGCGAGCGCGCCGAGAAGATCCGGACGTACAACTTTCCGGAGAACCGAGTGACAGACCACCGCGTGAAGGTGACGCTGCACCGCCTCGACGCCGTCCTCGACGGCGAGCTCGACGAGCTGACCGAAGCACTCTCGGCCGAGGAGCGCCGCCGCGCGCTCGAGGCCGCCGCCGTGTGACGGCGCGCGACGCAGTCGACGACATCGCGGCCGAGCTCGAGGAGGCCGGCTGCCCGTCGCCGCGCGTCGACGCGGAGTGGCTGGTCGCGCACGTGATCGGCGGGACGCGGACGGATGTCTATCTCTCTGACCGCGCGCTCGAGGAGGCAGAAGTCCTCCGCCTGCGGTCGCTCGTCGACCGCCGGCGGGCGAGGGAGCCGCTCGCCTACGTCCTCGGCGAGTGGGGGTTCCGCCGGCTGACGCTGGCGGTCGACCGGCGTGTGCTCATCCCGCGGCCCGAGACCGAGGTGCTCGTCGAGCGCTGCCTCGAGCTGCTGGCAGGGGTCGAGGCTCCGCGCGTTCTCGACATCGGCGTCGGTTCGGGCGCGATCGCGCTTGCGATCGCGGACGAGCGGCGGGATGCCCGCGTCGTCGCGACTGATTCGTCGGCCGACGCCCTTGCCGTCGCCGAGCTGAACCGGCGCCGACTGGACGTGAACGGCCGGGTGGAGCTCCGGCACGGGGATCTCGTCGCCGGTGTGGAGGGGCCGTTCGACCTTGTCGTGTCGAACCCGCCGTACGTGGCACCCGAGGAAGTTCCAGCCCTGTCACCGGAGGTGCTGCACGAACCGCGTGGGGCCCTCGTGGGCTCGGGCCGCCACGAGGTGATCGCCGCCGCGGTGCTCGACATTCTTCGACCGGGCGCTCCGCTGGTGCTCGAGGTAGGCGACGGACAAGCTGCGTCGGTGACGGAGGGCCTCCGCCAGCTCGGTTACGCCGACGTCGCAATCACCGCCGACCTCGCCGGCTGTGAGCGGGTCGTCGAGGGTCGCCGTAGTTGATCGAGGAGGTCGTCGCGGCGATTCGAGCGGGCCGGCCGGTCGTGCTCCCGACCGACACGGTTTACGGATTGGCGGCCGATGCCCACAACGAGGCTGCGGTCCGCGCGCTGTATCGCCTCAAGGGCCGCGCCGAGCCCCAACCGACCGCTGTGATCGCCGCCGACGCAGACGCCGTTGTCGAGGCGCTTCCCGAGCTACACGGAACGCGCTTCTTGCGCGGGCCCTACACGCTCATCGTCCCGAATCCGGAGCGGCGGTTCCCGTGGCTGACCGGCAGTCGGCCCGACACGATCGGTGTCCGGATCCCGGATCTGCCCCTGGACGCGCTTTCGGTGGTTCGCGCGGTCGGGCTGGTGGCGGCGACGAGCGCCAACCGGCCGGGCGAGCCGGACCCGCGGTCGGTCGACGACGTCCCGTCCGAGTTCCGCGACGCCTGCCCAGTCCTCGACGTCGGCCCGTTGCTCGGGACGCCGTCGACCGTCATCGATCTCACCGGCGACGAGCCGGTCGTGCTGCGCGAAGGCGCGGTTCCGGCCTCCGAGGCGCTCGAGCGGCTCAGCGGCGTCCGCGGCTGACGGTCACGGCGACACGGGCCCCGCGCGGAAGACGCACGCCGGCGCGCGGTCGCTGCTTCACGACCATCCCCGCCGCAACGCGGGCCGAGTAGACACGCGTAACCCGCCCGAGCCGGCAACCGGCTCGAGTGATCAGCGTCCGCGAGCGGCTCAGCGTGCGCCCTGCAAGCCGCGGGACGATGCAGCGGGCAACCCGACCCGTCTTCGGCGGGTCGACCGGAGGCGGCGGTGGTGTCGGCGCGCCGCCCTCGACCCGCCACCGGCGCTCCGCGGGACTCGGGTCCGTGTTCCCTGCGCGATCGACTGCGGCGACGCGGAGCACGTGGTCGCCCGGCGGGAGGGCGTCGAGGTCCAGGAACGACGGGCAGTCGGCGGGCGGAGCCTCGTCGAGTGAGCACCGGAACGTCGCCGGCTCGGAGGCGAAGAGCGCGAACCGGGGTGGGCCGCCGATGATCGTCGTCTCCGGAGCCGTGGAGTCGATTAGAAATGGGCCGACGTGCGTCGCATGGCTCCACTGGCCGCTCGCGGCATCTCGCGCGCGGAGGTGGAACCACGAGGAGCCGTCCGGCCTGGTCGCCGACGCGCTCGTCTGGCTGCCCTCGGCGTCCGCCGTCGTATCCGGGATCGTTTCGGCGGCATTCGACCATTCGAACGAGTACGCGTCGACGCCGGGAGCGGCTGTCCATTCGACCACGACCCTCGTGGCCGAAGACCAGATCCCGACCTGGTGCGACGGGCTGCCGAGCGTCGGGTTCAGCGGTGCGAGTGTGTCGATCCGGAACGGGCCGACATGGACCGTCTCGGCTCCGTTGCCGGCGTTGTCGATCGCGCGTAGGTGGAACCACCAGTCGCCGTCGGCGAGCGGCTCGCTGACGAGCCCAGTGACGTCTTCCTCTGCGGTCTTCGTGGTGCCGGGATCGGTCGTCGCGACCTGCGACCACGCGTAGGCGTAACCGTCGAGGCCGCTCGCCGCGTCGGCCGCTCCCGCCCAGGCGACCTCAACGGTCGCGTCGTTCGTCCACTCGCCCGGAACGTGGCCCGGGCTCGAGAGCGTCGGATTGCTCGGCGCCGTTCCGTCGATCGCGAACGGCCCGAGGGTCGTCGTGTCGCTCCAGTTTCCGGCGTTGTCTCGCGTGCGAAGCTGGAACCACCACTGCCCGTCCGCGAGCTCGGGGCTCGTCGCCGCTTGCACCGTCTCCTCGGCGTCCTTCGCCGTGTCCGGAATCGACGTCGGGTCCTGCGTCCAGTGGTACGAGAACCCGTCCACGCCGCTGCCGGAGTCCGACGCGCCGGACCAGCTGACGTCGACGGTCCGGTCGTTCGACCACGCCGTGGAGTGCGTGCTCGCGGGGATCGGGTTGGCCGGCGGGCCGCCGTCCGCTGCGCCGTGACAGGTGCCCGAGCCCGAGTCGGTGAACGTCTTACCCAACTCGGGGAGGAACTCCCAGTCATAGGTTCCGACGCGCAGGACGAACTTCACCACGCCGCGCGTCCCGGTGTGCCGAACCACGCTGTTCGGTCTCGTCGTGACAAAGCCGTAGGGATCGCGTCCGCCGGTGCCGACGGTGAACTGACGAATCCCGTGCGCCGGGTCCGCGACCGCCGCCGGCGTCTGCGGGTCGAAGCGCTCGTAGACGTGGTCGTGCCCGCCG